>Ga0209726_10006360_pt1 | contig 13745 bp, 7 predicted proteins | sample Subgrocontami54m_FD_187453 | JGI IMG/M metagenome (GOLD analysis project Ga0209726, IMG submission 187453) | Subsurface groundwater microbial communities from S. Glens Falls, New York, USA - GMW46 contaminated, 5.4 m (SPAdes) (version 3) | ecosystem: Environmental > Aquatic > Deep subsurface >... | reverse complement strand
CCGTTCCCAAACACGTCGTAGGCGACACCCGCCCGAGGTGACACGTTCGACCAATTGGGGACGTCGTGAACTGCAGCGAAATCACGCGCGCCTACGAACTGCACAGGAGGGAGATGGTTTTCTGGATTGCTACCGTTAAAACGGTCGTACCGAAGGCCGAGGGTCAGGGTCAGCTTCTGAACCGTCCACTGATCCTGAGCGTACACGCTACGGTCGGTCATGTCTTGGTGCTGGCTCAACGGCGTCGCCCGAAGCTCGATCGACCGGGGGAGCCCATTGAGGAACGTGTAGTTCATGTTCCCGGCGTATGCCACTGAAGAGTCGTTGTATCCAGTCAGCCACCTGACACCGATCTTTAACGCATGGGAACCTGTGACGTAGCTCAGGGACGCCTTGTAGTTGTTGTTTTGGTTGCGATTCCGGGAGGCACCTTCTCTGGAGGAGCGATAGATAAAATTCGTCGATTGCTCCAAGACTGAAATGTTGTTGTTGCTCGGTGGATCATCCTGCAGAAGGATCTTGTAGGTGACTGCGTAGTTTGACAGCCCGGCTTCGAGTAAGAGTCGATTGGTGACCGGCGCCGTCCAGTTGGCGTACAGGATGCGATTCAGAGGATACGTCTGCTTTCTCGTGGCCTCTGGTGAGACATTCGTGGTGAACGTCGTCGATGCGGTAGGTCGATGGCAGATGCACGTGTCCTCGACGTCTCCATAGAGGGCCACCTTGTTCTTGCGATCGATCTGCCACGTCATCCGAAGATTTGCCTTCTTCTTTCGCTCGTCTTCGAATGCGCGCCTGGTCGGATCAGGGGTGTACACGAAGCTGTCCGGCGTCAAGTTGTAGTACGTGTTCGGGGTAAGGGTCTCGAGAACGAGCGTCCGCACACTGCTGTGGAACCACAGCTTGTCCCGCATCAGTGGGCCACCAAACGAGGGATTCACGTCAAAGAGCCGGGTCAATTCGTTAACGGTGGGAAGACCCCTGGCGCGAAGTTCGTCGGTAACATTGTTACTTTGCAGATGGTGGTTTGTGTAATTGGCAATCAAGCTGCCCGCGAAGGTGTTCCCACCTTGTTTGGGAATCAGGTTCACCATGACTCCGCTCGTCGGCGTCTCCACTGAGACGCTGCCCACGGCATAGGTGTATTCCTCAATCGTTCCGGCGTTCACCCAGGACGTAGTCAGGCCGTAAGACGCCATGCTGTTGAAGGTAAACCCATCCAACATCTGGGTGAAATCGCCTAGCCGACTGCCATGGATCGCTAGTTGGAGGTTGCTCGCCTGCACCTGGCCACCGACATCCTGAGGCGTACGACCCGTTCCGCCACTGATAGTCATCCCGGGTATCAGTACCGCGAGAGACTGATGCGTTCGCGCAATCGGGAGAGCATCGGCCACTTCCTGTGGGATCACGACGCGCTGGATAACGTTCTGAACGTCCACCACGGGACTCTGCCCGGACACCGTAATGGTCTCCTCGACGGAACCGACCTGCAACTCGGCGTTCACCTGCGCGGTGAAATTGGTCGTGAGCACGATGTCTTCTCGCTTGACAATGCTGAACCCGGTCAGCATGAAGGTCACGTTGTACGTACCGGGCCGAAGATCGACGACCTTATAGAGACCCTGCTCATCGGTGACGACCGTGCGGATCTTTTCGATCAGCACAGGGCTGGACGCCTCCACCGTTACTCCCGGCAGCACGGCACCCGAAGTGTCTCTAACGACCCCAGCGATGCCAGTCTGAGCGAACGCCGCCGCCGGAAGCAGGGCCAGGCTGAGCAGCGCCAAAAGACGCACAAATCTGAATCTTCTTGCCATCATTCCCAATCTCCCATGGCGACTCAGCGTGAGCCGACCGCTAGTACACTCTTTTTCTTATGGCCGTCAAGGAATGTTTGACGACGCGAGATGCGAGTTACTTAGGCCTCACTCGTGACGGGCCGACGAGCCCGCACCAAGGCTGTTTCCTGCGTCCTGCCCCGATCTTGACGCTCAGAGTTTCGGGACGAGCTCAGGAAACACGTAGGCGTACAGCAACGACACGATGCCCATCGCGACCATGAGCAGCAGGCTGTGCTTGATGGTGAACCTAAATAGCCGGCCCTCGTCGTCGCGTGACATCCCCGTGGCGGCGACCGCTACCGCGATGCTCTGAACGGAAATCATCTTGCCCATCACGCCCGCCGCAGAATTCACCGAGGCGGTCAGTACCGGATTGAGGCCCAGCGCATTGGCGGTCACCACCTGCAGGTTACCGAACAGGGCGTTCGCTGACGTGTCGCTCCCGGTGAGAAAGACGCCGAGCCAGCCAACGACGGCGCTGAAGAATGGAAACGCGGCGCCCGTGCCCGCGAGCGCAAGTCCTAGGGTGGACGTCATCCCCGAGTAATTCATGAGGTATGCGAGGGCAAGCATCGTCGCGATGGTGACCATCGCGAGCGCCATCTGCTTGAACGTCACCACGTACGTCCTTATGAACTGGCCAGGCTTCACACGGAGAACGATTGCTGTGACGATAGTCGCGAGAAAGCATGCGGTACCAGACGCGCTGAGCCAATTTAACTCGTACGATGCTGCATACAACGTGGGCTGTGCAGCGACCGGAGGGATCCGCGTGACCATATTGTGGAGGCCTGGCACGAACAGCCCATTGAGCTGCGAAGGGTTCTGCGGCAGAAACGCCGGAAGCAGACTGTCCGTCCATCGGTTCAAGGACGCCTTGACATCAGGCTCTCCCCAGGCAAGCACGAACAACACCAGCAACAAGTATGGCGACCACGCAGCGATGATCTCGCTCGGGGAGCGGCGTTTCACGTCAAGGGTGATAGGCACGTCGCCTTCGAGGCGAAGGATGTTCTTTGGCTTCCATAGTGTCAGCAGGAGCGCCATGACCAGGATGCACGTGAGCGAGCTCAAGATATCCGTCAGCTCCGGCCCCATGTAGTTCGAGACATAGAACTGCATGCCGGCAAACGAGAGACCGCACGCGATGATTGCCGGCAGCACTTCGATCGCACGCCGTCCACCCGCCATGACGACAATGAGGTAGCCGGGAATAATGAGCGAGATCATTGCAGACATGCGTCCCACCATCGCGCTCAGCGGCAACACCGGCAGTCCAGTGACGTTGGCGAGCGTGATCACGGGAATGCCGATTGACCCGAAGGCGACAGGTGCGGTATTGGCCAGGAGACAGATGCCGGCCGCATAAAACGGCGAGAAGCCAAGGCCAGCGAGCATTGCGCCCGACACCGCCACGGGTGCACCGAACCCCGCGGCACCTTCAATGAAGGCGCCGAACGAGAAAGCGATGAACATCGCCTGTAGACGACGATCATCGGTTAGTCCTCCGACGGAGTCCTTGATGATCGCGAACTTCCCCGTGTCGACGGCCAGCCGGTACAGCATGATCGAGCTGAAAACGATCCACGCAATCGGAAACACACCGTAAGCGGCGCCGTAGAGGGCGGAGATCACCGCCAGTGGAGCCGGCATGCCGTACGCGACGAGCGCGACAAGCATCGCTGACGCGAGTGCCGATAACGCGGCCATCCACGTCGGCTTCCGCAGTACTCCCAACATGGTGAACAGGACGAAGATGGGAATCGCCGCGACCAGCGCGGAAACGGCGAGGCTCCCGCCGATCGGCATATAGTTGTGTTGCCACATAAGTTATGAATTCACCTCACGCTGCGGTCCTCGCACCTTTGCGCGACACAAGCAGCGGTGAAGAAGCAGCGGAAGCATACCCGATAACCGACAGACCCGGGGACCCTCCCGCCAGGTGAGACTGTCGCTGCGCCGATGGACACGGCACAGCGGCGAATGCTACAAAAGACGCCATTATCGAACGGGGAGACACGCTTTTGGGAAGCCTGCACATTCGCTCGGACATCAGAGAACAGTATTCGTCTCTCTTCGGCACGAAAATCCTCAACGGTCGCTCGCTCGCGGTCGAGGATCTCATCGTCGACCTGACGATGGTGGTTCGCCAACCACTGGAGCAGCTGCTCGTGGCCCGACATATGGTCCAAGAACAGGTGGCCCGAAGCCATGCACGGTATGGCTTCCTGCCAGATGCCGAGGAGGTCACGGATCCTGATGGTAACCAGGCCAGCGCAGCGGCGATCCGGCGCGGACTTTTCGACGGCTTCTTCAAGAGACGCACTCCAGAGGCATGGCAGCTGAACCCAACCGTTTCGATCCCGCTCGATGCGATGAAGCCGGGACTGGAGGGAACCGGACCAGCCATCGACCTCGGCATGGCCATGAGCGCCCTCAATAGCGGGGCCGCATCGTGGATGTGGGACTGGGAGGACGCCGGCGGTGATTACAAGGACCAGTTGTATCGGGCCTGGCAGAACCTCGCCGATATTCTCGCCCACCGGTGGGATGGCAAACCCTTCGTCCACCCGATCAAGTCAAGGACGTACACGATTGATGTGCCACCGGATCGGTGGCCCACGATCTTTCATCGCGTTCCAGGGCTCCACCTGCGGAACCGGCAGATGACGCTTGCCGGGGAACAGATCCCCGCGATTGTTCCTGCGTTGGTGATCCACGCTCTCAACAACTTCGAATCTCAGAAACGGAACGCTTCCGGAATCTACTACTACGTACCCAAGATTGAGACGTGGCAGGAAGCTCGTTTGGTAGGCATCCTGCTCAAGCGCCTGGAAGACGCCATGGGACTCCGGCGAGGCTCGCTGAAGATCAAGATGCTCAACGAACGCGCCGAGTACGCGTTGCAGCAGGAACTCATCATGTGGGTGCTCCGCGAGAACCTGATCGGGCCCAATGTGGGGCGCTGGGATTATCTGAACAGCCGCGAGGAAATGTTTCGCTCCGACCCCGCGATGGTTATTCCTGACCCGAACACCATCACGATGACCGAGCCGTCGATGACGTACTACACGATGCGGAACGCGCTCCTGGCGCTGCTGGCCGGGGGGATGCCGATTGGCGGGATGGCGGCCCAGCTGCAGAATCCGCGCGCCCCAGAGAACGATGCCAAGGCCCTGCGCGACATCTGGTTCGACAAGCTGCGGGAACGCCTCACCGGCCTGTTCCGAATCGATGGCAAGCTGTACGACACCTACCGTCAGAGTTGGGTGGCCACGGTCGCGAGCGATTACGTGGAGGCTGGGAGTGAACCGCTCGTCGCAGATATCGAAAACCTGCAACGTGTGGTCGACAAGCTCCGCCCCGACGAAAAAGGCCGTCTGGAAGGTTTAGGGCTCCTCGAGGCCGGCAGAGTCAAGCCGCTCGAGCTCGCCGCGAGCGACCTCTCGATGGACAACCTCTTTTCCGAAGAAGCCCGCGACCGGCTGCTGGCGCGACCCGAAGGCCCGACGACAGAGGACGGTCTTCGATACGCGATCTACATGTCGACCGAGTTCATGTATCAGCAACTTCAGGGCAACAATGCCGCCGCGATCTACGACCCGAGAACCGGCCTTCGCTTCATGAACGATCTGGCAACCTACGAAATCTTCTGGCACTTCTTATATCTCGCCGTCTTCCATCACGTCGAGCTCACGGCCGACGGACGCATGAGCAGGCAAGGCGACCGCGTGACGCCAGAACTCTTCGTCCGGCTCGTCGAGGAACGCCGGGAAACAGTCAAGGCGCTGTTCACGAAGTTGGGAGTCGTCTATGACCAGACCGATGCCGAGTTGGTGCTGACCGTCCTCACGCGGCAGGTCGTGGAAACCACAACGGACGGTCGCGTGGTTCCGCAGCCCAGGTGGATCAAGTACGGATCACGGATCCTTCTCTCGATCATTGAACAGTCCGACGCGGATCGGATGACTATCTTGGACGGTATCTTTGGCGACCGTCGAGATCTCGTGACAGCGATCGCCGGCGCGCGCGATGACGAGGACCGCGCCCGATTGGAGAAGGCGCTGCAGGCTCACGACTATGTCTACGACGTGCCCCACGCGCTCGTCCCTGCCCTGTAAGGCCGAACCGGCGACTCTTGAGACGTCGTCATGACCTGCCCCGCTAATCCGCCACGCATAGAATGAGGCGCTCCGATTCAGAGGAGAGGCTATGACAGACCGAGAGAAGTCGTATCTTGGCGAACTCACGAGGCGAGACGTTATACGCCTGCTCTCGTGTGCTGCGACCGCTGGCGTGAGTTCCTATTCGCGGGACAACGTCGAGCTGCTGGCGGCGGCCTTTCAGGCCGGAGGCCCCGATACGCTGAGGTTCCCTCAGGGGGCGATCATCCGTACTGTGCTCAAGGACCTTCCGCCCGGAGCGCTCGCATCCCGGGTGACACTCTTCCACGAGCATCTGTCGATCAACCTGCCTCCGCTGCCCAATGCGCCGCCGGCCGCCGCGCCGCCCACATACGACGTCGATTTGGTCGTCCGCGAAGTGAAAATCGCGGCAACGGAAGGCGTCGGCTGCATCGTCGACGGCGGACAGCCGGAAATGGGTCGCGATATGGCGACACTGAAGCGGGTCGCCAGCGAAACGAACGTGCACGTGGTGGCGGGCGGCGGCCATTACATGCAGCGGACATATCCACCTGAGATTGGGACGAAAACCGAAGACCAGATCGCCGACGACCTCGTGAACGATGCCGCGCGGGATCGATTGGGGGCGTTCGGCGAGATCGGGCAGTCGGCGGACGCCGCCGACATGACATCCGACGAGCGAAAAGTCTTTCGGGCCGTAGGTAAGGCCCATGTACGCACCGGCGTTCCGATCTTCACGCACAACGCGTACGGCACCGGACCCAACGTGAAGCCGGACGCGGGTCTCGTGCAGCTCGACCTCCTCGAATCGGTCGGCGTGAACCCGCAGCACGTCGTCATCGGCCATGCGTGCTGTCTGGACGACACGACGGCCGTGGTGCTCAAGAGAATTGCTCAGCGCGGCGCGTTTGTCGGCCTCGATCGCGTGACGGGAGGCCGTGTCCCAGACGAGAAGAAAATTCGCACGCTGGTGGCCCTACTCGATGGTGGGTACTCGGACAACGTTCTGATCTCTTCGGACTTCACCGGGTCCCGCTCGGCGCAACGTCCTGGCTACGGAAACAGCGTGACGATGTTCGTTCCGCTGATGCGAAAAGCCGGCGTGAAAGAGGACATCGTTCGTCAGATTCTCTACGACAATCCACGACGGTTCCTCGCGTTCGTCCCGAAGCAGCGCTGAGGCCTGAACTATGGGGTCTTCCCGGACCCCTGCAACCGCGACCGCACATACAGGTACATCGGGTCGCGCACGTACTGACTCAGGAGGCGAGTGCGTGCTGCGTCAGCGGCCGCCTTGTCACCAGCCTTTTCGGCTGCCAACACCAGCTGCCAACGGCAGTAAGAGGCGGAGTCATCACATTGGGCGAAGTGGTCGCGCGCGCCGCGTGCGTCGCCTTGGGCGGTGGCCAACATGCCCTGTGCGAGGTGCACTGACGACTGCAGTTGCGGATCGTCCGGCCGCCCGGTCGCTGCTTGTTGGAGCACCGCAATCGTTTTCTGCACAGCGCCCGCGTCGCCCAAGCGCGCCTCGGCGATCGCACGCATGGTGAGGGCCTGCCTGCGGATATTAATGGTTTGTCCCGGCGGATACTGGCCACTGTCAGCCCGTTGGAGGGCGGTTCCGGCCTCCGCGATCGCATCGCGATAGCGGCCCGCGTCGATGAGTACTGTCGCGCGGTTCACAGGCACCAAGGCGACGGCCGACGGTTGTGCGTCGGCGACTGTCTCCGCCGCCTGGAGCCCTTTGACTGCCGACGTCGTGTTTCGTTCCGCCAGCGCCGCCCAGGCGCCGAGCGTTTCCACATTGACCTTGTCGATTGGACGCGAAGCCGCCTCACGCGCCCTATTCAGCGCCTCACGGCCCGCTTCCCAATCACCCGCAAAGAACTTCGTATACGCAACACCTTCCCACGCGTTCCAAAATTGTGGCGATAGCTCCGCCGCTTTCCGGAACGCCGTGTCGGCTTCGTTGAAGCGCCCGGCGGCGAGGAGCGCCTCCGCCAGTGAATCCTGCGGGTTCGGCTCACTCGGAAGCACTTTCGCGTATTGCTGGAAGGCGGCAACAGCGCCGTCGATGTTGTCCTCGCGCAGCTCGGCGTATCCCAGCAGGTTGTACGCAGGCCCGGCGTTCGGATTCAGCTCCGTCGCCTTGCGGAACGCCGTCGCAGCCTCCGAATGTTTCTGCTCGTTCAAGAGTCGCTGGCCCATGCCGAAATGCGCGCGCCAATCGTCCGGTGCCGCCTGCACGACCTGTTTCCACAGGTCCGTGCTCTTGCTCGTATCGCCACGACGGTTGGCCAGAAGCGCCTCGATCGTGAGCCGCTCAGCGGGTGGCAGGCTCGCTGACATGCCGGCAGCGCGTTCGAGCTCCGCCAGACCGTCCGGTCCTGGAATGGCCTGGCCGTAATAAGCGCGTGCGAGCGCGAAGTCCGGATCGAGCGTCAGCGACGCTTTCAGCGCCTCCGAGGCTTCGGCCATCCGAAGGTTCTCGAGCAACGCACGGCCCTTCTCAAACTGCTCGACCGCCTGAGGAGACTTCGAAGTGATCGGGATCCGTTTGGAAGCAGCCTCTTGACTGGCTGGAGCGGTAGTGCTTCCGCCGGAGCAGGAGACCAAGGCCAGCACGGCAAGGGATGTGACCAATGTTCTCATGGCGCTTCTCTCCTGGATGTGCACGCACCCGGTCAGATGTCGGAAAGGTCGAGAGGATACCACGCCTAAACCGGAAACCCTTTCAGCGTCATTGGGGTGCCGTGAATGCCAGGAGCTCGCCGCTGTATCCACCACCCGAGATGGCTACCACCAGATACTGACGGCCGTTCAGCATGTAGGTCAACGGCGACCCCGTCTGGGGCGCCGGCATCGGCACGGCCCCGACTTCGACGCCGGTGGCTTTGTCGTATGCACGCAACATGGCGCCCCGCTGGCCGTCCGGCATGGTGAACACGCCCGGCTCACCGGCAACAACGAGTGTCTTCGTGACCAAAGTGCCGATTCGGCCGTTCGGCCGCCCGGTCCGAGGGATGTTCATCCCTTTCAGCGCCGGATGATTCCGGATCGCATCGGGCGTTTCGCCGTGGGCCACCCGCCAGACGATTTCCCCTTTGTTCAGATCGGTGGCAGTGATGCTGCCGTATGGCGGCTTCACCAATGGGAGACCTTGCACCGTGAGACCGCCTCCGCCCCCTTCCCCTCCTCCGGCCGCTGCGCCAGCCGCCGGTGGGGCCGCGTTCGGATTACGCGCCTGACCCTGGATGAAGTTCATGTCCGAGCGGGCAGGATCGTTGATGAGCCCGAGGGCGGTAGGGTTTCGGAATGAATAGAGATAAAGGATGTTCGTCTCGGGATCGAGCGCGCCGCCGGGCCAGTTTGCACCGCCGGTGGCGGACGGCAGCATGAGCGTCGCCAGGGGGCCTTCCCAGCGGCTCACGATCGGCGGGGTGAAGAGCGGTCCGATCTTGTAGCGCGACACGAGCTTCACCGCTTCTGCGCGCAATTCCTGAGTGAAATCGATCAGGTCGTCGATCGAAACGCCCTGCAACTCGAACGGCGGCGGCTTGGTCACGAACGGCTGCGTCGGCGAATACCACTCGCCGGGCACATCGCCTTTCGGGACGGGCCGTTCCTCAATCGGCCACACCGGCTTGCCGGTCACACGATCGAAGACGTAATACCAGCCTTGCTTGGTCGGCTGCACCACAGCCTTGATCAGGCGCCCTCCCACCGTGAGGTCGGCCAGGATCGGAGCGCATGGAATGTCGTGATCCCAGAGGCCGTGGTGCACAAGCTGGAAGTGCCAGTTCCGCTGGCCGGTCTTCAGATCGAGCGCAACGAGGCTCTCTCCGAAAAGTCCGGCGCCGGGACGATGACCACCGTAATAGTCACCAGTTGGCATCTCCACGGGCACATAGAGAATTCCAAGCTCCTCGTCGATCGTCATCTGCGCCCAAACGCCAGCATTCCCGGTGTACGACGCAGAGTCCTTCTCCCATGTGTCGCTGCCGAACTCGCCGGTCTGCGGAAGGGTGTGGAAGATCCACAGGCGCTTGCCGGTCCGCACGTCGTAGCCGCGCACGTAGCCCTTCTCGTGGATCCGGCTCTTCGGGGCGCTACCCGGCAGGTGCGCCGCCCCGATGACAATCACATTCTGAGCAACAATCGGCGCGGAGTGCAGTCCGACTTCGCCTGTGATCAGGTCGATGGACTGATCCATCTCGAGCTTGAGATCGACGGCGCCGTTCTTCCCAAAGCTGCGGACGCGCTCCCCCGTGTGGGCATCGAGCGCGATCATCTGGTAGCCGGGAGTGACGTAGACAATTCGCTGCTCCTTGCCGTCGGTCCAGTACGCCAGTCCGCGTCCGGAAAGCTGGCGCGGTGCCGCTTCGCCACGCTTCCCCTCGTCCTCACGATGCATCCAGAGCATTTCGCCGCTTGCGGCATCGAGTGCGACGACCGCCCGGCGCGTTCCTGCCGTCGTGAAGAGCACACCGTTCACCATGAGCGGCGTGGCCTGAAAATTGAGCTCCCGACGCGGACCGAGCGCGTCGGTCTTGAACCGCCAAGCGATCTGGAGGTTGCTGAAGTTGTCGCGGTTGATCTGATCGAACGGCCGGTACCGCCGGCTGGCGAGATCGCCGCCATAAGTGGACCACTCGCCTTCCTGCGAGCGGACCTGCCCGAGGAGCCCGCCGTCCATCTGAACGAGGACGAGAACGATCAGTACGAGCGAAAGACTAGAAAAGCGTGACATCAGCGCCATGCATCGACCTCCGGCGTGCACCAGCCGCATCCGATCCTAGAACGTGGCGATCGGATTGAGCGGCGATCCCATCCCCTTTTCGATCCGCAGCGGCGATGCCGTAAACAGGAACTCCCAGCGATTCAGGCTTCTGGCCACCTGCACCGCTTCCTCTAAATCGAGATTGTCGAACATCGAAACACCGAGCGCGACGAGCGCAAGCCGATGCAGTGGAAGTCCGACGCTCGTGGGAAATCCGTGCGGCGATACGTCGTTCCATGCGTCATGTCCGATGAACGAGACGCCGCGCTCCTTCATGAAGTAAGCGACATCGGCCTGGTACCCCGCGAAGCCCTCTGCCGTCTTCCATGGGCCAAGCGCCGCGCGCCGCTTCCAGCGGCCGGTGTACAACAGGATGACGTCGCCTGGTGCCACCTTGACCCGCTGGATCTTTTCGAGCGCTTCGAGATCGCGAGCATGAATCGCCGTGCCTGGCTCCAGCCACCCCTGGGCGGTGGCCTTACCCGGAAGCCGCGTGGCATCGAATAGGATGCCGCGGGTGAAGATGCCGTTCTTCTGAGCCAGGATGCTGCCTTTCGGGCACCCGGATGCCGCCTTGATGTCCTCCATCGCGCGACCGTTGTATCCCTTGCCTTCGAACATCACGTGACAGTTGACCGAGTCGAGATGGCTGTGGATCGCGCCGTGGTAACTACCGCTGTACTGATAGCGATCTGACGCGCCGGTTGGGCTGACGTTCACGACTACGCGATCGAGTCGCGAGCCTGCGTCGGCGGCATCCTCCTGGATGATGTCGTGCGCAAGAGACACCGACGTTCCTTCCTTCACGAGCTTCGCGGCCTGTTTCCGCTTTGCGGGCGTTATCAGATTCGACGCGCCGAGCTCATCGTCCGCTCCCCAGCGGCCCCAGTTCGATAGTTCCGTCATGGCCTGGCGAAACTCCGCCTCGTTCGAGACGGACTTGTATCCTTCAGTGCGCACCGGCGATGTCGTCAGCGCCGCGGCCAGCAACAATGCGGCGCCCGCGATCCACGCAAGCCGACGAACAGTAACCTGGCGTTTCATCAAGCCTCCTCGTCTCAACGACAGTGCGTAAAGCACAGCCTTTCCTATTGCCACAATCCCTCAGGAATTGGCTTCGCTTCGACAATTTCGAGCAGGACGTTGTCAGGTCCCTGGACAAAGAAACTCTTGAGGTCGTACTCCTGTCGAATGCCGATGGGCTCCACAATGCGCAAACCAGCAGCTTTCATCCGCTCGAACACCGGTTCGATGTCCTCGTATGAAAACGCGACGTGGTCTACGGGGCTGCCCTGGGTCACTTCGAACTTTCGACCCACGGGTAGTCTTCGCTCCGTATCCGCATAGTAGTGATCCTTGTAGATAAGAACGAAGGACACACCGTCGACGCGGGCGCCAGAACCCCAGCGTTGTGCCGGATCCGTGGGGCGCGGCTGGGTGGCGCTGTCGGGGAAATCCATCCCGAGGTGCTGTTCCAACCACCTGGCGGTGACGGAGACATCGTCCACCGAAAGATGCACATGATTGAACCAGTGGTTCTTGTCGCCGGTAAACACCTCGGCGATCTCGCGATTGGGTCCCCAGATATAGAAGAACCAGTTCTGTCCGAGAGGCGTCAGCGGCGTATGAAACTCCGCACCTTGCGATTTCCACCACTGGAACTCATTCGGACCGTCGATGCCAGCCCACCCGATGTGCCGGATAGCCGTCGTTTCCAGGTCTTTCGGCGCGCGATCGACTTTCGTAATCAGCATGAACCCGCGACCGGTGAACAACGCATCCGACGCGTTTCGAAACTTCACGGGCATCGCGCCGAAGTGCCGTTGGTAGAACTGCAGCGTTGCGGTCGGATCGACGGAGTTCAAATGCACGTGGTGAAAACGTGCAGGACTCAAGCGTTGGGCCTGTGCCAGCCAGATCGAGCCGACGGATACGCCCACGAGCGTTGAAAGCACTATCAGCCGTCTCATTGGCGTCCCTCGCGTGTCAACGACCAGGATCCTTGGCCGCGAAGCATACCATCGGGCGGTTCCCGTGGCCGGTCCCCTATCTGTCCTCCGTACTTTTCAGAATGTTCTCGGGCCCGATACCGCCGTCAATGCTGGGGCGCGCCATTCCGTAGGAATGTTGACGTACGAGTGATCCAAGGCACGGACGGATGCACATCCCAGAAGTTTGAGAGTGCGGATCAGATCGGCACGCAATATCTCAATCGCCCGTGTCACTCCAGCTTCTCCACGCGCGCCGAGGCCGTACGCATATGCGCGACCGATGAGCACCGCGCGGGCTCCCAGGCACAGCGCCTTCACGATGTCGCTGCCGCGGCGGATGCCTCCGTCCACAAGCACGTCGATCTGGGAACCAACGGCAGGAACCACTTCAAGCAACATCCGCAGCGTCGCAGGCACGCCATCGAGCTGCCGGCCTCCGTGGTTGGACACGACGACAGCAGCCGCGCCCTCGTCCACGGCACGGCGGGCGTCGTCCGCTGTGTGCACACCTTTGATGACGATCGGACCTTCCCAGAGGTCGCGTATCCAACGGAGGTCCTGCCATGCGACCGCTGCCTGTTCCAACGCCGTGCCCACGTCCGCGTACTTCATGGGTCCGTCCGGAAGGACGACGTTTGGAAAGTTCATCAGTCCGCCATCAGACAAAAAATCAGCGAGCCAACGGGGACGCGCCAGGAACTGCGACACGTGTGGAAGCACCGCTGAGATTCGGCGGCTGAGGAGTGCCGGGACTCCGTTTCGCAAATCGCGTTCGCGCATCCCGGCCACCGGTGTATCGATGGTCACAACGAGCGACGAATAACCTGCAGTACGCGCGCGCTGGATCGCCGCAGCTGCCACATCGCGTCCTCCAACCAGGTACAGCTGATACCAGGCCGGGCCGCTCGTCGCGGCTTTCACATCCTCGAGCCTGCATCCGGACAGCGTCGAGAGGATATAGCCGATCCCGAAGGCGCCGGCGGCG
>Ga0209726_10006359_pt1 | contig 13747 bp, 11 predicted proteins | sample Subgrocontami54m_FD_187453 | JGI IMG/M metagenome (GOLD analysis project Ga0209726, IMG submission 187453) | Subsurface groundwater microbial communities from S. Glens Falls, New York, USA - GMW46 contaminated, 5.4 m (SPAdes) (version 3) | ecosystem: Environmental > Aquatic > Deep subsurface >... | reverse complement strand
ATTACGCGCGTTTTGATTTGCGGTACAATCCGAAGATAAAGCAGTGGTATTTTTTAGAGGCAAACGCCAATGCAGGTTTTGACCCTAGTCCGCGGGACGCGATGACCGCATCGATTAAGGCCCACGGGATGACCCTGGATGACTTTGTACTTCAAATTGTGAAGAACTCCATTCACTAGTCCTCTAACGTGCTGCCGGGCTAGGATTCGAACCTAGAATACCCTGCTCCAAAGACAGGTGTCCTACCGTTGAACGACCCGGCAATAATATCCTATAATTTTGAGCGGCGGACGGGAATTGAACCCGCTACCTTCTTCTTGGCAAGAAGACATTCTACCGATGAACTACCGCCGCGCAATTTCTACTTATCAAGTGAACAAATTGTTCCCCCTGGTGCCAAACCAATATTTGGACTCAGTGCCGATTCGCCCGCAGACTCTACATTAACTGAACCGGGCGGACATCTCGTTAGGCCGCTAGATTCACTACTACCGGGCGGACTACTAGAATCAACAAATATATCGTTAATGTAATGGCCGTACTTGGCAACTGCAGCACCCGCTGCAAAAGAAATAGCTGCCGCTGTAATAGCAATCTTGGTTTCAACTGACACTTTCATATAATCGAGAATACTGAATTTAATGAATTTCTTCAATTTTAGTGCTGAGGGCGTGAGTCGAACACGCATTTGAGCTTTTTCAGAGCCCCGCCGTGACCACCTTGGCTACCTCAGCGTACTTACGGTTTATTTCGGTGGACGATGGAGGATTCGAACCTCCAACCCCTTCGATGTAAACGAAGTGCTCTAGCCGTTGAGCTAATCGTCCCTTGTGCCGGGAAGAGGACTTGAACCTCCATGTCTTGCGACACACGCACCTCAAGCGTGCCTGTATACCAATTTCAGCATCCCGGCGTGTTTGTCATTATAGCAAAAAAAGTGCCGATGGGGAGACTCGAACTCCCACGACTTATTTAAGGTCACTAGCTCCTGAAGCTAGCGTGTATACCAATTTCACCACATCGGCGGCGTAGGTAGTATACCAGACTCATTTCATCCTCGTTACGGTATAGGTCGTGGGGTAGTAGAGGAAAATAGCAGGAGCATCCTCGATAAGCCGTTTGGCAAAGTCTATATAGATTTTTTTCCGCGCCGAGGGGTCCAGTTCTTTTCGCCCGTCCTCCAGAAGTTTATCAACTTTCACATTTACGTATCCGGTGAGGTTTGTGGAGGACTGGGTCGAGTGCCAGAGAGGATATTGATCCGGATCCGGTGGGATTGCCTGAGCGGAGAGAAGAACTTGGAACTGCCCGATTTGATTGACAACCTGCACATTGGTAGGAACACCCAAGTTCGTCCAGGAAGTGGCGATTTTTTGAGCGATATCGATATATTGGGAAAATGTGGTAATAGTCAGAGATGCGGACTCCGATGCTACTTTGGCATTTGTCATGAGTTTTTTCGCTTGGTTCATGTCAAAGTCGTATTTTTTCACCGTATCCGTATATGCCCATGAAGTTTTATTTATCGGTGAATATGCCCGCTCATTGCCTAAGTCCGGTATAGCAAATCCAAGAGCTTGTCTAAACCCTTTTTCGCCAAGGGCTGGGTCCTTGGTATTGAAATATAAAGCAACAACCCGGTTATAATGAGGTTGGGCAGATATGGATGCGTTCTTCCACCCTTCAAATGTATTAGGAGAAGAGATATCTTCCAGCACATCGATATCACCCAGCTGGAATCCTGTCACCGCTGCTGCTTCTGTACGGTAAAACCGGTACTCACGGTCGAGAGCGGACAAATCGCCAACAGATTCCAGATATAAGTACTGCACAACTTCCCCCTTAAGTCGTACATTCTTTACCCGATATGGGCCAAAGCCTTTGAGTCCGGTCTGAAGGATAGGTTTGGCTACGAGAGAGAGAAAGGGTGCAAATGGTTCCTTGAGCGTCGCCCGAAGAGCATAAGGAGATATGACGGTAAACGTGACATCACTAATATTGTAATTAATGTCGCGAGCCTTTACCGCTTCCCCGTTATGCCAGCGTGCATTATCTGCGATGGTAAAGACAAACGTACGGCCGGAATCGGTAGCTTCCCATTTTGTAGCAAGGGAAGGGAGAGGTAAGCTATCCGGACCAAGCCGCGATAGGCCGGCGCTTATGAGTTCCTGAATTCCTGCTGGGAGTGTTGAAGGAGTCCCGTCTCCCACGAGACCCACACGGAGAATTGGAGTGAATGGCCGGTAAGAAAACCTGGAAGTTACTTGATTAAATCCGATCATGCCTACCAGACCTAATAAAAATCCTATGATGAGGGGAAATGTGTATTTACGCGAAAGCTCACGCGTTACCAGTATGAGATATCTGCTTTTTCGGAAGAAGATCATTATCGAATGATAAATGCACTTATCGATGTAATGAGAAAAAGAGCCGCAAATATAATCGTGCTCACAAATATTACTCGCTCCGCGCCGCGCTTTGTGCGATAGGTATCGCCGCCTCCAAATGCACTTCCCAAGCCACCCTTGCTTGACTGGAGAAGAATAAGACTGATTAGGCCAACGGAAATGATGATATGAACAATAAGAAACATTGCTTTCATGTTTTTAATAATACCATAAGCGCATCGGCAAGTTTCGTGCTATCGTGCCTTATGAGACTTCGTACGAGCGCATCACTTTTGGATTTAGTGACGAGCGCGTTTCCGATAAGGTCAGCATGGTACACTCGGTATGGTTTTTGGTCGATGATATTGTCAACAACCGGCACCTCATGATATTTGGCATATACGTCAAGAGCACGCTTGGGGATAGTTCCGGTATTGATGACTATCGCATCGATGTTTTTTCCAATATATCGCTCCAGTGCTTTTAGGTGATCAACGGCAGTAAACTGATACGTTTGACCGTATTTCGTCATGAGATTGAGTACATAGATAATGGTGGCTTTCGTGGTCGCAAGCGCTTCAGGAATTCCTTCTACCAAGAGATTGGGTATCAAACTTGTATATAAATCTCCCGGTCCTAACACGATGAGGTCCGCGTGTCTGATTGATTCAAGGGCCTCTGGCGTAGCGGTGGGCTTTGGTGTGAGAAATACTTCTTTTATTTTCAGCGTGCCATCGTGTTCGGGTTCATCAATAAGGTGTTCTTCTTTTACCATATGGCCGTTTTCGTATCGTGCGGAGAGGTTGGTATCGGTATAGGAGACGGGGAGAATTTTTCCTTTAATCCGGAGCACTTTTCCGGTTTGACGGATGGCCTCGGCTTGCGATCCTAGGATATCTGCGAGTGCCGCCATGAACAGATTGCCAAACGTCATGCCGGCAATCCCCTGGCCCTTTTCAAACCGGTACATGAAAAGCTTCCTCATGAGTCCCGCGCCACCATTTTCATCAGACAGCGCCACAAAACATTGCCGGATATCGCTTGTAGGAAGGAGCCCAAACTCATCACGGATTCTCTTATTACTGCCTCCGCTATCGGCCATAGTGACGATAGCTGATAGGTCCACCGGGTACTCTTTGAGGCCTTTGAGTGCGACGAACGTTCCCGTTCCGCCTCCGATACATACAACGCGTGGAAATTTATTCTTCATTGATGTTCCCTAAAACAGTGACTATCGCAGTAATGACGAGTGAAACGACGATAAGAGTCCACGTATAACTTAAGCTCACGAGCGGGACAACAAAACCCGCTATGGATATGCCGGGAAATACCCAAGGAACAAGACGCACATTGGGGACAAATACCGTCCATATATAAAGGACGACAACGTTAACAAGCCAGCCTAAGAGTCCGAGAGTGAGTATGTTTACAGGAAGGAAAATAATCGCTAAAAGCGGCTTGAGGAGCATCATCATAAGAGTCAAAGCTCCACCTGCTGAAAGCATGCCCCACAGGTTCCCTGAGATGGAAAGAGCCGGAATGAGAGTACTCGCAAGCCACAGAGCAAAGATATGGGAGACGATAGAACGTAATAATCTTTTCATTTGTATACCGATCGTAGCATTGTGTGATACCGTTTGGCAAACCGGTGCGCTTCATCCCGGATATGCTCTACAAGTTGGAGAGCCGGACTTGCGGGGGATAGTCGGATCAGTTTGAATTCGTCTCCGTACGGTACAACAATTTCTTCATATCTCTTTGCCAGTCCGATAATGGGAATATCACGGATGATCCCGGAAGCCATACTCACCTGTGCTTTTCCCCCATCCACGACAAGGAGATCGGGTTTCGGCCACTCCTCATGTGCAAATCTTCGCTTTACCACCTCAGCCATCATCCCGACGTCATTGGGTTTTCCGGCTGATTTAATACGGAATCTCCGATATTCACTTGTATCCGGGATTCCATCGGTAAACACAACAAGGGATCCGGTCGCCCACTCTCCTTGAAGCGTAGAAATATCTATGCATTCGATGCGATGAAGTGACGGAAGACGAAGGATTCGGGAAAGGTCCGTGAGCCGTTCACTTGTCCTATCCGTATACATATCAGGGTCAAATGTGTGTGTCAGAAGTATATGTAAGGCGTCCAGCTGTTTTTTATATTCACCTGCTTCTTCAAAGGCCAAACGATCTCCACACTCATGCATTTTTTTTTCAAGAATAATCCGTACCCGTCGTGCGCGTCCGGATAAAAGCAGGGCAATCTTTTGCAGATTACTTCGGTAAACCGATGCAAGTTTTTTTGTATTGATACTACTCGGACACGGGTTACAAAGACCTAAATGTGTATAAAAGCACGGGCGTCCATCCCGGTGTTGTTGTGTACAATAAGGAATTATTTTTCGGACAGACTGCATGAGCAAACGCGCGACTCTCCCGGACTGAAACGGACCGAATATGGCGCGGCGTTTATGCTGTTCTAATACTCTTTTCCTGGTAAATAGGATCCGGGGAAGCGGCTCGTCGAACGTAATCGTAATGTAAAGGGGACTTTTATCGTCGCGAGCAATCGCGTTATATTTGGGAAGATACTTCCTGATGAGTGTTGCCTCAAGTAGCAGAGCATCAAATTCACTGTCCGTCGGAATTGTTTTTATAGAAGCTATTTGGGAAACCAGGAGACTTGTTTTTTCTCCAACCGCGTTACTGCCGGTAACATATTGTTTTACACGGTTACGCAGGTTTTTCGCCTTGCCCACGTAGATAATATTCCCGTTTTTGTCAGAGTAGAGATAGACGCCCGGCCGTGTAGTTATTTTTTGAGTTTCTTTTTTGAGAATGGTCGCATGAGGATAATCCATAAAAGTATTCCGGCGCTTCCGATCATACCGGAAATTGCCAAATATAGCCATGAGATAGGCTGAATATCAAACGAATGCTCAACCGTACGGTCTCCTGCGATGAGAGTCATGGAGCCTTTTCCTTTGGGGAGCGAGGAAGGTACCACGACACGCAGTGGTATCGTCAATTTGGAAAAAGGAGCAATAGTTTGATTGTCGAGGTCAATCGTATATGGAAACGGCTTCGTTTCGATACGTACATCGATAGATTTTGTTTCGATTCCGCCGGTGTTTTCTACGGTAACCGTTCCGCTTGCCGTAAAGCCTGCGGTGACGACCTTGGGAAAGTCGATGCGGGGAATGAGAGCCGTCGGAACGGCCGGACTTGCAACTGCCAAAAACTCAACGATTACGTCTTTTCCTTCCTTCCCATTTTCTCTATAGAAGCCCGCCGGAAGCGGGACCGTACTGGATATTCCGTGGATGGCAAAAACAATATGATTGAAGTCAAGCATATTGAAGTAATCCACGCCTCCTGTGGTGTTGCCCCACGTCGGATCAACGGGAATCCATACTCCCGACTCCCGATCATAGTATTCGGGCCAGGCATGAAGGACATCGGTGACGAGGGAAAGTGGGCGGAGCTTGGCGTTGGTGGTATGGGCGTACCCTACTGCTTCACGAGAAGGGATGCCGGCGGCCCTGGCGATAGCGATAAACAGATCGGTAAACTCCATGCAGATGGCACTTTTCGGAGTTTTGAGCGCTTCAAGTGCGCCTTTGCGTTTCGGTGTGGTTTTGACTCGTTCGTAGTCGTAGTCAAGAGTCGTCACGACGTAATCGTAGATTGCTTTTGGCGTGGTATACACGGCGGCAAGCGCCTTGATAGAAGGATCGTCAGCTTCCCAATACGGCAGCGGCTTGAGGTATTGGGCAATTTCTGTTTCATCCAATTTTTGCGTTTTGCTCGCGGTCATTGAAATAGATACGGAAACCGTGGCTTCAATGGACAATTTCTGTCGCGATGTCAAGTTGTACCGTGCTAGCCAGTTGCCATCGGTGTCCTTGACTATCCCCTCGGGTTTTGGGCTCAACGCATCGATAGATACTTGTTGGAAGGCAGTATCAGGTGGAAGAGCAATTTCTTCAGTGACAGTGGTGACCCCGGGATTTTCCAGGTAATATCGGAGGGTAAGTTTGGCGTACTGGCGATCTCCATACGCCGCGCTTATCCCACCGCTCGTCATTTGTTGCCGGTTCCACCGTTTCCCATCAGCAGGCGGTGGTTTGAGATAGCTTATCGCTCCAAACGTCGGTGGGGTCGCAATGGTGACATTGTAAGAGCCAAGGTCCACGTCCTCGGTGATCCCTGGGATATTTACCTCCCAGATGCTTCCGTTTTTGACGGCGATATCAAGATTTTCATAGCGGAGTGTAAATTGTGTCAATTTCCCCAGGCCAACGATCTGCTTGTTAAATGTTAGTAGAATCTCAGTTTTTCCGTCGTTTTGAGTGATTTTTGGAGAAATCGTACCACCATCATCGCGGGCAATAATGTTTTTGACGTTGAGCGTATCAAGAAGAATAGTATATTGCTTGGGGTAGAGGTTTGTTTGTCGGTTTTCAAGAGCAACCGTTTGAGTGACGATGGTCACTCCCGTCGGGGCAATAGCGTAGGAGACATCGTAGTTAGCGGTAAACTCACCCGCCGCGGCCACAGGCCGCGCTGCAACAAAGTAACAAAGTAACAAAGTAACAAAGTAACAAATTTTTTTCACCACTGGATTATTGTAGTATTTTCCGGAGGAATTGTCCTGTATAGGATTCCTTACCCTTTGATACCTCACGGGGAGTTCCCGAAGCAATAATCTTCCCTCCGGCGTCTCCGCCTTCCGGACCCAAGTCGATTACCCAATCGGCATTTTTGATAATATCGAGGTTATGTTCTATGACGATGACGGTGTTTCCTGAACCGGTCAATCGATGGAGAACGGTAAGCAATCGTTGTAAATCCGCAAAGTGAAGTCCCGTGGTAGGTTCGTCCAATATATATATAGTCTTACCGGTTGCTCTACGGGAGAGTTCGCTTGCTAGTTTTACCCGTTGGGCTTCGCCTCCGGAGAGCGTGGGCGCACTTTGCCCGAGCCGGATGTAGGAGAGACCTACATCAACGATTGTTTGTAATTTAGTAGCGAGTACCGGATGATTGCGGAATAACGCTAAACTTTCCTCAACAGTCATCGCAAGCACGTCCGCTATGGATTTGCCGTGAAAGGTTACTTCGAGAGTCTCCGGGTTATACCGTGACCCATGACATACCTCACAGGTGACGTAAACGTCTGAGAGAAATTGCATCTCAATTTTTTTTTGACCCTCCCCCTCACACGCTTCGCACCGGCCGCCCTTTCCTCCAGAGGCGGATCCGCCTTTGGCGGAAACATTAAAGGAAAATCTTCCGGGTTGATACCCGCGTAGACGCGATTCGGAAAGAGAAGCAAATAATTGCCGGATATAGGTAAATGCACCCGTATAGGTCGCAGGGTTACTCCGTGGAGTTCTGCCTATCGGAGATTGATCAATGAGGATGGCTTTATCGACCAGCTCGAGCCCTTCCAGTTTGGCATGTGCGCCTACTTCCAGACGGCTTAATGGGTTGAAATGGTTGATGATCGCCGGATAAAGCGTCTCTACGATCAGACTGGATTTTCCCGACCCTGATACCCCTGTAACACAAATAAATCTTCCCAGAGGAAAAGAAACGTCGATATTTTTGAGGTTATTATGGGTGGTGCCACGGAGTAGAAGATACGCAGGCTCTGTCATTGCGAGTAAAGACGATCTCGTAATCTCTTTCTTTCCCGTCAAGTACTGACCCGTCAGCGAGTGTTTGTTGTGCTTGACTTCGGTAACCGTGCCTTCTGCGACGATCCTTCCTCCATGTTCACCGGCTCCGGGCCCAAAATCCACAAGCCAATCGCTCTCCTCCATCGTCTCGCGGTCGTGCTCGACGACGATGATGCTATTTCCGAGATCACGCAGTTTCTGAAGGGTCGCGATAAGCTTTTTGTTGTCCCGTTGGTGGAGCCCTATGGATGGTTCGTCAAGGACATACAGGACTCCGGAGAGCCCTGAACCTATTTGAGAAGCCAAACGAATACGCTGGGCCTCCCCGCCGGAGAGCGTGGTAGCAGTTCTTGCCAGTGTAAGGTATGTGAGGCCAACGGAAATCAAAAATTGTAACCGTGCCGCGATTTCCTTAATGACCGGGGTCGCGATCGTGCGGTCGCTTGGAGAAGTGAGGCTTTCTCCGAGTTTTGTAATCCACGCATGGCAAGCTTCTACAGACATGGCAGTAACTTCGGCCACGGATAGCTCGCCCACGGACACGGTTAACGCTTCCCTTTTTAACCTCGTGCCGGAACAATCGAGGCAGACTTCTTCCCGCATATACTTTTTGATTTCATCGCGTACAAAGTCTGATTGGGACTCGCTATAGCGCCGTTTGAGCTCATTGACCATTCCGGGAAAGGTTTCGGATATTGTCGTTTGATCTCCAAAACGGTTTTTTCCGCGAACCAGGTACTCGCGCTCTCCCGTGCCGTAAAGAAGAACGTCGCGCTGGGGTTGGGTGAGCTTGGCAAGGGCGGCGCGTACATCAATACCGTGCTCGCTTGCCACCGTTGAAATCACGCGCGAAAACCAGGTATCGTGAAAAAACATCTTGGCAAACGGCAGGATACCACCTTCAGAAATGGAGAGATTGGGATTGATGACACGATCCGGGTCTACGGTCAAAATTTTTCCAAGACCCGTGCAGGTAGGGCAGGCCCCATGGGGGGAGTTAAACGAAAATGATCGGGGTTCTATCTCCGGCATGGAGATGCCGCACGCCGGGCAACTTAATGCTTCACTATAGAGCGTGTCTTGGGTCTCTTTAGGTTTGTCCGGCAAATCAAAGCCTTTATCCCGTATTTGGGAGACAATGATATATCCTTGGGAAAGAGCGAGCGCCTGCTCTACCGCGTCGGAAATCCGTGACCGGAGAGCGACATCGGGCAGAGCTTTTAAGGTCTCACCCCGCTTAGCGGGGTGAGACCTTTTCAGAAACTCAAGTGTTGCTCTGTCCAAAGTGAGTTTATCAATCACCACATCAATCGTGTGTTTGTTGGTCTTGATGAGCGTCATATCCTCATCAAGACCGATAAATTGTCCATCCACCCTGATCATCCGGTATCCTTTCGCACGGATATTTTCCATGAGTCCGGCAAACTCTCCTTTCCGGTCACGGACAATGGGAGAAAGAATCGCACATTTAAATAATTTTTTCCCCTCGTTGGCCAATGCGGTGGATGCAGCTTCAACAATCATCGTGACGATCTGCGCTTTATCCAGCTTGGTCACTTCCCTGCCGCAATTTGGGCAATGCGGGTGTCCGATACGGGCATAGAGGAGCCGAAGATAATCATAGATCTCCGTTACCGTGCCCACGGTAGAGCGCGGGTTATGAGACGTAGATTTTTGGTCGATAGAAATAGCAGGAGAAAGTCCCACAATTGAATCCACGTCGGGTTTATCCATGATGCCTAAAAATTGCCGTGCATAGGAAGAGAGGCTCTCGACGTAGCGCCGCTGGCCTTCGGCATAGATCGTGTCAAAGGCAAGCGAGCTTTTGCCCGATCCGGATAAACCGGTAAACACAATAAGCTTATTTTTCGGAAGCTCAAGGGTGATGTTTTTGAGATTATGTTGCCGTGCACCTTTGATGATTAATTTATCCATATCCAAAATAACCACCGATACATCCGTGGCGTATAAAGTATACCATGATTAAGTCCTCCAATGTGAGGTACACCTGGCAGGTGGACTAGATTGGCACCTATTCTTCTGCAGTGGAAATCTGCGCTATCGTGTCCCGAAGTTTGGCAGCTGCTTCAAAGTCAAGGTCGCGGCTGGCGCGGCGCATTGCGCGGGTGAGATCGACGACCAGCTTCTTTATATCCTGTGGTGTCATTCTGTCAAGTTCCTCACGGCTAGCTTTTGCCAGAAGTGGTTTACTTTCGGGTTCTTCAGTCTTTTCTACCATCCGGTCACGTATAGGCTTCGTGATACCCTCCGGGGTGATACCATGGGTAATGTTATAGGCAAGCTGGGTGTTACGGCGGCGGCCTACCTCATCAATGGCTGCCTTCATGGAACCCGTCACACGGTCGGCGTACATAATTACTTCCCCAGATACGTGCCGCGATGCTCTCCCCATGGTTTGGATGAGACTCGTGCGACTCCGTAAGAACCCTTCCTTATCGGCGTCCAGGATAGCCACAAGAGACACTTCCGGCAGATCCAGACCCTCCCGTAGGAGGTTTATTCCCACAACTACATCGTATGTACCGCGCCGAAGGTCAGCGAGAATGTCGTTTCGCTCGAGAGTTAGTATATCGGAGTGTAGATAATGAACTTTGATACCTTCTTCTCCTAAATACGTTGAAAGGTCCTCAGCCATGCGTTTGGTCAGCGTCGTTACCAGTACGCGCTGTTTTATTCCGACTCTTATTTTGATTTCACGGGTAAGATCATCAATTTGCCCCACAATAGGCCGTACCGTCACTACTGGATCAACAAGTCCCGTAGGCCGGACGAGCTGCTCTACGACACTCCCCGCCCGGTCCAATTCCCAGTCGTTGGGAGTAGCTGATACGTAGACGGTTTGGGGCATCCGGCGCTGAAACTCTTCAAACCGGAGTGGCCGGTTGTCGATGGATGCCGCCAAGCGGAAGCCAAAATCAATAAGTGTTTGTTTGCGGCTTCGGTCACCGTTGTACATCCCCCGGATTTGAGGAAGACTTTGATGAGACTCGTCGATAAAGAGGAGCCAATCGTTCTTTACCGCCTCTTCATAGTAATCCAGAAGCGTGTACGGGGGATCCCCGGGGTTTCTCCCGTCGAAATACCGGGAATAGTTTTCGATTCCATTGACGTATCCTAACTCCTGGATCATCTCCAAATCATAGGTCACTCGTTGTTTTAGTCTGTTTGCTTCCAGAAGTTTTCCTTGAGCGGTAAATGCAGCAACTTGCATATCCAAGTCTTTTCTGATTTTCTCAAATACCTCTTTATACGTTCGGGGGTCCGTCATATAGTGTTTGGCCGGATAAATCATTACCGCTGGTAGTGTTTCGACGGTTTTACCCGTCAACGGATCAAATTTGACTAATTGGACTAATTTATCTAATTTAATGATCATCCGGAGTCCCATATCTTCATACGCGGGAAACAAATCAATGGTATCCCCGCGCACCCGGAATGTACCACGGGTAAAGCCGTAATTATTTCGCTCGTATTGAAGGGCAACGAGTCGCTCTAAAATACTTTCCCGGGTAATTTTAACTCCGGGAGCAAGCTCAAGAACGAAGTGTCCGTATTCCTTCGGGCTCCCGATATTGTAAATACAGGAGACCGATGCTACGACGATAGTATCGCGCCGCGTAAGGATATTAGCGGTTGCCGCGAGCCGTAGCTTATCGATCTCTTCGTTAATCTGTGTTTCTTTTTCAATATATGTATCCGTCTGCGGGATGTAGGCCTCCGGTTGATAGTAATCGTAGTAGGAAACAAAGTATGACACCGCGTTACCGGGAAAAAAGTCTCGAAATTCCTGGTAGAGTTGTCCAGCTAACGTTTTATTGTGGGAGATGATAAGCGCCGGACGCTGCAACTTTTCGATGACGCTGGCCATAGTGAAGGTTTTACCGCTGCCGGTAACGCCCAGAAGGACCTGTTCTTTAGTCCCTGCTTTGAGGTTTGCCACAAGCGTGTCAACCGCTTGTGGCTGATCACCACGAGGACGATAATCGGTTTTTAGTCGGAACATGATAGGGTTTGATTCATAAAAACACTCTTGACACTTCGGGTTTATTTTGTAATAGTATACACAATATGCCGGCAATCCTCTATCCCAGAGAACGACAGCTTCTTGATTTTATCACGCAGTTCATCCAGCGCTATGGGTACGCGCCGACACTCAAAGAAATCGGTGATTCGATGGGAATGAGCTCTCCTGCGACGGTCCATGAGCACATTGACCGCCTGAGGATCAAAGGATTTATCAAAAAGCTCGACGGTACGGCCAGGGGTTTGGAAGTCATCAAAGATACGTTCCGCTCGGTAAGCGGAGGTAATGAAGGTTCTATCGAACTTCCGGTATTAGGTTTTATCGCCGCCGGAAGCCCTTTGGAACCGTATACGGACCCCAATTACTATGTATCCGTCGCTCCCTCGATGGTATCTGCCGGCAAACCGCACTATATCCTGCAGGTGAAAGGAACCTCGATGATTGATGACGGGATACTGGACGGGGATTTTGTCATCATAGAGCATCAGCAGGATGCCAAAAATGGGGACATAGTGGTTGCTCTTCTGCCTAATGGCCTCGCTACCTTAAAAAGAATATTTTTTGAGAAAGATAAAATTAAGCTCATGCCGGCCAACTCACAGATGTCTCCTATTTTTGCTACCCACGTCAAAATTCAAGGACGCTGCGTGGGACTTATCCGGAAGTTCCAGGTACACTAACTACTCCATCATTTTCTTGAGTTTCTTCGGGGATACGCCGGGAACGTCCGGACGGCGTTTATGCTGGATATATTCGTAGACCATGGGGATGAGGGATAATCCGATGATAGCTGCGATCGCATAGTGGAAATTTTCTTTGATAAATGCCATATTGCCGAAAAAGTATCCGGCGAACGTAAAAATTCCTACCCAGATCACACCTCCGACGACGTTATACTGCAAAAATTTTTGGTAATCCATCGTGCCGATCCCTGCCACAAAAGGAGCAAACGTTCGTATAATAGGCACAAACCGCGCGAGAACAATCGTTTTTCCTCCGTGTTTTTTGTAAAATTGTTCGGTCTTGTCGATATGTTCCTGATTGATAAACGGTATGTTTGGGTGGTTAACAATTTTCTGACCAAAAAAGTGTCCGATCCAGTAGTTGACGGTATCCCCAACAATTGCGGCGATTATAAGAAGAAGAACTATCACCCAGATGTTCAGTGAGCCGAGCGCCGCAATAGCACCTGCGGCAAAAAGAAGGGAGTCTCCGGGTAGAAAAGGCGTCACGACGAGCCCGGTTTCAGCAAAAACGATGAGGAATAATATCGCGTAGGTAAGTGTGCCGTAGGTACCCACGAGTTGGCTTAAATATTCATCGAGATGTAAAATGAAATCCATGGGAGCATTATATATTGTATCTACACCCATCGGCAATCTGCAGGATATCACCATTCGCGCGATTAAAACCCTCTTTTCTGTGGACATCATTGCCTGTGAAGACACAAGAAGAACGGGAATTCTCCTTGGCCAAGTTAAAAAATACATTGACAATCTTATCGCGACCGCTACAAGATTATCAATGGTACGGTTTGATGATCGTACGGAAAATCAACAAACTCCATGGCTCATTGAACAATTGTTGGAAGGAAAAAAGGTCGCGCTTGTTTCTGACGCGGGGACGCCC
>Ga0209726_10006358_pt1 | contig 13747 bp, 9 predicted proteins | sample Subgrocontami54m_FD_187453 | JGI IMG/M metagenome (GOLD analysis project Ga0209726, IMG submission 187453) | Subsurface groundwater microbial communities from S. Glens Falls, New York, USA - GMW46 contaminated, 5.4 m (SPAdes) (version 3) | ecosystem: Environmental > Aquatic > Deep subsurface >... | reverse complement strand
CCCCGCCGCGCGTCTGGCGAGACGCGCGAGCCCTTGGCGAAGGGCCCGGCGCCTCCCCGGCGCTCCACTTGCGGCGCATGATGGCGCCGCACCCCGTCCCGCCAATGAGACGTCCCTAGAAGACGCCCCTCAGCAAGCTAGGCCCGACAAAGATAAGGTGGGATTCAAGGGCGGGGATAAGTTTATTTTTTTGGCTGGAATCCCCCGGCTAAGTGATCGCTCCGGTTCGAAAAGGTGGGGAAAAGCGGGTGGTGGATAGTTTCGTGGAGCGGGGTGTGAGGCGGTCAGGTCGTTCCAACCCAACCTTGTTTCGAGCGTTTCCCCCGCGCTACCTTCCCAATAATCTCCCGGCTTTGGGGAGAAAAGATAAAGCCCAAGTAAATCGTCTTTAGACCCAGCATCGCCTTTGATTCCGCGCATACTGCTAAAGCGTTTTTTGTTGGCGAGATTGACCCGGAAACGATCCGACATTTCAAACCCTTTAGCTTTCGCGAAATCGCATCTTCCAATATGGGAAATTCTTCATCGCGGGCCGAGTGTTCGGCATCATCAAGTAATTCAATGAGCGGCTGCAAACGAGAATGCTCTCCTGTTAGAAATTCTCGGTGAACTGGAAGCCCTGTGAGAGTACAAATTCCAAGATCGTCGGGATGGAATTTCTTTCCACTCCAAGCACACGGTTTGCTTTCTTCGGGCAAACAATATTTTCCCGACGACGATCTGATGGCAGCGTCCGCGAGAACAGGGGCTTGTGAAATGCTGCTAGGCACCAAAGTGCGCTTGAGCGCTATCTTATTCGTGACCGAACACCGGCCGCACAGAGAAGGAAGAACACGCCTTCCAGTGGCTTCACAACCCACTAAAATTCCAGGCCGCACGAACTTTCCGGTTTCCTGACACTGTTCCGCCTCAACAGCAGCGATAGGCTGCCGCGTTTCAAAGCACATGATAAATTCGCTTTTATGACCTTTTCTGCCTGAATAACTAGATATTGCTTCTTGGTCTCGACGATACATTCGATCCGATAAGTCACTAGGCGACAGTTCTGACTTAAGTGCTTCAGCATTGGTGAACGAGCAACGCGAAAAATGTTGAGGCTCAGCGCGCTTTCCAGAGAGTTCAGATTGTCGCAGAAGACTTGCAATGACCTTTTGCCCAGACACATCCGAAACAGCTAATTCGTCTCGAACGACGCGCTTGCCGCTCAAACTGCAGGTTTCGATGTACTCAGGCAGAACTTCGCGCCCGCTTAATTCAGATTTGGCAAGAAGATGTCGCAGGACATACGCACCGGTGATCTGGCAACGTGCAAGACAGCTCTTCGGTACCTTTAGTCCCGTTTTCGTGCACAGATCGATAGGCGGAAGTTTGCTTATTTCACCGGAACTTGGAACGGCAGCAACGATGGTTTCGTACTCGGCACCTCCATCAATATCAAACTGTGCACGCGTCGAAATCTCCCGATGAATTTTCCCTTCCAGAGCGACAACGGTTGCCTCAAACCGAGGTGTAAACTCATTGTATAACTTTTGACTCTTGCGCTCGTCACTTCCTGCACAGCGAACTTCTTGTTCGCGCCTCTCAAGATAAAATCGCGAAAACTCCGCTATTCCTTCATCGAGACTCGCGGCATCAGCAATTTTTTCTAAGTTCAAACCAATCTCAGCAGGGTCTGTAATTGTGGGGACGAGAGCTCGCAAAGCCGGTCGACCATCACTATAGATGTGCTCATCGGGCGAACAAGTTACTTCGACTAACCGTTCGTAACTATCATGGAGAACGGTTGCACGAACGCGAATTAGTGCTTTTCCTTCAAATTTTCGGTCTATATTTTCTACATCAATTTTTTTTGTGACGCCGCCAAAAGATTCGATCCAACGGTGGACAATTTCAACGTTTCGTTTTTCCGAATCGCGATCCAAGTCTTCAACATCATGGAGTGCCGTCGCGGTAACTTGATCCACGAGCCGCCGGAATGCGTTGCTTCCTTCGTTGTACAACGTACTTCTAACATTGGCGCCCGAAGATTCTTCGAAGCGGATGTAGTGCCGATTTCCGTTTTCTTCTATCAAATAAAGGTCCGGAGGATTCGGTGTGACTTGAATGCCGAGCCCATTTAACGCCTCAAGCGTAAATTCCTTTACATTCATGGACCGAATTGTTGGGGGCAGCGTCGGAGCTCGCGGCCCCTCGTACCCACGGTCATCGCCGTCGCCTAGCAGACCTTCAATGGTCTCTTTCTCTTTTTCGAGTGTATCTATTGCCTCCGAGATACTGGCCACTTCAAGTTCGGCTGCCCTTTTCTTATCTTTATCTGCAAGCGCCTTGAGGACCAAGTCGAGCAACCGCTCTTCGAATTTCTCATCTGCCTCGTCATTATCACCGTCCGTACTTTGTAGAAGTGACTCGATATCCCCAATGGCATGCGATGCCATTTGCAGCTTTTCCATTAAGCGACCAACAATATAATCTTCAAATGTGCCCCGCAAAGTTAAGTTATATACGATGACATTTTCATATTCGGACGCCAGACGTTGAATTCGGCCAATGCGTTGCTCAACAACCATGGGATTCCACGGCAGATCAAAATTGACCAGAACATTTGCCGCTTGGAGATTTACGCCTTCTGCTCCTGCTTCTGTGGAAACTATTACACGATAATCCGGTGGGTTCGCGCGGAAACGCTCGATTGTGTCTTGATTCCTTTCCCCGGAATCGCCATTTATGATTCCAATTTTAAGTCCATACTTCTCCAAAAAGATTTGGATCGTGGTTTGGGTTTCGCGCAAAGCAGTGAAAACAACTAGACGCCAACGGTCCGGATTCTGTTTTTTTAATTGATCAATAAGTTGACCAAGCCCTTTGAGCTTGGCTGTTAGCGGCATTCTTTCGACAATAGCATTTACGGCTTCAGATAACCCAACGGGCACAGTGCCTTTTCGCGCCATATTTTTTAGCTGCGCATTTAAGGCTTCCGGGCTGCTTGCCAGTGCTTTCAAAATCGAGATTTGAACAAGTATGTTCAGCGATTGGATAGGCTCTGCAATTGTTTCAATTAGTTCCAGCTCGGCTGGTGTTGGATCAACCTGATGCCGTTTGACTATACGGTCTGGAAAGTGAAGTTTTGCATCGCCGCGTCGAACGCGAGACATATAGCCATATACAATCGACCGAAATTCCTCGATTGCATCGGCCTTTAAGTGACGTGCCTTTCCTCTGTCGTCCGCAATAAATTTTCTTGCGAATACACCTTCGCTACCAAATGGATTCTGATGGCCACGAGCAACGGTGAGTAAGTCTACTAGTGAATAAAGGTCCCACAGCCGATTGTGGATTGGTGTCGCCGTCAGCATCAGCACGAAACGGAAACGTCGATCTTGCAGCGCTTCCTTAAAACACTTTGCAACTTGTGGCGCTTTTTCTACTCCATAGAGATTCCTAAGCTTGTGAGCCTCATCCAAAACTAACATTTGGAATCTGTCTTCTGGTATCTGATCTAAATAAAGTCGCGCCGAGTTGTAAGTAGTGATTATTGCGCCGAACTCTTCGAAATCGGCATCTATCAAATCTCGGCCGGTCACAAATTTTGCGGGAATGTCAAATTTCGTCGTCAGCTCAGATTGCCATTGAGGCCCTAAAATCTTCGGGCAAACAACCAACACTTTGGAAACACGTGAGCGGGACGCTAGTTCGCTGATCACCAGCCCGGCACTAATCGTTTTTCCTAGACCTACGTCATCTGCGAGCAGTGTGACGGGCAGCCGACGACAAAAGGTGATTAGATTTGTAACTTGATGATGAAATGGAGTCAGTCGGTCTTTCCACCGCGGAGCCGACTTAAAGTCATCAGCACTTTCAATAACAATAGGATCGGTTAAGTCCCATTCGAGTCCGGCACGATAAACACGAAATTCCTCCGGCGATGATCGGCGCCGGAGGACTTTGGAATGAAAGTCCGAAACCTCGACCATACGCAACACCTACTTGATTCAACCCAAGGATGCGCCTTCAAAATTAGCGTGGCAAGACCTAGGGTTCGTCGCTTTGCGACGCTCCGGAATAACATATTATTTTATTTGTAACCCCTCACCCGGTTCTCGCTGCGCTCGAACCACCCTCTCCCACAAGGGGAGAGGGGAAGAAAGAGAGCCATGACGATCCGGCCCTGGCGATTATGCCAATGCCCGCCTTACCGCCCCGATGATGCGGTCCTGGGTTGCGTCATCGAGATAGCCGTGCATCGGCAGGCTGATGACTTCCTCCGAAAGCTTGTCGCTCACCGGCACGCCGCCCTCGGCGACGGGAAAGTCCTTGTAGGCCCCGAGGCGATGCAGCGGCCTCGGATAGTAGACTGCCGTGGGAATGCCCTGCGCCTTCAAATCCGCGGCGAACTTGTCGCGCCGGCCGGGCTTGAGCCGGATGGTATATTGCGCCCAGACCGACGTTGAGCCTTCCGCCACTTTCGGCACGACAGCCACATCGGCCAGGCCGGTATTATAGCGCTTGGCGGCGCGGTCGCGCGCCACGATCTCCTCGGCAAATATTTTCAGCTTTTCGATCAGCACCGCGGCCTGGATGGTGTCGAGCCGCCCGGTGATGCCGATGCGGACGTTGTCATATTTATCAGTCCCCTGCCCGTGCACGCGCAGGCTTTTCACGGTTTCCGCCAAGCCGTCATCATTGGTCAGCACCGCGCCGCCGTCGCCGTAGCAGCCCAAGGGCTTCGCGGGGAAAAAACTGGTGGCGGTGGCAGGCGCCAGAGCGCCAAGCTTGCGGCCCTTGTAGGTGGCGCCGAAGGCCTGGGCTGCGTCGTCAAGCACAAAGAGTTTTTCCGCCTCCGCCACGCGGCGGACGGCGTCGTGGTCGGCGGGCTGACCGAACAGATCGACCGGAATGACCGCCTTCGGCTTCAGGCCCTGGCGCTTGGCCACCGGGATGGCACGGGTAAGACTCGCAACATCGAGATTGAAGGTCGCTTCATCGATATCGACAAAGACGGGGGTGGCGCCGCACAGCGCCACTACCTCAGCGGTGGCGCAAAATGTGAAGGCCGGGCAGAATACCGCGTCGCCGGGGCCGATGCCCTTTGCCATGAGCACCAGAAGCAGCGCGTCCGTACCGCTGGCGCAACCGATGGCGTGACGCGCGCCGCAGAAGGCCGCGAGATCCTTTTCAAAAGCCTGCACCTCCGGCCCCATGACAAACTGGCAATGCGCGAGCACGCGTGCGACCGCGTCGTCCACCGCGCGGCCGAGGCGGCGGCGCTGAGCCGCGACGTCAATGAAGGGTATTGGTACGTGATCGAGGCGGGCGTGCTCGTTCATCGGATGCATGATTCCAAAAGAAGGGCGCTCGCCAAACGTCAGCCGACGACTCGCCGCGGGCCTTTGCGCTGGGGAGTTGCGATCTGCGTCGGGGTCGCCTCAAGACAACGGATCGCGATCTCGAGGCTGGCGACGCCTTCTTCGCCGCTTACCATCTGCGCCTTATTGCCATTGATGGCGTTGACGAAAGCCAGCAGTTCCGCGCGCAACGGCTCCGCATGGCCTACCGACAAATGACGCATCGAATAACTGCCGTCGGGCTGGAAGCCGAAACATTCGGTGACCTGACGGGTCAGGAGATCACCGGTGATATATTTTCCGCGCGTGGCGACGATGACGTTACGCGCCTTAAACGGCGTCAGCCAATTCGTGTTGATGTGCGCGAGCACGCCGGAAGCGGTGCGGAATTGCAGGAGCGCGATGTCTTCGCGTTCGGCCACCGCGCTGGAGAGCTGCGGCTGCACGTCCACGATTTCCGAATCGGTGAACCAGCGGATGAGATCGATGTCGTGCACCCCAAGGTCGATGACCACGCCCACATTGCTCATGCGCGGCGGGAACGGGCCGACGCGGGTGATGGCGATGGAAAGAATCTCCTCGCCGCGAATGGCGTTCTTGATCGCCTCGACGGCGGGATTGAAACGCTCGACATGGCCGACCATGAGCGTGACGCCCACACGGCGGGCGGCGGCGATGATTTCGTGCCCCTCTTCCACCGATGAAGCGATCGGCTTTTCCACCAGCACATGCACGCCGCGATTGATGCAGGTCAGCGCGATGTCGCGGTGAAGATGGGTGGGAGCGGCTATCGTGACCGCATCGACGCCGGCAGCGAGCAGCGAATCAACGTCGTCGAATCCCGGACAGTTCAAGCCCTGGATTGAATTTCTCTGCTTGCGATCGGGATCGGCGATACCGGTAAGCTGAACCCCGGGCATGCCCATGAATACGCGGGCATGGTTGCTGCCCATCTGCCCCACGCCGATGACGCCCACGCGCAACGGGCTACCCGCGCTTTTTTTCACGCCCTGCATGACTGGAAGGTTCCCCGCCTCTTCTTATTCGCTATTCCTAGCATGCCCGCAGGAGCATGGCGAACACGCCCGAATCGCATAGTGAACACGTTTTGATTCAAAAGGTTACAGGCAATTTCGGCGTTTACGTTACTATTCCGCGGCGCGCGAGGCAGGCACGTCGAGGCGCAAACCGGCCGCCAGTGCGTCCTCCCGGAAGGCCTTAACGGCATCGAGCGAGAGTTCCGCCACTGTCCTGGAGCCAAGCGCGGGCAGCTTTTTAAGAATATCCGCCGGCGCCGTGATGATGTGGCAGCCCATTTGGTCGGCTTCCACCACATTAAACACTTCCCGGGTGGAGGCCCAGATGATTTCCACATTGGGCGTTTTGCGCGCACGCGCGACAGCGTCTTGCATGATCGGCCGATAGTCATGACCGAGGTCAGCCATGCGTCCTGCAAACACGGAGACGCAGGCCGGCGCGCCGCCTGCAAGCGCATCGACGGCGCGGGCAACCTGCTCCGGCGCGAAGATCGCCGTCATGTTGATCTTCACGCCGTCGCGCGAAAGCGTCCGGACCGCGTCATACAGAGGTTCTCCGCGCGTCGTAGTGACGGGAAGCTTGCAGTAAACATTTCTCCCCCATGAAGCGATAACGCGCGCCTGCGCCACCATCTCGGCGATGTCGTCGGAAAAGACTTCGAAAGAAATATGCCGGTCCGGCACGACGGTCACCAGGTCGCGGCCATAGGCTGCGTAATCCTTGACGCCCGCCTTTTTCAACAGGGACGGATTGGTGGTGAAACCCGCAATCCAGCGATTCTTAGCCATCTCCACGATCTGCGCCTTGTCGGCGCCGTCCGTGAAGAGCTTGACCTTGAGGTCGGTCAGTTTCATGCCAGACACCCTTCCGCAGCACCCACCGCCCTGCGCCATATATCCATTCTCAGCCAGCGATAATCAAGCTATGAGTGTGTCTGCTCCCCATTTTTTGCCTTCTTTCGGGCGAGCGCCACCGGTTACATGGCTGAACAAATATGCGGCGTGTCATCTCATTTTTAATCAAGGCTGCTCATGACAAAACGCAGATGCGGCACTTCATCCTGTTTTTGATCAAGGCGGCCATTTCGGCACTTTTGCTGTACTTAGCGCTTCGCTCCGTTCATTTCGAGACATTGCAGGAGCGGCTCAACCAGATCGACGCAAAATGGATTGCCGCCGGACTTTTCGCGCTCGCCGTGCCGGTCCTTCTCGTGGCTCAACGCTGGCGGCTGATCGCGCGCGCGTGTGACGCCGACCTCGCCCCACAGCAGGCTCTGCTCTACACGTTCATCGGCCTGTTCTTCAATCAGACGCTGCCGTCGACGGTAGGCGGCGATGCGGCGCGCATCTGGCTGTTGGCCCGCACCCCCGCGGGTTGGAAAGCCGCGATCCACTCCGTGCTCATCGACCGCGTGGCCGGACTGATCTGGCTTGCCATGTTGGTGCTCGTCTGCCTGCCCTGGTCATTCGATCTCATCCAGAATCCGGTTGGGCGTGTGGCCTTGGTCTTGATCGGGCTCGGCAGCCTTGCTGGGCTGGCAGGATTATACTTGGCCGCCCATGTCGGACGCGCATTGCTTCACCGCTGGAAGATGACGCGCCACCTCGCGGAAATCTCGGGCGTCGCCTGGCGCGCCATCGCATCGCCGCGCATTGGCGGGCAAGTTGCCGCGCTCTCGATCACCACGCATCTGCTGACCGTGCTGGCCGCATGGTGTGCCGCAAAATCAATCGGCTCGCCTCTCGATCTGCTGCGGGCGCTGCTTTTGATTCCGCCTGTCATTCTGATCGCTGCGATTCCCATATCGATCGCCGGCTGGGGGCTACGGGAAGGCGCGCTGACGGCCGCTTTCGCTTATGCCGGCCTGCCGCAAAGCGAGGGGCTTCTGGTGTCGCTGCTGCTTGGCGCCGGTATCTTTTTGATCGGCGCTTTCGGCGGATTGGTTTGGATTATGAGTTCACAGCGCGTGCGCATCGCTTCGATGCCCTATAGCGACCGATAGCTCCGATACCATTCCACGAACCGGCGCACGCCGTCCTCGATCGGTGTCGAAGGACGAAAGCCGACATCGCGCATGAGATCGTCAACGTCGGCGCGCGTCTCAGCGACATCGCCGGGCTGCATCGGCAGCATCTCCTTGATCGCTGGACGGCCTAATTCTTTCTCGAGAAGCTCCACGACGCGAGAAACCTCCACAGGACGATTGTTGCCGATGTTGTAGATGCGCCAGGGCGCGGCGCTGGTGGCCGGATCTGGCGCATCACCCGACCAGCGGGAATTAGGTTGCGGTACGCGATCCACCAGGCGCACGACCGCTTCCGTCACATCGTCAACATACGTGAAATCGCGGCGCATGTTGCCGTGATTGAACAGTTGGATGGGTTTGCCCTCGGCAATCGCCGCGGCAAAGATAAACATCGCCATATCAGGGCGGCCCCAAGGACCGTAGACGGTGAAGAAGCGAAGGCCTGTTGCCGGCAGGCGATACAAATGACTGTAAGAATGCGCCATCAGCTCGTTGGCCTTTTTCGTGGCGGCATAGAGGCTGATGGGATGATCGACATTGTCATGCACGGAAAACGGCAGACGCGTGTTGGCGCCATAGACCGAAGAGGAGGACGCAAAAAGAAGGTGACGGCAGCCGTGGTGACGGCAGCCTTCGAGGATATTCACGAAACCCTGGAGGTTTGCGTCCACATAGGCGTGCGGATTGACCAGCGAGTAGCGCACCCCCGCCTGAGCGGCGAGATGCACGACGTGTGGAAATTTATGTTGCGCAAACAGCGCAGCCATGCCTGCGCGATCGGCTAAATCCAATTTGATGAAGCGGAACCCTGGAAGCTTCGACAGTTCCCTGACCCGCGCCTCTTTCAGCGCCGGATCGTAATAGGCATTCATGTTATCGAGGCCGACGACGGTGCGGCCATTTTGAAGTAACCGGCGCGCGACATGAAAGCCGATGAAGCCTGCCGCTCCGGTGACAAGGATTGTTTCGTCCGCCATGTCCTCAGCCTTGCGGGCTCATAACCGCCATAGATCAATCCCGGCGGGTTTTTTGCTCCGGTCGAGCTGCGACTTGACGTCAAGCACAACGCCTTGTCCACCCTTAAGGAGCCGCGTCACCAAGGGCCAACCGCCACGCACATAATCGTCATGCGCCACGGCGAGAATCACGGCGTCGGCAGGCCGCAACTGATCGAGGCCCGTCAGGGTGAGTTGATACTCCTGCCGCGCTTCTTCGGCAGACGCTATGGGATCATTCACCTGAACGTCCACGCTGGAAGCCGCAAGCTCGCGGACGATATCGACAACCTTAGAATTGCGCGTGTCGGGAACGTTTTCCTTGAACGTCAGGCCGAGAATGGTAACAACCGCAGCACCGCCGCCGTTGCGCTGAAACAGCCGCCGCACGCATTCGCGCGCCACGCGCTGGCCTACGCCGTCGTTAATGCGACGGCCGGCGAGAATGACTTGCGGATGATAACCCGCTATTTCGGCGCGATGGGTGAGATAATAAGGGTCCACGCCGATGCAGTGGCCGCCCACAAGCCCGGGATAGAACGGCAGAAAATTCCACTTGGTCTTGGCAGCCGCGATGACGTCGCCGGTGTCGATGCCGAGCTTTTCGCAGATCGCGGACAGTTCGTTCATGAAGGCGATGTTGAGATCGCGCTGCGTATTCTCAATGACCTTGGCGGCTTCCGCGACCTTGATTGACGGCGCGCGGTGGATGCCAGCGGTAACGACCGAGCCATACACGTTCGCGACGATATCCAGCGTGCGCTCATCCTGCGCCGAGACGACTTTCACGATAGTCTCGAATCGATGCGCCTTGTCGCCGGGATTGATGCGCTCGGGCGAATAGCCCACGGTGAAATCGCGGCCGGCGGTGAGCTTGGAATGCTCCTGCAAAACCGGGACGCAGGTTTCCTCGACCGCGCCGGGATAAACCGTGGATTCATAAACGACGATATCGCCTTTCCTCAGCGCCTTGCCCACCGTCTGCGAGGCCGACAACATGGGGCCAAGATCGGGCCGGCGCGCCTCGTCGATCGGGGTCGGCACGGTGACGATGTAAAAATCGGCGGCGGAGAGATCCTTCGCATCGCTGGTGACGTGCAGATTGGCGCTTCTCAATTCCTCTGGTTCGACCTCGCGCGTGCGGTCGCGGCCCGAGCGCAACTCGGCGACCCGCCCCTGATTAATGTCGAAGCCGATGACCGAAACACCGGAGCGGGCAAAAGCAACCGCCACGGGCAAGCCGACGTAGCCAAGCCCGATCACGGCGATCTTTCGTCCATGCTTCACGGGGAATTCCTCCCCAGCCGCCTGGCCGGGCCGGCTGCGCCCCCCGCAAGCTGCGACAGATACCACTCGTAAGTCTGCCGCAAGCCGTCCTCCAGCCCGATGCGTGGGCGCCATCCCATGCCCGACAATCGCGACGAATCCAGCAGCTTGCGCGGCATGCCGTCGGGCATGAAAGTATCAAAGCGTAACGCGCCCTTGAAGCCGACGGTGCGGGCGACAAGGGCGGCCAATTCCCTGATGGGCACGTCTGAGCCGACGCCGATGTTGACGTGCTCCTCATCCGAATAGTTCTGCATGAGAAAAACAAGCGCGTCGGCGAGGTCATCGACGTGGAGAAATTCGCGCAGCGGGGCTCCCGTCCCCCACACGACAAGCTCAGTTTCACCTTTGATTTTGGCTGCGTGCGCCTTGGCAAGCAACGCCGGAATGACGTGGCTCGCCTGAAGGTCGAAATTATCCCCGGGGCCGTAGATGTTAGTCGGCATGGCGGAGATGAAGTCGAGGCCATATTGCCGCCGGTAGGCGCGGCACAACATGATCCCGGAAATTTTCGCGACCGCGTACCATTGGTTGGTCGGCTCAAGCGGACCGGTCAGCAGCGCATCCTCCCGCATCGGCTGCTGCGCGAGCCGGGGATAGATGCATGACGAGCCAAGAAACAGAAGCTTGGTAACGCCGGCTTGACGCGAGGCCTCGATGATATTCATTTCAATCGCCAGGTTATCGTAGAGAAAGTCGACCGGCCTGCTGTCATTCGCGACGATGCCGCCGACGGTCGCAGCGGCAAGGAAAACAGCCTCGGGCCGCGCGGAGGCCATCCAATGCTCGACGTCTGCCTGACGGCGCAGATCGACAGTCTCACGGCCAGCGGTGAGGATCTCGCAATTCTCGCGCGCGAGCCGCCGCACCAGGGCGCTGCCCACCAAGCCGCGATGACCGGCGACCCAAACCCGTTTTCCAGCCAAGTCAAACATCGGTTGTGTGCGGCCGGACATCACCCGTTTCCGTTGGCAAGGAGCTTGATGTCGGCTGCCACCATCTCATTGACCAATTCATCGAATGTCACGCTGTGCTTCCAGCCTAGTTGCGTGCGTGCCTTGCTCGCGTCGCCGACTAGAACGTCCACTTCCGTCGGCCTGAAATAACGCGCGTCAATTTCCACCAGCGCTTTTCCCGATGCAGCATCAATGCCCACTTCGGCCGAGCCCTGCCCACGCCATTCGATTTTGCGGCCGGTCACCGCAAAGGCCTTTGTTACGAATTCGCGCACGGAATGACTTTCGCCGGTCGCAAGAACGTAGTCGTCAGGCTGCGGACGCTGCAACATCATCCACATGCCTTCGACATAGTCACGGGCATGGCCCCAATCTCGCTTGGCATCAAGATTGCCGATGAACAGCTTGTCCTGCTTGCCGGCATGAATGGCGGCTACCGCCCGCGTGACCTTGCGGGTAACGAAGGTTTCGCCGCGGATCGGACTCTCGTGATTGAACAGAATTCCGTTCGACGCATGCATCCCGTACGCTTCGCGATAGTTCACCGTGATCCAATAAGCGTAGAGCTTGGCCGCGGCATAAGGACTGCGCGGCGCGAACGGCGTTGTCTCGCGCTGCGGCATCTCCTTGGCATTGCCATAAAGCTCCGACGTGGACGCTTGATAAAAGCGCACCTTGCTCTCCATCCGCAGGATACGGATCGCCTCGAGCATTCGCAGCGTCCCGAGCGCGTCGGAGTTGGCGGTATATTCCGGAGTCTCGAAACTCACCTGAACGTGACTTTGGGCGCCGAGATTGTAAATTTCTGTTGGCTGCGTTTCCTGAATGAGGCGAATGAGGTTGGTCGCATCGGTAAGATCGCCATAGTGAAGGAAGAAGCGCGTGTTCTCGACATGCGGATCGGCATACAGATGGTCGACGCGCGCGGTATTCAGCGAGGACGAACGGCGTTTGACGCCGTGCACCAGGTAGCCCTTGCGCAGAAGCGACTCCGCGAGATAGGCGCCATCCTGCCCGGTGACCCCTGTTATGAGCGCTATTTTGGTGGACATAGAATTCCCCTCAACGGGGCCTGTCTTAATTGCCCTTCCGGGCAAAAGCAAAGCAGAGCGTCCAGGCCAGTTTTGACGCCCTCGCCGACCTTAACCAAGATAAATGTGCAGGACAGACGGCCATTTACGGCTATACGAACAGGCTCTTGCCGAGCCTGAACGCATCATTGTATCGGTCAATTGCCTGCGGCGCTCATCTAGGGACGCGCAGGTGCGCCAAGGTAGCACCCCAGGGCCCAGCAGCGGCGAAGCGGATAGCAGGTGTCGATGGACGCACAAGCTGACATGACCGTGTCGCCGCCGCGAAGCGCCCGCCGGGCGTATAGCGAACGCAAGCAGCGCGCGCTGGAACAGGCCGACCAACTGACCGGGTTGCGGGAGGCTTGGACGGGGCGTCATCTCTTCTTTTATGAAGAAGACTTCCGATACATGCGCTTCCTCGTGCCGGAGGGAAAGTGCGTTCTTGAGCTGGGCAGCGGCGGCGGCGCCCTGCTCGCAGCGCTGGAGCCCAATGAAGGCACCGGCGTCGATTTCAGCCAAAGCGCGGTCGAGCGAGCGCAGGCGAGATACCCCGGCCTAAAATTCATCAAAGGTGACGCAGAGGCATTGGACGAGATCGCGGGGCTCGACGATGACTACGACGTTATCGTCATGTCCGATACCATCGGTGCGCTGGACGATTGTCTCGAAACCTTCCGAAGCCTGCATCGTTACTGCCGGCCTGACACCCGCGTCATCGTCAGCTATCACGCGCGGTTATGGGAACCGCTGCTGCTGCTTTATGCGCGCCTGCGGACGGGACATCCGTGGCGGCCTTCGAACTGGCTATCAAGTCAAGATATCGCCAACCTGTTCGAACTTGCGGACTTCGACGTCATCAAGCGTGAATGGCGCATTCTGTTGCCATTTCGCCTGTTCGGGCTGGGCCGCCTGATTAACCGCTTCGTCGCCACGCTGCCGCTCATTCGTAAGCTTTGCTTGCGAAACTACATCGTCGCCCGGCCGCGACCGC
>Ga0209726_10006351_pt1 | contig 13754 bp, 14 predicted proteins | sample Subgrocontami54m_FD_187453 | JGI IMG/M metagenome (GOLD analysis project Ga0209726, IMG submission 187453) | Subsurface groundwater microbial communities from S. Glens Falls, New York, USA - GMW46 contaminated, 5.4 m (SPAdes) (version 3) | ecosystem: Environmental > Aquatic > Deep subsurface >... | reverse complement strand
ATAAAGTAATATTTAATCTATCTATGGCTAAAAAAGCACTTATTATCGGGGTTTCTTCACAAGACGGCTCATATCTTGCAGAACTTTTATTAGATAAAGGCTATGAGGTAACAGGAACTATCAGGCACACTACAAACTTTTATCAAGAAAACATTACTCACCTTTACGGAAAAATCAAGATTGAAGCTGCTGATTTAATTGACATTGAAAGTATTGCAAACGCTGTACGAAAAAGTAAGCCAGATGAGGTATACAACATAGCAGCCCAAAGTATTCCTGCAGACAGCTGGACTCATCCTTTTTACACCGGTGAGGTAACAGCTCTTGGCCCGGTTAGAGCAATGGAAGCTGTAAGGCATTTTGCCCCTAGTGCAAAATTTTACCAGGCAACTAGTAGAGAAATTTATGGAAATATAAAAGCAGAATCCGCAACAGAAAAAACCCCTTGTGACGCTAACAACCCTTACGGAATTGCAAAAACTTATGCCTATATGATGACTCGCTGTTATAGAGAGTCTTACGGAATGTTTGCCTGCGGAGGTATTCTTTTTAACCACGAAAGCCCAAGGAGAAGCTTGCATTTTGTAACGAGAAAGATTTCAGTAGCTGCTGCTTGTATAAAAAACGGGGTTAAGAATCCCCCATTGAATGAACTTGGAGAACCGTTAATCGATAACAAAGGAAAATTGCATCTTGGAAACCTAGATGCAAAAAGGGACTGGGGATATGCTAAAGATTACGTTGAAGCTATGTGGCTTATGCTGCAAAATTCAAAGCCCAAAGATTATGTTATCGGAACAAACAAAACATATTCAGTCAGAGAAGCTTGCAAGATTGCTTTTGAACACGTTGGCTTAAATTGGGAAGATCATGTGATCTCAAATGAAAAGCTGCTTAGGCCAACTGAGATTACTGAATTAAGAGGAGACTACTCACTTGCGAAAAAAGAATTAGGCTGGGAGCCAAAAACATCGTTTGAAGAGTTAATGAAAATAATGGTAGAAGCTGACCTTGAACGCTTTAAAATCCATTAATTAAACGTTTTTTCTCCAATACTCAAGTATTTCTTTTAGAGTTTTCTCAATTGGTATTTCAGGAGCCCATCCTGTTAAATCTTTAATTTTATTATTGTCACATAAAAGCTCAGGGTTATCGCTTGGGCGAAGAAGAGCTGAATCAACTTCCACTTTAATCTTTGCATCTGAAAAGGAAAGGAGAATATCTAAAATATGAGACATTTTATATGATTTACCAGATCCAATATTATAAACTTCTCCTGCCATTCCCTTTTCCATAAGCAAAACATAAGCTTTTACCATATCTTTTACATCTGTAAAATCTCTTTTAGCTTCTAAATTCCCTACTGTTAAAGTAGATCCTTTTTTACCTTTTTCAATTTCAGCTATTTTTTTAGCAAAGGCGCTTGTTGCAAACTGATCTGTTTGTCCCGGACCAATATGATTAAAAGGCCTTGCTCTAATTACGTTTAAATTGTAGGAAATATGATATTGCAGTCCCATATAATCCTGAGTTATTTTTGATACAGCATAAGGGCTCGTAGGCTTAAGCGGCGTATCTTCATCCACAGGAAGATCGTTTGGATCCACTATTCCATAAACTTCTGCGGAGGAAATTATCATTATTTTGGGACTTAACTTATTTAGTCTCACTGCTTCAAAAAGATTAAGCTGAGAAGTTATATTATTGGTTATTACCAGTCCCGGCTTTTCAAAACTTTGTGTTATAGAAGCCAAGGCGGCCAGATGGTAAATTTCATCAGGTTTAGATTTTTCTAATACTTCTGCTACTTTTTCGTAGTCCATTAAATCAAGCTGATAAAGTTCAAGATCAGAGGCAATGTCTGAAAGAAGATCCTTACTTTTTTGACTGTGATATGTACCCGACACCTTAACGTCTTTTTGGGTAAGAAGAAAACGTGCAAGATAGTTTCCTGCAAATCCGGAGATACCAGTAATAAGAATTTTTTTATTCATTATCTGCCTACACCCTGATAAGTAAATTCAAGTCTTTTAACTTCCATAGGATTATAAATATTTCTCCCATCTAAAATTACCGGATTTTTCATAAGATTTTTTATTCTTGACAGATCTAATTGCTTAAATTCATTCCATTCTGTAATAACTATTAGAAGATCTGCATCTCTTGCTGCCGAGTAAGAGTCCTCACTAAATTCAATACCTGAAAAAATCTTCTTTGCGTTTTGCATTGCAACCGGATCATATGCCTTAATCTTTGCCCCCATTTTTAAAAGGCTGTTAATGATAGGTATTGAAGGAGCGTCTCGCATGTCATCGGTATTTGGTTTAAACGATAAACCAAGTATTGCAACTGTTGCGCCATTTATTTTATCTCCTAAAAGTTTCTTTGCTTTTCTTACAATATCATCCATTGCATCTTGATTGACATTATCTACATCCTTAAGAAGAGAAAAATCATAACCGTAAGACTTGGCAATAGAAATTAATGCCTTAACGTCTTTTGGAAAACAACTTCCGCCGTAACCTGCACCCGGAGACAAAAACTGATTTCCAATTCTTTTATCAAGACCAATTCCTTCTAATACTTTTAGCCCGTCAGCATTGGATAATTCACTTAGCTTTGCGATTGCATTTGAGAAAGATATTTTTGTAGCAAGGAAAGCATTTGCTGCATATTTGATCATTTCTGCTGTTTCAATATTTGATAAAACATAATTACCGTCAATTGGCTCATGCAGTTCGATAAGAAGATCTTGAGCTTTTTGACTGTCAGTTCCGATTACGATTCTGTCAGGATGCAGCGTGTCAGATATTGCCTGACCCTCTCTTAAAAACTCAGGAACAGAAGCTAAATCAAACTCCGACCTTTCCGGCTTTACTTTCTCAATAATTTCTCTAGTTTTTTTATAAGTGCCAACAGGAACTGTACTTTTGGTTACGACTACGCTGTAGCCGTCTAAATGCTTTCCTAATTTTTCTGCAACTTCAAAAACAACTGATAAATCCGCTTCACCGCTTTCTTTAGAAGGAGTACCAACTGCAATAAAAATTACTTTTGAAGCTGGAATTGCCTGATCATAATCCATTGTAAATAAAAGCCTTCCAGCGGCAACGTTTCTCTGAACTACCTCGGAAAGTCCCGGTTCATAAATTGGAATTATTCCTTTTTTAAGATTGTTAATTTTTTCCTCTGTATGTCCGATGACCCAAACAGTATTTCCTAAATCTGCAAAGACTGCTGCGGTAACCAGTCCTACATATCCGTGTCCAATAAAAGTTATTGTCATATTTGTGTTTTAATAATTTCCAGACCTTGTTCAAAAGTGTGCATTTCTACACCAAGCTCCCTAATTTTATCATTGTTCAAGGCTGATGAAAAGGGCTCTGGTGGAAGGCCGATAAGAAACTCTTTTCTTGTTGTTTTACCAACTAACCCAGTGTCTAAATTATAAGCCTTTGCAACTAATATTACTGCGTCATATACACTGACTATTTGACTGCCAACGCTGTGATAAATTCCCGATGCGTTTTTCTCTACTAGAACATCTAATGCTACTGCAAGATCATCGATAAAGGTTGGGGAAATAAGCCTATCAGTTAATACGGAAATCGATTTGCCACTAGATATTAAGTCTTTAAAAAACCTCACAAAATCCGGTTTTTCAAACGAAGCTCTGTAAGGATAGGCTGTTCTCATAATTACCCAGGGAGTTGAAAGACTTTGCACTACTTTTTCTGCTTCTGACTTTGTAACAGCATAAAAGCTTAATGGATTTGGAACTGCGTCTTCCTTAAATCCACCTTCAGGCATATCATCTCCACCTACTACCATATCTGTTGAAATGTAAATTAATTTTTTTCCTGTTTGACTACAAGCTTTTGCAACATTTTGAGTACCAATTACATTTATTTTCCAAGACTGACTTTTTTCTTTAAGATCCTTTTCTTTTTGTGCACCTTTTACGTTAGTATATGCTGCTGCGTGGAATACAACTTTCGCATCTGAGGAAGAAATTGCATTTAGAGCTTGAGAATAATCAGTAATATCAACGCCTGTTGACCGACTTATATTTTGAAAAGTATGTTTATCCTTATTGAGCTCAACAATTCTTGAGCCAATTAAACCATTTAATCCTGTTCCTAAAATTTTCACAGTTGGTCAATATTTCCTCCCAAATTATTATGAAGGATATCTTTATAGTCTTTAGCTTTTATCTGTTCCCACCAGGCTTTATTTTCAACATACCAATCGATGGTTTTCTTAAGCCATTCATCAAAATTGTGAAGCGGCTTCCATCCAAGCTCTTTATTGATCTTTGTCCAATCAACGTCATATTTTCTGTCATTACCGGCTCTATCTTTAACAAATTTGATATGATCCTCTGATTTTCCCATTATTTTAAGAATTTTTTGAACTACTTCTAAATTTGAAATGCCTTTATTCATTCCACCTACTAAATACGTTTCTCCAACTTTTCCTTTTTCTAGAATTAACTCAATTGCTCTTACATGATCTTCAACATAGAGCCAATCTCTGATATTTTTTCCATCTCCATGAAGAGGAACTTTTTTGTCTTCCAAGAGATTGGTAATGGCAATAGGAATGAATTTTTCCGGATACATTGCGGGACCGTAGTTATTGGAACAATTACTGATTGTAATTGGGAGTCCGTATGTATGGTGATATGCTCTAACTAAATGGTCTGCAGCAGCTTTAGTTGCAGAATATGGACTTGAAGGATCGTATTTTGTCTCTTCATTAAATCGGGAAGGGTCGTCTAAAGGAATGCTTCCAAATACTTCATCAGTTGAGATATGATGAAACCTTTTAACATTGTATTTTTTAGCTGCTTGTAAGAGCATATACGTTCCTACAAAATTTGATTGAATAAAAGGCAAAGGATTCATAATGGAGCGGTCTACATGTGTTTCAGCTGCAAAGTGAACAACGATATCTGTATCTTTCATTACTCTATCAACCTTTTTAGGATCACATATGTCTGCGTGTTCAAAAGAATAATTTGGATTATCTTCAACAGCTTTAAGATTTACAGTATTTGCAGCATAAGTAAGCTTGTCAATGTTTATAATCTTATCTTCGGGGTGGTTTTTCATCCAGTAAAGAATGAAATGGGAGCCTATAAAACCCGCTCCGCCTGTTACTAAAAGCTTCATATTTACTTTTTTAATATTAGCATTAATTGTTTGTCAAAACAACTTCTTTTGTGTTATATTAGCCATATATGGATGATAAATATAAACTTGCTCTTTCTCAAAATGACCCAGACTTTCCCAAAATGATTCAAACTACCCAGATCCCTGGTCTTTTGATTTATAAAAGAGACACTTTTGAAGATGAAAGAGGTTTTTTCAGAGAAATCGTTGAACTAAAAGATTTAGAAAAAGTTTTAGGCAAAAAAATTACAGTTACGCAGTGGAATCATTCAAAATCCCATCCTAATGTTATTAGAGGATTTCACTTAGAACCATGGGAAAAAATCATTTATGTTGCAAAAGGAGAGGCCATAGCTGTAATTGTTGATTTTAGAACAGATTCTCCCAGTTTTGGAAAAGCTGTAAAAATACCCCTTGGCGAAAATGAGAGAAACACTTTGTATTTACCACTTGGAATGGGAAATTCATTCTGCGCTTTAGGAAATGAAGACGCTGAATATATGTATATGATAACCGGATATTTTGAAGGAAAACCAACTCCAGCTGTTTTATATAAGGATCCTGTTCTTACAAGACAATTCGGGGGCTGGCCTGTTGAAAAACCAATTGTGAGTAAAAAAGATGAAAGCTATCCAACCCTTAAAGAAAAGTTTGGAAAAGACGTGGATTTTTCAAAATTCCCCTGGCTAAACGAAGGATAAAACTAGTCAGCTACTTTTAACTTAGCAAACGTTCTATTTTCTAAAAACGCAATTGTCTTATCGATAAAAAAATAAATAAAAGAAGGATACTTATTTTTATAATTTTTTCTATAAAATATCCTCATTGCGTTAAACCGGGCTTTTTGTAATCTCTTTTTTGTTTCAATGTTTGCAGTCGTAATCCCTTCTGATTTTTTCTTAATTCCACTTGATGCGCCGCCTATGTGCATAATGCTTTTTTCTCCAATATAGTATATTTTGTATCCAAGTTTTTTAATATCGTAGCAAAATTGTAAATCTTCACCGTAGAAAAAATAATCCTCATCCCACCAGCCGACCTTTTCACCAATATTTTTTGGCATGATCATAAAAGCACCTTCTACTGCGTCTACTTCATGCGTAGTATTTAAGTCTTCCCACCCCTTTGTGTAACCCGCAAATATTTTGCTTCTTGGAAAAAGTCTTTGTAAGCCTGAAAAATAACAAAATGCATTCCAGGGAGTAGGAAAACCTCTGTGGCAATTAAAATCTATTTTGCCATCTTTATTAATCAATTTACATGATGCGGCACCAACCTGCCTGTGGCTATCTAAAAAATCTATCATGTAATTTAGGGTATCTTTATAAACAATAGTATCCGGATTTAGAAATAAAACATATCTTCCTGTAGCAAAATGCACTCCTTTATTATTTCCTTTTGAAAAACCAAGATTTCCGCCATTGTCAACAATATGAAAAGTTTTTATTTTTGTTTTCTTTTGATACTGCTGAAAAAATTCAAGCGTACCGTCTACAGACCTATTATCAGCTACAATTACTTCATATTTACCAGAGGAAATTTCGTTTGGGTAATTTTCTTCTATAGATTTTATCGCAGCAAAAGTAATATCTTTGGTGTTATAGGTTAAAATTATGATTGATAAATCAACACGTGTATCATTTCCCATTATTTAATTCCCTCCAAAGCCTGACTGTAAGTTTGTTTTAAATACTGATTCTTCCCTATTGTACCGAGTAAAATTAATAGATAAGCTTTTGAGACTAACAGAGTTTTTAATATTAAATACTCCAAAAAGCTTCTGTGTTTTTTATAAAAATATAAAAGGTTTTTATAAATATTAACGATTGCAAAGGTTCTGTTTGTACTACCGTGTTCTGCGTGTAAAACATAGGTAAAGGGATAAAAGAAAGTTTGAAATCCCTTAAGTTTTGCCCTGTAGCAAAGCTCCATGTCCTCTGTATACATAAAAATTTTCTCGTCAAATCCTTTTAGTTTTTCAAATACATCTTTTCTTATCATAAGTAAACCGCCCTTTACCCAATCTACGCGGGTTATTTCCTTAGGACTTTTATCCGTTAAGCCAAATTTTTGCATACCAGTTAAAAGCATTACTGCTTTAAAAAGTGTATAAAAGCTTCCGGCGCTTGCCTGGAGTGATCCATCAACATTTCGAAGCTGTCCTCCCAAAATAGAAACATTTGGATTATCATCTAAATACTTTGCCATTTTTAAAATTCCCGCATCTTTTACAACAGTATCGTTGTTTAAGAATAATATGTAGTCTCCTTTGGCTTGACCTGCTCCAAGGTTACAACCTTTACCAAAGCCGCCATTTTCATCACTTTCAATTAATTTAATATTTTTATATTTTTTCTTTAAAATTTCATTTTGTATCAACCTAACACTATCTCCACCGGATGCATTATCAACAATAATAAGCTCAACCAAGTCTTTTTCAAATTCTTCTTTAAACTGTTGGTATAAAGACTCCATGCAAAAAACTGTTAAATTTTCTTTTTTGTAGTTTATGGTAATTATTGAAATAAGCATTTAAATTCCTCCCATGAATATGAAAAATATTATAGAAATACCAAGAAGACCTATTAATAAGTATTCAACTGTTATTTTTCTCGTTAACTCGTGATTGATCTTGTGATGTAAAATCCCCCAGAAAACATATAAAACCACTGTTGTGGCAATTATTGCCACCTGCAAATTTACATTTGGAGAAGCAAAAACAGTTGTAATAACACCTGTAGTGAAAATTATCAAAAGCAGTAAATAATAATTTAAATGTTTTAAGAGTTTTTTAATCATCAAATTATATATCCTTTAAGTAAAACTAAGATAAGCGCAAGAATAAGACCCAAAAACATAACGTGATCTAAGTTGTGTCCTACAAATCTTAAAATCTTTTTTCTTTCAATTATTATCATATCCAGTATAAAGACAAACATAAATATAGTTATAGCAATTCTTGCAATATTAGAAGAAAAAGTCTCAGCATTAATAAGAGGTTTTATTTGAGAACTAGGTTGCTTTGCAATAGCTTGCTTGCTACTTTCTTTCGTTTCTACCGCAGACTCTTTCTCTTTATTTTGTGCATTAACAACAGGGACTTGACCAGCCGATTCATTTGTTGAAGCTTGAGCAACTTCCGCTATACTTTTTTCCTCTGGCTTAGCTGGACTAGCTGCAAGAGCGGTTGTTCCAAGCATTTCTACAACAAGTACTGTTTCTTCCCCGTTTAAACTTCCAGTGACAACTGCAAAACCAACGTTTGAATAATTTCCTGAAAGCATATTCTGCTTATGCGAGTTACTTGCCATCCACGCATTTATGACATCTGATGAGTTTGTATAACCTCTTGCTAAATTTTCCCCCGCATACGTATAGCTATATCCTGCGCCTTTAATAAATACCCAAGGAGTAGTTCCATCAGGAGAAATATGTGCCCAATATCCCTTTGACAACATATCATTACCCTTGCCAATTGCAGCTTGACTTAGTCTTTCATCTAAACTCAAAGGGCCAAGTCCATTTTCCTGTCTCTTTTGATTAGTTAAAATCAATAGTTGATCTATCGAGACATCAGAGGAAATACCTAAAACTTCGGGGAAATTAGTCTTTGTAACAGACATTAAAACACCGGCAGAAAAAAAGAAAATGATAAATAATGAAATAATTTTAGGGTGCAAAATTCTAGCTCTATAGTTATTCGAAGTTTGCGGAGTAAAGAAATGATACAAAAACTTAAACATAATCTAATTATATACTGGCTCTTCCAAATCTCCAATTAATTTACCATTTACAGGAATTTTCAAAAGATTTGACAAAGCATTTGCTATTGATATTCCAACCCTTAGCCCTGTAAACGAACCAGGACCTTTATTTACCTTTATCTCTGAAATATCTTTGGGTTTGAGATTTTTTTCTTTTAGAACCTTTTCTATTAACACCAAACATGCTTGAGATTTTAAATGCTTAGAATCAGATATTACAATTTTTTCCTTTCCGTCAATGCTTAATCCGATCTTTATTTTTTTGTTATCTGAAGTATCAATAATTAAAATATTAGCCATATCTATAATATTAATAGATAAAGCACCTTGACGCAAAATTTTCCAGGGTTTTTGAGTACAGTCAATTACAGTAGAAGAGTTTTTTAAACTACAATCCCCATCTAATACCAAATCAACTGATTGAACAATATATTTATTCAGCATATTTTTCGAGTAAGGAGTTTGTTCACCATGTAAATTTGCTGAAGGAGCTAGGATTGGAACCCCGACTTTTTCTATAACTTCTAAAATTAAATCATCTTGGGGCATTCTTATACCAATATTATCTCCTCCACCTCTTACAAGAGATGGAACTGAATTTTTATTTGCTTTTAAAACAATCGTTAGTGCACCCGGCCAATATTTACTGATCAGTTTTTCTTCAATTTCCTTTGTATCGCTATCCCAATAGTTTTTAGCCATTTCCAAGCTAGAAACTAAAACAGGAGTAGCCTTATCAAGTGGTCTTTTTCTTATCTTAAATAATCTTTCAATTGCTTTTTCGTTATCGATCCTGCATCCAATTCCAAAGACAGTATCGGTTGGAAATACTATCACTCCGCCTTTATTTAAAACCTCGATTGCCTTACTAATATTACTATTCATGGTTTTTTATGGTTATTTTCCTTTTATTTTCATCTATATATTCAAATTTTAAATCAACTCGTTTTTTAGGAATTAAATCAAGTAATTTTTCAGCCCATTCAATTGCAACAATATTTTTATCATCCTCCAAAATTTCATCCATGCCGATACTACGCAGGTCTTGAAGCGTCTGCGTTCTGTAAAGATCGATATGATAAAGATTTAAATCACCCATCTCATAGCGCCTTGCAATTATAAAGGTTGGGGAGATTATTCTTCTTGTAATTCCAAGACCCTTTGCCAACCCCTGTACAAAACTTGTTTTGCCACTGCCTAAATTTCCATAAAGACAAAGCACGTCTCCACCTTTAAGGTTTTTGGCAAAATCACGTGCAAAGTCTTGGGTTTCTCTAAGACTGTCTGTTGTAATAATTTTAGTCTTCATTTGTTTTTAAAGAATTCCTATATGACCAGAAAAATACTATACCACAAAGGGAAAGGAAAATAACTCCAAGAAATATAAAAACTATGCCAATTGCCTTACTCTTGCTTTCTCCTGGAACAATAGCCTTGGTTTTTTCCTTGGTTTTCTCATCGCTATCTCCTAGAACAGACTGGCTAGAGCCCTGAGATATACCTAAAACACTAGCTCCTGTTGGGCTTGGAGTTTTTGTGGATGTGGGCTTAGGGGTGGGAGTTTTAGTAGGGCTTGGAAGAGAAGTTGGCGTAGCTGTTGGCTTTATGGTTGGCGTAGGAGTGGGTGATTTAGTTGGAGTTGGTGTATTAGTAGACACAGGAGTGGGGGTTAAGGTTGGAGTAAGAGTTACTGTTGGAGTAGGAGTTGAGGTCGGGGCAATAACAGCAATTGTTGCGGAATCACATGGAGTTGCTTCGCTTGTACACCATGTTGGACTTGTTCCGCTGGAAGTATATCTCCCAAGTTTAAAATTATAATTTCCGCTTCCTTTGAAACTTGAATCTTGAGTATCTAATTTAAATTCTATTGATCCATTCCATTGACCATTTGAATCCATTGTAACTTTGTAATATTGAGTTTTATCTGCTTCATCATCATTACGCCAATCACCATTATTATTTTTTGTATATCCTAGGTATGAGGTTAAAGTATCTGAGTGAGAAAATACTCCCTTAATATAATAAGTATTCCCAGACGAACCATTTATTGCAAGGTTCACACTTGCTGAAAATATGTCATTTTCATTAAGCGCAGATGGGGCTCCATTAAACGTAAAAGTAGCTGCAAAAGCAGATTTAGAAAATAAATTAGCTAATAATAAAAAAGCAACTATAAAAGTTACTATTTGCATTTAATAAATTAATAATTACTAATATTCAATTATTTAATTAGGTATCATATGTAAATACCAAGTTGTCAATCCACCGTCATGTACCACTTTTGCGTAATATAGTTTGCCATTTGTACAACTGTAAGATCCTCCGTATAATTTTCCCGCCTTGACTGCTTTAACAGTAGAGGATGATGAATCCATATCTATCCCCGTATGAACACCTCCTGAATAAAACGATTTTGCATAACCATGCGAACCGTATCCTTGATTAATTATTATCGGCTCATTCAATGGCCATGGAAAATTACCGGTAGGATTTATAGTTCCATAATACCCATAGCTGTCTGAAGAGTAAGAATAAGAATAGTTAATAGAGCCTAAATAGCTATTAGGATCTTGAATCGATCCCCCGTTTTGAACTTCAAAATGCAGATGGGCGCCTGTTGAACAACCAGGACTTACGCTACGAGAAGCTATTGATCCTATTGAATCTCCCTGATTTACGTCACGCATGTACGTATCTGTTCCGCCACCAAAGATAATTGCTCTTTCTGCCTGTGCTTGCTGCAATAATCTTTGATATTTTGCTTCATCATTTTTTGTAACATTTAATAATTCTTCCTTGCTTTTTTTATCTTGTTCAAGATTATTTGTATATTCTTCAAGTTGAATTTTTAATGCCTCTACCTTTGCTTTTTTTTCTTCAAATATTTCTTTTTGATTTGCATAATCTACTTTTGCCTGTTGGGTTTGATAGATAAGTTGCTTGTCATGAGCTTGGGCTCGTTTTAAATAGTTAAGTCTTGAAAAAAAATCAGAGGCATCAGATGAAGTAAGAAGAATTTGTAATGGCTGTATTGTTCCAACTTCATAAGTTGCAACCACTCTGTTAATTAAAACCTCAACAAGCGCACTTAAAGAAGTTTCAAGACCAGAAATTTTTTTTGTCGCAGTATCAATATCAAGAGTAATATCTGTTATTTGTTCTTGTGTAGATGCTATCTGGTATTCAGTTAATTTTATCTGATTATCTGTTACTGCAATTTGAGAAGAAAGAGTTTTTTTCTCACCTTCTTTTTCATTAATTTTATTCTTAAGATATTCTATACATTGATCATTGTTTAATTTTTGCTCTGCGCACTCAGAGATACTTGCAGCAGTTGATGATGAAGGAGTCGGGGTTGGCGTTGAAGTTTGAGCAAGAGAATAAGCCCTAGAAAAAATTAGGACCAAAAGAAAAATTGAAATTATTATTGTTTTTTTTAAAAAATTCATAGAACATATAAATTCATTTAAGATATCTAAGTACCGCAAGAAAACTTGATATAACTCCCAGTAATGTGGCCAGTAATAGCTCTAAGCCTAAAAGCATAAGTAAATCCATAGCAGGAACAGGAACAATTGGAATTCCTTTTAAGAAAGACTCTAAAAATGGAGTTGCGTACAAAAGCGTTGCAGTTGAAATTGACCAGCCAATTAAAGCGCCAATTACACCGTAAAATATTCCCTCAATTATAAAAGGTCCTCTGATATACCAATTTGTTGCACCTATAAGCCTCATTATTTCTATATCTTCTTTTTTTTGTGATATTTTTATTCCAATTATTGTTACCATGATAAAAATTGAGACTAAGGAGAAAAGCACTATAAGAGCTATTCCAATTTTTCTAATTGCATTCGTCCAGGAAGTTAATGCTGAGACAACATCTTTTTGATAAATTACTTCAGAAACAATCGGGGACTTCTTAAGCATATCTGAAATTCCTCCCAAATCCTCTATTTGAATCGCGGAGATTTCAAACGATGCCGGTAAAACATCTGCTGTTACAAGCTCAAGCAAAAGTGGATCATCTTTATTCTGTTCCCTGTAAATTTTTAAGGCATCTTCTTTAGAAAGATATTTTATTGATGCAACTTTTCCACTCTGGGACAATTGATTTTCTAAAGAATTTATATCAGCTTGAGGTGCATCATTTTTGAAAAAAGCAGTTACTTGAGGCTTTGATTCAAAAAAATTAACTATTTTAGAAGACCCTACGAGTAGAAAAGTAAAAAAAGATACTACAAGAAAAGTTAATGTCATTATTAAAATTGCCGCTAGTGCTTGATAGGGTGATCTTCTAATATTTCTCCTGGCTGTACTAAGAAATTTCATTCTTTATCCTCCTTTTGATCTTCTTTTTCCTGCTTTTCTTGTCTATCATTTTTTTGATGCTTATCATCTTTTTTATCTTTCTCTTCAGGTTTTTCTTCCCTTTCTTGCCTTTCCTCTTTATCTTCATGTTTTTTATCCTCCGTGTGGCCTTTTTCTTCTTTTACAATCCTACCTTTATCTAAATGAACAACTCTTTTATTCATACTTTTGACAATATCAGTATTATGAGTTGCCATAATAACCGTTGTTCCCATTTTATTGATGTCTGAAAGCAGTTTTACAATTTCCCATGAAGTTGCGGCATCTAAATTTCCTGTTGGCTCATCTGCAAGAAGAATTTCGGGAGAAAGAATTAAGGCTCTTGCAATTGCAGTTCTTTGCAACTCCCCTCCTGAAAGCTGAATGGGGAATTTATCCCTGTGTTCTGTAAGTCCGACTTGTCTTAGAACTTCTTCAACTCTTTGTGCTGCTTTTTGTGAGTTTTCTC
>Ga0209726_10006348_pt1 | contig 13755 bp, 8 predicted proteins | sample Subgrocontami54m_FD_187453 | JGI IMG/M metagenome (GOLD analysis project Ga0209726, IMG submission 187453) | Subsurface groundwater microbial communities from S. Glens Falls, New York, USA - GMW46 contaminated, 5.4 m (SPAdes) (version 3) | ecosystem: Environmental > Aquatic > Deep subsurface >... | reverse complement strand
GGACTCGAACAAGCCAAACGCGGCGAAGGGCAGCCCCTGAGGAAGTTCCTCAAGGCGCTCGCCCGAGAGCACGGAATCTCACTCCAGGGAAAAAATACCAAGTGATCGTCACGCCGGAGGCCCAGACGGGCGGGGCGGGATGGCGCGGAATTGTCGATGAGTTTTTGGATGCGCGGTTCTGGAATGGGTGTATAGTGGCTCCATAGGGGCGGAGATACTCGCTTGGGGCCGTGCGGCGTGCGAACGAACGCCATCGCATCTTTTGGGGAGTGCCTTCCCGGCAGCGACGATGCGGTTTCCATTGGGGCGGGGTTCCGACGAATCTGGAAGACAATTGGAAACCAACAACGAAGGAGTCATTGAATGGAACGAAAAAAAGCGACCGATTTTCCGCAGGAGTTGCTGGACTTGTTTGACCGCTACGTACACGGCGATGTCAACCGGCGCGAATTCCTGGACGGAGCGCAGAAGTTCGCGGTGGGCGGGCTGACGGCGATGACGATTTGGGAGAGCCTGAAGCCGAATTTCGCCTGGGCGCAGCAGGTCCCGAAAGACGACAAGCGGGTGAAGACGGAGTATACGACGGTGACGTCGGCGCAGGGCAATGGAACCATCAAGGGGTACTTCGTGCGTCCGGCGAACGCATCCGGGAAGCTGCCCGCGGTGCTGGTGATACACGAGAACCGGGGGTTGAATCCTTATATAGAGGATGTGGCGCGGCGGCTGGGCACGCAGGGCTACATGGCGTTTGCGCCGGACGGGCTGACGTCGCTGGGCGGTTATCCCGGCGATGAAGAGAAAGCGACGAAGATGTTTGGAACCGTCGATGGGAAGAAAATGTTCGAGGACTTTGTGGCGTCGGCACAGTGGCTGAAAGCGCGTCCGGACTGCAACGGGAAACTGGGCGCGGTGGGCTTCTGCTTTGGCGGCGGCGTGGTCAATAACCTGGCGGTGCGGTTGGGATCGGAACTAACCGCGGGGGTGGCGTTCTACGGCAATCAGCCCTCGGCGGCCGATACGGCGAAGATCAAGGCGCCGCTGCTGCTGCACTATGCGTCGCTTGACGCGCGCATTACCGGCGGATGGCCCGCCTGGGAGACCGCGCTGAAAGCGAATAACGTGAACTACTCGGCGCATGTCTACGAGGGGGCGAATCACGGCTTCCACAACGATACGACTCCGCGCTATGACGAGGCGGCGGCCAAGCTGGCTTGGGAACGGACGCTCGAGTTCTTCAACAAGAACCTGAAGGCGTAGGGAACAGGTTACAGGGGACAGAAAAACCACGGCACCTGCTGCCCTTCGATTAGGGCAGGGGGTGCCGTTTTTTTTGGGGAACGAAGGCGGAACGGGATCACGGAGAGATGTGTTCAATCCGAGCCGCGCACGATAGTAAGCGGTCCCACCCGTGCGCGGGAAGCAAGAAGGGACGCTTACTGTCGTGCACGGGAAGCAAGGAAGCAAGAAGGGCCGCTTACTATCGTGCGCGGCTCGGATTTGGGGCGCGCATTCCAGTTCGCGACCATACTGCCATGGGCTCTCCCTGCTCCTCCACAACGTAATGTATCGCCGCATTGACGTGATCCGGCTGCCACAGGTAGCGTGTGCTGCCATGGCGCGTCCACCATTTTCGGGGTTGGTTTTCGTCGGAACTGGAGGGCCGGTTAGTTTCGTGCGCGGGAGGGTTGGGCCGCTTACTGTCGTGCGCGGGAAGGCGGGACCGCTTACTGTCGTGCGCGGCTCGGATTGAGGCGTGCGCGGGGCGGAATTGTACGTTCCGGTTCAGGGCGCGGGTGGCATAAGCCTTCGCGGCGGTCATGATCCTCTCGGGCGTTTCTTCTCCGGCAACAACCAAGTGAACGTGTGCAGTTCGCACGTGAATCGCGTGCACGTTCCAGCCCCGGCTCGCGCATCCCAATCGGATCGCTTCCAGGACCAACCGTCCTTCTTGCGCCGTCAGCTCGTGGGGTTTCTCGCTTAACTGCCGGGTTCTCTCGAGAACCCTTTTGGGATTCGGCGGTAAGAAAGGGCTCCCTGGAACATTGTGCTGGCGGTCCACAGAGCCAGCTTCGTCTCCGTGCAGCCGCGTACCATAGCAGGTAAACGTAATCAGGTAGGCAAGCGGAATTTGCGGTGATTTCTTCATATCCGTCCCGGCGAATTTTCAACAATGCAATTCCGAGCCGCGCACGATAGTAAGCGGCCCTTCTTGCTATCCGCGCACGACAGTAAGCGGCCCAGTGTGACGGGCGCGGTCAAATCGTCATCCGGAGCATTCGGAGTCCCATAATATGGTTGCGGACCGACGGGCGCGGAAACAAATCAGGGGCGCTTACGGTCGTGCGCGGAAACAAATCGGGGCCGCTTACTGTCGTGCGCGGCTCGGAATCCGGGTCGGATTTAGCGCTTCTTCCATTCTTCGAGCTGGCGTTTTACCTGGGCGGCGTTGGGGTCTTCGATTTGCTCGAAGATTTGGAGCGCGGCCTCGGCGTGGGCTATGGCCTGCTGGCGCTGGCCGAGTTCGTCGAGCGCGCGGCTCGTGCTCCAGAGTGCATTGGCTTCGCCGCGGCGGTCGCCGATCTCGCGGAAAATGGCAAGAGCCTGCTCGTAGAATGCGATGGCGCGGCGCGTCTCGCCTAGGTCCTTGTAGGCGGTGCCCAGGTTACCTAGATCAGCACCCTCGCTGCGGCGATCACCGATCTCACGGAAGATGGCAAGAGCCTGCTCGTAGAACTCGATGGCGCGGTGGGTCTCGCTCAGGTCGGCGTAGGCGATGCCCAGGTTGACCAACGCAATACCTTCGCCACGGCGGTTTCCGATCTCGCGAACGATGGCCAAGTATTGTTCGAGGAACTTAACGGAGCGGCGCGTCTCGCCTAGTTGGGCGTAGGCGATGCCGAGGAAGCCCAGCGCGATGCCTTCGCCGTTGCGGTCGCCGATCTCGCGGGCGATTTTCAGACGCTGCTCAAAGAACGCGATGGAGCGGCGCGTCTCGCCCAAGTCGGCATAGGCGGCGCCCAAGTTACCGAGATGACTTCCCTCGGATGCACGGTCTTTCAGGCGGCGGGCGGCAGAGGCGGCCGCGGCGAGCCAGGCGATGCGCTCGCGGGAATACAGGCGGAGAGCAACGCAGTAGGCCCCCGCGTTGGGAAAGGAATTGCAAAGGACGGCTGCTTGGGGGTCGTGTGGCGCGCGGGCCATTGTTGCGACGGCCCAGGTCTGGCCAGCTTGAATGTTGGTCCATTCCAGGTCGAACAAGGCGAGGCCGAGCAGGAGCGATTCGCCTCCTTTCAGGTAGAGAGCATCGGCTTGCGCGAGCACATCCTTGTAGTGGCGGGCGTGGCACCGGGCGGCGGCGTCCTGTTCGGTTGTCGTAAGGCGCGCGCGGGCGAAGTCGCGCATGAGGTCGTGGAGGCGGTAGCGCTGGGTGGATTCGTTCCAGTCCAGGAGGGAGAAACGCCAGAGGGTGTCGAGGAGTTCGGCGGGGGGCGGATTTGGTTCGGAGAGAACCAATCCCTTTCGGTCGGGGGTCGGTTCTGGATCGGTATGGACCGCTCCCTCTCGGTCGCGGCTCGGATTTGAGTCGCGGATCGGATTGGGAATCTCCCAGATGGAGGAGGCGGCGGGGGCGTCGAATGTGTCGGGGAAGACGGCGAGCATTCGCCAGTGCTGTTGGGTCTCGGGATGGAGCAGGGCGTAGCTGAGGTTGATGGAAGCCTCGGCGCTTTCGTCCTTGCCGTACCATTCCTTTTTTGCCTTGAGGAGTTTTAGGCGCTGGTTCTCATCTTTCAGTCGTTCCGCATATTCCTTCGCAGTGATGTCAGTGCGATGTCTTATTGCCGACGCCGCCAGTCGCAAGTAAAGGGGGAGATAGCCGCAAAGGCGAGCAATGGTGTCCGCCTGGTCCTCCATCCGGTGCTTTGCGATGGCTAACAGAAGCCGCCGGGCGTCGTCGGGCGGAAGAGTATCGAGATTCTTGGGTTCCAGTCCCTCCAGGATGAAACGATGGCGCGAGGTGACCAGCAACGCGCAGCCCTGGGGCGGAACGAGAGGTTTTACTTGCGCGGCATCCTTGGCGTTGTCCATGAGCAGAAGCGCGCGCTTGCCGTGGAGGACATTCAAGTAAAGCGGGGCCAGGTCGGTTTCTTTTTCGGGGAGCTTCGACTCAGGATGAAAAGAGCGGATGACGTGCGACATCGCCTCGGCGGGGGTCAACGGCTTGTCACTTACGCCTTTCAGGTCCAGGTAGATTTGCGCGTCGGGGAAGCGAGGCGCGATCTCTTCGGCGAGCTTCAAGGCCAGCGCCGTCTTCCCGACGCCGCCCTGCCCCTGGAGGCCGGAGATATGCACGCCACCTGACTCGATTGCCGCGCGGAGGTCTGCGAGTTCGTCCTTGCGGCCGGTGAAGTCGGCGGGGGGCGGGGGGAGTTGAAAGATGGCGTGCAGCGGAGGGGGCGGGACTTCCGCCGCTGGGGACGCGTAGGCGCGTAGGAACTGAATGAGGTGGTTTCTCAGTAGCCCCTCGAAGTCGCCGGGATTCCGGTAGGACCACCACAATCCCTCTTCCGGGAATTCCGCTTTGAATTGTAGGACCAGTCCCCATTGATCGGTTTCCGCCTTCGACTTCGGGGTGTATGCTTTGCCGGAGAAATAGACCATGATTTGAGGCGTGCTTTTTTTCTTCCAAGCTTCATATGCGGTGTTGAATTCGTGCTGGGTGCCTGACATTGCGTCTTTCACCGGCTTCCCAAAACGCTTCCAAAAAATACCGACCAGAATGTCGCAATCTTCGATCTTGAGAATGGGATCAATGAGGCCCTGCGGGCCCTCGGCGTGGAAGCCGGGGTAAGTGTCAGCCTCCCATCGGTAGACTTCGAGCCGCAGCCCCTTGTCGCTGGCCACGTTCCGGTTTACTTCCTCGACCACCTTCGAAACGAGGTCCCGCTCGGACTGCACATCGCCGGGCGAGGCGACAACCACTCGTAGGATTCTTGCCTGCTCCATTCGAAACAACTCCGGGGGCGCGTTGCTATTAGAACATAGGTCACGGGCGACGGAGAAGAAATCAATCCACGGATTACGCAGAGGGTGCTGAGAGAAACGAAAAGCAGATCCTTCGCTGCGCTCAGGATGACAGCACCACGGGGGAGGTGGGATGTTATGGAGATGGGACCGCTCCCTATCGGTCGCGGCTCGGATTTCGCGCGCGGAGGCGAAGTGCAGATCCCTCGGCTTCGCTCGGGATGACATCTGGGAGAGGGGTGGCGAGTCGGAAGGAATCAGAAGTCAGGAGGAAAAGCGGGTCCTTCGCTGCGCTCAGGATCACAGCCGTTTTATTGGGAGCGGAGCGAGACGGCGTCGGTGGGAGCGCGTCGGGGCACGGGTGATTTACAATAGGGGAGCGGGCGTACCGTCGAACGAAATGGTGGTTCAATATAGTGAACATAGTTCATCATACTGAACTAAGGGTGGCGGAGAGTTTCATGACACATCACGCTGACACCGAGGCCGACGCCGTCTTGATCAAGCGGTTGCTGCGCGAGGCGATGGGTGGCTGGGAGTTGGATCTGAGCGAACGGCAACTCGATCAACTCTCCACGCACTTTGCGTTGCTGGTGCAGTGGAACCGGAAGATCAACCTGACCTCGTTGCGGCGACCGGAGGAGATTGCGACGCGGCACTTCGGGGAGTCGCTGTGGTTGGCGAAGGTCTTGGGGCGCTCGGAGGAGACAGCGGAGGGGTTGCTGATCGATGTTGGCTCCGGCGCGGGTTTTCCCGGTCTGCCGTTGAAAACGGTGTGGCCATCGCTACCGACGATCCTGCTGGAACCCAATCAGAAAAAGGCGGCCTTCTTGAAAGAAGTGGCGCGACGATGCGGCATCGAGGGAGTGGAGATCAGAACAGACCGGCTGGAGGAGGCGGTTCGGGGAGACTGCGCGGGGCGCGCGTCGTTGGTGACGATACGGGCTGTCGCGGCTACAAAGGATTTCGTTCGAGACCTTAGAAAGCTATTGCGGCGCGACGGACAGTTGGCCTTGTTCATCGGCGCGACGGATGCCGACGACCTCGCAAAGGCTCCCGGCTTCCAATGGCTGCCTCCAGTACCGATACCCCACTCCGAGCGTCGCGTGATCCTGATTGGTCGGAACGCGCGGATCTGACTTTGTATTCGTGATTCCCTTCCCAAAAATGTTCCACGTGGAACATTCTCAGGTGCGGAGGCAATTATGCATCATCCGGAGGCAAATCATGCATCAATGGTTTTCCTTCCTGCGGTTACTCGCCGGGGTGTACTGCATCCCCTACAAAATGTTCCACGTGGAACATTGACAAAAAATCTCCTTTACACCTAAAAGCCCATTTGATAGATTCTAAGTTGCTCAGTTATACAATATCTTGTGGAGCGACCCGTTGGGCAAGATTATCGCCGTAGCCAATCAAAAGGGCGGTGTCGGCAAGACCACCACCGCCATCAATCTGGCAGCCTCGCTCGCCGCCATGGAAGTCCCGGTTTTATTGGTCGATTCCGACCCGCAGTCGAACGCCACGGCCAGTCTTGGTTTCCAGCGCGATCCCGACCGCACTTCTCTTTATCAGGTTTTGTTGGCCGACGCGCCGCTCAGTTCGTCCGTTTGCGACACCTGTCTCGAAAGCCTATCGTTAATCCCGGCGGACCGCAATCTGGCTGGCGCCTCGATCGAGTTGATCTCCCGCCCGGACCGCGAGTTCCAGCTCCACCGCCTGCTCGACCCGATCAAGGACCAGTACTCCTATATCTTTATAGACTGTCCTCCTGCTCTCGATCTTCTAACCCTAAACTCTCTAGTCGCGGCCGATTCAGTCCTAATACCCATACAATGCGAGTACCTCGCCCTCGAGGGTCTTTCGGCCCTCATTGACACCATCGAGCGCATTCGCAACACCCTGAACCCGCGTTTGGAGCTGGAAGGCATTCTTTTGACGATGTTTGATGACCGCACCAACCTCGGACGCCAGGTTGCAGCGGATCTCCGCGCGCACTTCCCCGGCAAGGTTTATGACACCGCCATCCCGCGAAACATCCGCCTAGCCGAAGCCCCCAGCCACGGCAAACCCATTCTGCTCTATGACGTACGGTCACGTGGCGCGGAAGCCTATATTGAAGTTGCCAAGGAACTGGCCGCCAGAAACGGTCATCGATCGGAAGCAATCAGTAGCTCTGGCCATAGTTCCGACAATTACGTCTCGCCAGAAAACACACCCAGTGACTAGAATGGTTCATTCCGGAGAATGAGCGCCCAAACACACCTTTCGGAGGCATTTCGACATGGAAACCGACCTAATTCAACCGCTCGCGGCAAAATCGCCAACGCCGCCCAACCTCCCCAGTAAGGCAGCAGCCAAATCTGCGCCCCAAGCGCCCCGTCCCAGCGCGTTAGGACGCGGACTCGACGCGTTGCTTCCGTCCACCCCCACCGCCGACTCGATCCGACGAATTCCTGTATCGCAAATTGACCCCAACCCGCACCAACCGCGCCGGAACTTTGACCCCACGCGCCTCAACGAGCTGGCCGAGAGCATCAAGCTCCACGGCGTAGTCCAGCCCGTAGTAGTGCGGAAGCAGGGCGACCGTTTTCTCCTAATCGCCGGCGAGCGCCGCCTAAGGGCCACGAAGCTAGCCGGCGTCGCGACGATTCCCGCAATCGTCCGTGATGTCCCCGATAGCGCCGTCCTTGAGCTGACGCTGATAGAAAACATCCAACGTGAAGACCTTAACCCCATCGAGACGGCTGAAGCCTTCGCGCGCCTAGCCGCCGTCGCCGACCTGACGCACGAGCAGATCGCCCACCGCACCGGCAAGGACCGCGCCACCGTCACCAATTTTCTCCGTTTGCTAAAACTCCCCGAAGAGATCCGCGAGCACGTCGCCACGGGACATCTCACCATGGGCCACGCCCGCTCGATCCTCGCTCTCCCCACCGGGGAGGCCCAAAAAGCTCTCGCCACCCGCATCCTGAATCAGGGCCTCAGCGTCCGCGAAACCGAAACCATCGCCAAATCCCAGGGCGGCAAACACAAGACTCTCACGATAAAAGACCTGGAAAAACAGGCCGTCCAAGACCCCAACGTCCAAGCCGCCATCCACGATCTCGAGCGCACGCTAGGCACCCGCGTCCGCCTAATCGGGAACGACATGTACGGTAAACTGGTCATCGAGTATTACTCCTCCGAAGACCTCGAACGAATCTGGAACCTGATTGCGGGAAGGAAATAGGAGTGGCCAATCCGAGCCGCGATGTCGTCATCCCGTCTCTTCCCTTGAAGCTGTCATCCCGAACGCAGTGAGGGATCTGCACGTTCTTCCGTTCGTCACTTGTCACTGTTATCGTGCGTCCCGCGCAGCACCCGCCAATCCGAGCCGCGACCGTAAGGGAGCGGCCCCCCCGTGGGTTCGTTCTTCTGTCTCCTGTCACCTGATCCCTCTTGGTGCGAGAAGGCTCTGCGTTCGCCTGCGCGCGGAATCCCAGCCGGGACCGTACGAGAGCGGCCCCTGCTCCATATCATCTCGCCCACCCAGTGGCTGTCATCCTGAGCGACCTGCGCCCCAGAGTCCTGGGGCTTCGGACGCCGGGGCGAGCGAAGGACCTGCTTTTCGTTTTTCTCTGCGCCATCTGCGGATTGATTTCTCCTACCTCCGCTCCTCCCTCCCCCGCCTCTGGTAGCCGCAACCCTTTCCGCCCCGCCACCGACCACTTAACCCCCATTTGCGCTTGCAAGCCCAAGCCCGCTGGTGTATGTTTTTTCCGAGTGCAAAGCTCCCGGCGGAAGTTCTGTCAACGTCACATCCTGCAACCAAAGGAGGAACCATGAAGCCTCGACCGATCTTTCTTGCTCTTGCTCTAGCGATGCTGTTAGTGGGCTGTTCGTCCCCGCCGCAGCCGCAACAAACCGCGGCTCCGCCCACCGCCGCTCCTGCGCCGCCACCGGCCGCCACGGGTCCCATAGCGCCGCCGACCACGGACGAAGGCATGATCAAGAGCGCCATGTCCGCCGCACCGGAAGCGGTCGCCAAGGATGCCACCATCATCGCTCTCGACGAGAAGATGCAGGTGCGGACCTTGCGCCAAGGCACCAACATGTGGACCTGCATTCCCGACGGCCCCTCGCCCGGCCTGGACCCCATGTGTGTGGACAAGAATGGATTGGAATGGGTGCAGGCGTGGCTCGGCCACAAGAACCCTCCCGCAAATAAAATCGGATTCGGCTACATGCTGATGGGCGGATCCGATGCCTCCAACGACGATCCCTTCGCCACCGCCCCGGCGGAGGGCCATCATTGGGTGGACACCGGCCCGCACGTCATGATCCTCAACATCGGGAGTCGATTCGAAGGCTACCCGGCTACGCATGACGATACGAAACAGCCATTCATCATGTTCCCGAAGACGCCCTACGCGCACCTGATGATTCCGGTGAAGTAGGTGACAAGCTCGCTCATCAATGGAATTCTTGGGGGATTTTGGGGACTTTTTGTGGAAACCGACGAACAGCCCACGGCACCTTTCCTGTGTCGTGGGCTCGTCCTTCTATTTCCTAGACCGGTTTTCCGAAACGTGTATCCCGTTCACACTCCTGCATGGCGCCGTTATACCGAAGTTATACCGAACCACGATACTGTCATCCAGAACCATAACGCTGTCATCCCAATCCATAACGCTGTCATCCCGAACGGAGTGAGGGATCTGCACCGCGTTCTGTTTCTTTTGTCTTCACCGCGTCCTCTTCCTCTCGCAGGAATGCACCAGTTGTCAAAATGTTCTAACCACCGAATCACTTATCCCCCCTCACAAATTTCTCCCGCTACCTCCAACTCAAGCTAAAATGGTTTTTCTCCCGTTGCGGATGGATCGAGCCAATGGCGGCCGGGACACTCGCTTTGATCCGCATCGAATCCCGGTTAACCCCGCAGCGCCGGAGGCTTGAGTCAAGTCGCGCTGCCGCGTGAATAGAAAGGAACGTTGACGCCATGAAGAAGGCATTTCTGTTGTGTTGGCTCGCTGGAGCGCTCGCCGCTTATTCGCAGACCACCGGACGCCTGACCGGCACGGTGCTCGACCCCACCGACGCCGCGGTCCCGGCCGCCAAGGTCGCCATCGTGAACTCGGCCACCGGCGCGCAGTTCACCGCCGAGACCAACGCCGAAGGCGCCTTCACTGTTTCGCAGATCGAATCCGGAACTTATTCGGTCCGCGTCACGGCCTCCGGATTCCGCACCTCTGAAGTCCAAAACGTCAAAGTGGACGTCGGCAAAGAGTACTCGCTGCCCCCCGTCCGCATGGTGCTCGGCGAGGTGCAGGAATCCGTCACCGTCACCGCCGGAGTCAACCTGGTACAGACCACCAACGCCGAAACCTCCGGCACGCTCTACACCGAGCAGATCAAGAACCTCCCGCTTCCCGAGCGCAATCCTTTGGACCTGATCATCCTCCAGGCCGGAGTCAGCACCAACGGTCCCGACACCGTCATCGACGGCAACCGCTCATCCTTTAGCAACATGACTCTCGACGGCATCAATATACAGGACAATTTCATTCGCGCTAACGACTTGGATTATGTGCCCGCGCTGCCGTTTCTCAGCCAGGTTTCCGAGATGACCATCGTCACGCAGAACGCCGACGCATCGCAGGGCAACGGTTCGTCGCAAGTGGCCATGGTCACTCCATCCGGCACCAACAGTTTCCACGGCGATGTTTTCTGGCAGAACCGCACCAATGCCACCGCCGCCAACGATTTTTTCAACAACGCCAACGGCGTTGAGAAACCATTTCTACTTCTGAACCAGGGCGGCGCCGACGTGGGCGGACCCATCCGCCGCAACAAGCTCTTCTTCTACTCTTATTACGAGCTTTACCGGAGCAAGCAGCAGACTTCACCCGTCGCCACCGTGCTGCTCCCCGACGCCCGCAACGGCATCTTCACCTACCGCGATAACAGCCGCGCTCTCCGCCAACTCAATATCCTGCAAACCGCCGGTGTCCCGTTCGACCCCCAAGTGCGCGCCCTCCTCCAACGCGTGCCCACCACCTCCAACTTCTCCGGCAAGGGCGATGGACTCAATACCGGAGGCTACCTCTTCAACCAGCGCGACAATCGCACCCGCGACAACGCCGGCGTACGGCTCGACTATATTTTCAGCGACCGCCACACCTTCACAGGCACCTTCAGTTGGAATCGCGATGTAGTGGACCGCCCCGACGCCGATCCGACGTTTAATAAGGTCCCCATCGTCGTCAATACTAATGACAGCAAACTTCTTTCCGTCACTTGGCATTCCACTCTTTCGCCCCGTCTCACCAACGAGCTGCGCGGCGGCTTTCATTTCGTCTCGATTCTTTTTAATACGTCGGAAGACTTTTCCAAACCGCCCCTGTTCGACAATTTTATTTTCACCAATCCGGTGGATAACTTCCGCAACGAAGGACGCGGCACCGACACCTACAATTTCATGGACAACGCCTCCTGGCAGCGCGGCGCCCATGTGGTCCGCTTTGGATGGCAGAGTCAGATGATCCGCGTCTCGCCCTTCGAGGATGCTGGAATCACTCCCACTTACTCGATCGGCATCTCCACGCGCAACACCAGCGGCCTCCAGACCGGCCAGTTTCCCGGCGGCATCAGCGCCTCGCAACTCGCCACCGCGAATAATCTACTGGCCTCTCTGGCGGGTTTCGTATCGGACGCTGAGCAGACCTTCAACGTTACCAGCAAGACCTCCGGCTACGTGCCGGGCGCTTCTTCCCGCCGAAACGTATCGCTCAACGGCCTGTCCTTTTACGGTACCGACCAGTGGCGCATCCGCCGCAATTTAACCTGGAATTACGGCCTCCGCTGGGAGTACATGGGCCGCTACGATGAGAGCAACGGCCTGATGCTCTCCCCCATCATCCAAAACAACAACGTCGTTCAGACGCTGCTCTCCAACGCCCAAGTGGATTTCGTGGGCGCCAAGAACGGCCGCCCCCTTTACGATAAAGACCTCAATAATTTCGCTCCCAATGTCGGACTGGCCTGGGACCCCAGGGGCGACGGCAAGACCGCGCTCCGCCTCGGCTACTCCATCAACTATGTCAACGACGAATCCATGTTCGCTCCGGACAACGCCGTAACGAGCAACCCCGGACTTAGCACCACCGCTTCCGTCACCGGTTTGACGAACACCATTAGCGGCGGCCTTCCCGCCTTGCGGCCCCCCGTCTTTCAAACGCCGCGCACATTCCTCGACCAGTTGTTCGAAGACCCAGGCGCTCCCGCCTTTGCGGTCGATCCGCACTTGGTCGCCCCCTATGTCCAGCAATGGAACGTCAGCGTGCAGCGCCAGCTCCCCAAGCGCACCTCGCTCGAAGTCCGCTACGTCGGCAACAAGGGCACCAAACTCTACCGCGGCATCGACTATAACCAGGTGGACATCCGCTCCAACGGTTTCCTGGACGATTTTCTCCGCGCCCGCAGCAACGGTTTTCTGGCGCTGGATCGCACCGGAACCTTCAACCCCGCGTTCAACGCCGCCATTCCCGGCAGCCAGCGTCTCACCGTCTTTCCCAATCTCGAGCAAGGCGGCCTGTTGACCAACTCCCAGATCCGCACCCTGATCCAGCAGGGCCAGCCCGGCCAGCTCGCCTCCGTATACTTCACTAATGACCTTGCGGGCGATGTGCCTTTGGTCCCCAATCCCAACATCTTTATCGCCGACTTACTCACCAATCGCAGCAGCTCCACCTATCATGCGCTGCAAGTGGAGCTCAACCGCCACGTGACCGGAAGCCTGTTCCTCAGCGCCAACTACACCTGGAGCAAGGTCCTCACCGACTCGCCCGGCACCAACAACGACGTACGTTTCGATCCGTACCTCGACAACGCCAACCCCAAGATCGAGCGCGCGCGGGCCACCTACGATACTCCGCAAGCCTTCAAAGCGAATTTTGTCTACGATCTTCCGTTCGGCGGCACGCACCGATTCACGTCATCCAACCGCGTACTCCAGAAACTCGTCTCCGGATGGATGGTGAGTTCCATCTTCACGCTGCAAAGCGGCCCTCCGTTCAGCATCACATCCGGACGCGGAACTCTCAACCGCTCGACCCGTTCCGGCAACAACACCGCCAACACCTCGCTCAACGCCGGACAACTGAAGGACCTGCTGGGCGTGGTAAAGAAGGGCGACACCGTATACTTCATCAACCCCAGCGTCATCGGACCTGACGGCCGCGCGGTAGCCGCCGACGGCGACAAACCCTTCCCCGGCCAGGTCTTTTTCAATCCCGATCCCGGCCAGCTCGGCCAGCTCCAGCGCCGCATGTTCAACGGTCCCGCCTACTTCAATTGGGACTTCTCCATCACCAAGCAGACCACCATCCGCGAAAACAAAAAGCTCGAGCTGCGCGTCGAATTCTTCAACCTGCCCAACAACGTGATCTTTTTCGCAGGCAGCCAAAGCATCAACAGCACCGACTTCGGCAAGATCACCGGCACGAACAATAATCCCCGCTTCATCCAAACCGTCCTGCGTTTTACTTTTTAGTGCTTGTCGCAAGATCTCTAGAGGCTGCCACTCTGATCCCGCAGAGCGGGAGAGAAGAACCTGCTTTGCCTCCATCTAGACCAATTTTTGGGTTGTTGTATAGCGCTGCAGTTTAGCCCCGGAGGGGCTGACCGTGAATAGCCGTAGGTTTCAACCTACGGTAAACCACGAAATGAGCAGCCCAACCCCGCAAGGGG
>Ga0209726_10006344_pt1 | contig 13767 bp, 14 predicted proteins | sample Subgrocontami54m_FD_187453 | JGI IMG/M metagenome (GOLD analysis project Ga0209726, IMG submission 187453) | Subsurface groundwater microbial communities from S. Glens Falls, New York, USA - GMW46 contaminated, 5.4 m (SPAdes) (version 3) | ecosystem: Environmental > Aquatic > Deep subsurface >... | reverse complement strand
ATCCCGAATCCGAATGGAAGGAGACGCAGAGCAAGGCGCGCGCGATCCTGCGCGCGGCGGAGATCGCCTCGCAGGGCGTGGAGCAGACCTCGCTCGCCGCGGTGGAGATCTGACCATGCTGCTGCTGATCGACAACTACGACTCGTTTACCTACAACCTGGCGCAATACCTGGGCGAGCTGGGCGCCGAAGTCCGGGTGGTCCGTAACGACGCGATCGACGTTGCGGGCATCGCGGCGCTCGCGCCCGAGCGGATCGTCATCTCGCCGGGGCCCTGCACGCCGGACCAGGCGGGCGTGTCGCTCGCCGCGATCCGGGAATTCGCCGGAAGGATCCCGCTGCTCGGCGTGTGCCTGGGCCACCAGGCGATCGGACAGGCGTTCGGCGGCAAGGTGGTGCGCGCCAGGACGCTCATGCACGGCAAGACGTCCCCGATACGGCACGACGGCAAGGGGGTGTTTCGCGGCCTCCCGGTGCCCTTCGAGGCGGGCCGCTACCATTCGCTGGCGATCTCGCGGGAGGGCTTTCCGGGATGCCTGGAAATCGCCGCGGAGACCGAGGACGGCGAGATCATGGGCGTGCGCGACCGCGCGCGGGCGGTGGAGGGCGTGCAGTTTCATCCGGAGTCCGTGCTCACCGAGCACGGGCACGCGCTGCTGAAGAACTTCCTGAATTCGGAGGCATCATGAGCATTACCAACATCGAGGCACTGACGCGGACCATCGAGCACCGCGAGATCTTCCACGACGAGATGCTCGACCTCATGCGCAGGATCATGAGCGGGGAGATGTCGCCGGTCATGATGGCGGCGATCGTCATCGGCCTGCGCGTGAAGAAGGAGACGATCGGCGAGATCACCGCCGCCGCGCAGGTGATGCGGGAGCTCGCGACCAGGGTCACGGTGAAGGATCCCGAGAACCTCGTCGACGTCGTCGGCACCGGGGGCGACGCCGCCCACACCTTCAACATCTCTACCGCGGCGACCTTCGTGTGCGCCGCGGCCGGGGCACGCGTCGCCAAGCACGGCAACCGCGCCGTGTCCTCCAAGTGCGGCAGCGCCGACGTGATGGAAGCGCTCGGGGTGAACATCAACCTGGCCCCCGAGCAGGTCGGGCGCTGCATCGACGAAGTGGGCGTGGGCTTCATGTTCGCGCCCAACCACCACGCCGCGATGAAGCACGCCGCTCCGGTACGGCGCGAGCTCGGCGTGCGCACCATTTTCAACATCCTCGGCCCGCTCACCAATCCGGCGATGGCGCCGACGCAGCTGATGGGCGTGTTCCATCCGGACCTCGTCGGCATCCAGAGCCGCGTCCTGCAGCGGCTCGGCGCGCGGCACGCAATGACCGTCTACGGCGTGGAGGGACTGGACGAGATCTCGATTTCGGGCGAGACCCTGGTGGGGGAGCTGAAGGACGGCAGGGTGCAGGAATACCGGATCCACCCGGAGCGCTTCGGACTGCCGGTGCACGACCCGCGCACGCTGCGCGTCGCCACGGTGGAGGAATCGCGCGCGATGCTGATCGGCGCGCTGGAGAACAAGGCCGGCTCGCAGCGCGACATCGTCGCGCTCAACGCCGGCGCGGCCATCTATGTCGCCGATCGCGTGCCCGGCTTCGAGGAAGGGGTCGAGCTCGCGTTCGAGACCATCAAGAGCGGCGCGGCGCGCGCCAAGCTCGACGAGTTCGTGAAGTTCACGCAACAGTTCGGCCGTGGCTGACATTCTCGATCGCATCATCGAGGTCAAGCGGCGGGAGCTCGCTCAGGCGAAGGCGCTCAAATCGCCGGCTGCAGTGCAGGAGGAGGCGCGGACCCAGGATCCGCCGCGCGATTTCGTCGGCGCGATGCGCGCGAAGATCGGGGCCGGCGCCGCCGCGGTCATCGCCGAGATCAAGAAGGCGAGCCCGAGCCGGGGCGTGCTGCGCGAGGACTTCGATCCGAAGTCGATCGCGCGCTCGTACGCGCGGCACGGCGCGGCCTGCCTGTCGGTGCTGACCGACCGGGAGTTCTTCCAGGGCTGCCCGGAATATCTCGTGGCGGCGCGCGCCGCATCGGGCTTGCCCGTGCTGCGCAAGGATTTCATCGTCGACCCCTATCAAGTGTACGAGGCGCGCGCGATGGGCGCGGACTGCGTGCTGCTGATCGTCGCCGCCCTCGCTCCCTCGCAGATGCGGGAATTGGAGTCCGCCGCGCGGGAAACGGGCATGGCCGTGCTGGTCGAGGTCCACGACCGCGGGGAACTCGATGCGGCGCTCGCCCTGTCGGCGCCCCTGGTCGGGATCAACAATCGCGACCTGCGCACGTTCGAAACGCGCCTGGAGACCACGCTCGATCTGCTCGCGGCAATTCCCCAGGACCGGATCGCCATCACGGAGAGCGGAATCACCGGGCCGCAGGACGTTGCCCGGATGCGCGGCGCAGGCGTGCATGCCTTTCTCGTCGGGGAGGCCTTCATGCGCCAAGAGGATCCGGGAGTTGCACTTCAAGAGCTTTTTGCAGCTTTTTGAATTAGAAACACAAAATCCAACCTGGCGCTTTGTTGCAAAAACACGACAAAAATACGCTTCGGAAGGCCTAAATAGGGCTCCTTGCTTGCCCTGGCGGAGGCAGGTTGGCAGAATTCGGTCCGGAACTCTCGGATTCACAAATAACGAGGGAGTCAAGCGGGCGGTCCCGGAGGCTAGCTCCTCGAGGATAGGCTTTCAGCCGCCCAAGGTTAATTTCAGAGGAGAATCACCTGATGAACAAGAAATTAATGGCACTTGCCGTAGCCGGCGCGCTGGCCGCTCCCGCGGCTGCGTTCGCGCAAGCGAGCAGCGTGCAGCTCTACGGCCGCGCCAATCTCGGTATCGACTCCTGGTCGGCGACAGGCGCGACCGCCGGTTCGGCGGCCGACCTGAAGACCCGCACCCGCGTGTACGACAGCGGCTCGCGTCTGGGCGTGCGCGGCGAGGAAAATCTGGGCGGCGGGCTCAAGGCGCTGTTCGTGATCGAGTCGGGCGCGAACATCGACGCGGGCACGTCCACGACCCAGAGCGGCGCGGCGAACACGAGCGCCGGCACGCTGGCCTCGCGCGATTCGTATGTCGGCCTGGAAGGCGGCTGGGGCCGGGTGTCGTTCGGCCGGCAGAGCATTTTCTGGGTGAACGGACTGAACGGCCAGACCGGCGCGAACTACATCAACAATGAAATCGGCTGGTACAACGGCGCGTCCATGGGTCGTGTCGCTATCGGTATCGCGCGCCAGCCCAACGTGATGGCGTACAACTCGCCGACCTGGAGCGGCTTCAACTTCACCGCCAGCTATCAGCCGAACTCCGAAGCGGCGACGGCCGGTGCGAATACCGACGCGAGCATCTGGGGCGTCACGGTGCGTTACAACGGGCCGGTCGGGATTCAGTACGACCACGCCGAGAACCAAGGCGCCTCGGGCGGCGCCAACCGGCAGAAGGTCGCCGCCGACAAGCTGAGCGTCGGCTGGGGGTATGCGCCGGGTTCCCGGATCGCCGCGATCGTCAATCGGACCAAGGTCAATGACGCCACTGCAGTCGCGAGCTTCGCGACTTTGCATGACAACATCTCGCAGTCGTACTGGGGCCTGAACTGGGAGCACACCATCGGCAACATCAATTTGTATGCCATGTATAGCAAGCTGCGGACGGCTTCCGGCTGCACCGGGACTGGCTGCGACGGGACCGATTCGACCGGGGTCACGGTCGGCCTGCGCTACAACTTCTCCAAGCGCACCGCGGTCTACACGAGCTACATCAAGCATAGCAACGGCTCGAACCAGACCGCCGACGTCACCGGTGGTGGCTACAGCGCGGGCACGGTCGCCGCGGGCGCGGATCCGAAGATGTTTGCGGTCGGCATCTGGCATTCGTTCTAAGAAGCGCCTAACAAGCAACACCGAAGTAGGCTAGTCGTTGAAACGGGCACCGGAAGGTGCCCGTTTTTTTTCGCGCGCCCGCCGGCGCATTGCTCCGGCTGAGCGATCATCGCCATGCCGTTGCGGAAACGCAACAACTCCGTAGGATAATGCCAAGGATGCGGGGAATCCCTTTGTATTCGCTTGCGTTGTTTCGGCGTTTTGGCAGAATCGCGCTATCCCCCGTCGTTTGAGGAGACGGGAACGAACCTTGGCCCCTGATGGCAGGGCCGGGGGCGTACAAAGAATATCTCAGAGGAGAGAACCTGCATGAACAAGAAGCTCACGGCACTTGCCGTAGCTGGTGCACTGGCAGCCCCGGCGGCCGCCTTTGCCCAGGTCAGCAGCGTGCAAATCTACGGGCGCGCCAACCTGGGATTGGACAACTACTCCGCTACCGGCGCGACGGCCGGCGCCGCGGCTGACTACAAGAGCCGCAATCGTATCTACGACGCGGGCTCGCGTCTCGGATTCCAGGGCACAGAGGAACTCGGCGGCGGGCTGAAGGGGATCTTCCTGATCGAGTCCGGCGCCAACGTCGACAACGGCGGCACCACCGGCCAGAGCGGCGCTCCGAACCCGTTCAGCGGAACCTTGAGTTCGCGCATCGGCTACGTCGGGCTGCAGGGAAACTGGGGCCGCTTGACCTTGGGCAAGAACAACGTCTGGTGGGCCAACTATCCCATTGAGCAGACCGGGGCCAACTACCTTGCGACCGGCCTGGCGAATATCTACGGCTTGACGGGCAGGGGCATGAACATCGGGGTCAGCCGGGTCAGCAACCTGGTGCAATACAGCGCACAGGCGAGCGGCATCACCGCAATCCTCAGCTACGCGGCCAACGGCGAGTCGCGTCCCGCGGGCGCCAATGCCGACGGCAAGCTCTGGGGTGCAACCGTGCAAGGGCAATGGGGTGCGGTGGGCGTCGGTTACGACTGGGTCAAGAAATGGGGCAACACGGGTACGGGCATCGGCGGCGGCCAGCCCGCTTCAACCGGCAACAAGCTGCGTGCCGGCTGGACGTACGCGCCCGGGAGCCAGATATCCGCTATCGTGGTGAAGATCACCCAGGATTACGGCGGTTTTGGTGCGATGGTGGCGGCCGATGCGGGTCTTCCCCTTGCGCTCGGAACGGCCCTGCTTCCCGACGCAACCTCGACCAGCCTGTCGCAGACCAGTTTCGGTCTGAGCTGGGAACATACCTTCGGCAACATGCAAGCACTTGCCCAGTGGGGCAAGGTCAACCACATCACCGGCTGCTCGGTCGCGGGCGCCTGCAACAACACCGGCGCCACCGAGTGGATGCTGGGGTTGCGCTACAACCTGTCCAAGCGCACGGGCGTCTACATCAACTACGCCACCATCAGGAACGAGTCCAACTACAACATGGACTATGTCGGCGGATGGATGACTTCGGCGAACTACCTCGGAGCGCTGCCGGGACTTCCCCCGGGTAGCGTCGGCGCGGACCCGAGGCTGTTCGGCGTCGGCGTGATGCATAACTTCTGATTCGGCCCGCGGGGCCGGCGGCCTGAAACGGGCACCGGGAGGTGCCCGTTCTCGTTTCAGGCGCAGCCGCGCGGGGACGCGCAACGCTATTCACGTGGCGGGGACTGCATGCTGGACATCGACCGATACATCACCGAATTCGACGTCGGGCTGCGCACGCTCTTCGGGGTGCACCCGGCGGGCAGGCCCTCGCCGGGCAACGACGTGCCCGAGGCCGATCTCGGCGAAGCCGAGCGCCGGCATGCCGCGGCGCTCATGCGCGTCAACCACTGCGGGGAAGTCTGCGCCCAGGCCCTCTACCAGGGGCAGTCCCTCGCTTCGGAGAACCCGGCCCTTCGCGTCGCGCTCGGTCAGGCGGCGCGTGAAGAAGCGGACCACCTCGCGTGGTGCGAAGGGCGCATTGCGGAACTCGGCGGGCGCGTGAGCGTGCTGAATCCGCTCTGGTATGCCGGGTCGCTGGCGATCGGATACGTCGCGGGCAGGCTCGGCGACCAGTGGAACCTCGGCTTTCTTGCGGAAACCGAGCATCAGGTCGAGCACCACCTGCAGGGTCATCTCGACCGGCTGAGCGCAAAGGACGCGCGCACGCGGGCCGTGGTCGAGGCGATGAAGCACGATGAAGCCGGCCACGCGGACACGGCGCGTCGGCTTGGCGCGCGCGAGTTGCCCGGGCCTGCGAAAGGCGCGATGCGATTGACCGCCGGGATGATGACGATGGCTTCGTACTGGATTTAGTCTCCTATCACTCGCGTGTTGACAGACCTGGCGAAGAGTTAGGGGTTATCAATGTCTCGCTATTTTGGGAAGTTGCGAAGTTGCAACTTCCCAAAATAGCGAGATTTGGGATGGCAAATCACGGCATGGTTCCGGCTATGCCGTCTTAGGAAACCTCGCACGGGGTATCGCGGACGCCTTCCGGCGCTTCCTGTTATTCCGGCACGATCTCGTAGTCGTGGGTGATTTCCGCCGTTTTCCCGAGCATCGCTGAGGCCGAGCAATACTTTCCGTGCGAGAGCTTGATCGCGCTCTCGACCACGCTGGCCTTCAGATCGCGCCCGCGGACCACGAAATGCAAGTGGATCCTGGTGAACACCTTGGGGTCGGTTTCCGCGCGCTCTGCGTGCAGCTGAACCTCGCAGCCCGAAACCTGCTGGCGGCTCTTCTTCAAGATGACCACCACGTCGTACGCGGTGCAGCCTCCCGCGCCGGCAAGCACGGTCTCCATCGGTCTCGGGCCGAGGTTGCGCCCACCGCCCTCGGGCGCGCCGTCCATCACAAATGCATGGCCGCTCCCGGTCTCGGCAACGAAGCTCATCCCGTCGGTTCCAACCCACCTGACGCGACAGTCCATGGCTAGCCTTTCAGACTATTCCTGTAGGATCCTAACATGTTGCTACGCAACAATATTACGTTCGGAAGCGCGGATTCCGGCGCGGCCTGAGAGCCGATCCAGGCTGGCGCGTGCGATTGGCTTGCCTGGACATAGTCTTGTTGCACGTAGGAAAAGCGCCTTTAATTAACGTCTTGTATCTATTTATAGAACAAATCGATGCTCAAACATGGGAAAATTCTTGCAACGCAGCATATTTGGATCGATAATGATATCGTTATGAACGTTGGTGAAGTTTCCGGCGTTCTGGGATTTGTCTCCTCCACCCTCCTCCTTTGGTGGATTCAGCGCAACTCTTGAAGTTGCGCTTTTTTTTGGCGCACGCAGATCGCCTATACTGATGCATACGTTTGACACCCCCGCACTTTACCAATAAAATCACGCCCTTTCGGCAAGTTCCCCAGCAGGATACGTTCATGAAGACCTTATCGGCGAAGCCCGAGGAAGTTCGGCGCGACTGGTTCGTCATCGACGCGACCGACAAGATACTCGGAAGGCTCGCTTCGGAAATCGCGCGGCGGCTGCGTGGCAAGCATAAACCGGAATTCACTCCGCACGTCGATACCGGCGACTATATCGTCGTCGTCAATTCGCAGAAGATACGCGTGACGGGCCGCAAGGCGGAAGAGAAGAAATACTATCGCCATACGGGTTATCCCGGCGGAATCCGCGAAACCAGCTTTGCGAAAATGCAAGCGCGTTTCCCCACGCGCGCGCTCAAGATCGCCGTGAAGGGGATGCTGCCCAAGGGGCCGCTCGGATATGCCATGTTGCGCAAATTGAAGGTCTACTCCGGCGTCGAGCATCCCCATACCGCGCAACAGCCCAAGACCCTGGAGATCCAAGGATGATCGGCAACCACTATTACGGCACGGGACGGCGCAAGAGCGCGGTCGCGCGCGTGTTCGTCAAACCCGGCAAGGGCGGCTTCGTCGTCAACGACAAGCCGGTGAATGAATACTTCGGCCGCGAGACGGGGCAGATGGTCGCTCGCCAGCCGCTCGTGCTCATCGATCGACTCGCCGATTTCGAAGTGATGGTGAACGTGTCCGGCGGCGGGGAATCCGGCCAGGCAGGTGCGGTCCGCCACGGGCTGACGCGCGCCTTGATCGAGTATGATCCCGCACTCAAGCCCATGTTCAGCAAGGCGGGACTGGTCACCCGTGACGCGCGCGAGGTCGAGCGAAAGAAGGTCGGCCTGCACAAGGCGCGGCGGCGCAAGCAATTCTCGAAGCGTTGATCGCGATCGACGCGGGAAGAAAAAGCCGCCTTCGGGGCGGCTTTTTTGTTCGTGGCCCGGAGGGGCGCGCAAGGATACCGGGATGAGCGCATGGTGAAGGTCGGCATCGTAGGCGGCACCGGCTATACGGGTGTGGAGTTGCTGAGGATCCTCGCGCAGCATCCGGAGGCGCAGCTTGTCGCGATCACCTCGCGCAAGGAGGCCGGCATGGCCGTCGCGGATATGTTTCCCAGCCTGCGCGGCCGTGTCTCGCTCGCCTACTGCGACCCCGATTCCGCGGACCTCGCCCGCTGCGACGTCGTTTTCTTCGCCACGCCCAATGCCGTTGCCATGGCGCAGGCTGCGGCGCTGCTCGGCGCGGGCGTGCGCGTCATCGATCTGTCCGCGGACTTTCGCATCCGGGACGTCGCCGACTGGGAAAAGTGGTACGGCGCGCGGCACGCCGCGCCCGAGCTCGTCGCGCAGGCGGTGTACGGATTGCCCGAAGTGCACCGCGCGAAGATCCGGAACGCCCGCCTGATCGCCAACCCGGGCTGCTATCCGACCTCGGTGCAACTCGGCTTCCTGCCGCTGCTCGAGGCGGGCGTCGTCGACTTGGACAGCCTCATCGCGGATGCCAAGTCGGGCGTCTCCGGCGCAGGGCGCAAGGCCGAGACCCACCTGCTGCTCAGCGAGGCGTCGGACAATTTCAAGGCCTACGGCGTCAACGGGCACCGGCACTGGCCGGAAATCCGGCAGGGGTTGGCGGACATCGCGGGGCGGCAGGTGGGACTGACTTTCGTGCCGCATCTCACGCCGATGATACGCGGCATCCACGCCACCCTGTACGCACGGATCTCGCGCGAGACGGCCGGATCGGCGGGATCGGACGCCGCCTTCTTCCAGAAGCTGTACGAGGATCGCTACGCCGCCGAGCCCTTCGTCGACGTGATGCCCCCGGGCAGCCATCCGGACACGCGCTCGGTGCGCGCGGCCAACGTCTGCCGCATCGCCGTGCACAGGCCGCAGGGCGGCGACACGCTGGTGGTGCTCTCGGTCATCGACAATCTCGTCAAGGGCGCGGCCGGCCAGGCGGTGCAGAACATGAACATCATGTTCGGCCTGCCCGAATCGCTCGGGCTGATGTTCCTTCCGGTCGTTCCCTAGCCTGCGGCTGCACTGTTGGCGATGGCGAACCTGATCAGACGAATCCGCAGCCGCTTCGGCATTTCGGCGCCGAGGATGACCGTGCGCACGCACGTCGCCTGGTACTGGCGCTGGCTGGGAATGATCGTTGCGGCCGGGGCATCTCTCGCGCTCGCTGCCTGGATCTACGACGCGGGACGCCGGTACGCCGGATTCGACCGCAGCGAAGTCGAGCAGGAGCTATCGCAGCTGCGCGCCACGACCGCAAAGCTCCAGGAGGAGTCCAAGGGCCTGCGCGCGATCGCCGACGCGAGCGAATCGCGGCTCAAGATCGAGCAGTCCGCGCAGTCGCAGCTCGCGATGCAGGTCAAGTCGCTGGAGGACCAGAACACGCGGCTCAAGGAGGACCTGGCGTTCTTCGAAAACCTGACCCCGGTCGGCGACAAGGTCTCCATCCATCGCTTCAGGGTGGAGCCGGATGTGCTGCCCGGGGAGTACCGTTACCGGCTGCTCGTGCTCCAAGCGGGGAAAAGGGACCGTGCGTTCCAGGGCTCGCTGCAGCTGCTGATCAACGTGCAGGACGATCGCGCCAGTGGTACGATCGTCCTCCCGGACAAGTCATCCGGGGCCAACTCACCGGCTTACAAGCTGGCGTTCAAGTATTTTCAGCGGGTCGAGGGCACGTTCCGGGTCCCGCCGAGCGCCAAGGTGTTGACCGTGCAGGTTCGGGTCATGGAAAGCGGTTCGGACCAGGCGCGGGCAACCGAGAATTTCAACTTGTCGTAACGGGTGGATCAATCATGTTTGGCAATCGGTCGAACAAGCCTCAGAACCGCATCGACAGCCTGATCGGGGCGGGGACCAAGATAGAGGGCAACATCAGCTTCGCCGGCGGACTTCGCGTCGACGGCGAGATCCAGGGTAACGTCACCGCGATCGCGGACCAGGCATCGACGCTCGTCGTGAGCGAGCATGCGAGCATCGAGGGCGAAATCCGCGTATCGCACCTGGTGGCCAACGGCGCCATCAACGGACCGGTATTCGCGACGGAGTCGCTCGAACTGCAGTCGCACGCGCGAGTGAGGGGCGACGTCCACTACAACACCCTGGAAATGCATCTGGGCGCGATCGTCGAGGGGCGGCTCGTGCACCGGTCGAGCGAAGCCAAGACCGTCGAGCTCAAGCTCGCCGCGACCAAGTCGACGGCCTGAGTGCCGGCGACAAGCCGGCCGCCGATCGCGCTTGCCGGGCCCTGTGCTGTGGCAGGGGCTTGATTTTCCGGGATTCGCTACCAGATAACCCCACAGTTCCTCGGGTTGACGGGGGTGGCAAGCGGACCCGATAATGCTGGGATATTCGATTCAGGAGATGGATATGGATGCGGTCACGGAAGTTCCGGCACCCTTGGTGTTTACCGACAGCGCCGCCGGCAAAGTGCGGGAACTGATCGACGAAGAGGGCAACAACGAGCTGAAACTGCGCGTTTTCGTGACCGGGGGCGGCTGCTCCGGGTTCCAGTACGGATTCACCTTCGACGAGGTGAAGAACGACGACGACACAGTCATGGAGAAGAACGGTGTCACGCTGCTCATCGATCCCATGAGCTTCCAATACCTCGTCGGCGCGGTGATCGACTACACCGAGGGCCTCGAAGGCGCCCAGTTCGTGATCAAGAACCCGAACGCCACGAGCACCTGCGGCTGCGGGTCTTCGTTCAGCGCCTAAAGGATTTCCGCAATCCGCATCGAGAGGGGGCCACAGGCCCCCTTTTCCATTTCCGGGAGCGACCGCCGGCGGGCTAGTCCCGCCTCCGCACCCAGAAATCGTACATTCCGAAGAACGTATCCGGCTCGGCCTGCTCGAATTCCCGCCAGTGGGAGAGGTTCGTCAACGCGGGGTCATCCGGAAAGCGCTCGCGATAGCGCCGGGCGATGCCGGGTTCCGGGAGTTCGAATCCGAGGAACTCCAGCTCGAGGGCACCGAGCATCGAGGCGAGGTCGCCGGGGCTGAAGCGGTGCTCCTCGACGTGCAGGAGCAAGTCCCGGCAGCCGCTCAAGTGAAAGAAGTCCTCGGCGGCGGTGAGGTGGCGCAGATGCTCGTCGTCGCGCGCTTCGATGACGGCGCGGCGAAGCCTGCGCAGCGAGGGCGCATCGGTCTCCAAGCCCAATGACGACGCGAACGCCTGCCCGTGAACGATGTGCCTGCGGCCCAGTTCGCTGTACAGGCCGACGCGCATGACGCCTGCGGGCGCCATGCAGTCCCGCAATACGCGCCAGCCGGCCAGCGGGTCGCGCAGGTGGTGCAGCACCCCGATGCTCTCGATCACGTCGAATTGCGCTTGCATTTCGCCCGGCGCGAGGATGTCCGCCTGGCGATACTCTATGTTCGTCAATTCCATTTCGCGCGTCTTGCGCACCGCGTAGGCCAGGCTCGCGAGGCTCAGGTCCAGGGCGAGGACGCGCGAATCGGCGAAGCGCAATGCCGCCTGTATCGCGTGACGCCCCGTGCCGCAGCCGGCGACCAGGATCCGCACACCCGAGCGCGGCAGTCCCCGGAAGTCCCGGCCCGGGAACAGTTCCCCCAGCACCCCGGACGCTGGCAGCGCGTGCTCGAAGCGGCCCATCCGCGCCCAGCGGGGATAGGGATTGGCCTCGTACTGCATCCTCACCGCCCGGGAGGCCTCGCCCGCGTCCAGCGCAAAGGGCCGTATGGCGCTTTGCAGGCGCCGTTCTTCCGCCGGCTCACCGACCTGCTGCCGGAACAATTCGGCGAGCGGGCCGCCCGCCTGCGGCTCCGTGGAGGCAATTTCGGGAATGGTGTTGAGCGGACGGTAGGCGGCGAGCGCCGCCACGAGCACCGGATCGCGCTCGGGTGCGGACCCGAGGGCCGCGGCGAGAGTCGCGACCCACTGCGTTTCTTCGGCCGTCTCGAACCACGCATATTCGTTCAGGAAGCACTGGCGGGCGAGCGCAGCCACCGCGACGAGCGGCAACGAAGACCCGGCAAGTCCGATCGCGCACTTGAGCTGCCGCCGGCGAACGCGGGTCAACACGAGTTCCAGCTCGACATCGGCGATCACCGTCGATTCGAGCAGCCGCAGCAGCAGCGGGTCCTCGAACGCCTCGGCCGCCCCCGCGCCGTCCTCGATGAGTCGCCGCATGAGCGGATCTGCCTTGACTGCGGCGATGGCGGCCTGCGCGAGGTCCGAAGGCGACACGTCGGGGTGGACGATAGCGCTGGCCAGGTCGCCTCGGAAATCGGCATCGAGCGGCGCGCCGGAGCGGAAGTGTCGCATGCAGATGCCGAACGCCGACCAGTGGTAGCCGACGCCGGGGGCGAGCCGCATCGCGCGGCGGTATGCGCCGGCCGCCTCGGCAAACCGGCCCTCGTCGCGCAGCGCATTGCCCAGGTTGCTCCAGATCTCGCTTTGGCCGGGTGCGCGCTCGATGGCGCGCCGAAAGCACTCGATCGCCTCGGCGTACTTGCGCTGTTGCTTGAGCGCGATGCCCAGCGTATTGCAATAGGCGGGCTGTTCCGGCACCGCCGATACCGCGGCGCGAAGCGAGGCCTCGGCGCGCTGCAATTCGCCGAACTGGATCGCGAGGAACCCGAGCCGATGCAGCGACTCGGGGTCCGTGTGCGGTTTTGCGAGCAGCGCCCGGTAGAGCGCCAGTGCCTCCGGCTCATGGCCTGAGCGGAACAGGCGCACCGCATCGAGGGTCGCCGCCGATACATCGGTCACCGGCCGGTCGCCGCTTCTCAACCTGCGCTTCTTTTCGCCCATGCGGCGGCCGGCTATGCAGGGTAGATCGCGCCCAGCACGCGCGGCCCGCGGGCGCCGGTGACTTCGGGGAGGTTCCCCGGCGAGCGTTCCAGAGCGCGCTTCGCGAGCCACGCGAACGCCATCGCCTCCACCCAGTCGGGATGGATGCCCAGGGACTCCGTCGTCGCGAGACCTCGCCCGCCCAGATGCGCGCGCAGCCGCCGCATCAGGTCGGCGTTGTGCACCCCGCCGCCGCAGGCGTAAGCCTCGACGGCGCCGGGACAGTGGCGCCCGATGTCCGTGGCGATCGAGCGCGCGGTGAGCTCGGCGAGCGTGGCTTGCACATCCGCCGCCCGGCCGCGATCGGGCGCCATGCCCGCGAGCCATTTTGCGTTGAAGCGCTCGCGCCCGGTGCTTTTCGGGGGCAGCCGCCCGAAGTACTCGTCGGCGAGCATGCGTTCGAGCAGGTCCGGGATGTTCGCGCCCGTGGAGGCGAGGTCTCCGTCCTGGTCGCGCTCTGCCCCCAGTGTCTCGCGGGCCCATGCGTCGAGCAGGATATTGCCCGGCCCGCTGTCGAATCCGCGCACCGCGCCCCCGGCGGGCAGGTCGGTGAGATTCGCGATGCCGCCGATGTTGATCACCACGCGATGGCGGCCCGCGTCGCGAAAGCACGCGGCGTGGAATGCCGGCACGAGCGGCGCGCCCTGTCCGCCCGCGGCGATGTCGCGGCTGCGAAAATCCGCGACGACGGTGATCCCCGTCCTCTCGGCGAGCAGCGCGGCGTTGACCAATTGCACCGAGTATCCGCGCTCG
>Ga0209726_10006343_pt1 | contig 13768 bp, 15 predicted proteins | sample Subgrocontami54m_FD_187453 | JGI IMG/M metagenome (GOLD analysis project Ga0209726, IMG submission 187453) | Subsurface groundwater microbial communities from S. Glens Falls, New York, USA - GMW46 contaminated, 5.4 m (SPAdes) (version 3) | ecosystem: Environmental > Aquatic > Deep subsurface >... | reverse complement strand
CGCTGGCGTTGATGGCGAGCGCCTTGGGCAGGATGCCGACGCGCTGCGTGCGCTGCTGGATGATCTCGTTCTTCGTGAGAAGCGTTTCAAACTCATCGAGGAACCGCGGGTAGTTGCCGACGACCGTGCGCGCCTGGTCCAGCCATCCTTCCGGCACGTCTTCCCTGACCCCGCCGGGCCGCACATAATTGCACATCATCCGCGAGCCGGAGGCCGCCTCGAACAGGTCCAAGATGCGCTCCCGCTCGCGAAAGGCGTACAGGAGCGGCGTGCCGAAGGCGCCCATGTCGTTGAGGAGAAAGCCGGTCACCGCCGTGTGGTTGAGCACGCGGGTCAGCTCCGCCATGATCACGCGCAGGTACTCGCCCCGCTCGCTGACCTGGATGGCGCCCAGCTTCTCGATCGCGATGGCCAAGCCGAGGTTGTTCGACATGGCGCAGAAATAGTCGAGCCGATCGGTAAACGGGAAGCTCGCGATATAGCTCGTGCCCTCGCCGATCTGCTCGTGGTTGCGGTGGAGGTAGCCCATCACCGGCTTGAGCTTGACGATGCGCTCGCCATCCAGTGTTGCCTGCATCCGGAAGACGCCGTGGGTCGAAGGATGCTGCGGGCCAAGGTTGACCTCGAGCAGCTCGGTATCAACGACAGGGATGGCGTCCATGACCGGCTCCATCACTGCGGACGCTCCTCGAGGACGTTTTGATCCTCGACGACATAGTCCTTGCGCATCGGGTGGCCTTCGAACCCGTCCCACATGAGGATGCGGCGCAGGTCGGGATGACCCTCGAAGGTCACACCGTAGAGGTCATACGCCTCGCGCTCCTGGAATTCGGCGCCGCGCCAAATCGGCGTCACCGAAGCCACGGCGGGGTTGGCGCGCGGCAGCTGCACCTTGAGCGTCAGCGGCCCGTGCTTCTTGGCCATCGAATACAGATGATACACGACGTCCATTCGGCCGGTCCCGCCGGCGGCCGGGTCCGGAAGATAATCGACCGCAGTCAGGTCGGCAAGATAGTCGAGGGCGAACTGCTCGCGTTCCTTGAGGCACCGGCAGACGGCCGCGAGATCCTTGGCCGGCACGATGAGCGCCCCACCCTCGATCGCCAGCGACACGCCGGGAAGCAGCCCTTCCACGACCGGTTTCAGCTCTTCAAGTGGAGGCAGCATCACGAGGAGGCTTTCGGCGGAACCGTGGCGGTCCAGGTCACCGCTTGATTCGAGGGCGGTTGCCACACCTCGGGATTGTAGCGCGGCACCAGGCCGGTCTTGCCGAACTCCGGCACCGTATACTCGCCCTGCTTGCCGCCGACCTCATCGCCCATCGAACGCTGCTTGATCTTCTCCTGCAGCTTCATGAGCCCTTCAAGGAGCGCTTGCGGCGTGGGCGGACAGCCGGGGATATAGACATCGACAGGAATCAGCCGGTCGATGCCCTTCAGCACGTTGTAGCCCTTGTGGAACGGCCCGCCCGAGGTGGCGCACGCCCCCATCGAGATGATGTACTTGGGCTCGGCCATCTGGTTGTAGAGGCGCACGACCTGCGGCGCCATTTTCTTCGTGACGGTGCCGGCGACGATCATCAGATCGGCCTGGCGCGGCGAGGCGCGGAAGATCTCCGAGCCGAACCGGGCGATGTCATAGCGGGAGGCGGCGGTGGCGATCATCTCGATGGCGCAGCAGGCCAATCCGAACTGCAGTGGCCAGATCGAATTGCCCCGCCCCCAATTCACGAGCTGATCCCAGGTGGTGAGATAGACGCCCTGTTTTTGCAGCTCGCCCTTGAGCCCTTCGTCAACCGCCATCAGCGCCACTCCAGCACGCCTTTCTGCCATGCATAGGCCAGCCCGACGCCGAGGATCGCGATGAACAGCATCATCTCCAGAAACACCACCGGGCCCATCCCCTTCCACACCAGCGCCCAGGGATAGATGAACATCACCTCGACGTCAAAAATCACGAACAGGAGCGCGTAGACATAGTACTGCACGTTGAACTGCACCCAGGGGTCGCCGGTCGACTCGAGCCCGCATTCATACGGCGATTGCTTTGAGTGCCCGGGCTTCTTGGGAGCGACGAAGCGGGCAAGGATGAGCGGGGCCACGCCGAGGACCACGGCCACCCCGGCGAGGAGCCCGATGAACAGATACTGCTGAGCGTAGACGTCGATCGGCATGTTGGAATTTACGCGTAGAGAGGCATTATAACGTAGGGGGGTACGTTTTGGCTACACGCGAACGGGCCGGTGGACGATCAGCGGCGCGGGCTCGTTGCCAGGGCGTCGTCGACGGCGCGCAGGAGGTGCGCCACCGTATGATCGAGGGTGCCGCCGCGCAAGTGGAGGTGCAGCACGCGCCGGCTCCGCTGCTGCATCGCCTCGAAATCGCCGAGCGCCTGCGCCTGCTTGAGGATATTGAAGCTGAACGGCTCGCCCGGGATGGGCAGATCGTCCGCAGTCTCTCCGGTCAGCAGGAGAAAGATCGCTGCGTCCGGGCCGCCCTTGTAGAGCTGGCCGGTGGAGTGCAGATAGCGCGGCCCAAACCCGATGGCGGTCGCGCAGTCCAACCCTTCCCCGAGGCGCTGCCGCAACGCGTGCGCGGCGCGGTCAAGCGCATCGGTGCGCGGGAGAAAGGACAGGACGGCGACATAGTCGCGCGGGCGCCATTCGCGGAACAGCCCCCCCAGCAGCGCCACCAGCGAACCGTCCTCGGCCGTCTTGGGACGTTTCCCATATGCCGCGATGTTGCCGTCTTGGCAGAGGAGGGGTGCGCCTGCCGGAAATTTCTTCTCGCGGCCGTAGTGGTCCAAGAGCGCCTTGGTGCGGTCCTTGCTCTCCTTGACGTTGGGCTCGTCAAAGGGGTTGAGCTCCATCAGATGGCCGGCGACCGCGGTGGCGATCGCCCACTTGGCCACCTCGCCGCCGAGATCGTAGCGGTCCCGCCAGTGGATCCGCGCCACAGGATGCCCCTCCGCGATGAGGGCGCGGACGCGCTGATCCACTGCCGCATCCATATGCGAGGCCAGCTGCAGCTCGATGAACACCCGGTCCTCCGGATGGCGGACCGCCCGATCGAGCGGCTCGCCGAAAAACGGCGCGATGCCCTTGCCGGACTTGCCGGTGCTCTCGGCGATCAACTGCTCCACCCACGTGCCGAAACTCGCTAGCTCCGGGGAGCAGAGGAGGGTCATCTTCTCCCGCCCGGCGGAAGCTAAGGCGCCGAGCATCGCCCCGAGCTGAAGCGCAGGGTTGTCCTCAAGCGGCACCTGGGGCCCGCAGCGAGTGAACATCTCCTGCACGCGCTGCGCCAGCCGGGCCACATCGACGCCCATCAGCGCGGCCGGCACAACACCGAAGTACGCCAGCGCGGAGAACCGGCCGCCCACATCCGCGCCGGTATTCTGATCGTGGATGAACGCCCGTCGGAAGGCTCCATGCGCGGCCTGATCGGCCAGCGGCGTGCCCTCGTCCGTGATGGCGATCGCATGGTCCGCCGGCGAGAGGCCGGCGGATTGAAACGCTCCGGAGAAGTATTTGGAGAGCGCGGAGATTTCGCTGGTGGAGCCGGACTTGCTGGAGACGATCACGAAAAGCTGCTGGAGGGCGCACCGCTGCTGGTGCAAGCGAATGGCAGTCGCATCGGTGGTATCGAGCACCGCAAGATCGATGGCGTCGCCGGCAATGCCGAAGACGTTGCGGCACACCTCGGTGAAGAGCCCGCTGCCCCCCATGCCGAGCAGCAAGGCGTGGGTGAAGCCGGCCTCGCGCATCTGCCGCCTGAGCGCCACTAGCTCATCGAGGCGGCGGCTGATGATGTCGGTGATGCGTAGCCAGCCCAAACGATTGCGGATCGCCGCCTGCACGGAGGGATCCGCGCTCCAGAGGCTGGGATCGCGATCCCACAGCCTGGCAATAAACCGTCCCGCGCGCAGCCGGTCGAGCGCGGCGCGCACCTCGGCAGCGTGTCGGCCGAACGAGAGGTCCGACACCTTACTTGACGGCTAAGCTCGCCTCGCCGGAGCCGGAGAGTTCCAGGTACGCGCGCAGTTTGCCCCACGTTTGCCGGCCGACGACGCCGTCATCGGTGAGCCCGTGGACGCGTTGAAACTCCTTGATCGCGGCTCGGGTCTGGGGACCGAGCTTCCCGTCGACTGCGCCCTGATAAAATCCCGCGTTCTTGAGCGCCTGCTGGATCTCGCGGGTCGTCCCTTTTGACGACCCCGCCGAACTCTTCTCGATCGTTGACGCTGTGGTGCGGGCCGGCACGGTCACGCTGCCGACCGAGCCGAACTCCGTCGCGCCGCCGCTGACGGGAGCCGCGGCCATGCCGCCCACGCTGGAGCGCTCCAGCTGGGTCACGCGATCGTCCAACATGGTCATCTGAGATTGCATCCGGGCGACATCCTGGCGCGATGTGGCGCACCCGCTCACCAGCGCCGCCAGAGCCACGCCCGCTGCGACACGAACCCCGAACATGCCCACCTCCCTGTTAGCCTCTCCTCGTCTACGACTCCTCAGTCTAACAAACTCCGTCATGGGGTTCCAGTCGAAACCTTAGAGCTCTTAAGCCGCTGCAGACGGCGCACGAACTCCTGGGGCGCTTCAAATCCGGTGAGCCGCAGGTCCTCTCGTTCCTGGCCTTGCGCATCAAACACCAGCACGGTGGGCACGCCGACGATGCGGTAGCGCCTGAGCAGCGCTTCCTGTTCCGCGCTGGCCTCGCGCGTCACGTCGACAAGCAACGTGGTCATGCCGCTCAACGCGCGCACGACCTCGGGATGGCGAAATGTCACGTGATCAAGCTCCAGGCATGGCAAACACCAATCGGCGTAGACGTCGATCACCATTGGCCGTCCGGCGCGCTGCCCCTCCGCAAACGCCGCTGCCGTATAGGACAGCCATCCCACCCTTGGTGCGGAGGCGTGGGATGCGGGCCACAGCGGCCTCAGGAGAAACAGTGCGATGCCGATGAGGGCCACGCCCAGCGCCCGCTTGCCCCACACCAGCCAGGCTCCTCCGCGCGGCAGACGGCCGATCCGGTTAGCCGCAATCGCCAGCATGACCATTGGCATCCCCATCCCCAACCCCATGACAAAGAACAGGAGAAACCCGACCGCCGGATTGGCCAGCTGGCTGACGAGTAGCATCAAGCCAAGAATGAACGGCCCCACGCACGGAGCGGCCACCACGCCGACCACCAGCCCCATCGCCAGCGCCCCCCAAGACCCGGAAAACGCCCGGCTCAACCGCTGGCTCACCGCACGCGGCGCCTGCAGCTCGTAGACACCGAACATGCTCAACGACAACGCCACGATCACCACGCTAACCCCCACCAGCACCATGGGCTGCTGGAGCCAGGAGCCGAGCAGCGCCCCGGTCTTGGCGGCCGCCAGGCCGAGCAGCGCATAGCTAAGCGAAATCCCGGCGACATACCAGGCCGCCAATTGGACGATTCGCCGCCAAGAGCCGGCTGCCTGGCTGGTAAAAAATGCCAGCGTGACGGGAATCATGGGGTAGACGCAGGGAGTGAGATTCAGCGCCAGACCGCCCACAAAGACGGCGAGCGCGCCGAGCCAGATGCCGTGGGTGTCGATGAAACCGCTCAGCCAATCCATCGAGCGGAAGCTAGAAGGAGTAACGGTAGAGGAGTTTGCCGGACTTCACTTTCGGGCTCTGCTCCTTGTCTTCAGGCAGCAGCACCTCGGCGGTGCGCTCGATCGACTTCGCCGAGCCCTCGACCAAACCAAACCAGAGTCCGCTCACCGGATCAAACCGCCGCACGTTGCGCGCGATCTGCTTGATGGGTTCGGTCCATGCGAAGGCGAGCCTGGCCACATCCTTCGGAAGATCTTTGATCACCCGCTCCTCCGCAACCGCCCGAGGAGCGCCGCTACACAAGATGGCCAGCAGGATCAAGAGCGCGCGCGTCATCGTCGCGGTCCTCCTCGAATTCGAGTCGCCAAGCTCATGAGGCATTGTAACATACCGCTACAGATAGCTGTGGGTTTTGAACCAGGCGAGGGCGCGGCGCACGGCCTCCTCGATCGGGGTCTGCGGCAGCCCCAGCTCCCGAACCGCTTTCGCGCCGTCCAGCCGCTGGCCCGCGCGCGCGGTGTGGATCGCCTGGCGCGGCAGCATCGGTTCGCGCCGCGTCAGCCACGCGACTGCTTCCGATGCGAGCGAGGCCGCCCACGCCACGCGGTACGGCACGCACCACCGCGGAGGCGGCACCTGCGCTTCGGCCGCCACCAGTTCGGCGAACACCTTCACGGTCAGATTGCGGTGGGTGAGCAGATACCGCTCGCCGATTCGCCCGCGCTCCGCCGCGCGCACATGCCCCACGCCGACATCGCCGGTGTAGACCGCGTTGAATTCTCGGCCCAGGTAGAACGGCAGCCGGTGCTTCGCGAACGCCAGAATGGCGCGTCCGGAAAACGGATGGGCGTCGTACTCACCCAGACAGACGCTGGGATTGACGATCACCACCGGCAGGCCGGCCCGGGCCGCACGGCGCACCTCGGCTTCCATCGCGATCTTCACGGTGGCATAGAGCGGGCGCCATTCGGTGAGCGGCCATGGCTCTTCGTCGGCCTCGGTCGCGTCGCGCCCCGGGAGGCGCCGGATCGTGGCCGCGCTGCTGGTGAACACGATGCGGCGCGGGGCAGCGGCCGCGAATGCCTCCAAAATCCGTCGCGTGGAGTCAATCCCCTGCTCCACCGCCCGGTCGCGCGGCGTCGTGAAGGAGGGGTAGTAGCCGGCGGCGTGGAACACCCACTCGCAGCCCTCGAGCGCAACGCGCAACCGGACGGCGTCGTTGACGTCGAGCGCCACCCGCTCAATGGACAGTCCGTCGAGGACGCTCAGAAATTGCGGCCGGCGATACGCGGCCCGCACCTGGTGGCCGTCCGCCAGGAGCGCGCGGACGATGTGGGCCCCGATGTGGCCCGTGGCCCCGAGGACGAGGGCGCGGGCCATCGGCTAGGAGAGCGCGACGCGGTTGCTGCGGCAGATCTCGGCGTAGCGCCGGGCGCTCTCCCGCACCCGCCGCTGCTGCGTGGCATAGTCGATTTCGATGAGCCCAAAGCGGGGGGCGAACCCATCCGCCCACTCGAAGTTATCGAGCAGCGACCAGTAGCAGTAGCCCAACACCGCCACACCGGCCTGCATCGCCTGCGCCATCGCCTGGATGTGGCGCAGGATGTAGCTCCATCGGCGCGTGTCGTCCTCCATCCAGGTCCCGTTTTCGGTGATGAGGATCGGCAGCTTGAACCAGTGCGCGTAGCGCTCAAGACCGTCGCCAAGCGACTGCGGATGCACATCCCAGCCGAACGAGGTGCGTTCCCGCACCTGTCGGGGATGATGGCCGAGATCGCAGGTCACTCCCGGCCATTGGCCCGGCACCGGCAGCCATCGGATGAACTGGCGGCCGTAATAATTAATCCCGAGGAAATCGCACGTGGCCCTCGCCTCGGGGATCCTCCAACGGCCGACGCCGGGCACGGTCCAGCAGCCATCGGTGATCGCCTCGACGAACGCCAGGTTGAAAATTTGGTCCGTTCGCGCCGTGACCAGGCGGTCCATCGGCCACCAGCGACGGCACGGCCAGAAGGCCGGCGCGTTGTGGGCGATGCTGACCTGGATGGGGAGTCCGTCCGGGCCGGCTCTCTCGTGCAGAATCCGGTAGGCCGCGGCATGCGCCCGGACAAGCTGCCGGGTGACTTCGATGGCGCGCGGCAGGTCGCGCCCTCCCGGCGGACCCAGCCCCTGCACGTGGTGTAGGCGGACATAGACCATCGGCTCATTGATGGTGATCCAGTAACGGACCGAGCGGCCCAGCGCGTCCGCCACGCGGGCCACGTAGCGGGCAAACTCGTCCACCGCCTCGGGCCTGGCCCACCCGCCCAGCTCGGTGAACCATTGCGGGCTGGTGAAATGGTGGAGGGTGACGATCGGCTCAAGTCCCCGCTGCCGCAGCGCGCGCACCACCTCGACGTAATGGGCGAGCGCGTGGTCGTCCCACCGCCCCCGGACCGGCTCAAGGCGGCTCCACTCGATGGAGAACCGGTGCGCGTTGTGGCCGAGCGAGGCCGCCAGATCGAAATCGTCGGCGAACCGGCTATAGTGGTCGCAGGCAGAGCCTGAGGCGGTCTTCACGCATCCCGCCTGCTCCCACGCCCACCAGTCGCTGTGGACGTTCTGCCCTTCCACTTGATGGGCGGCGGTCGCGCTGCCCCAGAGAAATCCCTGAGGAAAATCCATGCTCGTCATGACGAGCGGAGCGTACGGCAGATGAGGCGGGCGAAGGCGGGATGCGCCATCACCGTTTGCGGCCCGCTGAAGCTGGGTCGGTAGGAGAAATCGGTGAGCGCGCGGCCGGTGGCGCAGGCCAGCGCGGCCAGCGGAACCAGATCCCAGGGCTTGACGCCGTAATCGACGACCGCGTCTACGCGGCCGCGCAGCGCCCAGAGATAACCGTAGCAGTCGCCGTAGGCTCGCTCAAGAAAGCAGCCACGGAGCAAGCGGCGAAATCCTCGCACATAGCCCGTCTGCTCCCACCAGCGGATCCCGCCATGAAAAATCACCGAATCCTCAAGCGCGCGCACCGCGTGCGGACGCGGCAGCGGGAGAACCCGGCCGCCAACCCGCTCATGCGCCCGCACCCCGGGGGCCACCGCCAGCGTCACATCGAGAACCGGATAATGGATCAACCCGAGCGTTGGACGTCCGTGCTCCACGCGACCCACCATGATGCCCCAGCTTGGCAACCCGCGTGAGAAGGCGCGCGTGCCGTCGATCGGGTCCACCGTCCAAAAGCTTGAGGCGTCTCGCCCCGAGCGGCCGAACTCCTCGCCGAGAATCGTTTCACCGGGACAGGCGCGTACCAACGCCGCGCGCAGCCGCTCTTCGATCGCCCGGTCCGCCGCGGTGACAGGCGAACGGTCCGCCTTGCGCTCCACGCGCAGCGAGGCCGATTGAAAATAGCGCAGAGCAACGGGACGGCAGCGACGGACTTCCCGCTCGAGCCAGGACAGCAGCGCGCGTTGAGAACGTCTCATGGATCAGCCCCCGAGGTACGCAGCCTTCACCTGCGGATTGTGCGCCAAGGCGGCGGCGGTGTCGGTGAGGACCATGCGGCCCGTCTCGAGCACGTAGCCGCGGTGAGCCAGTTGGAGGGCAAGATGGGCGTTCTGCTCCACCAGCAGCACCGTCACGCCTTCCCGATTGATGCGCCTGATCGTCTCGAAGATCACCTGGACGAGCTTCGGGGCCAAGCCGAGCGACGGCTCATCGAGCAAGAGGAGCGTCGGCCGGGCCATGAGGCCGCGTCCGATCGCCAGCATCTGTTGCTCGCCGCCTGAGAGCGTACCGGCCAGCTGTTTGGCCCGGGATGACAGTGCCGGAAACAGCGCGAAGATGCGCTCCGTGTCCCGTCGCATCTCCTGCCGGTCGCGGCGGCGGTAGGCGCCCAGCTCCAGATTTTCCATCACCGTCAACCGGGGAAGGATGCGCCTGCCCTCGGGGACATGGCTGATGCCGCGCGCCACGATCCGGTCAGGCGCCATCCCGTTGAGCGACACATCCTGAAACGTTACGGAGCCGGCGACGATGGGCACCAATCCTGAGATCGTCATCAGCATGGTCGTCTTTCCGGCGCCGTTCGCGCCCAGGAGCGTGACGATCTCCCCCTGATTCACCGTCAGCGAGACCCCCTTCAGACAGCTCGTCTGCCCGTAACACACCTCCAGCGCCTCGATGCGCAACATCAGGCTGCGCCCAGGTAGGCCTCGATGACCTTCGGGTCGGACTGGATCGCCTGGGGAGCGCCCTCCGCGATCTTCCGGCCGTAGTCGAGGACCGCCACCCGGTCGGAGATCGGCATCACCACCCGCATGTCATGCTCGATGAGCAGGATTGTCAACCCCTGCCCTTTCAGCTGGGCGATGAGGCGCAGCAGCGCGTCCTTCTCGACCGGGTTCAGGCCGGCCGCCGGCTCATCCAGCAATAACAGCGCAGGGTCGGTCGCCAGGGCGCGCGCGATCTCCAGGCGGCGCTGCAGCCCGAACGGCAGGCTGCCAACCAGATCCTGCGCCCGGTCGGCCAGCCCGACGAACTGCAACAGCCCCATGGCTCGGTCCCTCGCCCAGCGCTCCTCGCGCCTGGCCTCGGCGGTGAGCAGCATCGCGCTGAGCAGGCCCGCATGGGTACGCATGAACGTGCCGACCAGCACATTATCGAGCGCGGTCGCCCCGGTAAAGAGCCGAATGTTCTGAAACGTGCGGGCGATGCCGCACTCGACGATCTCGTGGGTCGCCAGGCCCACCAGCGAGGTCGCGTCGTCGCCGAAACGGATCTCTCCGGCATTGGGACGGAACACGCCGGTGATGCAGTTGAAGAGCGTCGTCTTGCCCGCCCCGTTGGGACCGATGAGGCCGACCGTCTCCCCCTGGCGAAGGCTCAGCGTCACCTCTTCCACCGCGACCACTCCGCCGAACCGCTTGGTGACTGTGCGCAACTCAAGCAGTGCGCGCATGCCGGCGCCCTCCTCCGAAGAGCCCTGCCGGACGGACCCGCATGACGACGATCATCGCCACCCCGAAGAGCAGCATGCGGTACTGCTCGAAGCCGCGCAGCAGCTCGGGCAGCGAGCCGAGCACCAGCGCGCCGATGACCGCGCCGCGGATGCTGCCCAATCCGCCCAGCACCACCATGGCCAGCACCATGACCGATAGTACGAAGTCGAAACTGTCCGGCGTGATCGTCCCCTGCTTCGCGGCGAAAATGGCGCCGGCCACACCCGCGATCGCCGCCCCGCACCCCTGCGCGAGCAGCTTCAAATGCACCACGGGCACGCCCGCGCAGGCAGCAGCGAGCTCATCCTCCCGGATCGCAATCCAGGCGCGCCCCACTCTCGAGCGGCTCAGGCGCACGCACACGCCGGCCGCCACCGCCGTGGCCACGCACACGAGATAGTAATACGGCGCGGAGGAGACGCCGAAGTCGAAGATGCCGCGCCCCGGCATCCACAGGCGGGGATGATCGATGCCCAGCAATCCGTTGGGGCCGCCGGTCCATCGATCCAGATTGGTGAAGGCGATGCGGACGATCTCGCCGAAGCCCAGGGTCACGATGCCCAGGTAATCGCCCCGCACCCGCATCGTGGTCGCCCCCAGGCAGACGCCGGCAGAGCCGGCTGTGAGCGCGGCCGGCAGCAGGCCGAGCCAGAACGGACACTGCAGGTGGAGATTGAGGAGCCCGTAGGTGTACGCGCCGATGGCGAAGAACGCCGCGTAGCCCAGGTGGAGCAAGCCGGTGAGGCCGACGATGAGGTTCAGTCCCAGCGCCAGGAGCGCGTAGAGGAGCGCGCTCGTCAAGACATCGAGATGGTAGGGGTTCGAATAGACGAGCGGCAACGCCAGCGCCGCCAGCGCACTGAGCGACCATCCCGCAATGCGACGGTTCAGGCCGGTCATGATCGGTTACGCCCGCTCCGCCACCCGCTCACCCAGGAGGCCTGTCGGCTTTAAGAGAAGCAAGAGGACCAGGATCACGAACGCGAAGGCGTTCTTCCACTGGGAGGAGAGATAGCCGGCCCCCAGCGCTTCCAGCATGCCGAGCACCAGCCCGCCCACCATGGCGCCGGGGATGTTCCCGATGCCTCCCAGCACCGCGGCGGTGAACGCCTTGAGGCCGACAAGATACCCATCATGGAAATTGATCGTGCCGTACGTCAATCCGAACAGCAGCCCCCCGATCGAGGCCAGCGCAGAGCCAATGACGAAGGTCACGGCGATGATGCGGTCGACCGGCACGCCCAACAGCGCGCACGCCGTCAGATCCTGCGCCGTCGCCCGCATCGCCTTGCCCAGCCGGGTCCACATCACCAGCGCCTGCAGGCCGATCATGAGCGCGGCGCCGGCGACCCAGACGACGATTTGGATCAACGTCACAGTCACGCCGCCAATCTCCCACCGGATCGGCGGCACCAGGGAAGGAAACTGGCGATCGGTCGCCCCATAGAGCAGCATGATCGCATTCTGCAGGAAGAAGGACATGCCGATCGCCGTGATGAGCGCGTTCAGGCGTGGGGCGCGCCGGACAGGGCGGTACGCTACGCGCTCCATGATCAATCCCAGAAGTCCGCAAGCTCCCAGCGCCCCGATGCCGCACAGCACGAGGAGGATCCACCAGGGCAGCGCGGCGGGCCCGAGCAGCAGCAGCACGGTCAAGGCGGCGTACGCGCCGACGATGAACACTTCCCCATGGGCGAAGTTAATGAGCTGGATGACGCCGTAAATCATGGTGTAGCCCAACGCGATGAGCGCGTAGATCGCTCCGAGCGTCAGGCCGTTGGCGAGTTGTTGGGAGAGGAGCTGGAGAGAGCTCACTTAATCCCAGGAGGCGGTCTTGATGAAGGTGAACCGGCCGTTCTGGACCGCAAAGATCCCGATGTCCCGGATGAGCGAGTCGCCCCTCTGGTCGAAATTCTGCAGGCCAAAGATGCCGGGGTAATCCTTCAGCGTCTTCATGGCGGCAAGCACCGCCGTGCGGTCCTTCGTGCCGGCCTGCTGGATCGCCCAGATCGCAATGTTGGCGGCTTCGTAGCCATACGCCGAATAGGCGCCGATCGCTCCGTATTTGGCTTCATAGGCCGTGACGAAGGCCTGGGCGCTGGGAATCTGGCGGATATCGGAGCCGATCGCGGTGAGATAGATGCCCTCGGCAGCCTGCGGCGTGGCCAGGTTGATCAGCACCGGATCGAACTGTCCGTCGCTGCCCATGAAGAGGCTGTTCAACCCGACCTGCTTCCGCTGCTTGATGAGCAGCGCCCCTTCCGGGAACATGCCGGCGAAATAGATGAGGTCAGGGGTCAGCGACTTGATCTTGGTCAGAATGGGCACAAAATCCTTGTCGCCCTGCGTGATGCCCTCATGCCCCAGCACCTCGGCCCCCAGCGCCTCCAGCTTCTTGATCAGCTCGTTGGAGAGGCCCCGGCCGTACGTCGTCATGTCATCGAGCACGAAAATCCGCTTCGCCTTCAATTCGTTGACGATGAACAGCGCCGCAGCCGGTCCCTGCAGATCATCGGTGGCGCATGTCCGGTAGAAGGTGTCGAATCCCTGGCGGGAAATCTGTGGATTGGAGGACACGGGGCTGATTTGCAGGACGCGGGCCTGATGGTAGATCGCGGAGGCCGGCATTGTGCAGGAGGAGTTGAGGTGCCCGACGACCGCCATCACGTCGGGATCGGCGATGAACTTCTTCGCCACGCTGACCGCCTGCGTGGGGCTGTGCTGGTCATCCAGCGCGTACAGCGCAAGGCGATACCCGGGTAGAATCTCCCCCTGCGCATTGGCCTGCTGGATCGCCAATTCGACGCCGTCGCGGAGGTCTTCGCCCTGCGGCGCCTGATCGCCGGTTAGGGCGGCGGCGAAGCCGATCTTGATCACCGCCTCGGGCTTGCCGCAACCTGCCGCGAACAGCAGGCCCAAGACTAGGCGGGCGAGGCGGAGGCCTTGTCGATGGCCGACTGCCATTTCATCACCTCGGGAGACTCCTGCTTGCTGCGATAAATCACGACACCCAGGACCACGAGGCTGGCGGCGATGATCGTCCAGACCACCGGGTTCCCGGCTTCATATTTCACGACAAACGGGAGGATCAGCAGGGCGACCAGGTTCATCACCTTGATGAGCGGATTGAGCGCCGGACCGGCGGTATCCTTGAGCGGATCGCCCACCGTATCGCCGGTAATGGAGGCCTTGTGCGCATCGG
>Ga0209726_10006331_pt1 | contig 13792 bp, 10 predicted proteins | sample Subgrocontami54m_FD_187453 | JGI IMG/M metagenome (GOLD analysis project Ga0209726, IMG submission 187453) | Subsurface groundwater microbial communities from S. Glens Falls, New York, USA - GMW46 contaminated, 5.4 m (SPAdes) (version 3) | ecosystem: Environmental > Aquatic > Deep subsurface >... | reverse complement strand
CCCGCCAAGACGCAGGCAGCGCTGCTCGAGGCTATGGAAGAGCGCCAGGTCACCATCGAGGGGCAGACCTTTGCGTTGCCCGTTCCGTTTCTCGTCTCGGCTACGCAGAATCCGGTTGAGTACGAGGGCACGTACCCGTTACCCGAGGCGCAGCTCGACCGGTTTCAATTCAAGGTATTGGTCGACTACCGTTCATCCGAGGACGAGACGGAGGTTCTGAGGCGGCATCGCGATGGCGGGGATTCGCACCGACGGGTCGAAGAGTTGAATCCAATCCTCGCGGTCGGCGACATCGTCGATCTCCAGCAGGAAGTGGAGCGTGTCCGCGTCGAAGACGCCGTTGTCGACTACATCACCGCGATTGGTCGCGCCTCGCGGCGGTCCGCTGATCTGGCCCTCGGTGCGAGTCCGCGCGCGTCGATTTCGGTGCTGCGGGGGGCGCAGGTCTTGGCGCTAATGGAGGGGCGGGACTTCGTCCTTCCGGACGACGTGAAGGCGCTGGTGCCCCCTGCCTACCGCCACCGCGTGGTGCTCAAGCCAGAAGCAGAAATCCAAGGCGTCTCCGCGGACGACGCGGTAACCCGCATCCTAGCCTCGGTCGAGGTCCCCCGCTGAGTTCCTCGCCCCATCGCCATGGCCAGGTCGCCAATTCCTCTCCCATCGCAATGGGCCACGTCGCCAGTTCCTCTCCCTTCGCAATGGGAGAGGTTAGGTGAGGGCGCCCCTTCCTCTCGCAACCCAGGTGGTTGAGGCCGGACACAACGGGCCCTCATCCGCCGTCTCCTCCGGGAGAAGGGCCTCGTGCTTCGCCGGCTGAGGGATACGCCTGCTCCTTCGCTGCGGCTCTTTCTCCTCGCGGCGCTGCTAGTTCCCCTTCTGGGGCTTGGAGAGCTGGCCCCAGCTTTTCTCGGCGTCGCCGGCGCAGCCGCTCTTGCGCTCGTCGGTGCCGTGCTTGCGGACCACGCCGCGTCTGTTCACCCCCGTGATCTCGTGGTGGAACGGCGCCACCATCCACGGCTCTATCTGGGTATAGACAACGACATCGATCTCGTCGTGGAGAATCGGGCTAGGCGTGACGTTGAGGTCCGGCTGCGCGATACGCCTCCGACCGCGTTCATCACGAGCACCCTGTTCGCCAGCGGCAACGTCGCACCCGTCTCCAGCTCGACGCTGACCTACACGACGCGACCGACTGCCAGGGGCCTGTACCGATTCGGCGACCTGACCTTGCGTTGGCGTACCCCCCTCGGTCTGCTCTGGCGGCAACGAACGGTGCCCTTGGCCGAGGACATCCACGTCTATCCGAACCTCACAGAGGTCCACAAGTACGACCTTCTCGCGCGCAAAGGATTGCTCCAGCAGATGGGGCTTCGCGCTGCTCGACTTCTTGGCCGCGGCACCGAGTTCGAGAGCCTACGCGAGTATCAGTCGGACGACGACTACCGCCGAATCAATTGGAAGGCCACCGCGCGTCGCCACCGTCCCGTGACCACACTGTACGAGACCGAGCGAAGCCAGCGTCTCATCGTGATGCTGGACCTCGGCCGCATGATGCTGACCCGAGTCGGCGAGCTGACCAAGCTGGATATCGCGGTCAACACTGCGCTGCTTCTTTGCTACGTGGCGCTCGCCCACGGAGACCGCGTGGGCTTGCTCAGCTTCGCGGACGGCGTTCACGCGTACACGCCGCCGCGACGCGGCCGCGCCCACTTCTATCGCATCGTCGAGCAGCTCTATGCCGTCCGCGCCCAGCCCGTGGAATCAGACTACGCGCTCGCCTTCGGTCGGCTGCGCGCGGATCTGCGAGGTCGGGCGTTGGTCGCCCTCTTCACCGACCTGAGCGATCCAGATGTTGCCCAGCTCATCGCCCGCAATCTAATGCTCGTCGCCCGCCACCATCTCCCGCTATGCGTCGCCATGCGCGATCCAGCCACCCAGGTGTGGGCAGACCTGATGCCGGCCCAGGGCCACGAGCTCTACGGGAAGGTTGTTGCGCAGGGCTTGCTGGAGGAGCGCGCGGTGCTGCTGGATCAGATGCGGCGGTCGGGCGTGCTGACTGTCGACGTGCAGGCGGATCAGCTCACGCCCGCGACGGTGAACCGCTACCTGGAGATGAAAACGCGCTCGCTGCTCTGAGTCTCGCGGGTTCTCTTCCGGCGAGCAAGAGATACGCGTAGAGGGCAACACCGGTGACGAGGCCGATAGCAAGCTTGAGCTGCCAGGCGAAGTTGGCTGGGGAAACGAAGCCCTCGATGAGCCCGGCTATCACGAGGAGCAACAGTGAGCCGGTGACCATTCGGACGGCGCGCCCCGCCGCCGCCTGGAGCGCCTGCCCCCGCGCCTGCAGCCCGGGCCAGACCATCGCGCGCCCTAACATCAATCCGCACCCCCCTGAGATGACGATGACGCTGAGCTCCAAGAAGCCGTGCGCACTCACGAACCCGACGAGGCGGTCGGCCAGGCCGTATGCGATAAGCGTGCCCATGACGGCGCCGATGTGCACGCCGTTTGAGAGTAGGGCAGCGACGGTGCCGAGCCCGGCGAGCATGCCGCCACCTAGGGCGATGAGGCAGACGCGGATGTTGTTCGTCATGATGAGTGAGGCGAGCAGCGACCGCTGCGACAGCTCGAAGTCGAACCAGGTGTTGCCGCCCTTGACCTCCGTGAGGAGGGAGGATGGAAGCACGAGGGCAGCGACGTCCGGTGCGATGATGATCGCGATTGTCATTGCGATGAGCGGCCCAAAGAAGAGAGCGGCCGAGGCGAGCATGTACCGCCACGCGGCGCGGTATTCTCGCGGGAGGTCGGTGGTAAAGAATTGCCGCAGACGTCTCAGCGAGGCAGGCGGCTGCCGATAGATAATGGCGTGGCCGCGCGTGACGAGCTGGTTGACGAAGGACGTGACACGATCCCGCGGAAAGTCGCGCCGTGCAATGGCGAGGTCGCCGGTCGCCTGACGGTACAGGGCCGCGAGCTCATCCAGCTCGTCGACGGTGAGCGATGAGCGTGGGGACGCCGCGTGGTCCAGGAGTGCAGAGAGGCGCTCCCAGCGGCCACGCCGCCGAGACACGAAGGCCTCGATCATGGGACCAGGGAGGACGGTGGCATGCGAGAGGATTATAGGCTCCTCACCCCAGAGAACGTTGAGCTCGAGTTCGACGTGGCGGGGCTCGGCTCGCGCGTTGCCGCGGCGCTCATCGACTACTGCATCATCAGCGTGTGCTATCTCGTCCTGATCCTGGGCGTCGCGTTCATCTCCGGCCTGGCGAGGGCTATTGCGCCAGCTTCCATTGAATCGGGGCGTGGCTCCGCCGCGATATTTGCCCTCTTCGCGGTGGCGCTCCTCGTCGGCTTCCTCGCTTGGTGGGGGTACTTTCTCCTGTTCGAGCTCACCTGGGCCGGCCAGTCGCCGGGCAAGCGTGCGTTGGGACTCCGCGTCGTTCGACGAGACGGCCAGCCGCTGGATTTCACCGCGGCTCTGGTACGGAACATCCTGCGGTGGATCGACCAAGTTGCCATGATTGGTGTGTTCGTCATGGTCTTCGATACGTCCAGCCGGAGGCTCGGAGACATGGCGGCGGGGACCCTCGTCGTGCGGGACCCCAGAGGACTTCGGACCAAGGCGTTGGAGCCGATCGCTCTCCCGACCGTGGCGGACACCAGCGTCCAGGCGCTGCCGAACGCAGCTCGCATCACGATGGATCACTACACGCTGATTCGGGACTACTTCGATCGAGCCCGCGTGATCAAGGGACCTTCCTCTGACGCTCTCGCGGCGACGCTCGCGCGAGAGCTAGCCCGCGTCCTGGAAATTCACCCGACGGATGTGGGTCCGCCGGAGCGGTTTCTTGCCACCGTGGCTCGCGCCTTCGAGGAGCGCCACAGGTACTCGGAAACGCTCCCCTCGTCCTGAGCCTGGTATACTTCTGGTCCCACGCCGAAGTGGCGGAATTGGCAGACGCGCTACGTTCAGGGCGTAGTGGGAGTACTCCCGTGGGGGTTCGAGTCCCCCCTTCGGCACCATCGACCGGGCGATCTGCGCTCGGTCGTTTTTGTATTAGCAGGAGTGTCCGATCGCCTTAGTCGCCGGCCTGTTGGGCATCATCATCAATGTGGTGGTGCCCGTCTTCCTCATCGCCGGCATCGGTTTCAGCGCTAGGCGGTGGCTCGACCTCGACCCAAGGCCGGTCAACCGTCTCGCCCTCTACGTCTTCGTACCTGCGCTGCTATTCAACGCGTTGCTGACGACCCAGATGGGCGGAGATGAGCTCACCCGGATCGCCATTTTCGCCATCGCACTGACCGCGGTTCTGATCATCCTTGGCATGACGACCGGCCGCTTGCTCCACCTGACGCGTTCGGAGACTAGCGGCTTTACCCTGTCCATGTCCTTCTCGAACGCTGCCAACTACGGCCTGCCGGTCGCGCTTTTCGCCTTCGGACAGGACGGTTTCGACCGAGCAGTCGTCTTTGCGTCGTTCTCGTCGATTCTCATCTTTACTGTGGCGGTGTTCGTGGCGGCGCGCGGCAAGCTGCCTTGGCGCCAGGCGATTCTGCCCGCGGCTCGCATCCCGGTCATTTGGGCCGGGCTGGCGGCGGTGGCGCTTCGGTCGCTTGGGATCGAGCTGCCAACGGTTGTGGAGCGCGCCGTTACCGTGCTTTCCGGTGGCGCCGTTCCTATCATCATCCTGCTGCTCGGAATGCAGATAGCGAGCATGCGGCTTTACGCGATCAGACTGCCCGTGCTCGCCGCTGTCGCCGGCCGGCTGCTCGTCTCCCCGGCCATCGGAATGGTGCTTGTCGCGCTGCTGCAGCCGTCCCCGTTGACTGCCAAGGTGCTGATCTTGGAGGCGGCGATGCCAACCGCCGTAAACGTGACGTTGCTGGCTTCAGAGTTCGATGCCGAGCCGGATCTGGTCTCAAGTGTGGCTTTGCTCACCACTGCGGTCAGTATCATCACGGTCACGGGTTGGGTGGCTTACTTACAAAGCCTATAATCCTGGCGATCTATCTTTGGAGATCGACCAACCGTGGCTGTTCTACGCGCAGGCGCCTCGCTCAAGAATGGAACATTTGTTGTGGCCTCTATCCTCGGGCGGGGAGGCTTTGGTGAGGTGTACCTGGCGCGCCAGCCGCGCATGGACCGAGACATTGCCATCAAGGTCTTGTCCCCTTCGGTCGCCGAGGAAGCGGACGTCGTTCGGCGGTTCGAGCGTGAGGCGCTGGCCGCGGGAAGCCTGCTGCATCCGAACGTGCTGCCCGTCTTCGACTTCGACTTCGACGAAGAATCGGGCGTCTGGTTCCTGGCGATGCAGTACATCCCGGGTGGGCGCACCCTCCAGAGCCTTCTCGGGAAACCGATTGATCCCGTCGAGGTTGCGCGGATCATTACCGCGGTGGCCAGCGCGCTCGATGCCGCGCACGAGCGGGGCATCATCCACCGTGACGTGAAGCCAGCCAACGTGCTGATGGACGGCAATCGTCCGATGCTGACGGACTTCGGCATCGCCCACCTTGGCTCGATGACGGGCATCACCGCCCGTGGTATGGCCATCGGCACGCCCGCCTACATCTCGCCCGAGCAGGGTATGGGGAAGATGGTTGGCCCGCAGGCCGATCAGTACTCGCTGGCCGTCATGACCTATCACATGTTGGCCGGACGACCACCGTTTACGGGTGACTCACTGTCGCTCGTCATGCAGCACGTGAGCAACCCACCGCCTGCTCTGACCACGTTGAATCCGGATTTGCCCGCCGGCATCGGCGGAGTGGTCGCCAAGGCGTTGAGCAAGGCGCCGGAAGAGCGGTACACCACGTGCGCCGACTTCGCAGCGGCGCTCTCGGCCGCGGCCGGCATGCTACCCACCGCCTCCGGCTCGACCGCGATTCCAACCAGCGGCGCCGACATGACGGTCGCCGCTTCCGGCAGTGTGGCGCTGCCACAAGGGTCGGCCGCCTCACTCAGCGTGGGCGGGTACGCGCCGGACCCCACAGTGCGGGCGGAGCTTGGTCAGCCGAACCCACTGGCTAGTGCGGTTGCATCGGCCGGAGGGGTTCGGCAGGCGGCTGCATCGGCTTCGGGTATTGGGGTGCCTGCCAAGAGCAACAAGCCACTCATCATGGCGGCGCTTGGAGTTGTGGTGCTGCTCAGCGTGGCGGGGCTCGGCGTGAAGCAATTTGCATTTTCATCCGAAGCTGCTCCCGCGGCGACGGCTCTGCCCGGGGGTGGAGGTATCGGTGGAGGAGCTCCTCCGACGTCGGCGGCCGTCGATCCGGATCGCGGCGTTGTGATGCTCGCGTCGAGTCCGCTCGCGAGCGTTGTCGTCAACGACGAGCCCGCGGGCAGGACGCCCGCGGAGCTGCGCCTCAGGCCGGGCGAGCACGACCTCAAACTTGTGGCCTCGACGTTCGAGGAGTGGACGACGCGAGTAAAGGTAGAGGCAGGTCAGCGACTGACCGTGCCGCCTGTCGATATGGTCCCACTGCCCGCTTCCGAGGTGATCGCAGTGACGGACTCCAAGCTTGGTAGGGACCCGTTCCTGGACGCTGCCGGGCTCGTCCGCTTGGCGACGACGACTGACACGTTTCGGGTAAACGACGACATCAACGCGGTCGCCTACGTGAATCCGAGGACGTTCGGCATTCGGGACCTGTCTTTCGACATCCGATGGGAGTTCCAACGGGCGGGCGCCGCGGCACCGGGTGAGGCATCGGGCCACGAGGACATCCCGCGGACCTGGCAGCAGACATTTCTGCGGTTCTGTCTCCCTGCTTCCGCGGCAGACTCCGGTGGATCGAATGCCCCCCTAAACATTAACCTCTTTATTGAGGGCAAGCTTGTACAGACGTTCACATTTCGCGTGCAGCCGGGGCCCATAACAGGTCAAACTGACTGTGGCAAGACCGTGCTGCCCGACGTACAAGCGCCTGCCTAGAGAGAACCGCGCGTGGCGCTCGGTTGCGCTGATCGTCTTGCCCCACTAGACTTGCGCTTTGCTAAGCGACAGTCAGTCAAAATTCTCGTCCCGGCACAACCAGGAGGCCGGCACAACCAGGAGGAATGAAACGATGGGTCGGCTCTGGGCTATCTGCGGCGCGATTCTCGTTCTGGCTATCACGCTCCAAAGCTTCTCCGGACCGGGCTTCTTGTCATTCGACAGCCCAGTCGCCAGTGCCCAGAGTGGTAGTTGTTCAAACCCAAGCGTCACGGTGAGTCCGCCCAGTGTTACGGCTCCCGGACAGGTCCAGGTCATCGCCGACGGGTTCTCGTCAGGGTCGATCGTCTCCATCAGCGTGAGGCCCCCGGCTGGGTGGTCTTTCGCGTCGCAGGTGCAGCCCACCGCGGGCAGCGACTGCCGTGCGATCGGGACGATCAATATCGAAGCATGCTCGACGTGCCCGAGCGGGACCGCCGCCGTCACGGTGAGCGGCACGCAGTCTCAGCACGGACCGATCACGCTGAACGGCAGCTTCCAGCTTCAGTCGTCCGGCCAGCAGGGTGGACCCACCACCCAGACGTCTGCTCCGCAATCGTGTTCGGTCTCGTCCGCGTCCGCGGTACCGTCCGTCGTTCCGCAGGGAGGCACGACCACATTCGTCGCGAACGGTTATTCGCCGGGCACGACGGTCACCCTCCACATCAACGGACCGGGCAGCTCCAACACCACTTCGGCGCAAGCGAACTCGTTGTGCCAGGTGGCCGCGAGCATCAACATATTGATGACCGACCCGCCCGGTGTATACGAAGTTCTTTCGAGCGGTACGGCGTGGGCGCCGTTCGCTGTCGGTGTAGCGCAACCGCTGAACCAGCGCGCGACGTTCCAGGTGAGCGGGGTTGCCGCGACGCCGACGCCGTTCGGGCCCACGGTGACGCCGACCTCCAGTGTGATCTGTCCATCGCCGTCGGTGCGGATCGCCAGTTCTGCCCTCACCCGTGGCCAGCAGACGACCTATACGGGCCTCGGGTTCCGCGCCGGCTCCTCGGTTACTGTCATGCTGGAGGACCCGGCGCTGTCATCCTCCGCGGTTGCCTTTATCGCAGATGGCCAGGTTGGGCCGGCGACGGCGGCGTGCAGCGTGGCGGGCACCTTTACTGTGGGGCCGACGGTGGCCCTCGGGCGCTACCGTCTCTCGTTGACGGGCCCGAACCACCTTGGGCTGATCGTGACCGCTCGAGCCGAGTTCGACGTCGTTTCGGATCAAGCAGGTGTCCCGACGCCTACGGTACTCCCGTTCGACACGGCGCCGACCGCCACTAGCGGGACTGTCGCTGGACAGCCAACAGCGACCCCATTTCCGACGAGCCAGACGCAAGGTCCCCCGGCGCCCGTGTCTATTCAGCAGACCATTAACCTGGTGGGCGGGCCGACGGTGCCCGTTGTGGGCCAGGCCAACACGTACGACCACGTGGTGCGAATTACGAACACTTCGCCTCGGGCGATGGACGCCGACGCGATCGCCGCGCTCCTGGACCTGCTGGCCGCGAAGCTACAGGGCCAGGGCGTGAACATGAGCTTCACGACCGACTACGCCGATGGCTCGCGGATCGCGACCACCACCGCGAACATTGGCTCGGCCCAGGCTCGTGGCTCATCGGTTACCTGGTCCGGGCAACTCCAGTCCGGTGAAAGCCTCGAGCTCCGCACAACCTTGGACTTCACCCCGACGACCGCGCTATCTCTCAACCAGCCGATCCGTGGTCAGACGGTTAGCGTGGCCGACACGCGTGGTACGACCCTCTCGGTGGCGCCTCCGCCTCCGCCACAACTGCCGCCCGCCCAGCGGATCGTTCAGCCGCCACCGCCACCGGTGGATCCGATCACGGGTCCGCGTTACTTCTCGGACACCGGCTTCGGAATCGGCGATGAGAACATCTGGACTTACTTCGTCCGCCGCGGTGGTGTGCGGACGTTCGGCATGCCGATCTCTCGCCAATTCACTCTTCTCGGAACGCAGTATCAGCTCTTCGAGAAGGGAATGCTGACCGTCGACGCCGCGGGCAGCGTGAGCTTGGTCAATCTGCTGGAGGACCCGTTCCTGCCGTATGAGTACTTCGGCGATCTACGGCTGCCATCGATCGACGGGAATCTGATTGCCACGGCGCCAGATCCCGCCAGCCCGAACTTCGGCGATTTGACCCAGGAGTTCGTTGCCGTGAACTCGCCGGAGCAGTACGACGGGAAGAACACGCGGTTCTACTCGACGTTCCTGGGAACGGTGCTCTACTTCGATGCGTTCTTCCTTGGCCCCGGCGACGCGAACCTGATCCCGGGCTTCGACCTAGAGGTCTGGGGCTTGCCGACCAGTCAAGCGTCGTACCACGTAGTGGGATTCGACGTGGTGCCCGGCGGGGCTCCCGACGGCAGCGACCTGATCACGCCGATCCTGGACGCGAACGTGGTGCTCCTGCGCTTCCAGCGCGGGGTGATGCAGCACAATGCCCTGACAGGCAGCACGGCTGGTGCGCCCCTCGGACAATACCTCCGCGCGGTGATCATGGGCACCGTGACGGATCCAGAGTTGGTCGCGGCCGCCTCGACGAGCGCGTTGTGGGCGCAGTACAACCCGAACGCGGTTGACTTCACCGATCGCCCAGATGACGTTCCAGACACGAATCTGGTCTTGGCCTTCGAGCCCGAGTAATAGTCGCAAACGAATACGTGAACCGCGCCGCGGTGGCCCGAGAGAGACGCTCCCGCGGCGCGGTCTGTTACCCGATCGATCGGGTCACGATGAGCCCGTGCTAAACTCATCGTGCAGCACACAACCCGCTGGCCCCCGTAGCTCAGTGGATAGAGCATCGGTTTCCTAAACCGTGTGTCGGGCGTTCGAGTCGCCCCGGGGGCACCCAGTAATGAGGGCGTAGTGACGCCGTGTGCATGGTTGTTGCGCCTATCGACCGCTGTGATTTTCGGCCACCTGGCCGTTTGATGCCCAAAGTGATGCCCACCCAGATGAACGCTGGTGAACCGCAGCGGACAATCCCCTTCCCTTCGACCTCAGATGTGCCTTTCGCGCGCCGAATTCACGCGTGGAGCGCGTGGCCCGCACCTCTTAGCGATGCTCCGGCAGGATCCCGAGGCGGAGCCCGAACGGCAGCCGGGGCCGGCCAGCGATGCAGCCGTGGCAGTAGCGCAGCCCACATCGCGAGCAGATCCAGTCGAGCAGCGGGCAGTGGGAGAGCGACCGACGGCAGAGCGAGCAGGTTTCGACTCTCTCGCGGACTGATCCATGAGGTCATCTTACGATTCGTGCTGACCGCCCTGCGCCCGGTGAACGTGACCTTGATTATCCCCAGCGACCGAGCGATGTATGGGAGGCCTCAGAACGAGAGCACGAAGGAGGTCAACCATGGCGATCGAGAACCGGAACGTGGCAGCGGGCACCAAGCTCTGGGCGGTGTACAAGGGCAGCACCCACACACGACCGAAGTCATCGACGGCGAGGGCGGGTTCCGTACAAGCTCAGCGACGGCCGCGAGTTCAAGAGACCGAGTGCAGCGGGGACCGCGATCACCGAGAAGGCCTGCAACGGCTGGGCGTTCTGGACCGTGGGGGACCCGGGCGAGGCGACGGGTCCGGTGCGCACCACACGCGCGCCACGGGCGACGCTGAACGCGGTCCCCAAGCCCGAACGAAGCGGACGGCGGGCACGGAAGTCGGGCGCCACAGCGGGCGAAACAGCGGAGGAAACGACCACCGACGAGGCGACCGACGAGACGCCAGCCGACAGCATCGAGTGTGGCGAGGTCCTGCCGAACGCGGAGGCCGCGGCTGCCCATTTCGACGAGGTCCACAGCGCGTAGTCTACGAGTCGCGCTACCCAGAGACGCCGGGCCAGAGATGGCTCGGCGTGCTCGTCTTGTTGGACCGCGCGGCGCTGCTCGGGATCGAGGCGCTAGCTCCCTGGAAGCGGCGGCCGGCGAAACGGCACGTGCAGCTGTTCTGCGAGCTGCAGGCCCAGCAGGGCGGCTTGCTGCTCCCGCACCCCGGGAATCCGCCAGCGCCGGACGGTGCGATGGCCATCGCTGAACACCACTTGCAGGGCCGCTCGCGCGTGCGGGCTGGGCTCGACGAACTCGATGTCGCTCGCCTTGCCAATCGGCACGGGTCCCCGGCGTACCTGGTTGCGGGCGAAATCGAAGCGGACGGTCGAGAGCCACATGAGCCATACCACCTGGTATGCCGCGCCAACCACAGTGAGCTGGACCAGCACCCGCCAGATCACGCCCAGGCCGGGGCTCATCCCGACGACCGGGTACATCAGTCCGAGAAGTACGGCCGCGGTGATTACCACGTACAGCGCGGCCGAGAGCGGATAACGCAGCTCCACGCCGTCAGCGGAGGACCTGAGCTCCAGCGCGAACGGGTCTCTCATGCGGGAATGGTACGGCGATGATCCGAGTCCTGCGCCTGTCTGCGCAACGTAGGCGCCGTGGTGCCGAAACGGGTGAGAGAGGAAGCAGGCCCCGTGTGCGAGGCATGCCTGGCGAATATGTCGCTGCCGCGCGAAGACGGAGACCGAAGACGGCCCGAGTCGACCTGGGTGGGGTGGTGAAGGAGGCGCGCAGCTATGTTGAGCCAAACATTGCGGCTCTGAGCAGGCTGGCTCGAGCCGAGACCGAGATCTTCCTCGCCGAGCGAGAGCGGCGGTTCAAGATCCCTCAGCTGCTCATCTCTCGGAAGGCACCATGACGAAGTCCGATGGGCGCCGTCTGGACAAGGTCGAGGCGGCTCTTTCTCCCTAAGAGGCGTTTCTCCTCTGGATGGCCGAGGCGCACGAGCATGACAGCTTCGCGGCCTACGTGATGTCGCTCAGGAATGCCCCGATCGAGACCCACCCGGCTCGCCAGCTGCCGGAACAGAGCTTGCTGTTGCCCTGGATGCACTCTTCAAGTGCAACAACCCGGGGACCACCGTCAACGATTTCGGAAATGTGCAGCAATTCTTCCCCACACCGACGCCCGCTCAACCGTAGATGGAGCGCCGCTACAGGGCGAAGGCGCAGTCATGCCGGAGGCTCGGGCTCGGAGCGCACGGGCTTCATGCATGCTTTTCTTCCAGTGGCTCCGCGGCAACGTCGCCTTCTGACATGACCCTCACGCGCACGCGGCCCGCGCCCTCGCCCCGTTGATCGAACACGGATCCCCGGAAGGTCCAGCGATACCCGTTGGCCTCTGCGGAACAGTCGTGGGAGCCCCGATGGTCCCCAGCGGGGCAGACTCCGATCAGGACTGCGACATTGTGATCGACGACCTTGACCGAAAGGACCGTAAAGGTGAGTTCGAGATCACCCATGCGTGCGTGATGGGCCGGCCACTCGCCGTAGCAGGGAAGCGCTGACACATCGCTCATTGGACCTCCTTCGATTCGCCGGGTTCGGCATCCGTCGACATAGCACTCGACCTGGTCTCCAGTGGCTGGTCGGCCTCTCAGCTGACGAGGAAGATACCTTGCTTATGAGGGAAGACAGAGCAAATATGTCTGTGCGCTGATCGAGGCGCAAACAGAATAAGACGGGCCGCCGGGTGTTGGAAGCACCGCGACGGCCCTACGGAGAAAGGTGATGAGAGCACGCCGAGCGCCGACGAGACGAGCACGCGGCTCGCCGTGCTCGAGATCGCCGCACGGTTCCTCGCGACCTAGCCAGACGCGAAGGCCGCGGACGTGATCACCGTGGCGACCAACTGGGAGGGCTGGGTCAGCCGCTAATCGCCGGCATGGGCCGTCGTTGTGCGTGATAAGGCCGGGTAGCAGGTGACGCCGCACAAGTGGCATCAGGCGATGTGAGTACCACGCGCCTTTTCTATAAGCAAGCCGCGCTCGGCCAGTACCCGGACCGCCCTTGTCCCGCCCACTCGATTCAACGCGCGAGCGGCCGCATTGCGGACTTCCTTGTGCTCGTCATCCAGCCGGGCGATGAGATTGGGCAGTACGCTCTCATCGCCCATCTCCCCGAGGGCCAGCGTCGCCTCATAGCGCGTGTACCAGTCCGCATGCGTAGCCGCCTCGAAGAGCGCGTCGAGATCCCTCGCCTTTTTCAGGGTCTTGATGTCCGGCTTCTTCGCTCTGTCGAAGAGCTTGCCAAAGAATGCCATCCGCGTACCGCCAGAATCCCAGTGTACATCCATCTGAAAATCCACCCGCGGGTCGCGCTGACGAGACGAAGGCCAAGGGCTTTAATTGTTCGAGCGTAGGAGCCCGTGGCCGCTGCCAGGTCGCGAACGGCGATCGGCGACTCGACAACGACCCCTCGCGGTGCTCGAGATCGCCGCGCAGTTCGTCGCGACGCGGCCAGATGCGAAGGCCGCGGATGTGATCATTGTGGCGACGAGCTGGGAGAGGTGGGTTAGTCGGTAGCTCGATCAATAGTCCTCGCTCGGGCAGGTCTTGTAGGGCCGAGTCCGAGCTGGCCGGATGAGCTCGTCTGGTGAAGAACTACGCGGCGCGCCACATCAGGCGACCGCGTCGATTGAACTCCTGATAGAGCAGAGCGCGGTCATGGCCGTGAAAGCTGGGGAGAATCTAGCCGACCTCACGGAGTGTGGATGCAGCTTGCTGGATCGCGTGGTGACCCGAAGCAGGGTTCGTGGGGGACTGGCTGAAACGATGCGTGCTTACGATGGTGCGAATGAACTGCCAGAAGGATGTCACCAATAATCATTCCTCGATGCGTTGGCCGATGGCGCGTATTCCTTCGCCGCCACCCCAAACTCTAGCAGCCGAGTATTAGAGCCGCGTTAGAGGCGAGGCCGGGTGACGTTACGGCTCCATCAATAACGGCGGCGCAAGCC
>Ga0209726_10006330_pt1 | contig 13792 bp, 16 predicted proteins | sample Subgrocontami54m_FD_187453 | JGI IMG/M metagenome (GOLD analysis project Ga0209726, IMG submission 187453) | Subsurface groundwater microbial communities from S. Glens Falls, New York, USA - GMW46 contaminated, 5.4 m (SPAdes) (version 3) | ecosystem: Environmental > Aquatic > Deep subsurface >... | reverse complement strand
CGACGAAAAAGAGGTGCGGGAGTTGCTGGCCGAGATGCTCGCCACTCAAGGTCATCACGTCAGCCAGGCGGCCGGCGGCGCCGACGGCGTGTCCATGGCCTGCGCCGGCCGGTACGATCTCGTCTTCACGGACGTTATTATGCCGGGCATGACGGGCTGGGAAGTGGCGGAGGCGATCAAAGCCGCGAGCCCCGCCACCGCCGTCGTGGTCACGGGGTGGGCCGACAAAGCCGGATGTCCCGAAGGATTTATCGACTGCGTCGACCAGATCATCGAGAAGCCCTTCGACCTGGACGCGATCGCGGCGGCTGTCGCGAGGACCGCCGGGGGAAAGGCCGAGTGAGCGGCCGCCCGCTCCCGCGAGACGAGGTGCTGGCGGGCGGCGACGGGTTGACGGCTGGCCGGCTCTTCGGGACGGCGCAGGCGTATCTGGAATCCCGATGAGCGGTCCCCAGTGCGGTACCCGACAGGAGGCATGCTCATGGCTGATCACGCCGAGAGGCCCGGCGAGCGCTGAAGGGCTATACAGTGCTAGAAGCGCGGGATGCCACCGAAGCCTTGCGGATCAGCGAGGGCCATGAAGGTCCCATCCACTTGCTGTTGACCGACGTGGTGATGCCGGGGATGAACGGTCGAGAGCTGGCCAAGCGGCTGACTTCTGCCCGGTCGAACGTGAGGGTATTGCTAATGTCGGGCTATTCTAACCCCATCGCCGCCCACGGTACGCCCGTTCTTGGGGCGTCTTTTCTCCAGAAGCCCTTCACGCCCGAAGGTCTCACTCGGAAGGTGTGGGAGGCGCTGGACACGTGAGGGTCCCGGTGATTTCCGCGTGAGTTCCAGCGAGCGCCGGGCCGTGATGCGCCTGTGGCACCGGGTCTTCTTTCTCAGCCTCGGGGGCATGTTTCTCGCGGAGCTCTTCGTGATGTGGTTTCTCGGTCACCTTGGAATGCGCTGGGGATTCTCGGGTGCGCTGGTGGACGCCCTGCTGCTCACCATGCTCGTGCTGCCGATTCTCTACTTCACGGCTCTGCGGCCTGTGAGCCGGCTGGCTGCGTCGCTGGCCACCGCGGAAGCGGATGCGCGCTTCCGCATCGTGGTGGAGACGACGAGTGACGGCATCTTCATCACTGATCGTACCGGCCGGATTCAGTACGCAAACCCTGCTGCCCTAAACATGCTGGGGTATTCGGCGGGTGAGCTGGATGGGGCTGACGCCACAATGCTTGTCCCTGGGGACCTCCGCCAGCGATACCGGGAAGGCATGCGGCGCGTCGTGGAGACCGGCGAAGGCCGTGCCGTCGGTTGAGCGCCCGACGGCGGTTAGAAAGAGGTCCATATTGGGGATTCCGTCGAAGCGACCAAACTACCTGACCGCGGTCCGCATCAATCCGCTAATCGGAGTTCTTGCGGGCATTCTTGTCCTTTCTTTCATCACGCTCGTGCTCCGGCTGCCACAGCGAATCCAGCGAGGAGAAGAGGGCCAAGCAGCTATCCAGATGCTGGACGAGATGCGCCGCCCCTTCCTGGAGATCAAGCAGGCAGAGAGCCGCCTCCTTCAGACTTTCGATGCGGAGACTGGCAACCGGGCGCTCGTGATCGCCGTTGACTCCGCCCACAGCTTTCTCAGCCGGTACCAAGCGTTGGCTCGATACAGCGCGCCGCTCTCGAGGAACGTTGCAGGCCTCTCGGACGCCTTTGAAAATTGGGTTGCAGCCGAGCGCCGGCTTTTCAGTTGCGCCGGCGCCCGCTCCGCGGCACCCGTGGGTATGCCGTCCGGAAGCTGTCTTGTTCCTGACCTCGCTTCGGCAGCGGCGGGCTTCCTGAGAACGATGAACGACCTCGGCGCTGGAGAAGCCCTGATTCATGCAGACATCGCCGACGGCCGCACAGCCCACCGCCTTCTCCAGGCAGTCACTGGCGTTCTGCTTCTCTACCTCACCGGTCTGGCCTTCGGGTGGCAGCGTGCGAGGGGCAAGAGGGAAAGCGCCCTACTGCAAGAGCGCCTTCGGGCAGAGCAGGCCGAGCGGGTGGGACAGGTCAAGTCGGAGTTCCTGGCCACGATGAGCCACGAGATCCGCACGCCGATGAACGGCGTCATCGGGATGACGGGCCTGCTGCTCGACACCGACCTCGACCGTGAGCAGCGCGAGTACGCCGAGAGCGTGCGGCGCTCCGGCGAGGCGCTGCTCGGGATCATCAACGACATCCTGGACTTCTCGAAGGTCGAGGCCGGGAAGCTCGAGCTCGAGCCGATGCCGTTCAGCCTGCGCTCGAGCCTCGGTGAGACGCTCAAGATCGTGGCGCCGCAGGCGCACGACAAAGGGATCGAGCTGGTCTACCAGGTGAATCCCGGCGTGCCCGAGACGCTCGTGGGCGATCCGGGGAGGCTCGGCCAGATCGTCCTCAACCTGGTCGGCAACGCCGCGAAGTTCACCGAGCGCGGCGAGATCGCCGTCCGCGCCCGGGTCGAGAGCCGCAGCGACACCGAGGTGGTCGTGCACGTGGCCGTGAGCGATACGGGCATCGGCATCTCTGCCGACCGGCAGGCCAGTATCTTCGACGCCTTCACCCAGGGCGACAGCTCGACCACCCGCCGGTACGGGGGGACCGGGCTGGGCCTGGCGATCTGCCGGCGGCTGGTCGAGCTGATGGGCGGGCGGATCTGGGTGGAGAGCGAGCCCGGGCATGGCAGCGTCTTCCACTTCACCGTGCGCATGGGCTGGTCGAGCGAGCCGGTGGTCCGGCCCACGGTCCCGGCCGTGCCCCTGCGGGACCTGCCGGTCCTGGTGGTGGACGACAACGCCACCAACCGCGAGCTGTTCCAGGCGATGCTCGCCGGCTGGGGCATGGCGCCGACGACGGTGGAGAGCGGCGACGCGGTGCTCCGCGCCGTGGGGGACGCAACGCGGGCCGGCCACCCCTATGCGCTCGTCCTGCTCGACGCCCACATGCCCGGGATGGACGGCTTCGCGGTGGCCGAGCGGCTCGCCGGCGGCGGCGAGGCCGGTCCCACGATCATGCTGCTGACCTCCGCGGGCCGGCCCGGCGACATCGAGCGCTGCCGCAGCCTCGGCATCGGCGTCTACCTCACGAAGCCCGTGACCCCCTCGGAGCTGTTCGACGCGATCGTCCGGGCCCTCGGCGCCCCGGCTGAGGAGCCGGGCCGCGCGCCGGTGATCACGGGGCCGATGCTGAGGCAGAGCCGGCGGCGCCTGCACGTGCTCGTCGCCGAGGACAACGCCGTGAATCAGCGACTGGCGGCCCGCCTGCTGGAAAAGCTCGGGCACACGGCGGCGCTCGCCGCCAGCGGCGTCGAGGTGGTGGCGGCGCTCGACCGCCAGCCCTTCGACCTCGTGCTCATGGACGTCCAGATGCCGGAGATGGACGGCTTCCAGGCGACGGCGGCGATCCGCGAGCGTGAGCGGCGCACGGGCGGCCACACGCCGATCGTGGCGCTCACCGCGCACGCGCTCACGGGAGACCGCGAGCGGTGCCTCGCCGCCGGGATGGACGGCTACCTGGCGAAGCCGCTCCGGATCGACGAGCTGGCGAGCGAGATCCATCGCGTGCTCACAGATCCGGACAGTGACGCGGACGCGCAGGAAATCACGCACCCCGACCAGGTGCCGATCCCGCCCGCCGTCGACCTCGCGACGGCGATGCGCAACGTCGACCACGACCCTGCGCTCCTGCGGGAGATCGTGGAGCAGTTCCTCCGCGACGTGCCGGAGCGCGTGCGCACGCTCCACGAGGCGATCGGGGCCCGCGGCGCGGACGCGACCGAGCGGGTCGCGCACACCTTGAAGGGCTCGCTGGCCATCGTGGGCGCGGCCGCCGCCTCCGCGCTCGCGAGCGAGCTCGAGACGCTGGGCAGGACGGGGCGACTCGAGGAGGCGACGGCCGCCGCCGAGCGGCTCGAGCGCGAGATGGACCGAGTGGTCGCGTTCCTCGGCGCCGAGGCCTGGAAGGAATCCCTGAGGGGGGAACAATGAAGATCCTCATCGCCGACGACGACGCCATGGCATGCCGGCTCCTCGAGGGGGTGCTCGTCAAGTGGGGCTACGAGGTGCTGGTGACGGGAGACGGCCTGGAGGCGGCGCGGGTCCTGACCTCCGAGGACCCGCCACCGGTGGCGATCCTTGACTGGGCGATGCCCGGGATGACCGGGGTCGACGTCTGCCGGCGGGTTCGCGAAACCCCGGCGGCGTCCGCGCTCTACCTGCTCGTGCTCACCGCGCGGGGCGAGCAGGATGACGTCGTGGCCGCGCTCGAGGCCGGCGCGGATGACTTCATCGTCAAGCCGTTCCACCCGCCCGAGCTGCGCGCGCGCGTGCGGGTCGGAGAGCGCATCGCCCGGCTCCAGCGGAGCCTGGCCGACCGCGTGGCCGCGCTCGAGGGCGCCCTCGCCCAGGTCACGGACCTGCAAGGACTCCTGCCGATCTGCATGTACTGCAAGAAGATCCGCAACGACGGCAATTACTGGCAGAAGGTCGAGCACTACATCGCCGAGCACTCCGGCGCGACCTTCACGCACGGCATCTGCCCCGAGTGCGTCGAGACGCGCGTGCGGCCGGAGATCGACCGCCTGCGCCGCGCGCGCGAGGAACGCGAGCAGTGACGGCCGGCGTGCTCAAGATGCTCGTGATGGACGACGCCGCAAAGGTCCGCGAGATGATCCCGGAGGACCTCGCGCTCTTTGGTCACGCGGTCCTCCAGGCGGCAGACGAGCTCGAGGCCCTCCTCCACGTCAAGCGCGGCGCCTGATGCCGCCCGTGTTGACCGTGATGCACTCGCCTCGGATGGCGTTGTCCTCGAGAACGAGCACCCGCGCCCGCTGCTGCCTGGCGAGAAAATACGCCGCCGGCAGACCGTAGATCCCGGCGCCCACGACGATGACGTCCCAGGGCCCGGGCGGAACCCGCGCGTCCGCCCCCTGGAAAACCCGGCCGGCCGGCGCGGCGCTGGCGCGCACGGCCGTCTACTTCATGGGCGAGTACGCCGTCGGCTTGAGGATCTGAGCCGTCAGCCGGCTGATAAGTGGCCCGTTCTTCTCGGTCTCTGCGAACTTCGCGAGGCGCTCCTTGTCGGCAACGAAGGCACCCCACTTCTTCTCGCGGTCGGCGAGGCTGTCCCAGCCCAGCATGTAGATCAACTGCTCCGAGGAGCCGCCCAGCTCGTTGGTCCAGAAGCCGACGACCTGGATGTCGTACTGCTTGAAGTAGCCCATGGTGATATCGGCGAAGCGGCGGCTGATGTCCGGGAGGCGCCCGGGCATGGCGTAGTAGGTGCGGAGCTCGTAGAGCATGGCGGCGGTCTCCTTGTCGGTGTGTGTGCGCGGCAGACCCGAATCTAGCCGCCGGCCCGGGCGGCTGTCAATTGCTCATTTGGCCTCATTTACTTGGGAGCCTTTAAGCATTATGGTACTGGACCATGACCGACAAATTCGTCACCCTGCCCGAGATCCGGAAGCACGCCAAGAAGGTCCTGCCGAGAGACGCGTGGAACTTCGGTGACGGCGGCGCCGAGAGCGAGACCACGCGGCGCCGCAACCGCCGCGCCATCGACCGCCTCGGCATCCGCCAGGACATCCTGGTGGATATCCGCGAGATCGATCTCGGCACGTCGCTGCTGGGGCTGCCGCTGTCGTGGCCCGTGGTGATCGCGCCGATGGGCGGGCTCATCCTCTTCCATCCGGAGGGCGACCGCGAGATGGCCCGCGGCGCCGCGCAGGGCGACACGCTCCAGTTCCTCTCGGGGGCGGCGGGCTGGCCCGTCGAGGACGTCGCCAAGGCGAGCCCGGGCCCGAAGATGTTCCAGCTCTACCACCACGGCGACCGCACGTGGGCGGCCGACCTCCTCGCGCGCGTCGAGGCCTCAGGCTATCAGTCCGTGGTCCTCACCGTGGACGTCCAGGTCTACGGCAGGCGCGAGCGGGACATCGTCCACCGCTTCAGCCCGCGCGACGCCATGTCACACGCGCCCAACCCGCGCGGCCCCGACGGCAGCTACCCGGAGCGCCTGACCTGGGACGACGTCGCGTGGCTCAAGAAGACCACGCGCCTGCCCATCGGGATCAAGGGCATCATGACCGCGCGGGACGCCAAGCGCGCCGTCGAGGCCGGCGTGGAGATCGTGTGGGTGTCGAACCACGGCGGCCGCCAGCTCGACCACACCCAGGGCTCGATCGACGCCCTGCCCCCGATCGTGGACGCCGTCGCCGGCCGCGCCGCCATCGTCGTGGACGGCGGCTTCACCCGCGGCACCGCGGTGCTGAAGGGCCTGGCGCTCGGCGCGACCGTGATCGCAGTGGGCCGCACCGTCCTGTGGGGACTCGCCTCGGATGGCGCCGCCGGTGTCGCCTGCGCGCTCGACATCCTCCGCCAGGAGCTCCGCACGACGATGGCGCTCGCGGGCCAGACGAGCGTCAAGAACCTGGACCGCGACCTCGTCTTCCGCGTCGACTGAGAGTGTGAGCAAGAACCGGCCGACGGCTGGGAGATCCGGCGCCGCGCCCCGGATCTGGCTGCGGTAGGACCGTAGCAGCGCCGCAGGGTCGCGGAGGTGAGGCCCGTCAGGACGAGCAACGCACGGTGGCTGCGGCGCGCAGGCCAATTCGCTGATGGAGGTGGACCACCATGATCGTTCCCCTCACCCTGAGCGACTTTCTCGAGCGCGCGGAGCTCGTGTACGGCGGCCGCGAGGCCGTGGTTGACGAGCCCAACCCGCCGGGCGGCGGCCTCGGGCGCTTCACGTACGCGCGCTTCGCCGAGATGGCGCGAAGCCTCGCGGCGGCCCTCGACGACCTCGCTGTCGGCGAGAACGACCGTGTCGCCATCGTCTCGCCCAACGCGGCGCGCTTTCTCGTCAGCCTGTTCGGGGTCAGCGTGTTCGGCCGCATCCTTGTGCCCGTGAACTTCCGGCTCAATCCGGAGGAAACCCGCTACATCGTCGAGCACTCGGGCTCCTCCGTGCTCCTCGTCGACCCCGAGCTGGACGAGCCGCTGCGTCACATCCCGGTCAAGCACCGTTTCGTGCTCGGCGCCGCCACCGACCCCCAGCTCTTCCTGCGCAAGGGGGCGACGCCGCGCTTTCGCGTCACCGACGAGAACGCCACCGTGTCCATCAACTACACGTCCGGGACCACCGCGCGGCCCAAGGGTGTTCAGCTCACCCATAGAAACTTCTGGCTCAATGCCGTCACCTTCGGCTGGCACCTCGCCATGACCGACCGGGACGTGTATCTCCACACCTTGCCCACCTTCCACTGCAATGGCTGGGGCATGCCGTACGCGGTCACCGGCATCGGCGCCCGCCAGGTGATCATCCGCAAGATCGACGGCGAGGAAATCCTGCGCCGCATCGAGGCCGAGGGGGTCACGCTGCTCAACTGCGCGCCGGCGGTAATCGCCGCCGTCCTCGACGCCGCGGCGAGTCGCCGCCAGAACGGCGTCGCGGTGCCGGGGCACGGGCGCGTGCGGGTGGTCGTCGCGGGGGCGCCGCCGCCATCCCGGACCATCGAGCGGATCGAGGCCGAGCTGGGCTGGGAGTTCATCCAGATCTACGGTCTCACCGAGACGGCGCCGCTCCTCACCATCAACCGCGCGCCGGCAGAGTGGGACGGGCTCGAGGCCGCCGAGCGGGCGCGGCGCCTCTCCCGCGCGGGCGTGCCCGCGGTGGGCGTCCGCATGCGCGTGGACGACGAGGGCGAGCTGCTCGCGCGCTCCAACCACGTCTTCGAGGGCTACTGGAATCAGCCCGAGGAGACGGCCAAGGCCATCGTCGACGGGTGGTTTCACACCGGCGACGGCGGTTCCAGTGAAGGCCCGTACATCGCCATCACCGACAGGAAGAAGGACGTGATCATCACCGGGGGCGAGAACGTGTCCTCCATCGAGGTGGAGGACTGCCTGTACCAGCACCCGGCGGTGGCCGAGGTCGCGGTGATCGGGGTCCCCGACGAGAAGTGGGGGGAGACCATCAAGGCGCTGGTGATGCTCCGCCCCGGCGCCGCCGCCACCGAGCCGGAGCTGATCGCGCATTGCCGGAGCCGGCTGGCGCATTACAAGTGCCCGACCTCGGTCGAGCTGCGGGACACGCTTGTCAGAACGGCCACCGGTAAGCTGCAGAAGTTCAAGCTGCGCGAGCCGTACTGGGCCGGCCGCGCCCGCCGCGTGAACTGACGCATGCTCCCGACCCACGGCCGGTATCGCTATTCGAGCATCGGCTCACGCCCCGACTACACGTGGCCGGGCGGCCGGCGACTGGCCGTCTACCTGGCCGTCAACATCGAGGCCTTCGCCTACGGCATGGGCAAGGGCGTGGCCATCGCGCCGCCCGACCAGGCGCAGAGCCACAGCATCTATAGCTGGCGCGACTACGGCAATCGCGTTGGCGTCTGGCGCATGCTCGAGCTGTTCGACGCGCTCGACTTGCCCGTCGAGGCGCAGATGAACATCGCCGTCTACGATCAGTGCCCCGACATCCCCGTGAAGCTCCGCCAGCGCGGCGACGAGATCCTGGGCCACGGCGTGACGAACTCCGAGGAGCAGGGACACCTGGACGAACAGGCCGAGCGCGAGCTGATCGCGCGCGTTACTGCCACCATCGAGCGGCAGGAGGGGGCGAGACCCGCCGGTTGGATGAGCCCCTGGCTCTCCAACAGCGCTACCACGCTCGACCTGCTCAAGGAGGCGGGTTACCGCTACGTGATGGACTGGACCATGGACGATCAGCCGATCTGGATGAAGACCCGCTCCGGTCCGCTCCTGTCCATGCCCTACCCCATCGAGGTCAACGACACCCGCGGCGTGGTCTGGTACCACTACACCTCGGGCGAGTTCGCCGACATGATCGTCGACCAGTTCGACGAGATGCTCGTCCAGTCCGAGCGCCAGCCGCTCGTATGCCCCATCTCCCTACACCCGTTCGTCATGGGCCGCCCCTACCGGATCCGCCAGCTCCGCCGCGCCCTCGAGCACATCGTCCGCCACCGCGACCGCGTCTGGCTCACCCGTCCCCGTGACATCTGCGCGCACATCGAGAGCCTCCCAAAGGGCACCGTGCCGGGAAGCGAAGACCTCTAGCTCGCAACGGGGGCGCCTTCGAGAGGAGGCAACGGAGATGACGGCAAGAGCGCGGGGAACCCGGAAAGGGCAGCGTGCCGACGACGCGGAGGAGGGGGCGCTGCTCGAGCTGCTCGCCCACGGTTTGTCGGAGAACGAGATCCGACGCGTGGTCGCATGTGCGCTTCTGGCCCTGGATGAGGGGGGCCGCGACCGCCTCGTCGCCCGGCTCGGCAGGGAGACAGGCGACACGCTCCGCACGCTGCTCGGAGCCCACGGGCGCAGCGGGGCGAAGGCGCGGCCCTCCCCCGGAGGGGCGAAGATCCGCCAGGAGTGGGAGAAGGCCTGGAGCGACTGGGAGGCCTGCGTCGCCGAGTCGGGAGACGAGGACGGCCAGTACGTCGTCCGTGAGCACCACTGGGAAGAGCCGTATCTGGACGCGTCCAGCCTGGCCCTAGATCTCGAACCCATCGCGGCCAGGATGCGCGCGATCCTGGAACGCGTGATGGACGAAGGGCTCGCGCCCGCTTTCAGCTTCTTGACCGCCATCGAGGAGATGGACGCGGAGATCGGATCGGGGCTGCCCGACTGGATGGACCCATCGTCCGGAGACGGCTGCTCTCTCGGGCCCGAGGTGACCGGTTGTCTCCTCGAATGGGAATGGCGGGCGCGCCGGCGGGACGGGCATAGCGCCTTCGAGCTGGCCGAGGCGATCCGGAAACTGGAGGCTTCGGCCAGGATCGTGAGCCCGGATGACGACACGGTGGCGCGGTTCATCCTGGGGCTCGGCGACGCGGATCAGAAGACGGTCCTGAAGGGCATCGCGGCACACCGGAGCGCAAGCCACTGGGCGGCGGTCCTCGGCGAGGCGCACTCCGGATGGTTCAAGATCCACCACAATCTCGCGCGGCGGTGGGACCCCGCGCTCTTCGCAGAGACCAGCCGGCAGAACATCGCGCAGGACTGGGCGCTCGCGCTCCCCCTCGTCGCGGATCTGATCCGCCGGAAGGCGTTCGACCAGGCGCCGCCCCTCATCACGGAAGCCGTGCGCTCGCTGCTGCGGCTCAAGACCGGAGAGGCATGGGACCCGCGGGCGACGCTGCTCGTCTTCCATCCTGCCCTGCGGCACTGGAACGATCGGCATGCGGCGGCGCTTCCCCTCCTCGAGAGCTGGCGAAAGGTTGCCACGGGCCTCGGCCAGGAGGAGATGGCCTGCGCGCTGGAGCTTCAGCTCGCGGTCAGCCGCCGGTGGGCGGACGGAGATGCCGCCCTCGCGGCGTTCCGGCAAGTTCCACCACCACGGTTCTCGGACATGCGCGACCGGCTCTTTGCGGATTGGCGGTCGCTGGTCGTGGAGACGACCCTCGGGAGCCGGGGCGACGGCCGCGAAACTCCGGGGTCGGCGTGGGTGCGGGCCCTGGTGGACGCTGCCCGCGCCGGGAACGACGGCGCGCCATCGTTCCGCCGTGCCGTGCGGCAGTGGCTCCAGGAGACGGAGAGCACGCCGGCTACACACCGGCAAGCTCTCGACGCGCTCGGGACCCTGACCCTCGACCTGGATGTCGGCGCCGCGCTGCGCCGGTCGGCGCCGACGCTCCACCGGCTGCTGTCTCGGCGATCGGAGGGTGATCGTCCCCTGAACGCATCGCGACGCCGCTTCATCGAAGCGTTGGGAGTGGCGGACCTGTTTCCGGAGGTCGCGGAGTTCTGGAAGCGTCACGCACCCCGTCTGGTTCCGGACCCCGCGACCGCCAGTGGGTCGCACTACGACGATTGCGCCGAGTGGCTCGCCGCGGTCTTCGAACTGGACGCAGTAGCGTACCAGCGGATCGTGCGGGGCTGGGCTACCGTCCACGCCCGCCGGAAGAACCTCTGGCTGGCCATCCGCAAGAGGCGACTGCCGCTGTGAGAGACCCGTCCCTCGACGCCTCGCCCGCCCTCCGGCCCACCATGGTGATCGAGCCCCTGCGGGCTCGCGCCGTCGGGTGCAAGACCACGGCAATGCTCCTGGCCCATTGGCTCTTCACCGATTCCGCGGGCGTGCAGCACAGCCGCCGCTCGACGGAGGAGGTCGGGATCGAGTGATGACGCGGCGCAGACCCCAACCGCGGGACCCGCTGGAGGCGGCGGTCGAGGCCGCGCTTCAGCCAGGGCGGTTCATTGCGTACAGGGCTGGCTCGGACTTCGTCTCGAGCCTCGAGGAGGTCGCCGGTCAGATCGAGAAGCTCGTCCATACCGATCCCGAGCGAGCCGGGGGCCTCTACGAGACCTTCCTCGCCGGCTGCTACGAGAAGGCCGAGGAGATCGACGACTCGAGCGGCAGCTTCGGGATGTTCGTCGAAAGCCTCTACTGCGGCTGGATCAAGGCGCGGCAGGCGGCCGGGTCTGACGCCGACGAGACCGCGAAGCTGCTGCTCGATCGCATGGAAAACGACCCCTACGGCTTCGCGTACACCATCGAGGGTGACGCCGTGAAGGTAATGAACAAGGACGGCCTCGCCGCCTTCGAGCGTCAGGTGAAGGCCCGCTTCGATGCGCCGGATGCCGCCGAGCCGGCCTTGGCTCCCGCCCACGGGAACTCCCCGCACGCGCGCCGCCGCCGCGGCGAGATCCTGCGCGCGATCTACACCCAGCAGCGCGACGTGCGCGCCTACGTCGCGCTCTGCGAGCAGACCAAGCCCTCGGCCCAGGACTGCCTCGCGGTCGCCACCATGCTCAGGACGCGGCGCAAGCGAGACGAGGCGCTCGCCTGGGTGGACCGCGGTCTCGCGGTGGAGAAGAAGCACCCGCACGGCTCGATGGCCGGGCACGACCTCGCAAAGATGAGGCGCGAGCTGCTCACGCGGCTTGGCCGGAGCCGCGACGCGCTCGAGGAGGCCTGGGCCGAATTCCGCGAGGACCCGAACGAGTTCAGCTACGAGGAGCTGATGCGCTTCGCGCCGAAGACCGAGCGCGCGGCGTGGCACGCGAAGGCGATAGATGCGGCGGAGCGCGCCGACCTCGGGTCGCTTATCGAGCTCTTGCTAAAGACCAAAGAGATCGAGCGTCTCGTAGAACGGCTCCGCACCGCGACCGACGCGGAGATCGAGGCCCTCAGCCACTACCGGACAGAGCCCGCCGCCAAGCGCCTCGCGAAGTCCCATCCAGACGTGGCGGCCAAGGTCTACCGCGCGCTGGGCATGCGCGTCCTCGTCGCGAAGAGAAGCAAGTACTACGCCGCCGCGCTCTCGAACTTCGAGGACGCCAAGCGTTGCTACGCACGCTCCAGTCTCCACCGCGATTGGGAGGCGCTCGTCGCCGACGTGCGCCGGGCGCATCATCGGAAAGCTGGCTTCATGACGGGTTTTGAGAAACTCGTCGCCGGCCAGGGCCCGCGCGACGAGCCGTCGTTCCTCGAGCGAGCGCGGAGCCGCTGGTCGGCGCGAGGGGAGCCCTGACCTTCAGGAAGACAGAGTCGACAGTAGCCGGACGCCGCGGTCCTCGGAGCAGCGGGACGACGGCGATTCACGACGCCTCCCGCTCATCTACGACGGTGAGCCGAGATCCGCGGAAACGAGGATCTCGACCTCGTCCACGATCGCCAGGCGGCGGTCGGCCGACGCGAGAAAGCGCACTCCCCGCTGGTGCATGCTCGCCACGATGAGCGAGTCGTTCGTGACCAGGCCGTATCGCCTCTGGTGGCGGAGGCCCCGGAGCATCGTCGCCTCGGTCACCGCGATGATCTCGATCCCCATCGCCGGAATGTCCTGAATGCTCGCTTCGTGGATGGCAAGCTGCCGGACCACGTCAGGACGCGACGTTCCCGGCGGAGCATAGGCAACATGAACGACATCCGGAGGCGGTCGGCGGTCGCCCCTTCCGTGGTCGCCGTCAAACTTGACATAATCTCTCAGACTCGGACGCTGGCCGCCCCAGGAGCCGATGCCACAGCCCCAGCCGAAGGGGCCTTGTTCAACAGTCATTCGAACGTCTGGACCAGACGGACGTGCGTGGCAGTCATCGGATGTGCAGCAACTGTCCGACTGAGTCTGTCGTCGGCCGTGACCAGGTCTGTTTTGAGCCGGATCGCGAGCGCTAGATACATCGCGTCGTACACGGTCAGGCCGCTCGTGACGGCTAAGGCGTGCGCGTCGATCATCAGACCGCGGGTCGAGACCGTTTCCACGGCGACGCTGGAGATATCGGCTGCCAGTCGCTGGCCTTCCTCGGCGGTCAACTCGCCCCGTCGAACCTTCTTCCAGATGGCGTTTCCCACCTCAGGGAATAGCAGATCCGGCGACAAGAATTGATGCGTTGCCGCCAGCAGTCGACGCGCTGCATCGCTGTGGATCTCCGGAACGAACCACTTGAGGACGACGCTGGCGTCGACGACAAAAACGCTCACCGCTTGTCGCGATCCTCTCGGATCATGATGGCGCTGTCTGACTGTGAGGAGTGCCGCAATCGCTTCAGCCAGTGCGCGGATAAGCGGCGAGTTTCCGCAAGATTATGGGTGCTGGCCCTTTGCAGGACGTCGTGGATTTCGGCCTGGAGCGACCGGCCGTGGGCCTTTGCGGCTGCCTTGAGCTGCTTCAGAACGTCATCATCGAGATCACGAATTAGTACGTTCGCCATTGCAGAGCTCCTGACCCACGCATGATCATTCCTGCAACGTCGGCGCCGCGAAGCGCAGGCGGAGCGTGGTGCCAGGATAGACCGTCTCGTGCTGGTTGAGGAGCGCACAGAGCTCG
>Ga0209726_10006325_pt1 | contig 13802 bp, 11 predicted proteins | sample Subgrocontami54m_FD_187453 | JGI IMG/M metagenome (GOLD analysis project Ga0209726, IMG submission 187453) | Subsurface groundwater microbial communities from S. Glens Falls, New York, USA - GMW46 contaminated, 5.4 m (SPAdes) (version 3) | ecosystem: Environmental > Aquatic > Deep subsurface >... | reverse complement strand
CTTGCCGGCGGCGGTGATCTGGCCGTTGAAGAAGCGTCCGAAGGCATTGGCGGCCTCGACGACGGCGCGATAGCCGGCGACGCCGGCCATGGAAGTCAGTGCGTCCATCTTCTGGGCGCGGCTCAGCATGCGCGGCAGCGAGTCGATGGCCAGCACGGTGGCCTTGCGCGCCGCGAGCTGCTGCATCAGTTCGGGGTTCTGCGCGGGCCAGATGAAGGAGACGAGCGTTCCGCCTTCGCGCATGAGCCCGACTTCTTCCGCACTCGGCCCGCGCACCTTGAACACGATGTCGGACCCGGCCCACAGCTTGGCCGCGCCGTCGACGATCTCTGCGCCCGCGGCGCGATAGACCTCGTCGCTGAAATTCGCGGCATCGCCCGCGCCGGATTGCACGGCGACCTTGAAGCCGAGCTTGATGAGCTTTTCGACGACTTCGGGAACGGTGGCAACGCGCTTTTCGCCCGCCGCCGTCTCTCTTGGCACCCCTATGAGCTGAGGCATGAATTCCCCTAGATTAATGCTGGACATTGACGACCGGTCTTCCAAGGCACCCGATTGGCGCATGCGACATAGCAGCAGGCCCGCGGTGCCGTGGATTTCGACTTGCGCACTGTAGTTTCACCAGCCGGATTGGAGTTGATGTAAATCAAACCCCCGTCGGGGCATCCTGCAAATCCCCTTCGAGCCCCGAAAATCCCTTGTATTAAGCGGCCTTCTCGAGGAATTGCAACGCGGCCAGCCTGGCATACAGGCCGTTCTCGCGCACCAGTTCCGAGTGCGACCCCGTCGCGATGATGCGCCCCTGGTCCATCACCACGATGCGGCCTGCGCTCTGCACCGTCGCCAGGCGGTGCGCGATGATGAGGGTCGAGCGCGCCCGCATCAGGCGCCCGAGCGCCATCTGCACCATGCGCTCGCTCTCGGCGTCGAGCGAGCTCGTCGCCTCGTCCAGCAGCAGGATCGGCCGGTCGGCGAGCAGCGCCCGCGCGATCGAGAGCCTCTGGCGCTGGCCGCCGGAGAGCTTGACGCCGCGCTCGCCGAGGTCGGTGTCCATGCCGCGCGGGAGCCGCTCGACGAATTCCATCGCGTGCGCGGCCTCGCAGGCCGCGCGCACCTCGGCGAGCGTGGCCCCTGGCCGCCCGTAGCGCACGTTGTCGGCCACGCTCGCTGCGAATATGACCGGGTCCTGCGGCACCAGCGCCACGTGCCGCCGCGCCTCGCGCGGATCGCAGTGCGCGAGATCGACGCCGTCGAGGACGATGCGCCCCGATTGCGGGTCGTAGAAGCGCAGCAGCAGCGCGAACAGCGTCGACTTGCCCGCGCCCGAAGGTCCGACGAGCGCCACGTGCTCGCCCGGCGATACCGAGAAGCTGACCGAAGACAGTGCCGGCACCTCGGGACGCCCCGGGTAGGCGAAGCTGACCGAGTCGAACCGGACCTGGCCCGCCAGGCGCTCCGGCAGCCGCACCGGAGCGGCGGGACCGGCCACTTGCGCGCGCGTATCGAGCAGCTCCATCAGGCGCTCGGTCGCACCCGCGGCGCGCTGGATCTCGCCCCAGACCTCGCTCACCGTGGCGGCGCCCGTGGCCACCAGCACCGCGTAGAACACGAAGGCCGAGAGCTCGCCCGCGGTCATGCGTCCGGCGAGCACGTCCTGGCCGCCGATCCACAGGATCAGCCCGACCGCGCAGAACCCGATCAGCATCACGAGCGATATCAGCCAGGCCTTGACGCGCACGCGCAGCACCCCCGCGTCGAGCGCCGCATCGGTGGCGCGGCCGAACGCCTCGCGGTCCGCTTCCTCGTGGACATAGGCCTGGACGGTGCGGATCTCGTGGATCGACTCGTCCACGTGCGCCGAGACGTCGGCGACCCGATCCTGGTTCTCGCGCGAGAGGCTACGCACCCGCCGCCCGATCAGCAGTATGGGCACGAGGGTCGCCGGTATGCCGAGCACGATCAGCGCGGCGAGCTTCGCGCTCGCGACGAACAGGAGCACCACGGCGCCCGCCATCATCAGCGCATTGCGCAGGAACATCGAGATGCCGAAGCCGATCACCTGCTGCAACTGGGTCGTGTCGTTGGTGAGGCGCGAGACGATCTCGCCGGTGCGCGCGGAGTCGAAGTAGGCCGGGGACAGGGACAGCACGTGCGCGTATACCGCGCGCCGCAAATCGGCCACGACCCGCTCGCCGGTGCTCATCATCAGGTAGAAGCGGAACCAGGTCGCGACCGCGAGCACCACCGCGACCACCAGGAACCCGGCGAGCGCAAGGTTCAGGTTCGCCGGCTCGCCCGAGCCGAAGCCCGCGTCGATCACCGCGCGCAGTCCCTGTCCGAGCCCGAGCACGCAGCCCGAGGCCACCACCAGCGCGGCGAGCGCGCCCGCGATGCGCCGCCGGTGCGGGGAAACGAAGCGCGCGAGGCGCGCAAGCTGTGCGACGTCGCCCTTTGCGCGCGGAATTTCGTTCATTTACGCATCATAGCTGTAGGTTGGGCTGAGCGCAGCGAAGCCCAACGTCGTGCGTCGAGCTTCGGCCGATGGCATAGGTTGGACTGAGGCCGATGGCCGAAGTCCAACAACCGGACGTGAGGGACGATGCGCTTCGCTTGCACTCAGCCCAAGCTACGCGCTATTTCGCGAGCCGTTACTCGAGCGCGACGATCCAGCGCTCTTCGGCTACGGCCCGCGCAAGTACCTCCGAGTCCCTCAGTGCTGCGGCGTCTTCGGCGACCGAAGCAACGTCGTGGCCCCGGCCACGCAAGTGCTGAACTGAGGGTGCGGGGAAATTTTCGTTCGCGAGCAGCCGTCGCTTCATACCGCGGCTTTGGCATGGGCAACGTAATCCTCATCCCTGAGGACTTCCGCGGCAAACGCGAAAACCGCCTGCAGCGCCTCGGGCGTCAGACGCGGGTAGGAGCGATACAGATCTTCCGCCGTCCAGCCGTCGGCCAAGCGATCGAGGATGAGATCGACCGACAGCCGCGTGCCTTTCACAACCGGCTTGCCCACCAGAATCTCCGGATCCGAAACGATGTAATCGCGCCAGTTCATGGGTCACCCCCATACAGCCGTCATGCGGGAATGATACGACGGTCACGGCGCAAAACATAGGCCGCCTATCCGATGCGCCTGACCAGATGCTCTCGCCGCGACGGCGAGGCAATGCGTCGTCGGCGCGGATGTTGGACTTCGGCCGGTGGCCTCAATCCAACCTACACGCTCTAATTGTCATTTTTGACACCCGATCGTGCGCCCGCGCCAATCTACGCCTTGTGGCGCGCGAACGAATGTTCAACTTTTCCCGGCATTCCCCGCGCCGAGCCGCTCCTCCAGCGCCACGATCCAGTGCTTCACCGGCACCTGCGCACCGCTCGCCAGGTGGGTCTGGCAGCCGATGTTCGAGGAGACGATCATCTCCGGCATGCCCGACTGCAGCGCCGCGAGCTTGTTCTTCTTCAGTTGCGCGGACAGCTCCGGCTGCAGGATCGAGTAGGTGCCCGCCGAGCCGCAGCACAGGTGCGCGTCGGCGACGGGCACGAGCTCGAAGCCGGCCGCGGCGAGCACCCGCTCCGTGACGCCGCGGATTCCCTGGCCGTGCTGCAGGGTGCAGGGCGGATGGAACGCGATGCGGAGCGCAGGCGTTGCCGGGATAAGCGGCTTGAGCCTCTCGATCTCTGCATCGACCACTTCGCAGATGTCGCGCGTCATGGCGCCGATCCGCGCCGCTTTCTCGCGATAGCGCGAATCGCGCTCGAACAGGTGCGCGTATTCCTTCACCATCGCGCCGCAGGCGCTGCCGGTCATGACGGCGGATTCCGCGCCGGACTCGACCTGCGGCCACCAGCAGTCGATCAGCCGGCGCATGTCCTCCAGCCCCCCGCGCTGATCGCTCAGATGGTGGCGCAGCGCGCCGCAGCAGCCCGCCCCGGGGGCTTCGACCAGCGAGATGCCGAGCCGGTCGAGCACGCGGGCGGCCGCCGCGTTGATGTCCGGGTCGAGCGTCGATTGCACGCAGCCTGCGAGGGCGATCATCCTGCGCGCATGGCGCGGCGCGGGCCAGGGCCGGGCGCGCGGCGTCGAGGCCGGGACCTTGCCCGCGATCGCACCGGGCAGGAAGGGCTTGGCCATCCGGCCGAGCCCGAGCAGGGGTGCGAACAGCGACGGGCGCGGCAGCACGCTGGTGAGCGCCGCGCGCTGCGCGCGCTGCCACCACGGGCGCGGCACGCGGTCCTCGACGATCCTGCGGCCGATATCCACGAGCCGGCCGTACTGGACGCCCGAGGGGCAGGTCGTTTCGCACGAAAGGCAGGTCAGGCAGCGGTCCAGGTGCAGTTGCGTCTTCTGCGTGACCTCGCCGCCCTCGAGCACGCGCTTGATGAGATAGATGCGGCCGCGCGGGCCGTCGAGCTCGTCGCCGAGCAGCTGGTAGGTCGGGCAGGTCGCGGTGCAGAAGCCGCAGTGCACGCACTTCCTGAGGATCGCGTCGGCTTCGCGGCCTTCGGGGGTGTTCTTGACGAAATCGGCGAGGTTCGTCTGCACTAGAAATCCGGATACATTCTTCCGCGGTTGAAAATGCCCTCCGGGTCGAAGCTCGCCTTCAAGTCGCGATGGAGCTTCGCGAGCGCGGGCTCGAGCGGATGGAACACCCCGGCGGACCGCCGTTCTTCCTCGGTGCCGCCGCGGAACAGCGTTGCGTGGCCGCCGGCGCGCCGCGCCGCCTCGCGCAGGGTGCGCGCATCGGCCCCGGTCGCAAGCCAGCGCAGCGCCCCGCCCCACTCGATCAACTGCGCCCCCTGCAGCCCGAGCGGGGGCGTGGCCGAGGGCAGCGAGAGCCGCCACAACTGCGACTCGGTGCGGAAGAAATCGTCGGTGTGCTCGCGGATGCCCGACCAGAAGCGGCGCGCCTGCTCGTCGTCGAGGCGCTCCCCGCCGAGCCTGCGGCGCGCCGAATCCAGCGCCGGCGGCGCGCCCGAGAGCCGCACGTGCAGCTCGCCCCCGGTGTATGCGCTGGCCGAGATCGGCAGCGGCCGGCCGGCCCAGCGGTTGAGCGTCTCGATCGCCTTGTCCTCCGGCATCTCGAAGCGCAACGTCGCCTCGGCGGCGGGCAGCGGCAGCACCTTGAGCGACACGTCCAGGACGAGGCCGAGCGTGCCCATCGAGCCGGCCATGAGCCGCGACAGGTCGTAGCCGGCGACGTTCTTCATCACGGTGCCGCCGAAGCGCAGCGTCTCGCCGCGGGCGTCCATCAGGGTGACTCCGAGCACGAAGTCGCGCACCGCGCCCGCGCTCGCGCGCCGCGGTCCCGCGAGGCCCGCCGCCAGCATGCCGCCGACCGTCGCGCCCCCCTCTCCGGGAGGCGCGTAATGCGGCGGCTCGAAGGCGAGCATCTGGCCGTTCTCGCGCAGCGTGGATTCCAGCCCGGCGAGCGCGGTGCCGCACTTCGCCGTGACCACGAGCTCGGTCGGCTCGTAGGCGATCACGCCGGCGTAGCCGCGGGTATCGAGCGGCTCGCCCGCGATCACCTGGCCGTAGAAATCCTTGCTGCCGCCCCCGCGCAGCCGCAGCGGCCGCTTGCCCGCCGCCGCCGTGCGGATCGCGTCGGCGAAGGACTTCAGCGATTCACTCATCGTTCGGTGTCATTCCGAGGGCGCAGCCCGAGGAATCTGCTTCTCGAAAAGCAGATCCCTCGCTGCGCTCGGGATGACAGGGAGGACGCGATCCCGCTTTCAAAACCGCTCCAGCCCGGGAAACGGCACGTTGCCGCCGCGCACCTGCATCCTGCCGAACTCGGCGCAGCGGTGCAGCGTCGGAATATTCTTGCCGGGATTGAGCAATTCCTTCGGGTCGAAGGCGCGCTTCACGGCGCGGAACTGCTCGAGCTCCGCGGGGCTGAACTGGAGGCACATCTGGTTGATCTTCTCGATGCCCACGCCGTGCTCGCCGGTGACGGTGCCGCCCACCTCGATGCATTTCTCCAGCACTTCGCCGGCGAAGGCCTCGGTGCGGCGCAGCTCGTCCGGATCGTTGGCGTCGAACAGGATGAGCGGGTGCAGGTTGCCGTCGCCGGCGTGGAACACGTTGGGGCAGCGCAGGCCGTACTTCTTCTCCATCGCCGCAATGAAGCGCAGCATCTCGGCCAGGCGCTTGCGCGGAATGGTGCCGTCCATGCAGTAGTAGTCCGGCGAGATGCGCCCCATCGCCGAAAAGGCCGCCTTGCGCCCCGACCAGAATTTCAGCCGCTCGGCCTCGCTCTGCGAAACGCGGAAGTCGTAGGCACCCTCGCGCCGCAGCAGCTCGGTCATGCGCGCGATCTCCGCCCCGACTTCCTCCGGGGTGCCGTCGGATTCGCACAGCAGCAGCGCCGCGGCGTCCAGGTCGTATCCCGCCTGCACGTATTCCTCGACCGCGCGCGTAGCGGCCTGGTCCATCATCTCCAGGCCCGCCGGTATGATGCCCTCGGCGATCATCGCCGCGACCGCCGCGCCCGCGCGCTCGATATCGTCGAAGGCCGCGAGGATCACCTGCGCGGTCTCGGGCCTGGGCACGAGCTTCACGGTGATCTCGGTGGTGACGGCGAGCATGCCCTCGGAGCCGGTCACGAGCGCGAGCAGGTCGTAGCCCGGCGCGTCGAGCGCCTCCGACCCGAACTCGACCGCCTCGCCGTCGATCGTGACCGCGCGCACGCGCATCACGTTGTGCACGGTGAGGCCGTACTTCAGGCAGTGCACGCCGCCCGCGTTCTCGGCGACGTTGCCGCCGATGGAGCAGGCGATCTGCGAGGAGGGATCGGGCGCGTAGTACAGGCCGTAGGGCGCCGCCGCCTCGGTGATGGCGAGGTTGCGCACCCCCGGCTGCACGCGCGCGGTTCGCGCCACCGGGTCGACGGCGAGGATGCGCTTCATTTTCGCGAGCGAGAGCAGCACGCCGTCGGACAAGGGCAGCGCGCCTCCGGACAAACCCGTGCCCGCGCCGCGCGCGACCACGGGTACGCCCAGTTCCCTGCACACCCGCAGCACGTGGCAAACCTGCGCCTCGTTCTCCGGCAGCGCCACGATGCCCGGCAGCGCGCGGTAGGCGGAAAGCCCGTCGCATTCGTAGGGGCGCGTGTCCTCCGGATCGCAGAGCACGCACGCTTCGGGCAGCACCTGGCGCAGGCGGCCGGCGGCCTCGGCCTGCTTGAGGAACCCGGTGCCGGTGATGCGCATGTTCATGGTGTGGTTCGCTCGCTGTTGCCGGGGAGATTAGACGGGGTGCCCGGAATTGCCGTTTCCACTCTCGCTATTTTGCGCAGTTGCGATTTGCAACTGCGCAAAATAGCGAGACTTGTGTAAACCCAAAACCTTCGTCCGCGGTGTCAACGCTCGAGTGATACGAGACAGTCGTGTTCGGCGCCGCGCTCACCTGCCCTGGCCGACCTCGAAATGTCCGAGCATCTCCAGCGCGGACACCAGGGCCGAATGGTCCCAGCGCCCGCCGCCCTGCGCGACGCAGGCCGAAAACAGTTGCTGCGTGGTCGCCGTATTGGGCAGCGCGAGCCCCAGCGCGCGGGCGCTCTCCAGCGCGAGCCCGAGGTCCTTCTGGTGCAGCTCGATGCGGAATCCCGGCTGGAAGCTGCGCTTGATCATGCGCTCCCCGTGCACCTCCAGGATGCGCGACGAGGCAAAGCCGCCCATCAGCGCCTCGCGCACCTTGGCCGGATTGGCGCCCGCCTTGGAAGCGAACAGCAGCGCCTCGCCCACCGCCTCGATTGTGAGCGCGACGATGATCTGGTTGGCGACCTTGCAGGTCTGCCCGTCGCCGTTGCCCCCCACCAGCGTGATGTTCTTGCCCATGAGGTCGAAGTAGGGCTTGACGCGGTCGAACGCCGCCTGCGGCCCGCCCACCATGATGGTGAGCGAAGCGCCCTTCGCGCCGACCTCGCCGCCGGATACCGGGGCGTCGAGATAATCGCAGCCGAGCTTGTTGATCTCCTTGGCGAAGCGCTTGGTCTGGATGGGCGAGATGGAACTCATGTCGACGACCGTCTTGCCCTTCGCGAGACCCGAAGCCACGCCGCCGTCGCCGAACAGCACCCGCTCCACGTCTGGGGTGTCCGGCACCATGGTGAAGACCACGTCGGCCTTCTTCGCCACCTCCGCGCAGCTCGCGCAGGCCTTTCCGCCGCGGTCGGTGAGCTCCTGCGGCACGCCGCTGCGCGAATGCAGGAACACCTCGTGACCCGCCGCGGCGAGATGGCCGGCCATCGGTTTGCCCATGATCCCCAGGCCGATGAACCCGAGCTTCGCTCCCTGCTTTGTCATTATCATGCTCCTAAGCCGGTATAGCCGGAACCAAACGGGTTGCCTCTTTTTGGAACCCATTCATCTCGCTATTTTTGGAAGTTGCAAATCGCAACTTCCCAAAATAGCGAGACATTGATTACCCCAAATTCCTCGCCAGGTCGTCAATATGTGACTGGCCGATAAGCGACTAAGTGCCATCCCCGGTCGCCAGCGCCGCATCCGCCGGTTCGAGGTAAGGCCGCAGCCAGCCCAATCCGTCCTCGGTGCGCCCGGCGGGCGCGTACTCGCAGCCGATCCAGCCCTGGTAGCCGAGCCGGTCGATCCAATCGAACAGAAACGGGTAGTTGATCTCGCCCGAGCCCGGTTCATGGCGCTCCGGCACGTCGGCGATCTGCACGTGGCCGATGCGCGCGATGTTCGCCTCGATGGTCTTCGCGAGGTCGCCTTCCATGATCTGCATGTGAAAAATGTCGTACTGCAGCCTGAGGTTCGCCGCGCGCGCCTCGTCCATGAGGGCGAGCGCCTGACCGCTGTTGCGCAGGTAGCTTCCCGGAACCGTGCGCGTGTTCACCGGCTCGGCCATCAGCGTGATGCCCTCGCGGCCCATCTCGCCCGCCGCAAAGCGCAGGTTGGACACGAAAGTCTCGCGCAGCGCCGTCTCGGTCATGCGCGGCGGTACGATACCCGAGAGGCAGTTGATGCGCTTGCAGCCCAGCGACCGGGCGTACTCGATCGCCCGGGCAACGCCGTCGCGGAACTCGGAAACCCGCGCCGGTATGCAGGCGATGCCGCGTTCGCCCTTCTCCCAGTCGCCGGCGGGCAGGTTGAACAGCACCACCTCGACCCCGGCGCTGCGCGCGCGCTCGGCGAGCGCGTCCTTGTCGAACGCATAGGGGAAGTGGAATTCGACGGCGCGAAATCCGGCACGCGCGGCCCTGTCGAAACGGTCGGGGAAGGCGGCGTCGCCGAATAGCATGCTCAGGTTGGCGCAGAAATTAGGCATCGGTTCCGGTTTCCGTCACGATACGATGGGCACGTTCCCGCGCTCCCGGTTCGAGGGCCGCAACGCCATGAGCATCCTGGCCTCCAAACTTGGGATAATCGCGGGGATAGCCAATGTTAGGCGCACCCGAGCGCGCTTTCAACTCCGCGTGCGGCGCCGGCCCCATTCCTCCGGACGGGGGGAGCGGTCGGCGACGCGTGCCTTCAACCTGCGCGGCGGCTTTGGAGTGCCTAGACCGACATAGCCGGATCCAAACAGGTTGCCGTGATTTGCCGTCCCAAATCTCCCGATTTTTGCAAAATCGGGAGACCTAAATAAACCCAAAATCTTCGCCAATTCTGTTATGACCTCTTAATTCTGGCTTAAGCGTCGGACACCAGGATGGCGTGACCTGCGAAAAAGGGAAACTCAAGTGCGGCTGCTGCTTGTGGAAGACGACCCGATGATAGGCGAAAGCGTGCGCAAGGGGCTGCGCCAGGACGGATTCGCCGTCGACTGGGTGCAGGACGGCCGCGCCGCGGAACTCGCGCTGGACAGCGGGCCCTACGACCTGCTGCTGCTCGATCTTGGCCTGCCGAAGAAGGACGGGTTGGAGGTGCTCGCGTCGCTACGGCGCCGGGGCAACGCCATCCCGGTCCTGATCCTGACCGCGCGCGACGGTGTCTCCGACCGCGTCAAGGGACTCGACGCGGGCGCCGACGACTACCTGGTGAAACCCTTCGACCTCGAAGAGCTCGCCGCGCGCATACGCGCACTGCTGCGCCGGAAGGCCGGAAGGACCGATCCGCTCATCCGGGTCGGGGAGCTCGCCCTCAACCCGGCGACCCACGAGGCGTTTCTGGACGGCGAGCCCGTGGCGCTGTCGGCGCGCGAATTCGCGCTCCTGCAGGCGCTCGCCGAGAGGCCGGGCGTGGTCTTCTCGCGGTCGCAGCTCGAAGAAAAGCTCTACGGCTGGAACGAGGAGGTCGAAAGCAACACCGTCGAGGTCTACGTCCATGCGCTGCGCAAGAAGATCGGCGCGAACTTCATCCGCAACGTGCGCGGCGTCGGCTACATGGTGCCGAAGATGGCGGCGAAAAAGTCATGACGTCGATCCGGCGCCAACTGCTGATCTGGCTGCTCTCCGGCCTGATGCTGGGCGTGGCCGCGGCGGGAGTGCGCATCTACCTCCAGACGCTCGACGAGGCGAATGAACTGTTCGACTACCATCTGAAGCAGATGGCGGCGTCGCTGCCCGCCGATGCCTTCCCCCCGCTGCCGCCCTCCAGGCTGGAGGAGCGCTTCATCGACGAAGAATTCGTCGTCCAGATCTGGGACCGCAGCGGCGTGCAGCTGTATTTCTCCCATCCCGGTTCCCGCCTGCCCCCGCGCGCCGAGCTGGGCTTCGCCACTGTCGCGACGCCGCAGGGAAGCTGGCGCGTCTACAGCGCGATCGACAGGAACAACGTCGTGCAAGTGGCCCAGCCGATGAGAATGCGGCGCGAACTGGCCGCCGGAATGGCGATCAGGTCGGTCGTTCCGCTGCTATTGCTGCTGCCGGTGCTCGGCGTGCTGATCTGGCTGACCGTCGGGCGCGGCATGCGGCCCCTGCGCCAGATCGCGAAGGCCCTCGCGCAACGCTCCCCTTCGTCCCTGCACGCGCTGCCCGAGCAGGACCTGCCGGTGGAGATCGGCCCCGTCGTCCATGCGCTGAACGATCTGCTCGGTCGGCTCGCGCGCGCGCTGGAATCCCAGAAGGCCTTCGTCGCCGACGCGGCCCACGAATTGCGCACGCCCCTCGCCGCGGTCCAGCTCCAGATCCAGCTTGCCGAGCGCGCCGGCACCGAGGCGGAACGCAAGGCCGCATTCGCCGACCTGAGGCAGGGGTTGGCGCGCGCGTCTCACCTGGTGCAGCAACTGCTCACCCTCGCGCGCCAGGAGCCCGAGGCGGCGGAATCACCGCCCACCCTGGTGGACCTGGCGGAAGTGGCCCGGCTCGTCCTCGCCGAGCATGCGCCGCTCGCGAGCGAAAGGAACATCGACTTGGGCCTGGTTCATGAGGAGCACACAGCGGTGCGGGGCGACCCGGAAGCCTTGCGCGTGATGCTGGGCAATCTCGTGGACAACGCGATCCGGTACACGCCGCCCGGCGGGACCGTCGATGTGGCCGTAAATGCCAGGGACGGTGCGGCCGCGGTGCAGGTCGAGGATACCGGCCCCGGCATTCCTCCCGAAGATCGCGGGCGCGTGTTCGACCGGTTCTACCGCCGCGAGGGGACCCAGGCCCCTGGAAGCGGGCTGGGGCTCGCCATCGTGAAGAACATCGCCGAGCGCCACGGCGCGGCGATCGCCCTGGAGAACCGAACCCCGGGTCCGGGACTGCGCGTCAGCGTTTCCTTCCCGAGGGCGTAGGTCGCAGGTCGGGATCCTTAAGTCTGCTTTAAGCGAACGCTCCTAGGATGGCCATATTCCACTATCCATCGAGGAGTGCATCATGCAATCGAAATCCCTGGTTCGCAGCCTGATCGCCGCCGGCGTCATCGCGGCGCTGGGCGCCGGCGGTATCGCGGCGGGCCACTGGACGCCGGCCTCCGCGGCAAGCACCCCGACGGCCACCCCGGCCGCCGCCGTTCTGCTGCCCGACTTCACCGGCATCGTCGAGCGCAACGGCCCGGCCGTGGTCAACATCAGCGTCACGCAGAACGTCAAGACGAGCGCGGCGGTGCCCCAGATTCCCGGCATGGATCCCGACGATCCGTTCTACCAGTTCTTCCGCCGCTTCCCCGGGGTCGCGCCGCAGAACCCGGTCCCCACGCACGGTCTCGGATCGGGCTTCATCGTCAGTCCCGACGGCATCATCCTGACCAACGCGCACGTCGTCGCCGACGCCTCGGAGGTCACCGTCAGGCTCATCGACAAGCGGGAATTCCAGGCGAAAGTCATCGGCAGCGACAAGCAGTCCGACATCGCGGTGATCAAGATCGACGCCAAGAACCTGCCGGTGGTAAAGCTCGCCAACGGCACCGACGTGAAAGTCGGCGAGTGGGTGCTCGCGATCGGCTCGCCCTATGGCTTCGAGAACTCGGCGACATCGGGAATCGTCAGCGCGAAGTCGCGGTCGCTGCCCGACGAAAGCTATGTCCCGTTCATCCAGACCGACGTGGCCATCAACCCGGGCAACTCCGGCGGACCGCTGTTCAACATGAAGGGCGAGGTGATCGGCATCAACTCGCAGATCTACAGCCGCACCGGCGGCTACCAGGGCCTGTCCTTTGCGATTCCGATCAACGTGGCCGTCAAGGTCAAGGACCAGTTGCAGCAGTACGGCAAGGTGAGCCGCGGGCGCCTCGGAATCGTGATCCAGGAGGTGAACCAGCAGCTCGCCGACTCCTTCGGCCTGAAGACCCCGAACGGCGCGCTGGTCAGCTCGGTCGAGGAAGGCAGCCCCGCCGCCAAGGCGGGACTCAAGTCGGGCGACGTCATCCTGAAGTTCGACGGCAAGGAGATCTCCAGGTCCGCCGAACTTCCCGCCCAGGTCGCGGACATGAAACCCGGCACCAAGGCAACGCTTCAGGTCTGGCGCAACGGGGCGACGAAGAACGTCGAGGTGACCGTCGGCGAGATGAAGGACGCGAAAGTCGCCTCTGCGGCCACGCCTGGCGAGGCGCATGGGCGGCTCGGGCTCGCGGTACGGCCGCTGACTGCCGAGGAAAGCCGGCAGGTCGGCACCAAGGGCTTGGTCGTCGAAAGCGTGAGCGGACCGGCAGCGCGCGCCGGGATCCAGCCGGGTGACGTGGTCCTGTCGGTGAACGGCACGCCGATCCAGTCGGCGGAGCAGTTGCGCGCACAGGTCGAGAAGTCCGGCAAGACCGTCGCACTGCTCGTTCAGCGGGAAGATGCGAAGATCTTCGTGCCGGTCGACTTGAGCAGGCAGGGTTGAGAAGTGAGGGCCAAGGGTCAGGAGCGGGTCGTGTTCGAATGGAAGACGGCCTGAGCGTCGAGGGCTGCGCGCACTAGAGTCTCCCCTCGCACTGCCCCGGGGGCTGCGGCCTGACCGCAGCCCCCGGGACTTGTCTGTGACCCCGGAAACAGCTGCTGCGCGACGACCCCGATCGAACCGAAACCGGCGTCCCGTCGATGAAACCAAGGGTTTCGAACGGCCTGTCCACGCACATCCTTTCCGCCTCGGCGACCATGGTCGGGGTCTGTATGACCGTGGTGAGCATCGTCAAGCTCGTCCATCCGATGGGCATCGGCCACCTGATCGACCGCATGCTCGCCCTGGACAGCATCGTCTTCCTCGCGAGCGCGATGCTGTCGTTCATCTCGATGCGGCGTACGGCGGGCGCCGAGCAGCTCGAGCGCTGGGCCGAGACGATGTTCCTGCTCGCGCTCGGGATGGTCGCGATCGCGGCCGTCCTGCTCTCGTTCGAGATCGTTTAGCCGCCCCGCCGAAGTTCCGCTACGCGGCGACCGAGTGCCCGCGGACGGGCCGCTCGTCGATCGGCAGGTTCACCAGCGTGGCGATCACCGA
>Ga0209726_10006321_pt1 | contig 13808 bp, 16 predicted proteins | sample Subgrocontami54m_FD_187453 | JGI IMG/M metagenome (GOLD analysis project Ga0209726, IMG submission 187453) | Subsurface groundwater microbial communities from S. Glens Falls, New York, USA - GMW46 contaminated, 5.4 m (SPAdes) (version 3) | ecosystem: Environmental > Aquatic > Deep subsurface >... | reverse complement strand
CGATTCATGGCTTCGCCACCGCGATTTCTGATACCCGCCCCACCCACGCATTCATCCCCGTCCACAGGACGGGGCATCCTGCGTATTCTAGTAATAAACTCACAAAGATTCTCCTGCTGAAACAGAACATTGTCAACGCATTTCAAGACAATCGCTTATCGTAAAAGCAGATCAGCATAATTCAATATTAATATGGCTGACAATAGACCCCCAGCGCATCTCGACGGGTTATTTTAGGGCCAGCGCTCCAGTCAAGGTGAAAACAACATTCACTGCGCCGATCCCCGCATGCAAGCGTTGAATATTTTCATTTTGCGGCCAATTGTTTCAGTGCTTCCTTCAGATAACTCTGATCCACGTACTTTGCTGGCGTGAGCGGTGGTGCGCTCACAAGCTTCGCAGGTGCCGAACATAGAGCGATGCGCTCGGCTAACCATAGATTGGGCGTTCTAGCGACTCGGCGCTTTCTTGATTGCCGCTAGAATATCGTCAAGCGTCATATCCTTGAACAATGTTTCACGTTCGTCCGTGTAATTTCCGTACCCTGTCGTGAACTGGTTAAGAAATCGTACGGTATCGACAATGCCCATCTCTTTGGAGAGCAGATCAATCGCGTTTCGCGTGATTTCACTCAAAGGCTTTGCCTGGATAATCATTGCGTCACCTCCGTAATCAGCTCCAGCGGAGAGACCACTCTGGTTTGGCCCGTGTCCACCGTTGAATTTTCATTTCGCGGCCAATTGTTTCAATGCCTCCTTTAGATAACTCTGATCCACGTACTTTGCCGGCGTGAGCGGCGGGCCCTTGCTCTGGGTTTGTTCTGCATAGATTTGAATGTTGTATTTCAGTCCCTCCAGAGTCACGTCCCCGTCCGGATGCCAGAGCTGATTCTCCGTGTAGTACTCCCAGCCTTTTCTTGCGTAAGCGGGTTTTAGGTTCATTTCCTTGACCAAAAAATCCACGGCAAGCTCTTTGTTTGCATAGAGCCAACGATGCGCTTGAATCATCGCTTTCATGAAGCGGACCACAAGAGGCCTGTTCTTCTCCGCCCAGGAGCGTTTCGCCGCCAGCGCGGTTTGCTCGTAGTTGGGAATGACTTCTGCAAGTCTGCCGATCAAGTTGAATCCGGCTTCCTCCGCGACAAAGTTCAGTGGCACGGCGACCGTCGTGGCCGCAATCTGCCCCGAGGCTAGCGCTGCCAGATTCGCCGAAGATCCCCCTGCTATGACAAGGATGTTATAGTCGCGAGGGTATTCTAGCCCTTTGGCTTTGAGCACTTGCTTCAGAGCGGTAACGGTTCCCCCCGTCAGCGAAGAGCCGCCGAGAGTTGCGCCGCGTAGACTCTCGTAGCTCTTGTAGTTCTTCCCGCCGATTATGAAATGGGAAAGACCGTTGATGACACCGCCAATAAAGACGGTTTCCACGCCGCGCTCCGTTACCTCGACGAATGATTCCGGGCCGCCAGAGGCAACATAGAGGGACCCGGCGATGAGCGCCTGAACGGCTTGAGGCGTGCCGCGCAGCAGGATGACCTGCCCATCCAACCCCTGCTGCGAAAAAAAGCCTTGCTTCGAAGCGACCCAAAGAGGGCTATACCCCAGAGTTTTGGAAGATGCGCCGACCGGAAATTGAATTTTGTCTTGCGCCGATACGGCCGAAGTTGCGGCAACCAGCAACGAAAAAACGATCGCCTGAACGTTCTTCATGATCTCTCCTCCTCGTCGTTTGGTTAGTTAGTTCAGTGTTCAGTGACGAACCGCACGAGCGTTATGTGAATAACCGGGCGTTCCCTATTGGAGATCTCGGGCATCGTTGAAAGCTAACCAAACATATTTGAAATTCTCGGTTGAGTTTTACATTACAAAATCGGAAAAGAGATGACTCGCGCAAAGACGCAAAGACGCCAAGTTCGGAGAATTCGGAAAATATTCTTAACTTTGCGCCTTGGCGTCTTGGCGCGATAAATTGTCTTGCAGTCGTTTTGTCCAACATTTCTGAGGTAAGAATCTAATCGACTTCCGATGGTAGACTGAAACGGAAAAATATGTAACCCATGTCCCCAGACTTTTTTGTTACCTATGTCCCCAACCGGTCACTTACCAGTGCGCACAAACGAGAGCATGACCGCGTCGTGCCACATCCCATGCAGCAACAAGCGCTTCTTGAGAACACCCTCGCTCAGGGCACCCGACTTCTCGGCGACTCGAAGACTCGCGGCGTTCTCCGTTGACACAACCACTTCCAAGCGAACGAGAGTCGTATTGTTGAATGCCCACTGGACCAATTGCCGGATAGCCGTCGCGGCAACGCCATGGCCGGTAGCCGAAGATCGCACCCAGTATCCTAAGTTCGCTCGATGATTCACCTCGTCAATCTGAGTGAGACCGCAACCGCCGAGAAACCGGCCGTCCGGCGCCAAGATGACGAATTCGAAAGCTTTGCTGGCTTCGAAGGCCGACATCTGAGCCTCGATCCAGCAACGGGCCGCGTCCACCGTCAGATCAGGACGGCACCATGGCATGAACGGCCGGACCTCCGACACGGATTCGATCGCCGCCTCGTGGAGCGCTGCTGCATCGTCGAAACGATACGGCCGAATTGAGATGTCTGTCTTCAATGAATCAGGAAAAGGAGACATTCTGATTCTTCATTTCGTCAATGGCGCATCGCGGCCTCTGTGACCGTGTTGATTTGTACTCTTGACTTCATTAAGCAGGTTGGGAGTCTTCGATCGAAAAAGCAGAGTGTCCCCTTTTGCCTCACTGCACAACCCCCTCTTCTTCGAGTTTCTTCAGATACCGGCCGGTGATGAAGTTCTTGGCGTCCCCCTTCCGCAGCATGCTCTGCAATCGGTCCAGGAGAAGCTGCGCATCCTGTGACCCAATTCGATGAGCTAAGAAGGATCGGCCGGATCTAGGAAAGCGGGCAATTATAGGCAATACATCGTCAAATATACGCGCGAGCAGTCGTCGAAATGCCGGTCTTCCCTCGCGGCCCAAAACAATTCAATGGAGTCTAAGTTCGTAGTAAAGTTTTCAGTGAAAAATGGCTGGCCTCTAGCGGCCATATCGAGCCCTGAGCTTTGCGGCCGTCAAGACTTTTCCACTGTTAACATCCTTGATTCCGCGAACCGCCTCTTCGAGCAAGGCGAGATGCACATGCTCCCGTTCCAGGCGGTGGTAATAATCAAGACGCTCCGCATCGATCAATGCCGCGCAGCTTTCACCGTTCTTCGTCAGAATCTTTTCGCCGTGCTCGCGCTGAACCTGAGCGCACAGTTCAGTTAGTTTGGCCCGCGCACGAGTGAGAGGAATGATGTCCTTGGACGAGATCGCCATGAGAGTGTCTCCTTGAGGAAGACTCTAAATTACGTACAGGATTCTGTCAAGAATTCAGCCACAGCGCGCCAGCTTCCTTACAATTGTTCATTACAGATTTCCCCGCCGCGCTTCCGCGACCATATGATCGCAGACGCGAAAGGCATTGGCCTGGATCGTCAGCGCCGGATTTAAACCGCCGGAGGTGACGAACACGCTCGCATCGATGATGAACAGGTTGGGCACATCGTGCGCGCGGCCCCATTTATCCACCACCGAGGATTTCGCATCGTTACCCATGCGACAGGTTCCCATTTGATGGTTGTGGAGCTTGCGCACCCGCGTCTCCGGCGAGATGACGCGGCTGGCGCCCGCCGCCTCGAAGATCTCCCGCGAGCGCGCCTGCAGAAAACTCGCCAGCCGGACATCGTTATCGTGACTCGTGTGGGTGATGCGTGCCACCGGCAGACCGAAACGATCGCGCACCTCCGGGTCCAAATCCACCTGGTTGCTCGCCACCGGCAAGCTTTCTCCAGTCGAGTGGCTGTGCAGGTAGTAACGGTAGGTCGAGCGCATGGACTCTTTGTGTTGAAGCCCCCAGCGCGCGCCGTGAACGTCGCGCAAGGCGTAGTCGATGGGATCGCCGCCATGGGCGCGCGGATGCATGAAGCCGCCGCGGATAAAGCCTCGGCGGCTGTCGGTCTCGTAAAAATCTTGCAGCACCCGGGTGCTCGGCGCTCCTTGGTGGCCCTCCAGGGGCTCGGGGAAGACCGCGATGGTGATCGCGCCGGGCGCGTGAAGCATCAGATGCTTGCCAACGAGTCCGCTGGAATTTGCCAGGCCGCGCGGGAACTGCGATGACTGCGAGAGTAGTAGCAGGCGCGGCGTCTCCACGCCACCGGCAGCCAGGACCACCAGACGCGCCGGCTGGAACTGCTCGCTGCCCTTTTCGTCAAAGTAGACCACGCCGGTGGCGCGACCCGCTTTGTCGGTAGAGATCTCCCGGCTCAAGCAGTGCGGACGGATTTCGCATCGCCCGGTGGCCAGTGCCTTCGGCAGCAGCGCTTCCATTGTGCTCGACTTGGCGCCCACGGTGCAGCCATAGCCCGAGCAGAATCCTTTGTTGACACACGCCGGTCTGCCGTCATAGGCGCGCGAAAGGATCGCCATCGGAGTCGGGAAAGGATGCAGCCCCAGTGCTTTGCCTCCCTTTTCCAGAATCGCGCCAGCACTGTTGCGCGGCAGCGGCGGCGTGGGAAAATCGCGCTTGCGCGGCGGATCGAACGGGTTGGTCCACCCTTTGCCTGAGACGCCGATGGTCCACTCGGCCTTCTCGTAATACGGCTCCATCTCATCGTAGCTTACCGGCCAGTCTTCGATGGCAGCGCCGGCGACCGGACCGTCGGCGGATTTTACGCGAAAGTCGCTCTCATGGAAGCGCCACGATAGCCCGCTGTAATGAATCGTGCCGGCGCCGACGCACATGGCATTGGAGAAAAGCTGGACTTCATGGGACAGCCGCTCGGCAGGTGTCTGATCATTGGGGCGCCAGGTGCGCGGCTCTTGCTTGACCGTCGGCCAGAGAAAATGACGCTGCTTGAACAGAATCTCGTCTTCCAGGAAATCGGTCCGCTTGTACCAGGGGCCGCGCTCGAGAACGACCACCGACATGCCCGCCTCGCTCAACTCCTTCGCGGCCACCAGGCCGGAGGCTCCTGCGCCGACGATACAAACATCTACCGGCTCGGTTTGCGCCATGCTTACTTGCCTCGCTTCTTCTCGGGTTCGAAATCGTCCGGAATGTTCTCATCGTACCAGCCGAACGGCGGTTGGTATCCTTCGGGATGGGAAGGGCCGGGAAAGCCGATCATCTTCCAGCCCACGCGGTTGCGGTTGCCGCCGTGGCGCGGGTCGCCATAAAAGCCCTGCATTGTATGTTCGACTAGGTGAGAAAAGAACGCGCTCCGCCGTTTCTCCAGAAGAGTCAGAATCTGGTCTTGCTGTTCAGGTTGCAGCGAAACGAACGCCGCTGAGCTAAATTGTTCACCCGCGAGCCTGTCCAGTTCCTGAATGCCATTGACGTATAACGGCGCGTGTTCCGCTTCGTAGCCGGTAAGCGTATTTTCGATGTAATCGATCACGCCGGCCTCCAGCGCGCCAGGGTCGCGATCGGCGGGGATAATACGGCCGGTGGCCGCTTCGAGAGTCGATCTTTGGTGGGGGTTAAAGAGAACAGCCATGATTTGTCCTCTATAATCCGAATCGCGTGTCATCTTCAACCGGCGAACCCGCCGCGTCAAGAGCGATGGGTATCGCTGCGCTCAACCCATCCTACACGACGACGCCAAAAATTTACCGTTTGAAAGACTTGAAAAAACCCTCTTTCTCAAGCTCATCAAGCAGGCTTTCGTCGAGCATCGTTTGAACGTCCACGTTTACTTTTTTAGCGACGAATTCCGCGGTCGTGCGCAAGCCGTCCAGGCTGACGCGCGGCGGCATCGAAAACTGAGGGGCGTAATAATCATAGGTTTTCTCGACTAAAGCACGGTCCGATTGTTTCAGAATCTTCTGATAAACGTTCACGGTTTTTTCTTTATTGGTCATGACCTGATGAAGTCCTTCGATGAAAGCCTGCAAGAATCTCTTGGCGACACCTCGATGCTGCTGTAGAAAAGACCGGTGCATGACGATCGTGTCCAAGGGAAACGATGCCTTAAGGTCGCTCATGTGAACCAGGGTTCTGAAGCCGAGTTTCTCCGCTTGGATTGTTTGGGGAGGAGCCAGAACGGTTGCGTCAAGCGCTTTTGTGGTGAGTGCGACCATCCTGCCCTCGGAGGGACCGGCGGGAATAATGTTTACGGCTTCTCTCGGTATATTCCATTCTTTTAACGCCATGAGCACGGAAAGCTCGTTTTGCCCGCCAAAGTTTACGATGCCGATTTTCTTGCCTATCAAATCAGAGGGCTGTCGGATCTCCGGTCGCGCGACGACGCTGAAAGGAAACTTGTTGAGGGCACCGGCGACAACGACAAGATTCGCGCCCTGTAGATACGCAGTGACGGGGGCTGTCGCATCAATCTGCGAAAAGTGAATGCTCCCGCCAAGCAGGGCCTGCATCTGTCGGCTTGAGCCCGGTATCATGACGAGGTCGGCGTGAATCTTATACTTTTCCAGCAGACCCAGCTCTTTGGTAACCCAAATGGGCACTTGGTATCCGCCGAAACCGCCGTAACTGACTACGTATCGATCTTGCGCGGCGAGAGTCGAGGGGAAAATTAGAGACGCGGCCCATAAGAGAAATAGTGTGCCTAACATAAGTCCGTGCTCCTATCTATTGCCCTATTGAAACTCACGCCCATTGAGCAGCCACAATAAAAGAGGCAAACAAACTCGGGTGGAAGAGCGTGGAGTTTTTCTCGAACTCTAAGCAAGGGCTGTCTGGGATGTCAAGCGGTCAAACGGTTGTGATAGACACGGAAATGAGCCGATACTAGCATTCGCACAAACTAAAACTTCCCTTGAACTCTCGATTATTGAAGGAGGAGCGATCATGCCATCGAGCGACCTCAGAGAATTTCTCCAGCAACTCGAAACAAACAACGAGTTGCGGCGAGTGCTGGCCGTTGATTGGAACATGGAAATCGGCACGATAGCGGAACTCGTCAACGAGCGGGAAGGCCCCGCTCTCTTATTTGATGAGCTGAAGGATTACCCGGCGGGCTATAGAGTCGCCTGTGGGCTCATCAGTACGCCACGGCGACTCGCCCTCGCGTTGGGATTGGATACGGAGTTAGCTCCGATCGAAGTTGTGCGCCGCCTGAAAGACCTCTTTCGCTCGTTAGCGCCAGTCGAGCCGGTTCGCGTGGAGAATGGACCTGTCATGGAAAACGTCATGGACGGGAACGACGTGGACTTGAATCGATTCCCGGCGCCGAAGTGGCATGAACAGGATGGAGGCAGGTATTTGGGCACCGGCTGTATGGTGATCATGAAAGACCCGGAGTCCGAATGGGTCAATGCGGGAACCTACCGCGTGCAACTTCATGACCGGAATACCTTGGGCATCTACATATCACCCGGCCATCAAGGGCGCTGGATCCGCGAGAGATACTGGAATCAAGGAAAACCTTGTCCGGTGGCGGTCGTCTTGGGTTGCAGCCCGGTTCTTTGGATGCCGTCTTTTCTGGCTCTTCCCTGGGGTGTTTCTGAGTACACAATGGCGGGCGGCTTAATCGGCGCGCCGGTCGAGCTCGTGATCGGCAAGCACACCGGTTTACCCATTCCCGCCGCGGCCGAGCTAGTCGTCGAAGGCGAAATCCCTCCCATCAGCGAGGAGGCGCGAGAGGAAGGGCCGTTCGGTGAGTGGACCGGTTATTACGCCTCGAATATGCGCAAGGAAGCCGTCATCAGAGTCAAGCGAGTGCTGTATCGAGACAACCCGATTATCTTGGGATCGCCGCCGCTTCGGCCACCGGCCAATGATGCACCGGTTTACCTTTTCGGCGCGGCCAACCTTTGGAACGAACTCGAAAAGCTAGGCGTCCCCGATATTAGAGGAGTATGGCAAATGCGCCCCGGCGGGAGGAGATATTTCACGGTGATTTCGATTCGCCAACGCTACGCCGGACACGCAAAACAAACAGCCATGGCGGCCATGTCCGGGCCGGAAGGGGCTTATCACGGACGTTTTGTGATTATCGTGGACGACGATGTCGATCCGAGCAACACGGACGATGTGCTGTGGGCCATCGGCACCCGTTGCGATCCGGCAAATTCGATCGATATCATCCGGGACTGCTGGTCAACACCGTTGGACCCGATCATCGATCCGGAAAAGAGGAGCAAAGCTCATTTCAGCAATTCTCGGGCTATCATCGTCGCCTGCAAACCCTATGGCTGGTACAACGATTTTCCTAAGGTCAGCCGTGCCAGTGACACGCAGAGGGATACCGTTCTAAAAAAGTGGAAGACGTTGTTTCCAGATTAGGAAATTTGGGTCTTCCGGGATTACTGTGAAAGACTATTCACCACAGAGACGTGGTTCGAGAACCTCACCACCCTGAGGGAAATCGAAGGGCAGAGTTCACATGGTTCGACAGGCTCACCATGAGTGGAGGAAAGCCGCTCACCCTGAGCGTGTCGAAGGGCTCCGCGGTGCAATTTCCGAGTCCTTGCACTGAAACAGCGTTGGCCAGGTTAGCCACACAGAAAACTAACCAAACATATTTGAAATTCTCGGTTGAGTTTTACATTACAAAACCGGAAAAGAGATGACTCGCGCAAAGACGCAAAGACGCCAAGTTCGGAGAATTCGGAAAATATTCTTAACTTTGCGCCTTGGCGTTCCTTCGACTCGGCTCAGGACATGCTTGGCGCGATAAATTGTCTTGCAGTCGTTTTGTTCAACATTTCTGAGGTAAGAATCTGAATATCCGGAAATTTCAAACTTTGATCGCCGGAAAGGCGATCGACTTGGGGCGCACTTTCAACCTGACCCAAGTACGCAGCGGGCTCGCCAACCCGCGGACTGAAGAGCAATCCCGCAACGGGGTTAGCGGTGGATATCGTCTTCGGCCCCTGGCGCCTTGACGTACTTCGACATGGTCTTGCCGCGCAGATCATAGATGTATTCCACGACCTGACGGTTCGACATGTGTTTGCTGCGGTCGTACTTGTTGGCGTGAACGATTTCCGCCAAGGGGCGGCGTACCCCTTCCTTGGGCGAAACATCCGGGTAGCCGATGGGAATAATCAGATAGAGCGACATGACGTCGGGAACGTCGAGCACTTTTTTAAATCCCTCCTCGATGTGAATCGTCACCCACTGCGTGCCTAATCCCATGGAGGCGGCGGCGCGGTGCATCAACGTGCAGGTGTTGGAGAGCGCGTCGCTGAAGTGAGACTGATGGCGGCCGAAGGTGTGGCCGCCCATCACGGTTGCCCATTGGCGTCGGCCGTCGCCCAGGACGACGATCAGCGCCGGCGCCTCGGCCTAGGCCGGGGCGGGCTTTGAGCTTGCGCAGTTGCTCCTCGGGATCGCCGGTGACGTGAAACGCCGGATGGCGCAGCTCCGGCAATCTCATCTGCTCCATCCAGAAATTGTAATCGTCCATTTCCTCCCGGTAGACTTTGAACAGGGCTTGCTTCACGGCGGGGTCGGTCACCACGATGTATTCCCAGGGTTGCGCGTTGGCGCCCGACATGGCCCACCGGCCCGCTTCGAGAATCTTTTCGATGGCGCCTTCGGGAAGGGGATCGGATTTTAACCTGCGCGTGCTCATCCGCCGCTGCAACAGATCCATCAGCATTTCGTATTGTGGTGTCAAATTTATTCCTCCGAGAAATTTGCCCTCCTTCGCAGAAAGCCACGGGTGTAAACCCGTGGATGAATGCGAGGTGGGCACCCTCCGTAGCCTTGGCGAAGGAGGGTGCGCTTCGGAGGTTCCGCCCTACGAAGCGTGTGGAGAAGTGCCACGGCCGAAAGGCCGTAGGGCTGCACCTCGGCGTCAACATAGCTTCCCGCTCCAAACGCTGTCAAGATATGCTTTGCCGCCCGATCAAATAATTCCGCCGCCGGCATCGCTTGACAGGAGAAAATGATCCGATAGAAGCTGTAAGCACCATACATCGCATGGACGGAACCGTAACTTCGAGCCCGCGACGCGCGCTATTGCCAAGGAGGAGTGAATTAATGTTAGGGAAACTACTGCTCGGAATCGTCTTCTTGCTCGGTGCCCCATTTGCGCTGTTTGCCCAGGAACGTCACTACGTCAGCTATGGCGGCACGGCGGGATTTCAGGCGACCGTATGGGCGATGAAGGACTTGGGAACTTTCGAGAAGTATGGCCTGAACGGCGACGTGGTGCTGGTCGGCGGCTCGGCGCGGCAAATTCAGGGAGTGCTCGGCGGCAGCACGGATTTCGCCCAGGTCGATATCACGGCCGTGGTCGCGGCAAATCTCAAAGGGGCGGACCTCGTCGTGGTCGGCGGCACGCTTAATCGGATTCCGTTCAGCATGGTGACCCAGCCGGAAATCCGCGAGCCCAGCCAACTCAAGGGAAAAAAAATCGGCGTCGTCAACTTCGGCGGCGCCAACGAGTATGCCGTGCTCGCGGCGCTCAACGAATGGGGCATTCCGTCCTCGTCGGCGACGATCATGCCGGCGGGCGGCGCCGCTACTCGGTTGACCGGCATGGCAGCCAAAGTGCTCGATGCCACGGTGCTCTCGCCGCCGGAGACCATCAAAGCGGAAAAATTGGGCCTGCGCATTCTCCTTCACTTAAGCGAGTTGAAGACTTCCTTTCCGATGAACGTGATGATCGTGCGCCGCCCCTACCTGGAAAAAAATCGCGACGTGGTCAAGCGCATGATGAAAGCTCATAGCGACGCCGTGTATCAGCTCAAGCACGACAAGAAAAAGGGCATGGCGGTGCTCCAGAAACGGCTCTTGCAAAGGGAGAGCGACGTCATCGAGGCCACCTATGAATACTACGCGCCCAAATTCGAGTTCCCGCCGCGGGTGAGCCGAGAAGGCGCCGCGGCCACAGCCAAGTTCGTGCTCGACCGGGTGGCGGGAGGGAAGCCAAGCGCCGATGTCAGCAAGCTCTTGGACGAGAGCATCGTGGATGAATTGGAGAAAGAAGGCTTCTTCAAGTCACTGGCAAGGTAGGCTCTTCAGGCTTACCTCGATTTCATTCACCACGAAGATCCCAGCGAGGCTGAGCCGCAACCGAATCTCGGATTATCTCCCGCAAAGACGCCAAGGCCGCAAAGGTCGGAGAAAACACGTGAAAATCTTTCGTAAGAATATTTGTCTTTTCCCTCCGAACTTGGCGTCTTTGCGCCTTTGCGGGAGTCGTGTCTTTTCCGGTTCCGAAGTCCGGAACACAAATAGAAATTTCGCATACTTTCGGCTAGTTCTTCGCCGCTGCTTTTATCCGGTTTGTTGTAGTTTGAGAATTTCGTCGATGAGAAAAAGATCCGTGAGAAGCGAGCGCAAATGTATCAGAGCGTTCAGGTTGTCGATGAGCTGGGAGCTAATTGCGCGCTGGGCGAGGACGAGCTGGATGGCCGCCTGTGCGCTGGCGGCATCCCGCTCGAGCACGCCAATAAAAGATCTGTATGGCTGAGCCGGCTTAAGGTTCTTCGTGGCGACCAGTTCCTCAGCCAATGCGGCCAGCCCCTCCAGCGCTTCTTCGGAGCGTTTGAGCTGCGCGCGTATCTCAGTTGCCGAGCCGCCTTCTTCTTCTCCCGTGACTCCCTGGGCGGCGTAGGCAAGCATGAACTCGTAAGCCGCTTCAACGTGGTCGATGCGCTCTTTAAGCCTGTCTTCGATAGAGCGGTTCATAATCCCTCAGCTTCGCTCTGTTTTGCCACAGAGGCAGCGGCATCCCTGCTCGCACCGGCTGCGACCGGCCAGCGACTTTCGTCATAGTGATCGAGGTAGCACTCGCGGGAGATCCAACCGCGCAGCATGGAAAGAGTGATCCAGCGCTTCTCGGGTCTGGCGGCGAAATAGAAGTGGGCCATAATGAAGGTAATCAGAGCGACGCTGCCCACCCCATGCGTAACGTAGATGATCCCCCAAGTGTCGTCGGACAAAATATAGGGGTTGCGCTTCCACCATGGCGTGTCGACTTTGGCCATCATGATCAGGCCTGTGATGATCGTTGCCAATGTGGCGATCGCCACGACGTGATGAAAGAGCTTGTTTTCCAGCGGGTTCTTCCCTGGCTTTCCTGGCGCTGGCCCAGTGGAGCCCAGGGCTTGCTTGACCACCAGCCAGCCGTCGCTCAGGTCCTGGCTATTAATCCAGATCAGGCCCAGCCCTTTCCACAACGAGGCGTGAACGGTGTGAAAAATAATTGCCGCAGTGAGTACGAGGCCGGCAATCCAGTGGGCTGTCACCCAGGGAAACTTGATGCCCCAGATCGGTAGGAAGGCGGTGAGGAGAAGGGTCAGGACGGAAGCCGCCAATACCCAGTGAAAGAGCCTCGATGCGACGGAGTGGCGGAGAATCTTTTCCGGGAGCCGCTTAAGAAGAGTTTCGCTTATCGTTCCCGCGCCGGCCCCGCGCCAGCGCCAATAACAAAGCAGCGCGTGCGCCGCGATCAGCAGCGCTCCGGCCGCAACCGCCACCCAGATGAGATCCCAGGAAAGCCCGATGAGAATCTCTTGGCCCCAAGGGTTTCGCTCCCACCGAAACCACTCCATCTAAACCTTGACTCCCCGAACGGACCTCTTGACCAAATTCTTCATCAGCGAGACTTTGTAGTGGTTATGATTGAGCGGCTTGGCCCCCCAGATCGCCGTCTGCCCGGCAAGCTCGGCGGTCTCCTCGCTCACCCGCTCCCCACGCAAGCTGTCCTCAACCGGCTTGAGCCTTAACGGGCGATTTGCAACACCACCTACCACAACATGCGCCTGCTTGATAGTCCCGCCCTCGACGATCATGGCCGAGGCCACGTTGACCAACGCGAAATCCCACGCCTCACGATCGCTCAACTTCTCGAAGTAAAAGCGCGCGCCGGCCCAGGTGCCGGGAATACGGATGGCGGTCAACAGGTCTCCCGGTTTTAGTACCGTCATTCGTTTGATGTCGACCTTCGGGCCGACGAAAAAATCTTCCGCGTCGATCACGCGCTCGCCTTTGGAGTTGCGAATGACGAACTTGGCATCCAGCGCGATCAAGGCCGGAGCCGTGTCCGACGGCGACACGGCGACGCAGCGATCGGCTTCGAACAGACAGTGCTCTCGGTTCATCGCCGTCGGCGTGTCCGCATAGCATATGTTTCCTCCAGCGCGATAGCACGGCATCCCGGCGCGGTAGTACCAGCAGCGAGTATCTTGGCTCACGTTGCCGCCGATAGTTCCTTGATTGCGGATCTGCGGCGTGGCTACCTTGCGCGCCGCTTGCGCTAGCAGACCGTAGCGCGACTGGATGAGCGAGTTGGTGGCAACCTGCGTTAGCGTAGTCATGGCGCCGATCTCGACCCCATCGCCCTGCTGGCGGATGCCTCTTAGCTCTTTGATCTGGCCGAGGTCGACGACCACCTTGGGCTTTTTGGCGCGGTCCTTAAACCAGTCGAGGCTGTCCATGCCCCCACCCATCACCCACGCATCCTTGCCGTGCCGATTTACCAGAGCCAGGGCATCGTTGACGCTCGCGGGCTGGAACAATTCAAAGGCCGGCATCATGTCTTGGATTATGGCCATCTCTCTACCCTCCTCTTAGACATTGACCTCGAACGATTTGAAGGACTGGGGTTTTTTCTCAGCCGCGTTCAAGATCATGTCGCATGTCACCGGCGTTCGGTTGAAGTAGATGCCTCCCAAGGCATCGGAGATCGCGCACAAGACGGCGGCAGAAGCAGCGCCCATTGGCGGCTCGCCGATCCCCTTGACGCCGACCGGGTTGAACCGATCGGGTTGATTGACCGCGTCCCACTGAATATGGAGCGGGACATCGAGATAGGTGGGAGGTTTGGCGGT
>Ga0209726_10006318_pt1 | contig 13811 bp, 18 predicted proteins | sample Subgrocontami54m_FD_187453 | JGI IMG/M metagenome (GOLD analysis project Ga0209726, IMG submission 187453) | Subsurface groundwater microbial communities from S. Glens Falls, New York, USA - GMW46 contaminated, 5.4 m (SPAdes) (version 3) | ecosystem: Environmental > Aquatic > Deep subsurface >... | reverse complement strand
GGATGCAGATTGCGACGTGGTCATGGTGGCGCCTTCCGGTCCAGGCCGCTTGGTCCGCTCATCGTTTTTGTCCAAGCAGGGAATGGTTGCGGCATTCGCCGTGCACCAGGACCATTCCGGCACTGCAAAACAAACCGCTTTGGCACTATGCCAGGCGTTGGGCTTTACGCAGACGGGCGTGCTGGAATGTCGCATCCAGGACGAGGCGGCGTGCGACGTTTTTGGTGAGCAAGCAGTTCTGTGCGGCGGAATGGCTGAACTGGTTAAGCAGGCGTACCAAACGCTCGTGGACCGGGGCTATTCCAAGGAAATGGCTTACTTGGCCACGCTGTACGAGTTGCGCGGCTTGGTGGATTTGTACCACCACTTCGGCATCGACGGCATGTATGAGCGCGTGTCGGAAGCGGCGCGGTTCGGCGGTTTGAAAAACGGCTCGCGCGTCGTGGATGCAAACGTCCGACAGAACATGGAAAACGTGTTGGATGAAATCGAATCCGGAAAATTCATGAAGGAATTCTCCAAGGAAAGCCAAACCGGTTTTGCCTGGACGAAAAAAAAGATGGAAGATGCGCGCACGGACGAACTCAATCGGCTCGGCGTCCAAATCCGCAAGGAGTTCCGGATTACCCCATGACGTCCAACGTGCCTCTGATGTGGGTGGATGGCCAATGGGGCGGGCAGGCGTTGGTTCCCGCGTTTTCTCACGCGATGAATTACGCATGCGGCGTGTTTGACACGGCCCGCCTCTACAAAACCCCTAAAGGTCCGGCTTTTTTCCGGTTGGACGACCACGTCGACCGCCTCTTTTCTGCTATGCGTTTTGCCGGCTTTACCACGCGCTTCACGCCGACGCAAGTCAACGCCGCGGTCAAGCAACTGGCCAAGAAAAACAAGCTTGCGTCGGGGTACGTGCGCATGAACGCGTTTTTGCCGCAGGAAGAACTCCGCGTCTTTCCTAATTTGCGCAATGCAAGCTTGGCCATCATGGCTTCGACGCTGGACTATGCCGGCAAAGACTTCCACGATGGCGTGCATTGCCAGTTGTCCGCCGTCCGAAAGCCGCGGTCCGAAATCGTTTCTGCCGGGATCAAGTTTTCCGCCAACTACTTGCCGGCTTATTTGACCCTCAGGAATGCGCGTGCCAAGGGTTTTGACGAAGCTATTTTGTTGGACTCTCTCGGATTCGTGGCGGAAGCAACGGCGCAAAACCTCTTCCTGGTCAAAGGTGGCGTCTTGATCACGCCGTCCACGCGTTCGGAAATCTTGCCGGGCCTCACGCGCGACACCATCCTGGTTTTGGCGCGTCATTTGGGTTTTAAAGTCAAGGAAGCCGACGTTTCCACTCGGCAACTGCTCGCCGCCGACGAGGTTTTCTTGACCGGAACGGCGACGGAAATCATGCCTGTGACGAAAATCGGCACTAAGCGCTTCGCCGTCGGACCGGTGACATCCACGTTGAAAATCGCGTTTGACGACTCGGTCAGCGGCCGGCATGGCTTTTTCAAGACGTGGCTGACTTACTTATGACGTCCCAATCGACGTGCGAGGTATCCGCGCCATGATTTCAATGGTCACCTGCTACGACTATTCGTTTGCCAAGGCGTTGGACGGCATCGCCGACTACTACTTGGTCGGCGACTCGGCGGCCATGGTGGTCTACGGCGATCCGGATACCAAATCCATCAGTTTGGACACGTTGGAGCGGCACGTCCGCGCCGTTTGCCGCGGTGCCAAACAAACGCAGGTGGTGGCCGATTTGCCCATCCACAGCTACGACACTCCGGATGCCGCACGCAATGCCGCCTTGCGCTTCAAGAAAGCTGGAGCGCACGCCGTCAAACTCGAAGGCGCCACTCGGGCCACCTTGGAAGCGGTGGAGGCCATCCATCACGAAATGCCCGTCATGGGCCACGTGGGCCTGACGCCGCAGTGGGCCGAAAAAAACTCGGTGCAAGGAAAGACGCACGCCGAAGCCGAACGCATCTTGGACGAGGCGTGCGCGTTGCAGAACGCAGGTTGCATGGCACTTGTGTTGGAATGCATCCCCGCGGCTTTGGCCCAAAATATTACGCAAGTCCTCCGAATCCCTACTATCGGCATCGGCGCGGGTCCGCATTGCGGCGGGCAAGTCCTGGTCTTGTACGACTTGTTGGGCCTTTACGACGATTTACAGCCCAAATTCGTCAAGCAATATGCGGATTTGCGCACCGTCGCCCGTCTCGCGCTCAAGCAGTACGTCAAGGAAGTGCGGGATAAGACGTTTCCGGATGAAAAATATTCGTTCAGGTAGCTTGACGGTTTGGTGTTCGTGTGAAAATTATTCGTTCTCCAAGACAAACGCACGCCTGGTCGTCCCTCAAGCGCCGTTCCGGTAAAACCATCGGCTTCGTGCCCACCATGGGATTCTTGCATGAAGGCCACTTGGCTCTGGTGCGGCGGGCCAAGAAGGAAAATGATTTTGTCGTGGTGAGCATCTTCGTCAACCCGACCCAGTTCGGCCCGAAAGAAGATTTCAATGCCTATCCGCGCAATCTGAAAAAGGATTTGGCCCTTTTGGAAAAAGAAAAAGTGGACGTCGTGTTCGTGCCTTCGGCTAAAGCAATGTATCCGGAAGGCGTAAAGGCATCCGTCAAGGCCGGACCGGTTGCAAAGCCGTTGGAAGGACGTTTCCGGCCGGGCCATTTTGACGGCGTGTGCACTGTCGTCTGCAAGCTCTTTGATTTGGTCAAGCCGCACCGCGCCTATTTTGGGCAGAAAGACTTCCAACAGACCCGCGTGATTGAGGACTTGGTGGCGCGCTTGAAGCTGCCGGTCCGCGTGGTCGTCTGCCCCACGGTCAGAGAATCCGACGGGTTGGCTATGTCCAGTCGAAACGTGCATCTTTCGCCCATGGAGCGGGCCATGGCACCGGTCTTGCATCAACGCTTGTTGTTGGCCAAAAAAGACTTGACAGCCGGCGAGCCACCTATAAACGTGGAAAAAACCGCTATTGCTGTTTTGACGCTTTCTGGCTTCGAGGTGCAATATTTTATGGTTGCGGATGTGCAAACGCTGGCGCCAATCGGTCACGTGAAGAAGGCGAAACGCAAGCGCGTCGTGATTGCCGTGGCGGCGTACTTGGGCAAGACGCGGTTGATTGACGACGTGGTTTTTCGCGTCTGATTTTTTGTAGTGCTCGCGCCTACTTGTTTTTAACGACGTTTTGCGGTTTTCCTTTGAAGTACGCTTTGACGTTGCCCACCGTCGTGTCCAGGATCCTTTGGAGGGCTTCCTGCGAGTTGAACGCGTTGTGCGGCGTGATGATGACGTTGTCCTGGGCTAGGAGGGCGTGCTGTTGCAACGCCGTCTTGAAGTTCGAGGTCTTTAGGAAGGCCTCGTGCAGGAGTTGTTTTTCCTCGCGGATGGCGCCTTCTTCTTCCAGCACGTCCAACGCGGCGGCGCCGATGCGTTTTTCGAATAATGCTTTGAGTAGGGCCTCCGTTTCAATCAGTCCGCCGCGCGCCGTGTTGACCAGCACCGCGCCTTGTTTGACCCACTTGAGCGTTTTTGCGTTGAGCAGATGATGCGTCTTTTCGTTGAGCGGGCAGTGGAGGCTGACGACGTCGCTTTGCTGCAGCACGGTTTTGAGCGGCGCCAATCGGATTCCCTGCGTTTTCTTGGCATACGGGTCGAACGCCAGCACCTTCATCTCGAATCCTTGCGCAATTCGGGCCACGTGGTAGCCGATTTTGCCCAAGCCCACCAAACCGATGGTCTTGCCGGCCAAGTCGAACCCGCGCAGGCCGTCAAGGCGGAAGTCGCCGCGCTGCGTGCGTTCAATCGATTGGGGGATTTTTCGGCTGACGGAGAGGATCAAGGCGAACGTGTGTTCGGCCACCGTGTTCGAGCCGTATTCCGGAACGTTGCACACGGCGATGCCCTTTCGGGCGGCGGCCTTGACGTCGATGTGGTCAAAACCGGTGGACAGAGTGACGATGAGCTTGGCTTTGGGCAGTTTTCGGAGGAGTTTGTCGGTGACGTTTGAATAGATGAAGACGCCGACGGCGTCGGCATGTTTGGCCTTGGTTGCGTTCTTTTCTGTGAGGCCTTCGGTGAAACAGTCCACGCGGAATCCGCGGAGGTGGCGTTTGAGATAGTGCCCTTCCCATGGCTCCAGGTCGAAAAAGGCGATGCGTTTCATGCACTCGGAACGGTGACTGGCTTAAAAACGGTTGTCGTGGCGTCGTTACGGTTTGCTTTTGTTCCTAAACGTCGTTACGCATATATTGTCGTTTTTACCCATTATTTTCCATGGCGGATTATTCTTCCCTCTTCAGCATGCCGTCCGGACCGGCTTATTTTGATTCAGCGGCCTCCAGCCTCACGGCGAAAAGCGTGTTGGACGCCATGGCCGCATACTATAGCAACGTTCGGGCCAACGTGCACCGCGGCGCCCATCGCTACGCCCGGCAGGCCTCCGAGCAGTACGAAGCCGTTTACGGCAAATTGGCCCGATTTTTCAATGCATCCGAGCAGGAATTTGCCGCCGTCCGCAACACCACGGAGGCCTTGAATGCGGTGGCGTTGGGTCTGGATTGGAAGTCGGGTGACGAAGTCATCGTCACGGATGTCGAGCACCACTCCAACTTGCTTCCGTGGCTGCGGTTGAAACAAAAAGGCGTCAAGGTCAAGGTCCTCGAAGCCGACGAGCAAGGCCGGCTGCAGGCCGACGATTTGTCCGAATTGGTTTCGGAAAAGACTCGGTTGTTCTCGTTCACGGCGTGCAGCAACGTGTTGGGCGCTTCCGTTCCCGTCGTCGAACTTTCCAAAGCCGCCCGTGACGCCGGGGCGTTGGTGTGCGTGGATGCCGCCCAGTATGTTGGCCACCATGCCGTGGATTTGACGAAGTGGCCGGTTGATTTTTTGGCATTTTCCGGGCACAAGTGTTTCGGCCCGACGGGCATCGGCGCGCTGTTCCACCGCAAGGGCTCCGGCTTGCAGCCGTGGTTCGTAGGCGGAGGCACCGTGCGCGACGTCACGCTTTCGGACTACCAATTGCTGGAACACCGGGAACGTTTCGAAGCCGGCACGCCGGCGATTGCCGAGTGGATCGGCCTGGGCGTGGCACTGGATTTTATTTCAAAAATCGGTTATCCGGACATAGGGGCGCATGACCGTGCTTTGGCGGAAAAGATGCTTTCCGTGCTGCAGGACGCCGACGGCGTGCAGGTCTTTGGCCCCACGACGGTCGCGGAAAAATCGTGCGCGTTGTTTTCATTTGCCATCCAAGGCGTGCCGCACCACCAAGCCGCCGTCATGCTGGACGAATTGGGCTTTGCGGTGCGTTCGGGCCACCACTGCGCTATTCCCCTGACGCGGAAATTGGGCGTGGACGGCACGGTGAGGGCGTCGCTTCACGCGTACAACGATGAAAAACAAGTCGATAAATTCGCTGACGCCTTGGAAAAAGTGGCACTGCTGGGCTGAAGCGGCTTGAGCAAACGGAAGGAAATCGGTACGCAGGTTTGAATAAAAACGCGGGGGAAAATGATAAGGAAACCGTGGGCAAAAGCGGCGGAAGTTGAAGGTGGAAAAAACGGCGGCTTTTTGGCTCCCGTTTTTTTTTGTTTTCCGCGCCAAAGGCACTTCTTTCTTTCGGGTTCAAAGGTGGGTTTTGATGGTTCTTTGTTTCGTCGCATTGTTCGTCTTCGCCGTTTTGGGCATTTTTTCGGCCAAGTACCGAGTGTTGGCACAAGAGGCGTTGGACTGCGTGGTGCGTACCGTCACCCTTCGGCCGTGCGAGTCGAAGCTGGATGAGCGGCTGCATGCCAAAATCGTGGTCAAAGTGCTGCCCATTTTTCCGGCCGGGGCGCGGGCCATCCACAAAAACTTCCGTGCGCTTTCCATCCTGTTAGTCGTCATATTTTTCGGCAGCATGGTTTACTCCGGCATTTCCGTGTACAATTACTGGGCGTACGGCAACTGCAACGGACCCAATTCCTCCGAGTACTGCGTGTTCGATGCGGTTCTCGGGGCGAAAGGCCCGGTCGGTTTGAAGCCGCTGGCGGCAGGCGTGGGCCCCACGTTGGGCAACGGTTCCATCGCGCTGGTGGAAGCGGGGTGCTTCACTTGCCCGTTCACCCGTAAGACGCAGCCCGAACTCAAGTCTTTCTTGTCCCAGCACCCCGAAGTCCGCCTTGAATTCCGGGCGTTCCCGATTCCCAGCCACGCGAACAGCTCGGAAGCGGCTATAGCGGCGTTCTGTGCGGATGAGCAAGGAAAATTCTGGCCGTATCATGACTTGCTTTTCAGCGCCAGCGATTACTCGCGTGACGCTTTCCTTAAGTACGCGTCATCCCTTGAGCTTAACCCATCGGCGTTTTCCGCTTGCCTGGACTCGCAACGCGTCAAGGACCGCTTGCAAAAAGATGTCGACGCAGGCAAGGCCGCCGGTATCTACGGCACGCCGACGTTCTTCATCAACGGCTCGGCTTTGGTGGGCCCGCAGACCGTGACGCAATTTGAGGACGCGCTGAATGGAAACGCGGCGCCTTTGGTGGCAGGCCAGGGCGGTTCGTGCCCGCCGCCGGAATTGGAAAACCAGTAAGGCGTTTTGCGGTCTTTACGGATTCAGCTGGTTTTGAGCGCGTCCAGGATGGCGTCGGCCAAGCGCAACTTGTTGGCCTTGCCGTGCCGCTCGGTTTGCACGATTTTCTTTTCCTGCAGTTTATGCACCACGCGGTGGGCCCGAAGGCGGCTCATGCCGTCGATGCGTCCTATTTCGTTCTGGTATGCACGGCCGCCGTTTTGCACCAGGTAGTTGACGGCTTTGCGTTCGTCTTCGGACAGGAACCCCAACATCATTTCCGCGTTGACTTTCGATTCCGCGGACACTTGCTCGACTTTCTCGAAGGCAAGGTAGGCGATGGCCATGCCGACCAATATCCCTAGCAAAGCCAGTGCCACCATGAATTCGACGTGGTATTGGATGAACGGGCGGAACCACTCCGGCGACTGGCCGGGGCCCAGGTAGTAGCTTGCCAGAAGGCCGATGAGAAGAAGAATGAATCCGGAAATGATTCCGATGGACGCCAAAACGCGTTTGTTGAATTTGTTTCGCATGGTTGAAACACCTTTTATCGGCCGCTTGCGCCTTTTTCGTGTGTGAAACCATTGTTTCACGAAGTCATTAATATTGTTTCACTATTCAGAAACCTCATGGAAAAACCGTTTCAGGATTCGGACATGGTGGAAAAACCATTTTCGTGTTTGAGCGTGAGTGAAAAATCGGATATGCCAATCGGAAAAACGCTTCGAGGTGTAATCGGATGAACAACGTGGTCTTCGGGTTGGTCGTCGTCTTGTTAGTTGGCGTGGGCGTCGGCTTCGCGGCATTGGTCATGGCTAATTCGCCGTTTGCCGATGCTGAACCGACCCCCGTGGCGGTTGTGACCGGTCCGGTCCAAGACGTCTATATCAAGGCCTTGAGTACTGGGTTTTACGACAAGCAGGAAGTCACCGTCAAAAAGGGCATTCCCGTCCGGCTGCATTTTTCGACCGATGGGCGCGCCGGCTGCGGCAGCGTGCTGTTCATGGAAAAATTCGGGGTGCGGTTGGCTCCGCTCAATGGCCAGGAGGCCGTGGCGGTGTTTACGCCCGCGGAAGCCGGACGGTTCGCGTATCGCTGCAGCATGAATATGTTTCGCGGAACGATGGTGGTCGAATGAGCGAAAAGGATTGGTTCGTCATCGCAGCGGCCGTGCTGGTCTTGTTCAGCCTCGGCGGGCTTGGTATGATGGGGTATGGCGGCATGATGGGCAGTTGGGGTTGGACGGGCGTGGGTGTCTGGAGCGTCTGGCCCATCCACGTCTTATTGGGCTTGTTGTTCTTGGGTGCGTTGGCGTGGCTTTTTTCCAGGGGCGCAAGTCTAGGCCGGCCGGAGCATGGCGCGGGGGGCATTTTGAGGGAGCGTTTGGCCAAGGGCGAGATTTCGGTGAAAGAATATGGCCAACTGCAAAAGGTGGTCCAGGATGAATGAGTATGCGTGTGGCGTGTGTTCCAAGCCGGTGCGTTCGGATGCCAGCCTGAAGCAGTTTTGTGCCGTCTGCGGGATGGGGGTTCGGCACGGAATCCATCGCGGGGACATGGTGTTTTGCGGGCAGCGTTGCTTTGAAACGTTCAAGAATGGTGAATGTGAACTACCGATTGGAATGGGAGTGTGATGGACGTCATGGTTGCGAACAAATTGGATTCATCGGCGGCCGGCATTTCGTTGGCCTCCGTTCTCGGAGGACTTTACGTCCTTTGCCTTTTGGTCTTCTACGCGTTGCCTGAGGCGTACGTCGGCATTGGGCGGAGCATGTTCCATGGCGTCGCGTTGGCATCTGGGCCTGTCGGTTTACCCGCGGCCTTATCCGGTTTGGCCGGTTGGCTGTCCATCGGTTTTGCAATTGGCTGGGTGTTCGCCTGGGTTTACAATCAACGGGTATGATGCAAGACGCGTTTGGACTTTGGGACGCAATTATCGGGATTCAGGTGATTTGGTATGATTAAGTTGAACGTCAAAGGAATGCATTGCGCCAGTTGCGAGGCGATTCTGAAAGAAGACGTTGGGGCCGTTTCGGGCGTGACCAACGTCAAGGCCGACCACAAAAAAGGCGTGGTATCGTTTGACGGGCCGCAAAGTGCTTTGCCGCAAGTCAAGGCGGCCATTGAAAAGGATGGATACTCGGTTGAATGAGGGACTTGGAGAAACATGGGTATTCGATTGAATGAGTCAATGCTATTGCGGGTGGATTATTGATGGAAAAAGCGTTTATCGCGTATAATTTGACGTGTGACTCGTGCCGGGAAGTTATTTCCCGCACCGTCGCTGAGTTTCCAAATGCCGTGCTAAAAAATGTGGATTTGTCAAGTGGCGCGGTGGTCGTGGATTGTGCCGAATCCGATTTTGAGCAGTTGAAGGCCGCCGTTTACGAAAAAGGCTATGGACCGGCAGGTTTCGGGTCCAACAAATCAGTCCGTCACCTGATTCGGGGCGTATTAGGTAATGATTCGGCGTTTGCGGCCGAGCGCAAGATTTTGGAGTATTCCTTGGGCTCGCTAATGCTTGTTTTTGCCGTGGAAGTGGTCTTGGGACTCATGTTCTTCCAAAACGTCGCCAATTTCTGGCCCGTCTTCGCGCCGCTTTTGTTTCTCATGGCGGTGGGAATCTCCTCATCGATCGCCGCCGTACTGCACATGTCATTTTTCCGGACGGGTTTGACCGGGATGACGGGCATGATGGTCGGCATGACCATCGGCATGTCTTCCGGATTCATGTTGGGCGCCCTCATCGGCGCGACCAACGGCATGTTCGTCGGCTCTTTGGCTGGAATGGTCGTGGGCATGGCGTTGGGCGCGTGGGCCGGACGGTGCTGCGGCGTTATGGGCGTCATGGAGGGCCTCATGGCGGGTTTGATGTCCGGCACTATGGGCGCCATGTTGTCCGTCATGATGCTGCGCGAGCCCATCCTGCCGTTTTTGGTGGTTTTGTTCGCATCGTGCGTGGCCATTTTGGTGGGTTTGAGTTATGCCGTGTACAAGGAAGCCGGACACATTCCGCAGGAGACGTTCAATACCACGTTTTATGACGTCGCCGCGGTTTCCTTGATTGTCAGCATCGCATTTACGTTGTTGATGGTGTTCGGGCCCAAGTCGGCCGTCGTCATCGGCGTTTGAATCGCGAATAAGGGGTTGTGGATTTCATGAAGACGAAACTGGACATCCGGGGAATGCATTGCGCGTCGTGTTCCGTACTGATCGGCCGTGCGCTCAAGAAGCAGGCCGGCGTAAGCTCCGCATCGGTCAATTACGCCAACGAAATGGCGTACGTGGACCATGACTCGTCCGTCAAGCCGCAGCAACTGATTGCCCTGGTGGAAGGCGCGGGCTACAAGGCGTATGCGGTGGATTCGGGGATGTCGCCAGGTATTGGCCATGCGGGTGCGCACGCCGGTTCCCGCGGCGGCCACGACCATGCCGCGCCGTCCAAGGAAGACGAAGTCAAGGAACTGTGGAACAAGGTTTTGATTTCCGCGGCGCTGTCCTTTCCCGCTTTGCTGATTGGAATGTTCGGCATGGACCTGCCTTTTCAGTTGCCGTTGTTGTTCATCCTGGCAACTCCGGTCCAGTTCTGGTCCGGGAAACAGTTTTATCAGGGTGCTATTTCCGGGCTCAAGACGTTTTCGGCCAACATGGATACGCTCATCGCGGTGGGCACGTCCGCGGCTTATTTTTACAGCGTGGCGGCGTTGTTGGGCTTGGTGCAGGAACAGTACTTTGAAATCGGCGCCATCCTCATCACGCTGGTCCTCTTGGGCAAGTATTTGGAAGCCGTGGCCAAAGGACGCGCGTCCGAGGCCATCCGCAAGCTTCTGGACCTGACGCCCAAAAAAGCGCTCGTCGTGCGGAGTGGTAAGGAAGTCCTATTACCGGTGGAGCAAGTCGTCAAGGGCGACGTCATCCGGGTGCGTCCGGGAGAAAAGATTCCGGTGGACGGCGTCGTCACGTCGGGTGATTCGACCATTGATGAATCGATGCTGACGGGCGAGAGCATTCCCGTCGAGAAAAGCAAAGGCAGCAAGGTCTACGCCGCGTCAATCAACAAGCACGGTTCGTTGCTGTTCAAGGCCACGGGGGTTGGAAAAGACACGGTCTTGTCGCAAATCGTAAAGTTGGTGGAGGAGGCGCAGGGGTCGCAGGCTCCCATCCAGCGGTTTGCCGACGAGGTATCCGGGTGGTTCGTCCCGGCCGTCATCGCCATCGCCTTGGTGACGTTCATCGGTTGGCTCTTTTTGGGCCAGGTTTTCTCTTTCGCTTTGATCGTCGGCGTATCCGTTTTGGTCATCGCGTGTCCTTGCGCGTTGGGTTTGGCCACGCCCACGGCCATCATGGTCGGCACTGGTCTGGGCGCCAAAAGGGGCATCTTGTTCAAGAATGCGGTGGCTTTGGAGCGCACGGCCAAGGTCAATGCCGTGGTGTTTGACAAGACTGGCACCATTACCCAAGGAAAACCGGTCTTGACCGACGTGGTCGGCTTGAACGGCTTCAGCGAGGAAAAGGTTCTTCAGGTGGCCGCGTCGCTTGAAAAACCCAGCGAACACCCGTTGGCCGAACCCATCGTCCAAGCGGCGCACAAACGAAAGCTCAAGTTGGTTGCCGTGTCGTCGTTTTCCGCCGTTCCGGGCAAAGGAGTATTGGGTAAACTGGGCGGGCAGTCGTACGCGTTGGGTTCGCCGTCCCTGTTGAAAAAACCGTTGCCGGCCATCGCACCCCTGGAAGCTTCCGGAAAGACCGTCATGGTGCTTCTGAAAGGCCGTTTGCCCATCGGTTTGCTGGCCGTGGCCGATCCGATCAAGCCCAATGCCAATGCGGCCGTGTCGCGGCTCAAAGCAATGGGCATCGAGCCGGTTTTGTTGACGGGTGACAACGAACGCACGGCGCGCGCCATCGCGAAGCAGGCCGGCATTACGCACGTGGTGGCCAACGTGTTGCCGAAAGACAAAGCCGCCGCAATCAAGGCGCTTCAAGCCAAAGGCCAGGTAGTGGCCATGGTGGGTGATGGCATCAACGACGCGCCCGCTTTGGCGCAGGCCGACGTCGGCATCGCCATGGCGTCCGGGACGGACATCGCGATGGAATCCGGCTCGGTCGTGCTGATGAAAAACAATGTAGAAGACGTGCCGCGGGCCTTGGTGTTGGGACGCAAGACGGTGTCCAAGATCAAGCAGAACCTGTTCTGGGCCTTGATTTACAACGTGTTGGGCATTCCCATCGCCGCCGGGCTGTTGTATCCGTACACCGGGTGGTTGTTGTCGCCGGCGCTTGCGGGTGGCGCGATGGCAGTATCCAGCGTGTCGGTGGTGGCTAACTCCCTGTTGCTCAACCGGGCAAAACTGTAGGTATCGGTTGGGGTGGCGGAGGTCTTGTGTTGATGGTGCATGCGGAATCGTTTCAAGGGAAAACCGTCTTTGTCTGCGACGCTTGCCAGCTTGCGTATCGGGACGAGTCGGTCGCTTCGGCGTGTGAGGCGTATTGCTTGAAGCACAACGCCTGCAATCTGGAGTTAATCCGTCACGCGGTCAAGCGTACGTAAGGCTCGTAAAAAAAAAGCGGCAGAAATGCAAAAGGCGCGTTGCAGCGGCAATACGCGATTGCGTTTTGGTTTTTCCACCTTGGCCCGCGTCCTTTTTTTTACGTTTTTTTTCTGCCTTTGTTTTTTTTGGTTTGATTCGCCCTTTTTTTTCAAAGCGGCTTTTTCTTCAATTTTTCCTCTTTTTTTCTTTGAGGCGGGTTTCCGGTTTTTTCCTGCTTTGCGCTTTGGCTTACCTTTTTTCATGTCCCGCGTACTTGGCACGTCTGGAAGCGGTGCGCGTTTTTTGTGGCGACGGCCTGGATTTGTTCGGTTGTCAGCCAGGGCTGCTTGAGGATGGCGGGGTCCATGATGGTGGGACTGGGTTGGAACGGCTGCAAAAACCAGCGCTTGGCTGGCGCAATCTGTAAGGCGATTTCGCCCAGGTCTTCTTCCGTCAAGCCGGGTGCGACCGTGGTGCGGAATTCGTAATCGATTCCGGAAAACTTGATCAACTCGATGCTTTCGCGGATTTTGTCCGGGTCCAGCAATACGCCCGCGATTTCGGCGTATTTTCGGTACGGCGCCTTGACGTCCATGGCCACGTAGTCGGCCAACCGGTTCTGGAAGACGTACTCCAGCCGTTCGGGCATCAGGCCGTTGGTGTCCAGCTTGACGCTGAAGCCTTTGGCTTTGAGTTTTTCCATGAAGGCCGGCAGGTCGGGCCAGATGGTGGGCTCGCCGCCGGTGATGACGACGGCGTCCACGTATTTCTTGCGGGTTTCCAGTTGTGCCAAGACGACGTCGGGGTTGGCGCCCGTCACCTTTCCACACGCCAAATCCGCGTTGTAGCAGTAGCCGCAGCGCATGTTGCAACTGGCAGCAAAGACGATGCTGGCGACTTTTCCGGGGTAGTCCACCAGCGTGGTTTTCTGGAATCCGCCGATTTTCATGGGGATTAGTCCGAGGAGTTGATGCGGGCCGCCTGAGTAGCCGTTGTCTCGGCGTTGCAATCCTCTTGGCCGGTTTGGGTCGTAGCTGTTTTAATCACGTATTCCTGCCGTTCGGCGTATTCGGCCTGCTTGCCTTCATTCCATTGGTCCACGGGGCGTAGGTACCCCACGACGCGGCTGTAGACTTCGCACTGGGTGCGTTCTTGTTTGGTTTCGGTGATGGTTTCCATGGTTTCCGCCTCCTTTCTTTTTAGCGATTTTTTTTCTTTTTTTTTTCATTGCGTGCTGTTTTTCATGGCAATGGGCGTTTCTGTTCCCATCCGGCCGTGGTTTGCATCGTCTTGGATGGGGTTTACCCGGGTCACGTACATGAGTTCCTCGTCGCAACGCGGGCAGAACGGATGCTCGCCAGCTAAATAGCCGTGTTTTGGGCAGACGCTGAACGTGGGTGTCAACGTGAAGTACGGCAGGCGGAAGTTGTCCGCGATTTTGCGCACCAGTTCACGCGCCGTCTTCCAGTCGGAAATCCGCTCGCCCACGAATCCGTGCAGGACGGTGCCACCGGTGTACTGCGTTTGCAGTTCATCCTGGTGTTCCAGCGCTTCGAAGATGTCCGGAGTGTGGCCCACGGGCAGATGGGATGAGTTGGTGTAGTACGGAGCGGCGTTTTGTTCCTTGAATGCGCGGGGGTTGGCCACCTTGATGTCCGCAAACCGCTTGGTGTCCAATCGCGCGAGTCGGTACGAAGTCCCTTCGCCGGGCGTGGC
>Ga0209726_10006317_pt1 | contig 13812 bp, 14 predicted proteins | sample Subgrocontami54m_FD_187453 | JGI IMG/M metagenome (GOLD analysis project Ga0209726, IMG submission 187453) | Subsurface groundwater microbial communities from S. Glens Falls, New York, USA - GMW46 contaminated, 5.4 m (SPAdes) (version 3) | ecosystem: Environmental > Aquatic > Deep subsurface >... | reverse complement strand
CGTCCGGATCATTACATTGCGATATCCCAAAGAGTAAAGGCTCGGATAGAGAAGTATTACGGGCGGGAAGTTACGGCGGTGGTATATCCGCCGGTAGAGACGGATAAGTCCAAAGTCCAAAGTCCAAAGTCAAAAGTCAAAGATTTACCAAAAGACTATTTTCTGGTTGTTTCAAGGTTGGTACGTTATAAACGCATTGATCTTATTATTGATGCGTTTAATGAACTGAAGCTGCCGCTTGTTATTGTAGGCTCGGGTCACGAAGAACATTTGCTTCGCATACGAGCATCTGATACCATTTTATTTGTTTCTTCGCATTTGACAGACGCGGAACTTGGTGCCTATTATGGAAGTTGCCGCGCTTTTTTGTCCGCGGCTGACGAGGATTTCGGTATAGCAGCGGTAGAGGCACAAGCTGCGGGCAGGGCGGTGATCGCTTACGCTCAAAGTGGGACAGCTGAAGTAGTCAGAGACGGTAAGACGGGAATATTGTTTCGGGAACAATCCAAACAAAGCATTGTTGATGCCGTAAAGAAATTACAAAAGACGACGATAAGCCCGGAAGCATGCATCAAAAACGCACAGCGTTTTACGAAACGTCGATTTCTAAAGGAAATGAAAGAAACGGTTGATAAACTTTATAAAACGATATGAATGCTGTAATATTTGCCGGCGGGGTAGGAACGAGGTTGTGGCCCTTGTCACGCAAAAAATCTCCCAAACAATTTGAGAAGATCATTGAAGATAAATCCACTCTTCAATTGGCAGCCGAACGGCTTCAGCCGGATTTTTCCTGGAATCATGTGTATGTCGCGACCGGTCAGGCGTATGTCCCGATAGTTCAGGATCAACTTCCAAAACTTCCTGCGACCAATGTCATCGGCGAACCTGAAGTTCGTGATGTGGGCCCGGCAGTGGGACTCATGACTGCAATACTTGCAAGGACTGCTCCTGACGAGCCTATGGTCATTCTTTGGAGTGATCATTTGGTCAGAAAAGAAGCGCTTTTTCGTAAAATTCTTCATGCAGCCGGAGAAATTATCAAAAAAGATCCTAACAGGATCATATTCGTCGCCCAAAAACCAAGATTCGCAAGTGAAAATCTCGGGTGGATCTCTTATGCAAAAGAGATTCGCCGGGTAGAAGATACCGCGTTTCACGCGTTTGTCGATTTTCAGTATCGCCCGGATAAGATTACTGCCCAAAAATATTTAGCCAGTGGTCACCATGCTTGGAATTTGGGCTACTTTGTTACCACACCACGTTTTTTGCTCGCCCAATATGAACGTTTCGTTCCAAACGTCTATGCCGGATTATCCCGGATTGCAGCCGCTTGGCATAGCGCCGGTTATAATGATGTGCTCAATTCTGTTTATCCGACTCTTGAGAAGATCAGTTTTGATAACGCAATTTTAGAAAAGTTAGATCCGTCCCAAGCTCTCGTTGTTTCGGAAAACATTGAGTGGAGCGATATTGGGGCCTGGGAAGCTCTCAAGGAAGCTCTTGCCGACGCAGAAGAGAAAAACGTGACGCAGGGTAAAGTGATGCTCAATGACACCCAAGATAGCCTCGTGTATAACTACACGGATCAACTTGTGGTGACCATAGACCTTGACGATATGTTGGTCGTTACTACTAGCGACGTCATCCTTGTATGTAAAAAGGGATCCGTGCCGAAGATCAAAAAACTCGTGGAACGCATGGCGGGAACGGAAAATGATCATTTAACCTAACCTATGTGGTACGAAAATAGCAAGCGTGCAATTGATATATTTGGCAGTTTATTTCTCGGAATCATATTTCTTCCTATCGGAATAGCCACCGCTATAGCCATTAAGCTTGATAGCCCTGGATCGGTACTGGCTGACACACCACGCCGTGTAGGCAAAGGAGGGAGTCTTTTTCGTATTTATAAATTTCGTTCGATGATCATTAATGCACATCGGAAGCTCCGCAGCGATCCGAAGTTAGCTACTCTTTACACCGAGTACAAAAAGAACAGTTACAAACTCAAGGAAGACCCCCGGGTTACCAACGTTGGCAAATTTATCAGGAAACATTCTCTTGATGAGATCCCGCAGCTTCTCAATGTGTTTTTTGGGCAGATGAGCTTAGTCGGACCCCGGCCGTATTATCAGGACGAGCTTTCCCAGCAGCAGAAGAAATATCCGCATACTAAAGAATTGGTTTCTGTCGTGCTTTCCGCCAAACCCGGCATCACGGGATACTGGCAGGTATCGGGAAGAAGTGAGGTAAATTTTGACAAGCGCATAAAAATGGACGCAGATTACGTAAGTAAGCGCTCAATTTTGTTTGATATTACCATTCTTCTTAAGAGCCCTTGGGCGATGATATCCGGCAAAGGAGCGGTGTGATACAATATTACCTATGCCCGAAATGTTTAAAAAAATTTCATTGAATACTTCACCATCGATAAAATCCACTGACCGCAAACGACGATTTCCGTGGAAATTCATTTTTATTCCTTTAGCTGTTTTTCTCGTATGTATCCTGATTATCGGTATTTTGCTTTTGCCGATGAGGGGAGTCATTGTCGCCGCGCGAGAGACAATTGCCGCCGGAAGTACCCTTGGGGCGGCAGTTAAGAATCAGGATTTGGAGCTGGCAAAAGCCGGACTCGCTACCACCCGGGAGAAGCTTACTATTCTCTCAGAAGAATACAAAAAAATGTCTATGCTCAAGTCTGTTCCTTTTTTGGGTAGTTATATTGCGGACGGCGAACACGCAGTTAATGCCGCATTTGCAGGCCTGTCCGCCGGGGATAAAGCAATTGAAGCACTCGAGCCCAACGCGGACCTTTTAGGACTCAAAGGCGAGAGTAAATTTGTGTCCGGTACGGCAGATGAGCGGCTGCAGACGGCGGTAAAAACAATGAGCGCCCTTACCCCAAAAATTAATGAAATGGCTGTACATATCGATACGCTCCGTAAAGAGGTGGATGCTATCGACCCCAATCGCTATCCGGTAAAGGTAAAAGATACCATAATTCGGGAGAAGATCGTACAGGTCAAAGACATCATAGAAAATGCGGCGAATCTCTTCGTTAATGCACAGCCACTGCTTATGAACCTTCCTAAACTCTTAGGGGATAAGGAAGAAATGCGTTACCTCGTGCTTTTTCAAAACGATAAGGAGCTTCGGTCTACCGGCGGCTTTATCACGGCATACGCGCAGTTTCGGCTGGTTAAAGGCAAAGCGATTTTAGAAAAAGCCGATGATATTTATGCGTTAGATGCTGCCAAAAAAAAGAATTTTCCGGCACCCCGGGAGATATTGACGTTTCATAAAGGGGTATACAATTTGAATATCCGTGACTCTAATCTTTCTCCTGATTTTAAGCTTTCCATGCAGCAATTTGAGGAACTTTATGATTCCGTTTCCGGCAAGGAAAAAATTGACGGAATATGGGCAGTCGATACGCATGTATTGGTTGAAGCGTTAAAGATTTTGGGTTCCGTATACGTTTATGGTCGGGAGTTTAGCGCGGATACGGATAAGCGCTGCGACTGCCCGAAGGCCGTCTATGAGCTAGAAGATTATTCCACACGACCCGTGGGATATTTGCGCGATGCCAGAAAAGACATCATCGGGGTTCTCCTCCAAACCCTTCTCCAGAAGGCGCTAGGAATTTCCCCCTCCAAATACTGGGGACAACTGTTCCAGATGCTTCTGGCCGAAATCAATGAGAAGCACGTGCTTGCGTATTTCCATGACAGTGACGCGCAGAAGGCAGCTGAGAGTTTTAACATGGCCGGTCGCATCATGACCGCATCAGAAACTGCGACACTTCTCAAGTATCAGGAAGGGAAAGATTGGGATTACCTTCATATTAATAACAGTAACATGGCCGGCGCCAAAGCCAATATGTTCGTTTCGCAGAAGGTTACCAAAGATGTTTCCGTAGGAAGCGACGGGACGGTGACGACCAAGCTTGCCCTCGAGTACAAAAATCCATACCCCGGCAGCGACTGTGGGCTTGAAAGCGGAGGTTTGTGTCTGAATGCTCCGCTTCGAAATTGGTTCCGCGTCTACGTTCCTATTGGCAGTAAACTCGTTAATAGTAAAGGCGCCCAGTCGCCCAAAGATAATAAACCGGTGGGTTTGGAAACGTACGATTCCTTAGGTAAAACCGTATTTGAAGGATTTCTCATAGTAAATCCTTTGGGTACGGCACGGCTTGATCTCACATATACATCCGCGGTCAAGTCCGAAGACGGGAAATATAAAATTTTGATCCAAAAGCAACCCGGGACAGATGGAGACGAATATACCATTAAACTCGGCGGTAAAGAACGGAAGAAATTTGAGCTTGTCACGGACACGGAGCTTGTGTTGTAACTCCTTATGTTCCCCAACCGCGTCTATACGACGCATGCAGTCGTCCTAAAACGACGAAACGCCGGTGAAGCGGACCGCGTGGTAACTATCTTTTCCAAGGAGTACGGGCGGATGAAAGTAATTGCCAAAGGTGTCCGGCGCGTACATAGCAGGCGGGCTCCCTATCTGGAAGTTTTTTCCCACGTAACGCTTATTCTTCACAAAGGAAAAACGTGGGACTCTATATCAGAGGCAACACCAATCCATGCGTTTCCCCTTCTTCGGGGGAGCCTGGCGCTCATAAGCGAAGGATATTACCTTTGCGAACTTGTGGACGCGCTTACACCAGAGCATCAGGAACACAGGGATATTTACACGCTGCTTCTGGAAGCGATGATGACTCTTAATAAGACTTCCCAAACCAATCCGGTAGAAGTAAGCAGGCAGTTTGCTCTGGAACTTTTACGTAGTCTCGGATATCTTGCCCGCGACCGTTCGTTGCCATTGGGTCAGATAGACCCGTACATTGAGAGAATAATTGAAAAGCGTTTACATACTCCCAAGATTCTTTCCCGACTTTCTGGTACAATTTCTTTATGACACTCATGGACAATATTGGTTCTCTTGCAAAACGCCGAGGGTTTATCTACCCCGGGAGCGAAATTTACGGAGGAATTGCAGGGTTTTGGGATTATGGGCCTTTGGGCGTGGAGCTAAAAAACAACATCAAGCGTGAATGGTGGAAAAGCATGGTATACGCGCGCGATGATGTGGTGGGGCTTGATGCAGCCATCGTTATGAATCCTGAAGTATGGGAAGCGTCTGGGCATATGAGTTCATTTACTGACCCTCTGGTTGAATGCAAGGCATGTCATAAGCGATTCCGTTCTGATAAACCTGAACTGTTAGCAGCACACGAGAAGGAACACAAGGAAAAGGTGGAGTGGACGGAACCCAAGATATTTAATCTTTTAACCGAAGTGCTATTGGGAGTAACCGAACCTAAGATGACCGCATACCTTCGCGGAGAGATAACCCAGGGAGTGTTTGTTAATTTTAGAAACGTCGTGGACTCGAGCCGCGTGAAGGTGCCGTTTGGTGTCGCCCAGATTGGGAAGGCGTTCAGAAACGAGATTACCCCCGGGAACTTTACGTTCCGAAGCCGGGAGTTTGAGCAGATGGAACTTGAATACTTCGTCAGGCCGGATGAAAAGAACGCTAGTGAAGTATTTGAATATTGGAAACAGGCACGTATGGCTTGGTATCTATCACTTGGGATGAATAAGACAAAACTTCGTTTTCGTGAACACGAACCAGAGGAACGGGCACACTATGCAAAAAAGGCTTGGGATATAGAATATGAAGCACCGTTCGGGTGGAGTGAGTTTGAAGGGATCCATCATAGAGGAGATTGGGACCTTTCCCGTCATAAATTGGTGTACACGGATCCCGAAACAAATGAAGGATACACGCCATGGGTTATTGAGACGTCCGGAGGAGTAGACCGGGCGACTCTATTTTTTTTGATCGACGCGTATGTACAGGAAGAAAAGAGGATTGTATTAAAACTTCATTCACGGCTGGCACCCGTGAAAGCAGCCGTGTTTCCGCTCGTAAGTAATAAACCGGATATCGTAAAGAAAGCCCGGGAAGTATATACACTTCTGAAGAAACATTTCGTCGCTTCCTGGGATGATCGCGGCAATATCGGGAAACGCTATCTTTCCCAGGATGAGATAGGGACCCCATGGTGTCTGACCATTGATTATGATACGCTGGGAAGTGATACGGTTACCGTACGGGATCGGGACACGACGAGTCAGACCAGAGTCAATATAAGTCAGCTGCAGAGCTATATTCAGGAAAAATTGGGAGGGACCATATGAGAAATAAAAAGCTTTTAATCATTAGTGTTGTTGCAGTCGTTATTGTGGCTGCCGTCGTGGGAATTATTATGATTGCTCAACCGAAGAAGAATATTGCGGTAGTCGTGGAGGAACAACCTCAGGAAGTGGTCGAACCTCTTGCTTCGTCAGTTGCGGTAAGTCTTACAAAATCTAAAGTAAAAGATAATACGATCGTTATGGGTATTTCCGGGATGCAGTCGAAGTACAAAACGGTTGCGTATGAATTAAGTTATGACAGTTTGGGGATTGTGCAGGGGGTTACAACCAAACCGCTCGATGTGATGGGAAAAGATACATTTACCCGGGATGATATCTACCTCGGGACGTGTTCACGTAATGTTTGCCGCCCGCACCCGGGGGTAAAAAAGATATCCCTCGTCCTTGAATTTACAGACTCATCCGGTAAAATAAGCCAATTCTCCAAAGACTACGATTTTTAGTCAGCTATAGTAAGGTCAGGCAGGTGAGCGGTATAATTCGCAGCATGGATTGTGCCTCCGAATTTTTTTGATAATTCAAGAATTGTGATCCCAGTGTTATTCATGTAAAGGGGTGAATAATCCGTTAAAGATAGAGAGAGAACGCGACAAATGAGAACGCGTAAAAACGTACCATGCGACACCACCGCGATATTTTTTCCTTCGTATAATGGGAGAATAACCGAGAGGAATTTATCCGCTCGTATACAGAGATCAGCAAGCGACTCTCCCCCTTTGGGACGGAAGTGAAGGTATTTCCATGATTCACTATAAATTAGTTCGGGATAAATACTATTGACTTCTTCGTAACCGAACCCTTCGACTGATCCAAAGTCACGCTCGCGGAGTTCGTTTTTCGTAATTAGAGCAATCTTTGGATGAAAGTGATAAATTTTGCGAGCGGTATCCAGCGCGCGCGTAAGCGGCGATGTGAAGATAACGTCAAGCGGATAGGATCGTAGGTGTGTGGCAACCTTGGCCGCCTGTCTTTTTCCTTCGGCAGTAAGCGGGATATCCATAATTCCCATAAGCTTTCTTTCGCGATTCCAGATGGTTTCTCCGTGACGGATGAGGATAAGCGTTGTGGTCATAGAAACTGATTATACTGTAGAACCCCGGAAGTTGTTACGAATTTAAGGGGGGGATAAAATTGCGGTCGCAATTTTATTGACCCCTAATAAATTAGATGATATTGTGGAGGAGATGGGGAAGAAAGGTGTTACCAAGCTGATAAGTCGAGCGGTGCTTACCTTAGCTGAAGGATTATTCTCCCATGCCGTCGATTTGGCATTGTGGACTGTAATTTACTTGGGAGAAGTTGGTCTTCCACAATCTACCTCCGGTCAGGTGTGGCGTGCGCAGGTTGCAGCGGATGAATTATTACATCAGGTAAACTATGACGTGATCAAAGAGGCGCTCAAAACAGCCCGTCGAAACGGGTGGATTAAAAATCGTCGGCGAAATGCGCTGCCGGAGATTACTGAGAAAGGAAAGCGGCGTCTTGCTTCGGTTATTCCGCAGTACGATGAGAAACGGTTATGGGACGGACGGATGCATCTGGTGACCTATGATATCCCCGAGAGCCGCAAAATCGATCGGGAACTTCTGCGTGAGTATCTGCGCAGAATAGGGTGCGCCATGCTCCAAGAATCTGTTTGGATTACGCCGTATAATCCCATTGACCTCGTGCGGTCATTTGTTGAGAAAAAGGAATTATCAGGCACGGTCATCGTTTCTGATTTGGGAAAAGACGGAGCCGTCGGGGAAGAAGATCACCGGGCACTTCTCATTCGTATCTATAAACTTGAAGCAATCAACGAGCGATACGAGGAGTGGCTTTCAGATGTGGGAGATGCCCGAGCGGTTGACCACCACCTGCTCATCCGGTACTTATCCATCCTCACCGACGACCCGCAACTTCCCTTCGCCCTCCTTCCGCCATGGTGGAAAGGAGACAAGGCCTACGCGTTCGTTAGTCTGCAGCTTCTATCGGTGTCAAAATCATTGCGGCCGCAAGTAAAATGACCCCGATAACAGTCTCTCCAGCTTCCGTAACCATTCACGAGTTACCAAAGGATTTGTCATTGCGAGGAGTTTTACGACGAAGCAATCTTTCCTGATGGAGATCGCCACGCCCCGCCAAGCGGGGTATCGCGATGACACGGTGCGTAAGTCCTTGCCTTCTTTTTTGTGAAATGACCCCTTGACATCCCGTGAAAAATGGGTAAATATGGATATTAATGGGAAGAAGTGGTAGACTTGGGACATGAAGTTATTCCTTGGGGAGTATGACCATAGTTTAGATGACCGGGGCAGATTAACGCTCCCGCGAAAGATTCGGCAAGAGATAGACGAGAAGGAATTGGTACTTGCGAAAGGATTTGATCCATGCATTTTTGGGTTTGACAAGGGGAGTTGGGAGAGAGAAGCGGCCAAACACCTGGAAGCGCCGGTGACAGACGAGAAGGCACGGAATTTACGCAGATATTTGTTTGCCGGGGCACAAAAAGTAGAAGTGGACAAGCTTGGGCGCATACTCTTGCCTGCCCAGCTCAAGGAGTACGCTTCAGTTTCAAGGGATGTTGTTGTTATAGGCGCGGGAGATCACTTTGAAATTTGGGATAAAGCACATTGGAAAAAGCATGCCGTCATGCTTACCGGAGTATGAATACCTATCATAAGCCGGTCATGGTGACAGAAGTAATAGAAGGATTAGACGTTGATGCGGGGAAGAAGTATATCGACGCGACAACGGGTGGCGGAGGACACGCGGTTGAGATTGAGAAGCGTGGAGGCAAAGTTTTAGGGATTGATCAGGATCCGGAGGCTGTTGAGTTTGCGAAGCAAAATTTTAAAGGAAAAATTGTCCGGGGAAATTTTCGGGACATTGAAAAAATTGCAAAAGACAATGGATTTGACCAAGTAGATGGGATTCTATTTGACCTGGGGGTATCCAGCCATCAGATAGATACACCGGAGCGCGGATTTAGCTATCGCTACTTACAGGCTCCGCTGGACCTTCGGATGGATCCGGAGCAGGGAGTATCGGCGAGAGACTATATAAACAAATTGTCAGAAGAAGAATTGTATGAAATATTTGCAACGTATGGTGAAGAAAAGCTGGCTCGGGCAATTGCTCGTGCTTTTGTGGGCACCCGTCGCGAGAGGCCTTTAACAACAGTGGGTGATGTGGTAGAGATCGTGAGCCTAGCGGTAAGAGACGCACGGGCCAGGACAAGTACACTCGCACGGGTTTTTCAGGCTTTACGGATAGCCGTCAACGATGAGCTCGGAGCATTAAAAGTCGGACTACGGGGAGCAGGAGAGGTCTTAGGATCGGGCGGGAGGCTTGTAGTAATAAGTTACCATTCTCTTGAAGACCGGATAGTCAAAAGAGAAATAAGACGGCTTGGGTATAAACAGATCAATAAACGGCCTATGACACCAAGCGGGAACGAAATACAGGAAAATCATAGGTCGAGAAGTGCGAAGTTGCGAATCGCAGTAAAATTATGATAGCACGCGTTATTGGATCAGGAATACGGTTTCTACCTTTGATGGTAGTACTTCTCCTCGTTGTGGAGATTCTTGTGACCAATGAGCTTGCCGGATTTGGCAGGAAAGTGGGGGGTGCCAACCGCGCGATAGATGCACTCAAGGAAGAGAATCAACTATTGCAGGAAAAAGTAGCTTCGCTTTCGTCTCTTCTCACGGTAGAAGAAAAGGCCCGCGCCCTCGGATTTACCACGACACCAACAGTGGTATCATTAGGCTACGAAGACGTAGCATTTCATCTTCAACCCTAATGGCGCGCATTTGGATAGTTTTTTCCGTTATTATTCTTCTTTACGGCCTTCTCGTCACGAGGCTTTTTTACTGGCAGGTTATCCGTTCAGCGGATCTTCGTCTTGAGGCAGCATCACAGTATTATCTCACGCTTACCATACCGGCACAGCGGGGCGATATTTTAGCATCTGACGGAAAACCTTTGGTCCTTAACCAGTCCGCCTCCCTCGTCTATGCTGAACCGCGTACTATCAGCAATATTCCTTCATTTTCTCAAAGCGTATCATCCATATTGGGGATTGAAGAAAAAGACATAGAAGCGTTACTTTCCCAGCCCGGTCGTGCCTGGGTGCCGCTTGCGCATAAAGTAGAATCTACCCGTGTTAATGCTCTTAAAGATCTCAAGCTTACCGGGCTTGGCTTTGAAAAAGAGCCGAAGCGGATGTATCCGGAAAGTTCAATGGCTGCCCATCTCGTAGGTTTTGTGGGGAGCGATGAAAACGGTAAAGATCAGGGATATTTTGGCGTGGAAGGGTATTATGACCGGGAGCTTGGAGGGAAAGACGGAATGCTTCAGCTTGAGAAGGATGTTCGGGGACAACCGATCCTGGTTGGACAGTCGCGCCGGATCGAGCCGGAAGACGGGAGAAGTTTAGTGCTTTGGCTGGACCGTACCGTGCAGCGGATTGTGGAGAAAAGGCTTTCGGAAGGGATTGCCAAATATGGCGCGAAAGAAGGCTCGGTAGTCGTCATGGATCCTAAAACCGGAGGGATTTTGGGTTTGGCGGCATTCCCAAGTTATGATCCCGGCAAATTCAGTGAGTTTGCGCCCGACGTATACAAAAATCCTGTTGTCGCCGGTACGTATGAGCCGGGATCTACGTTTAAAGTGCTCGTCATGGCTATGGGGATAGAGCGAAACGTGGTGACACCAACGACGATGGCCCAAGAGCCGGGACCAGTGCGTGTGGGAGAGTATCTTATCCGTACCTGGGATGACAAATACCGCGATAAAATCTCTATGACTGATGTACTTGTGTACTCCTCCAACGTCGGTATGGTGTTTGTGCAAAATAAGCTTGGGAAGGCCGGTATGCTTGCTGCGATTCATGGTTTCGGATTTGGCGAGCCTACCGGTATAGATCTGGAGGAAGAAGTATCGGCAGATATCCGGGAGGATGATGAATGGAAAGAGATTGATTTGGCAACCTCGTCATTTGGTCAGGGAATCACCGTTACACCTATTCAGATGGTGCGGGCAGTTGCTGCTATCGCCAACGGCGGGCAGCTAGTGGAGCCAAGGGTGGTCAAGGAATTTCGTGACGAACTGGGTAAAGTCGTACCGATAAAGCCAAAAAAACCAAGGTCCGTCATAACTCCGAGGGCGGCCAGGATCATGACGGAGATGATGATTGCCGCGGTGGATCGGGGAGACGCCAAGTGGGCGAAACCCAAGGGGTATAGGATTGCAGGAAAGACCGGGACCGCCCAGATACCGGTTGCCGGCCATTACGATGACAAAAAAACGATCGCATCATTTGTGGGATTTGCCCCGGCTGATGACCCGAAGTTTATAATACTTGTTACCCTGCGGGAGCCCACCTCAAGTCCTTGGGGTTCAGAAACCGCGGCCCCGCTCTTTTTCACCATCGCCCGCGACCTTTTTGCCTACTACGGCATCGCTCCGCAGTAAGAAATAACTACCATTCCCCCTCTTAAAATAAGAGGGGGTTAGGGGGTGTTATGAGATGGATGCTATAATGCATTCATGATTCGAGGTCTGAAAGGGCTTTATCACCAGCTGGAGGCAATGGTCGCCGCTTTATGGTTCCGGTTTCCCAGCCGTAAACTTACCGTCATCGGGGTCACCGGCACGGACGGAAAGACCACGACGACGACGCTCATCTACGAAATTCTCAAAGCAGCCGGGTTTAAAACTTCGATGATAACCTCGGTTCATGCCGTCGTAGCGGGACAAACCTATGATACCGGTTTTCATGTGACGAACCCGCGCGGCTGGCAGATCCAGAAGTATCTGAGAGAGGCAGTGGATCATGGTGATACGCATGTTGTTCTGGAAGTTACCTCCCACGGTCTTTCCCAGCGCCGGGTGGATTTCGTACAGTTTGCCGTTGGTGTCCTTACCAACGTGACGCACGAGCATCTGGACTGGCATAAGACGTTTGATGCGTATATGAGGGTGAAGATCTCTTTGCTTCAACGCTCCAAAATTGCCGTAATCAACAGGGATGAAGCGGAAGTATATAACAAGGCCATTCACTTGATCCGTCGGAAAAGGGTTATTACCTACGGAATTCACCGCGATGCGCATATTTCTCCCAAAACACACCCATTTACGACAAAACTTATCGGACAGTTTAACCGCTATAATTGTCTGGCGGCAATTGCCGCAACGAGCTCGCTCGGGTTACCGCTTCGGGTCATTCAAAAAGCAATTCTCACATTTACCGGTGTTGCCGGACGGATGGAAGTCATGAGCGAGAAACCGTTCCGGATAATTGTAGATTTTGCACATACTCCTAATGCTATAGAACAGGTACTCAAAACACTCCGTCCGATGACAAAAAAGCAACTTATTCATGTTTTTGGGAGTGCTGCCTTACGAGACCGTACGAAGCGTCCTCTTATGGGGAAAGCATCGGCGAGGTATGCAGACATCATCATCCTCACGGAAGAAGATTACCGAACTGAAGATGTCAACAGGATTATCGATGAGATTGCCTCCGGAATTACCCTGGGACCGGAAGTGCATAGGTATCCCGATAGAAAAAAAGCCATTTCGTTTGCTCTTTCCTTAGGCAAACCCGGGGACACCGTAATCATAACCGGCAAGGGTCACGAAAAAAGTATTGCCCGGGGTAAAATCGAATATCCGTGGAGCGACCAGGAAGCAGTCAGAACCTATGCTACAAAAACTTGACGGACTTGGTTTTCAATCGACGCTCCTGTTCCATCTTGACGGAGTCATTCACGGATTTTCCAATCGGTTGGCGGGAGACATGGAGAACAATAAAGAGAATAGAGATACGTTTGGGAGTAGGTTGGGTTTGAGAGATTCTCCTATACTTCCTGAGCAGGTCCATGATAATCGGATACAAACAGTTGATAGATTATCGGTTGGTATTGTGCCAGGAATTGATGGGCTCGTGAGTCGAGACGCTCCTGTAGCAGTCCTCGCGGCCGATTGTGTTCCGGTGTTGCTCGTTGACCCCGTGGGTCACGTGTGTGCGGCAGTTCATGCCGGATGGAAAGGGACGCTCGGTGGCATTGTAGGGAATGCAGTCGGGGAGATGGTAAAAATCGGCGCTGATATACGGCGGATTTATGCTTTTATCGGTCCGCATATCGGTTTATGTTGCTATGACGTGCCCGAGGAGCGAGCTCGATTGTTTAAAGATCGTTTTGGCCGGGATGAAAAAATGGCAGCGAGGATAGACGGACGATGGCATCTGGACATCGGATGGGCAAACTATCGGCAGCTTACCGGTATAGGCATATCTCCGGAACATATAGATGCGCCGCTGGCGTGTACATCGTGCCAAAATGATACATTTTTTTCGTACCGGAAAGACTCTAAGGAAACATACGGTGAAATGATGGCGGTAATAGGGTTTAAAATATGATTAAACTTGATCTTGTGAAGCGAATATATTTCGTCGGCATCAAAGGAGTTGCCATGGCGGCCCTGGCAATTTGGGCAAAGGAGGCGGGCAAGATAGTTGCCGGGAGCGATGTGACAGAAGAGTTTCCGACGGATGAAGAGCTCAAAAAGGCTCGCATCG
>Ga0209726_10006309_pt1 | contig 13822 bp, 11 predicted proteins | sample Subgrocontami54m_FD_187453 | JGI IMG/M metagenome (GOLD analysis project Ga0209726, IMG submission 187453) | Subsurface groundwater microbial communities from S. Glens Falls, New York, USA - GMW46 contaminated, 5.4 m (SPAdes) (version 3) | ecosystem: Environmental > Aquatic > Deep subsurface >... | reverse complement strand
GCGGTGGTGCTGGCGAAGGAGCTGGCGACGCTCGATGCGCTGACCCGCGGCCGGGTCATCGCCGGGGTCGGTTCGGGCTGGAATGCCGTTGAGTTCGCCAACCTCGGCGCGAGCGACCGGTTCGCCGTGCGCGGCGCGTATCTCGATGAGACTGTACGGCTGTGGCGGCACCTGTGGGGCGGCGAGACCACTCCGTTCCACGGCCAGTTCCACACCCTCGACGACTTCGTGTTCGAACCGCTCCCCCATTGTGGCGCCGACCTGCCGATTTGGTTTGGCGGCCGGGCCGAGGTCGCGCTTCGCCGGACCGGCCGGCTTGGCGACGGGTACCAGGCGACCTCGAGCTCGCCGGCGGCCTATGCCCCCCGGATCCCGATCATCGAGGCCGCCGCGACCGCCGCCGGGCGTCCGATGCCCACCCTGTCCTCCCGGGTGCGGGTCCAGCCCGGCGCCACGGATCCCGGCGCCCCAGATCGGGGCCCCGGTTCGAGCTCCACCCTGCGCGGCACACCCGACCAGATCCGAGCCGGCATCGCCGATTGGGCCGCCATCGGCGTCACCGACCTCGCCCTCTACTTCGAATCCGTCGCCCCCGATGCCATCGTCCACGACGTCGAGTGGTTCGCCCAGGAGGTCGGCGCCTTCTAGGGCAGGACGCCGCTCACAGCTTGGGCAGGACCTGGAGGTCCGTCTGGGCCGGAGCGAATAGGTCGCCGACCAACGCGAGACGGTCGGGCATCGTCCGGATGGTCCAGCGCTGCGCAGTCAGGGTCGGGTCGTCGAGTTCGTCCCAGGCGATCGGTGCCGAGACGGGGCCGCCGGGCGCCGGGCGCACGGCATACGGCGCAACCAGCGTCTTGATGTAGGTGTTCTGGGTGTAGTCGAGGCGGGCGCGACCATCGCGCCGGTCCTTCGACCATTCCCATGAGACGAGCTCGGGGACGATCGCGCCGACGGCCCGCGAGACGCCCTCGACCCAGGCGCTCGTCTGGTCGTAGCCGTAGCGCGACTCGACCGGGATCCAGACCTGGACGCCGCGTTTGCCGGTCAGCTTGGGGTAGCCGCGAACGCCGAGATGGCGGAGAGCGGTCCGGAAGAGCCGGGCCAGGACGAGCGTCTCGGCCCAGGTGGTCCGCTCGCCGGGGTCGATGTCGATCAGGGCGAACGTCGGGCGGTCGGGCGCGGTCAGCCGGCTGGTCCAGGCATGGATCTCGAACGCGGCCTGGTTACCGAGCCAGCACAGGGTGGCGGTTCGGTCGGCCACGAGGTGGGTGTTCGCGGCGCGCGCCTCGACACCCGCCTCGCGCCAGCGGGCGAGCCAGGTCGGGTCGGTCGGGCGGAGGTCCTTCTGCCAGAACCCCGGCTTCGTCGCCCCGTCGGGGAACCGCTGGAGGTTGAGCGGGCGGTCTTCGAGGTGCGGCAGCATCGCCGGCGCGATCCGGGCGAAGTAGCGGATGAGGTCGCGCTTGGTTCCCGGCTCGGCCTCGGGCGCGGACGCCTCGGCATCGCCGGGCGCCGCTGGCGGGAAGATGACCTTGTCCAGGTTGGTCAGCTTGAGCTCGACACCACCGACCGTCCAGGTGCCGTCCTTGCCGAGCCGCTCGAGGGCGACGAGCTCCTCGGCCGTTGCTGCCGCCCACTCGGGGCGCCTCGTCGCGTGCTCGGGCGCCGCGGGCTGCGCTTCCGCGCTGATCCGCGTCGCCGCATCAGGCCCTTCTTCGCCAGCGATCCGAGTCGCCGCATCGGGCGGACCCGCATGGATGCGTTGACGCGCATCACGGGCGGAACCCGAGGGGAAGGAGCCCTCAGTGGCCGAGAGTTCCGCCGACGCCGAGGCCTCGGCAGACGCACTGGCGATCGGCGACTCTCGAACGACCGAATCCGGGTCGCGGCCGTCATCGATCCCCTTGTAGGCCGACTGACGGACGAGCCCGTCGCGCGACCAGCCGCCGAGCTCGGCGCGGATGACCAGCCGCGGCTCGATCCAGTGGACGCCGCGCAGGTCCGAACGCGCGCCGGGTGAGGGATCGAACGGCGGCGCGTCGGTCGCCAGCGCATCGAGTCGATCCCGCAGGATCCGCCGGGCGCGGGCGTCGAACCCTGACCCGACCTTGCCGCCGAACCGCAGCCGGCCATCCTCCATCACGCCGACGACGAGGGCCCCGAGCTCGCGGGCGTTCCCCTCTCCCGGCGTCCAGCCACCGACGACCAGGGCCTGCTCGGGCCGGAGCTTGATCTTGATCCAGGCGGTCGATCGCCGACCGGGCTCGTAGCGCGACCGCCGATGCTTGGCCACGATGCCCTCGAGCCCCTGGGCGGAAGCGGCCCGATAGAAGGCGCGCCCCTCACCGGCCACGTGGGCCGCGAAACGGACCGTCGGACCGTCGGAGACGATCGCCCGAAGCAGCCGCTTGCGCTCCTCGAGGGGCACCTTGAGCAGCGACCGACCGTCGTGGCGGAGCAGATCGAAGACCTCGTAGACGAGCGGCGCCGCGGCGGCTTCGGCGTCATCGGCCGCGTCCTCGGCCGGGCCGCCCTCCGGCGATCGGCCAGCGCGTCCATAGAGTCCCGGCACGCGACCCCCGGTGATCTGCGAGATCCGGGCCTGGAGCAGCGAGAAGTCCGGCCGCCCCGCGCCGTCGAGCGCGACCACCTCCCCATCGAGGATCGCGTCCTCGGCGATCAGCCAGCGCGCGGGCGTTGACAGGAGGCGCGGAAAATACGTGGCCGCGTCGTGTCCGTTTCGAGTAAAGATCCGGGTCCTGCCCTCGGCCACGATCGCCTGGACCCGATAGCCATCCCACTTGATCTCGTACAGCCAGTCGTCGTCATCGAAGGCCCGATCGCCGAGCGTGGCCAGCATCGGTTCGATGAACGCCGGCGGCCCGCTCGACGGCTCGACCCCGGCCAGGTCGATCTCGGCCTCGGCGGTCGGCGCATGGCTGATCCAGTAGGCGTCCCGGGCGGTCTTGACCTCGTCGTTGGTCCGGCCCGTCTTGACGCTGGCCGGATGCGCTTCGGCGTCCCAGCCCGCGACTGCGGTCTCGTCACGCTTGTGGATCAGCAGCCACTGCTCCGCCTCGTCGTCCTCGAAGGCGCGCTGGCCGGTCTTCCTGCCGGAGGTCCGGACGATCGTGAACCGGCCGCTCAGCTTCGCGCCGTGGAGCCGGAACTTGAGCTCGCCCTTGGCGATCCCGGCGAGTGGGTCGGGGGTCTCCGCCTCGGGCTCCCAGGTGCCCCAGTCCCACACGATGACGTCGCCGGCGCCGTATTGCCTGGCCGGGATCACGCCCTCGAAGTCGAGGTACTCGATCGGGTGATCCTCGACGTGGATCGCCATCCGCCGCTCGGCCGGGTCGAGGGTCGGGCCGCGTGGGACGGCCCACGAGACGAGGACGCCGTCGATCTCGAGTCGAACGTCGTAGTGGAGACGCGTCGCGCGGTGGCGCTGGACGACGAACCGGCCGCCGAGGGCGGGGATGGTGGCCGCCGTGGCCGTCCCCGTTCCGTGGCCGATCTCACCCGGTGCTGGCTCCGGGGTCTTGGCGAAGTCGCGTTTGCGTCGGTAGTGCTCGAGCGGCATGGCGTGCAGTCTGCCGCCCGGGACGCCGACCGGCAGTGCCGGTGGGCCTAGGCGCTCTTCTGTCGGCGAGCCGACTTGGCGTCCTCGGTCTCGTCGTCCGCGTCAGCCGCTTCTACCGCCTTCGACTTGACCGAGCCGACCTGGGTCGGTGCGCCGGGAGCGCGGGCATCGACCGCGGCCTTGACGCTCGCCTCGAGGGCGGCCATCAGGTCGACCAGGTTGGTGGCCGGCTCGTACTCGGGTGCCGCGACCGTCTCTTCGCCAGCGACCTTGGCCTCGATGATCTGGAGGAGCGCCGCGCGGTAGTCGTCGTGGTATTCGGCCGGATCGAACTCGCCGGTCATCGCCTCGATCAGCTGCTCGGCCATCTTGCGCTCGGCCGGCTTGATCGTCGGCTCCTCGGCCGGTAGGTCGAGCTCGGCGGTCGAGCGGATCTCGTCCGGCCAATGGAGCGTGGTCAGGACCATGGTCTTGCCAAACGGGTCGACCGCGGCAAGCGCCTCGCGATCCTTGATCACGACCTTGCAGATGGCGGTCAGGCCCTTGTCCTGGAGGACGTCCTTGAGCAGGTAGAACGCCTTCTGGCCGATCTTGTCCGGCTCGAGGTAGTAGGCCTGCTTGACGAAGCGGACCGCGCCGTCGTCCGGCTTGCGTTCGGTGAACAGCTCGATCTCGATCGAGCGGATCGTCTTGAGCGGGACCGATTCGAGGTCCTCGTCGGTCACCACGACGTACTGGCCGGGGGCGTACTCGAAGCCCTTGACCGTATCGCCCCGCGAGATCACGTCATCGTCGACCGGGCAGTAGGTCTTCATCTGGATCCGACTCAGATCCGTCTTGTGGAGCATGTTGAAGCTCACGCCCTTCGACTCGGTCGCCAGGTAGAGCTTCACCGGGATCGTCACCAGCCCGAACTGGATCGCCCCCCGCCACATCGCGCGCGCCACGATCTCACCCTCTGTGCGGACCGCGAGGGTAGCACGGGTTTCGCTCCGAGCAAACCCGCCCCCCGCGCACGATCCGACCGTCTTCAGCGGGTCCGGCGGAGCTCCGCCTCGGCCTCGACGACCCGAGCGAGGACGCCGTCGCGAAGCCGATCCAGCCCCGTCCCCACGTCCCGCGAGCTGTTGCCGATCGAGGTCAGCGTGGCCTTCAGGCCCTTGATCAGCTCGAGCTGCTCGCGGACGCCATCGAGAGCCTGCTTGATCGCCGACGCGTCCACCTCGGCGACCTGCTCGCGGAGACTGAGCAGCGCCAGGAGCCGGGCCAGGCGCACGGCCGCCTCGAGCGTGCCCGCGTCCGCGGCATCCGGGTCGATCACGCAGTAGACGTCGCCGGCACGCAGGTCGAAGGGCGCGATCCCGCTCGGGGCATGGGCCGGCGTGAACACGACCAGCCCGACGGCCGCGCCGCGGTTGATCTTGGCCTCACGGATCTCGTCGCGCATCAGGCGGCCCGACATCGCCCGGTCCTTGGCTTCGACCACGATCCGCAGCTCGGCGCCGGCGGTCTGAGCGGGGTTGAGGGTGAGCACGAAATCGCCCTTCTTCGACCGGATGACATCGCCGGCCTCGGTCCCCGTCCGATCGATGAGGTCTCCACAGCCGCGCGCGATATCGCCGAGCATCGCCTCGAGGAGGTCCTCGAAATCGACCCCCTTGGCCGCCGACTTCGCCCGTTCGCTGGCCCGCGCGTTGGCGGCCGCCTCGATCGCGACAAGCCGCTCGTTAAGCCGGCTGAAGCCGTCGGCGACCTCGGTCCGGAACTGGTGGAGCGGCGAATGCATCCGGGTCGGGTCGAGGAGGAGGGCCAGGCGCGAGGCGTCGCCATCGAAGTAGGTCCCCAGCAGCTCGCGCATCTTGCCGATGGCACTGTCCCGCTTCGACTCGTCGAACAGGTCGGTGACGAACGCCTGGAGCCGACCGCGATCCCCGAGAAACGACTCGAGCGTGCGTGGCAGCCGGCCGTCGCCATCGGCGAAGTTCTGGCGGAGGAGGTCGCCGAGGGCGGTGGCGGCGCGCTCGTTGGCCTGCGCCGTCCTGGCCAGGAGGCCGTCGAACTCGCGTCGGACGGCATCGACGTTGACCGTCACCCCGGCGTCCTGAAGGGCCACGAGTCCGATCCGCATGGCGCGTTCCACGAGCGCGGGGCGTTCCTGCGCCGGCCGCTCGGCGATGAACCCGGCCAGTCCGGCGTCCTGGAGAACCAACCCATCGACGACGATCCGCTCGCCATCGAGCCGGACCTGGGTGGTCGGGGCGAACTCCGTCGCGGGGCGCGGATCGACGGCCCGGAGCGATTGGGCGGCTTGGGCGGAGTCGGCCGCTCCAAACAGTTCTGTGGCCCGGAGCGGGTCCGTCGCGCGGAGTTGCTCGGCCGGCGTGAACGGGATCAGCGTGGCGTTGCTCATGGCACGGAGCGTCGCTCCGGCTCGTGCCAGCTAGCCTGTCACTCCTCGGCCCGGTGTCGGCCAGCACCGCCAAACAGTCCTGGGGCACCCCTGACGGTGGTCATCCCGGGGCACCGCCTCTATCCTTTGGCGTCCGGGAGTCCTCCGCTCCCGCATCGGAGTCCGGACGAAGAGATGTCCACCCAACCGATCCTCCTCGTGATCGGAATCGCGATCGCCGTGAATCTGGTCATCATGGGAGGCCTCGTGGTGACCCTCATCGCACGGCGCCGCGGCCGCTTCGCCACCCCCGACGGGATCCTCGAACCCGCGCCGTATCGCTATTCGGCGATGACGACGACCCCGCCGACCGCCACCAGCTCCATCTCGTTCATCGACGATTCCGACGATGACGACGAATACGACCGAGCCAGTGAGGACTTCGACCCGAACGTGAGCGCTTCCGAACCCGCCGACCTGCGCCGCTTCCGACCCATGATGTCCGACGAGGGAGAGCGGGTCGAGACGACCATCGCGTCCTTCCTGTCCGGCGGCTCGACCAACGCCACCCCACCAAACGCCCGACCGGAACCCGCGCCCGAGGCTCCCGAACCGACCCCGATCGTCCCTCCGCCACCCGCGCCGCCGGTCGAGCCCAGCCCCGCGCCCGTGGCCGCGCCCCGCACGCAGGCCTTCGCCGCCCCCCGGCTGCCATCGGCGACCTCCGACGACAAGCTCGAGTGGGAGGTCCGCGTCCGCGACGAGGAAGCCCGCCTGTCGCGCTATCGCCGACCGGTCTCGGTCATCCTGGTCGAACTCGACGGGATCGAGCGCCTGATCCATCGCCTCGGGCCGGACGCCGCCGAACGGATCGTCCCGCCGGTCGGCCAGACCCTCGCCCGCCAGGCCCGAACGGCGGACCACGTGGCCCGGGTCGGACCGGGGCGGTTCGCCGTCCTGCTCCCAGAGACCGACGAGATCCAGGCGATCAACTACATCGAACGGGTCCGCACCGAGTGCGACCGCTGGTTGGCCGCCGGGGCCGTCTCGATGCGCCTGGCGATCGGCTGGGCTTCCCCGACACCCGGCGGGGACCTGCGGACGGCGACCCGGATCGCCGAGGATCGGCTCAATGCCGATCGGCGCCGGCCGCTGGCGCGGCTCGAGTTCACCGAGACCGCCTGGGACGCCGAGCCGACGGTCGAGCTGACCCCGCCGGACGGCGCCGAGTAGGTTCGCCGGACAAACGAAAGCGGCGACCCGTTGACGGGTCGCCGCGAGGGCGATCGACTGATGGGCCCGTTCGGGCCTGGGCGGTCCTAGCGCTTCTTGCCGCGAACCGCGAACAGGTGGGCGTTCCACTCCGACGGCTGGCCATCGGGCGAGGCTGAGCTGCCGTGCCAACCGCAGACGCAGGTGACGGTCTGGTCCCGGTGCTTGTACTCGTCGATGACGTGCTTGAACTCGGGGGTCGGAATGGGCTTGCTCAGCGGGGAAGCGGCCAACGCGGGCTCCTGTCGGGCTCAAGGATCGGGCTGCTTATTGTGCGCCTTTCGGGCCGATCCTGCCGGCCAGCGTCCTGGCCAGGCGGTACGCGACCCGGCACTCAGTCCATTCCAAGGTGATAGCCGAAGCGTCGCGGGAGCCGGGTGAGCTCGCGATAGATCGGGTTCGTCGCTCGCCCGTCGTCGTCGGCCTGCTCGCGCCGAACGGTCGCTTCGCGGACGATCCGGGCCCCAACCGAGCGGATCGGCTCCGGTGGGAAGCGCCGCGGTCGGCGACCGACGATCGGCAGGCCGAGGATCGGGTCGTCACGCCGATCGAGCGCCTTGGCGGCGAGGATCCGCCCGCCCAGGTACGCCGGACCGACGCCGTTCCCGCTGTAGCCATGACCGAGGTGCAGCCGACCGCCGGGAAGCGTGTCGAAGAACGGGCGATGGTCGTCGCAGATGTCGATCGGGCCGCCCCACGTGTCATCGATCCGGACGTCGGTCAGGCTCGGAAACAACCGTCGGAGCCCCGCCGCGGCACGCCGGGCGGAGCCCGTGTCGGCGGTGAAGGCGTCGCCGATCCGACCGCCCCCGCTCGCTCGCCCGCCGCCCCCGCCGAGCGCGATCCGGCCGTCCGGCGTGGTGCGCAGGTAGTGGAGCGTGAGGCGCGCGTCGCACACGCCCTCGCCACCGGTCCAACCGAGCTCGATCAACCGATCCGGGATCGGCTCGGTCAGGACCATATAGCTCGACCAGGTGACCAACCGCCGAGCCGACCATTTCCAGCCGGCGGCCCAGGCGTTCAGCCCGAGCACGACCTGGTCGGCCCGGACGAGGCCAGGCACGCCATTGGCGTCGGTTCGCAGGTCGACCCCGTCGGAATGGGGTTCGATCGCGGTCACCCGCGTCCCCTCGTGGATCGTCACTCCGCGCTCGATCAGGACCCGACGCAGCCCGCGGGCAAGACGAGCCGGCTGGATCGTCGCGCCCGCGCGCACGAACACGCCGTTGCGGAGCACCGGGCTGGCACAGCGCGACTGGACCTCGGTCGCGGTCAAGGTCCGGATCTCATCACCGACACCGAGGCGCTCGGCGGTCTCGAGCATCGCCTCGAAGGCGTGGTCGTGGGCTGGCGTGGCGCTCGCGACGAGATATCCCGCCTTGCGGTACCAGGCGTCGACGCCGTGGGTGACGCACCAGTGCCCGACGGCATCGACCGCCTCGTCGCTGGCCCGGGCGGTTGCCAGGCCGCGCTCGGGCCCGAACGTCGTGGCCAGGGCCTCGAGCTCATCCCACCAGGCGGTGACGAACCCGCCATTGCGACCGCTCGGTCCGCTCCCGCAGATCGCCTGCTCGAGCAGCACGACTCGCGCCGATGGATCGTGTTCGGTGATGAAGAATGCGGTCCACAGCCCCGTGTAGCCGCCGCCGACGATCGCCACGTCCGCCCGGGTCTTGCCGGTCAGCGGTGCGACCGGGGCCCCGGGATCGTCCGCCAGCGCCTCGCCCAGCCAGTAGCTCGGCCGGAGACCCGGCCGCACGTCACCCAGGGGATCGACCTGCCCTCGGCGGCCCTTCATGAGCGGTGCGGGACCATGGGATCCAGCTCGACCAACCCGCGGACGATCGGCCGGAGTGCCGGATACAGCGCGACGTACGACGCGAAAACCGAGTCATAGACGGCGCAGGCGACCGGATTCGGCTCGTAGCGGTCGACGATCCGGACCATCGTCCTGACCCCAGCGGCCAGGTCGCCGAACGCCCCGATCCCCGTACCGGCCGCGATGGCCGAGCCGAGCATGGCCGTCTCGACGACCGCCGGCACGGCCACCGTGAAGCCCGTGACATCGGCCTTGACCCGGTCCCAAACGGGATCGCGCGACAGGCCACCCGATACGCGCAGCTCGCGGACGGGCAGGCCGGCGGCCAGGATCGGAGCGGCCACGTGACGCAGGGCGAGGTTGGCCGCCTCGAGCACGGCCCGGGTGAGGTGGGCCCGGCCATGACGCAGGGTCAGACCGACGAACGCGCCGCGGGCGGTCGGGTCCCAGATCGGCGAGCGCTCACCGGCGAGGTAGGGCAGGAACAGGAGCCCATCCGCACCGGCCGGGATCGCGGCCGCCTCGGCGAGGAGCTGGGCGACGGGGATCGAGCCAGCCAGGACATCGTCGCGGAGCCAGTCGAGCGCCTTGCCGGTGGCGTTCATCGCCCCGCCAAGGAACCAGCGCCCGGAGATCGGTGCCGCGGCCCCGAACGTACCGGGCAGCGCGATCGGCCGATCCGTGTAGACCGCGAAGCCACCGCTCGTCCCGCCCGTGTCGATGGCGTCGCCCGGCTCGAGCAGCCCGGCACCGACCATGCTGGCATGGGCGTCGGCCATCCCCGCGACGATCGGGATCCCAGCCGCCAGGCCAAGCTCGGCCGCGGCATCGTTCCGGAGCGGCCCAAGGACCGTGGCCGCGTCAACCCGAGCGGGGATCCGATCCACCGCCAGCCCAGTGCGCGCGATCCGATCTCGATCCGGGTGGACCTGGCCGGGCAGGCTGGTCTCGGCGGCGACTCCACTGAGTCGGAGGGCCAGCCACTCCCAGCTCGCCAGATACCAGCGCGCCTCGACGGCAACGGCCGGCCGGTTGCGCTCGGCCCAGCGCGCCCGGGGCAGGATCCCGAGGACCCAGCCGGCCTGCCCGGTCGCGGCGCTCAGCTCGGCCTCCTCGGCCGTCGCCCGGGCGTCCAGCCAACTGATCGCGGGGCCGATCGGCCAGCCGTCGGCGTCGGCCACGACCAGGGTGGGTCCCTGGCCGTCGACCCCGATCGCCCGCACGTCGACCGGACCCGCGCCAGCCAGCAGCTCCCCGACCATCGACCGGATCGCCGCCCACCAGTCGGCGGGATCCTGCTCGACGGCGCCGGTCGCGCCATCGGTCGACATGGGGTAGGCCGCCCGCGCCAGCGCCAGCAGGCGCCCGTCGAGGGACACCAGCCCCGCCTTGGCCTGGCTCGTTCCGAGGTCGATCGCGAGAAGGGCCGGCGTGCTCACCGGGGAAGGGTAGCCGCCGCCAATCGGGCATCGGCCGCCAGCGCGCGGGGCATCGAGCGCCAGGTCCGGGGCAGCAACGGCCGCCATGCCCGGAACCCCGCCTCCAGCCAGCCGGCGGTCAAACGTTGTCGCGGTCCCCAGGTCAGCCCGAACTCGGCCCGGATCGTCGGCGGCAGGAGGCCCACGGCCGGCCACAGCGTCCAGCCATAGATCGGTGCCGGGACCCAGCCCAGGGCCGGATGGAGCGGCCGGAGCGGTGGCGCGAGGATTGCCCGGGCGAGTCCCCGGGCGGTCGGGCTGACGCGGATCGGGCCGCCCGGCGCGAGCTGGGCGGTCAGGTACGCCTCGAAGGCCTCGAGATCGATCGGGAGGGTGGCCTCCGGGATCCCCAGCGCGCGGCCGATCGGCCGGGTCTCGGCGTAGAACTTGGCCCGATCGGCCCGGCTGAGCGGCGAGATCCAGCGATCGTGGGCAACCAGGGTGGCGTCAATCAGCGTCGCATGGACCCACAGCCCGAGCGATGGATCGCGCGCGTCGTAGGTCTCGGCGCCGCTGGCCGCCCGGGCGAGCGGGTCGCGGACGGGCCCACCAATCGTCCGGTGGAGCGAGTTCAGGCGCCGGATCTCGGCCCGTGCCGCCGATCGCGATCCATACACGATCGCCAGATAGCTCCGCAGCGTTCCGCGCAGGCGACGCCAGGGATCGGCCTGGAAGTCGCTGTGCTGGGCAACCCCCTCGGCGATCAGCGGATGGGCGATCTGCATCAGCAGGGCGCGCGGACCCGCTCCCAGGAGCAGGGTCGCTTCCCGGTTCAGCCGCCAGGCCACGCTGTCCGGCCCATACAGGCCCACGATTTCGTCGCCCGGGTCGGTCATCCGAATCGAACGGGGCTGCGTAGGCGTGGTCGGGGGTGGAGGGGCCGCGCGCGCACTCGGGGTCGCGCGCGTGCCACTCTTTCGGGGTCCGATGTCGTGCGGCCGAGCCGCCGACGCGGCCGTTGGATCCATGGTCCGCATCGTATCCGAGAGGCCCGCCATGTCCGCCGAGCGCTGGGGCGCCGACTTCGATCCCGACCGTCTCGCCCTCCTCGAGCTCCGCATGTGGAAGGCCTACTACCGGCGCCAGCCGGCCCGCCTGTTCGGCAACCTCGTCCTCGGGCTGCGCGAGCAGGGTGGCGCGTCGTGGCCTCGGGCCCTCCTGGCGGCGATCTACCTCACCCGGGCGGCCGTCGGGTTCGCTCGTGCGACCGGCGACTACGAGCGGTTCGCGCCGGATGTCGCGCGGGGCTATCGGATGGTCGGCCTGCCGACCACCGTCGACGTGGAGGCGGTCGCCCGCGAGGAGCTCCGCTGGTGGGTCGTCCGGCGCGAGATCGGGTTGGCGGCGGGCACCGAGGCGGGCACCACGATCAGCCGGTTGTACGCGGCCTTCTACCGGGTGCCCGAAGAGCGGGTCGCCGAGGCGGGTCGGCTGCGCGGTCAGGCCGCCGAGGTCCGGGATCGGGGCGCAACGGACGACCCGGATGGGTCAACGGGTCGCGGGGACGGCTACTGGCCGGAGGTCCACCGGCTCCTGCGCGAGTCGTATCGCAGCCTGTCCGCAGCGGTGGGGCCGGGCGCGGCGGCCTGATAGCCAGCGCCCGAGACGTCGCGCCTAGCGCTCGTCCGTGCCTCGACCGACGACCCACCAGGTCAGCGGGAAGAGACCCGCGGCGAGGGCCAGCTTGATCAGGTCGCCGAGCAGGAAGGGGATCATCCCCTTGTCGACTGCCGTGCCGAGATCCCAGCCGACGGCGGCGGCCAGCCAGGGCACGCCGACCAGGTAGATGAGCAGATTGCCGGCGGCCATCGCGAGGAGCGCGCCACCAAAGCGACGGTCCCAGCCGAGCTCGGCGAGCCGCCCGACCAGCCCGCTGGCGATGACGAACCCGATCAGATAGCCGCCGGTCGCGCCCAGGACGAGATGGCCGTCCTTGATCCCACCGATGATCGCCAGGCCCTGCTTGTGATCCGCGTAGACCGGCAGGAACAGGCCAAGCGCGAGGTACAGCAGGGTGGCCAGGACGCCTCGTCGGAAGCCGAGTGCGCCGCCGACCAGCAGGACCGAGAAGGTCTGGCCCGTGATCGGCACCGGCGAGCCGGGGACCGGGATCGAGATGTTGGCCGACAGGGCCATCAGCAACGCTCCGGCCACGATCAATGCGATGTGGCGGACCCGGCTGCTCATCCGCTCGCCAATCGTGATCGGGACGAGGAAATCGGCGATCGTGATCCCGCGTTCGGCGGTCGGCAGGCGGTTGAGGCGGCTGGCTTGGCTGACCATGGCGCGGAGTCTAGCAGAGGCCCCGCGCTTCTCGACACGAGAACATGACACCTTCGGACGGGCGGAATGTCATCATCCGACGATGACCGACCTTGCCTCGCTCCGGGACTGGCTCGACCGCTACGAACGTGCCTGGCGGAGCAACGATCCGGCCGATATTGCCGACCTGTTCAGCGCGGATGCGGTCTACCGATGGCGGCCCTGGGACTCACCCGCCGATGGCGCGGACGGCCGGGACGAGATCGTCAGGGCGTGGCTCCAGGAGCCGGACGCCCCCCATAGCTGGACGCTCGAATCCGAGCCGCTGGCGGTCAACGGAGACCTCGGGATCGCCCGGGCGGTCGTCCGCTATCGGGTCGGTCCGAGCCGCCCGAAGCCGATCACGTACCACAACATCTGGCTGATCCGGCTTGGTCCGGATGGACGCTGCAGCGACTTCACCGAGCACTTCATGGCCAATCCCGAGGACCCCGGGCTGGTCTGAGACGCGGCGATCGCTACTCGTACTGGACGGCGCGGACGATCGACAGTCGAGCGGCCAGGCGAGCCGGCCAGATCGCCGCCAGCATCGCCACGACGATCCCGAACGCCGCGGCGGCCAACACGGAGGGCCAGTCCGGCGCGAACGCCACGTCGAGACGGCCCGTTCCGGATAGCGCTACGAGGGCCGCCCCGGCGACCAGTCCGGTCAGACAGCCGAGGATCGCCCCGACGACCCCCAGGACCCCGGCTTCGACGACGACCATCCGCCAGATCTGGGGTCGGGTCATCCCGGCCGCCCGGAGGACGCCGATCTCGCGGACGCGCTCGTAGACGTTCATCGTCAGGGTGTTGACGATGCCCAGCCCGGCGACGATGACCGCGACCAGGGCCAGCGCGTCGAACAGGCCGAAGATCCGGACCAGGGTTGCGTCGACGGCACCGGCGATCCGGTCGACCGGGTTGGCCTCGAGCGCGTCGGCCGTCGCCGCGGCCGTCAGGGCGTCGCGCTCGGCGGG
>Ga0209726_10006307_pt1 | contig 13823 bp, 12 predicted proteins | sample Subgrocontami54m_FD_187453 | JGI IMG/M metagenome (GOLD analysis project Ga0209726, IMG submission 187453) | Subsurface groundwater microbial communities from S. Glens Falls, New York, USA - GMW46 contaminated, 5.4 m (SPAdes) (version 3) | ecosystem: Environmental > Aquatic > Deep subsurface >... | reverse complement strand
GGCGGGGCCTCCATGATGGCGGAGGCGTGGGGCAAGATCACCGGCGAGCCCGGCATCCTGTTCGTGACGCGCGGGCCCGGTGCCGCCAACGCCATGAGCGGGCTGCACGTGGCGCGCCAGGACTCCACGCCCATGCTGGCGTTCGTCGGCATGCCCTCGCTCGGCCACGAGGACCGCGAGGCGTTCCAGGAGATCGAGATCAAGCAGGTCTTCGGCTCCTACGTGAAGTGGGCGGCCGTGATCCGCCAGACCGAGCGCATCCCGGAATACGTGAGCCACGCGATGCATGTCGCCCGCTCCGGTCGCCCGGGCCCCGTCGTGCTGGGTCTGCCGGAGGACATGCTGGCCTCCCAGTGCGCGGCCGGCGATGCCAAGCCCGCCCGCATCGCCGAGGCGCACCCGGGCGCCGAAGACCTCGCCCATCTGCAGGAGAAGCTCGCCAAGGCCGCAAGGCCGCTCATGATCATCGGCGGTCCCGGCTGGAGCGTCGCCGCCCAGAAAGCCATGGAAGCCTTCGCCGACCGCTTCGACTTGGCCGTGGCGCCGGCCTTCCGCTACCAGGACTATTTCGACAACCGGCATCGCTGCTACGTCGGCTGCGCCGGCATCGGCATCGATCCAAAGCTTGGCGCTGCCGTGAAGGATGCAGACCTGCTGATCGTCATCGGCGCGCGGCTCGGAGAGATGACGACGAGCGCCTACACGCTCCTCGACATCCCCAACCCGAAGCCGTTCCTGGTGCACGTCCATCCCTCGCCCGACGAGCTGGGCTCGGTCTACCGCCCCGATCTGCCGATCGCGGCCACCGCCGGCGCCTTCATCGAAGCGCTCTCCGGGCTCCAGCCGCCATCGAAGATCGCCTGGAGCGGCCGGCGGGCCGAGCTGCGCGCAACCTACGAGCAGAGCCGCCAGCCGATCCAACTGCCCGGCGCGGTGAAGATGGCGGACGTCATCCGCACGGTGTCCGAACTCCTGCCCGAGAATGGCATCGTCACCAACGGCGCCGGCAACTTCGCCGCCTTCGTGCACAAGTACTTCGAATACAAAGGCTACCGCACCTGCCTGGCCCCCACCTCCGGCTCCATGGGCTACGGCCTGCCGGCCGCGATTGCCGCCAAACTCGCCCATCCCACGCGGCCGGTGGTCAACGTGCAGGGCGACGGCGATTTCCTCATGACCGGCCAGGAACTCGCCACGGCGGCGCAGTACGCGCTGCCGATCGTCACCATCATCGCCAACAACGGCATGTACGGCACGATCCGCGCCCACCAGGAGCGCGAGTACCCCCGCCGCGTCATCGGCACCACGCTCATCAATCCGGACTTTGCGGCCTATGCCCGAAGCTTCGGCGCCGACGGCTACACCATCGAGGCGACGGCGGACTTTGCCCCGGCCTTCCGCCAGGCCCTCCACAGCAGCAAGCCGTCAGTGATCGAGCTCAAGCTCGATCCCGAAGCCCTCTCGCCCCGCAAGACGCTCAGCGAGATTCGTGATCGGCGCTGACCGAGGGCGCGGCGAGGCCGGCCTTCGCAACTGCGTAATTATCACTGTTCATCACGCCTTCGTGAAGCCTCCTTCTCGCGCCTGCGAAGGACGCTATATGTCATCCCGAGCCACACGGCTCACCTAGGCTAGATCACTGAAATAAAACGGAAATCTAGGAGAATGATCATGAAGACGATCGTGTCCGCGCTCATTGCTCTGTCGGTCCTTGCTGGCGTTGCAACATCGGCCAGCGCATTCGACGCCAAGAGCTTCTATGAGCAGCAGGATCGGCAGTCCGGCAACTGACCGGCTGCCACGAGCAAGCGAAAGGTCCGCGAGCAGCGTTCGCGGGCTTTTTCTTTGCGATCCCAGGTATCCAGACCTGCAACCCGCGGCGCCCCAAGGCGATCCAAAGTAAACAAACCGTTTACACACGTATTAATACAGGATTTTCATCTTCATCAACCCGCCAGGGTTAAGCATATTACACTTCACCCGTAGACTTTACCATCCATTATGGATTACCAATTTCCCACCTCATTCGAATACCGGCCGATGCCATGGACCTGCTTGCCGCAGAACAGACGAACGGGAGGTTGCTGATCAAGATCAGCGCCCTGGCCTGTTTTCTGCTGGCGGGCGTGCTGCTGATCGCGTCCCTCCTCGTCCCGCCGCCGGCGCCGGCTGGGACCGAGAAAGGCGCCCCACCGGGCAGCACCGCATCGGTGCGGTGAGGGCGCCCACCACCAGTTTCCCAGTGACGACACTCCCACCGACCCCTTCTCCCTCCCACGGAGAAGGGGTCACCCCATATGGGGTCGGTTGCCATGCGCGCTTTGGCGCGCACCTTGATGGACGAAACGGGTTAGCATGGGCGGCCGCCGGCACAAAGGCCGTCAACGGTTCTTGGCGCCTGTGAGCCCGAGGGCCAGTTTGGCGTGAGGCCCTTTGGATTGTCGCTACCGGAGGCGGGGCTGGCTTGCAGCCCTGCCTGTCGGCGAGCACGCTAGGTAGAATTCCTACCGCAAGGGTCTCGCGCCGGGGCGGCTGCTTCCAACCCGAGGAGGTGGCCATGAAGGTACTGCACAAGTGCTGCGCGGGGCTGGGCGTGCACAAGGACGTGGTGGTGGTGTGTGCGCGGGTCTTGGCCAAGCGCAAGGTGAGCTACGCGTTGGCATCCTCCTCTGGCCCTGGTCGAGCAGCTGGAGGCCAGCGTGGCCGAGTTCGACACGGCTCAGCTCCATCTACCACATGCTGCGCGACGCCACCCCCTACCGCGATCCCGGCCCCGACGGCTTCACCACCCGCGACAAGGCCAAGCTGGTGAGCTCCCTCGTCCGCCGCATCCGCCACCTCGGCTACGCCGTCGACCTCACGGCTGCCGCATGACACGCCCCCTCGACCCACCCGCCCGTCCAGCTTAGTTTCTAGGTAGACCCCTCGCGCGACCCTGACCCCATCGACCCCGCTGCATTCGACACCAGCACCAGGAAACAGCCATGGCCAAATACCGCATCCTCACGCCCGCGGGCGCCTCCTTCAGCAACAGCGGCGGGGGCTACAGCTTCGAGATGGAGGCGCTGGAGGGGCTAGACGCCGAGATCGTCGAATGCCCGAATACGGAAGAGGGCTTCATCGCCGCCGCCAGGGGCGTGGACGCGGTCTATGCCAAGGGCATGAAGTTCAACCGGCGCATGATCGAGGCGCTCGACAAGTGCCGCCACATCGCGCTGGGCACCGTCGGCGTCGACTACGTCGATGTCGCCGCCGCCACCCAGAAGGGCATTCCGGTGACCAACTGCCCCGACACCTTCATCGAGGAGGTGGCGGACCACGCCATGATGCTGCTGCTCGCCACCCATCGCCGCGCCCTGCAGCAGGACCGCATGGTGCGCGAGAGCCGCTGGCCGGAGGGCCGGCCGCAGCTGCTGCAGATCCCGCGCCTGATGGGCCAGACGCTGGGCTTCATCGCCTTCGGCCGGGTGGCCCGCGCCGTGGCCGAGCGGGCGCGCCCCTTCGGCCTGCGCCTGATGGCTTTCGACCCGTTCCTCGATGAGCTGAGGATCGCCGCCGACGGGGTCGAGCCCGCCAGCCTGTCCGAGGTGCTGAGCCGGTCCGACTTCATTTCGATGCACCTGCCGGCGACGCCGGAGGCGGTCGGCTTCCTGAAGGAGCAGCACTTCCGGCAGATGAAGAAGAACGCCATCTTCATCAACACGGGGCGCGGCCCCACGGTCGTGGAGGCGGCGCTGATCAAGGCGCTGCAGGAGGGCTGGATCGCCGGCGCCGGGCTCGACGTGTTCGAGGTCGAGCCGGTCAAGCCCGACAACCCGCTCATCAAGATGGCCAACGTCATCCTCTCACCCCACAACGCCTCGGCCTCCGCCCGCTTCGATCCCGCGCGCAAGCGCCGTGTCGGGCAGGAGCTGGCGCTGGTGCTGTCGGGCCGCTGGCCGATGTCGTGCGTCAATCCCACGGTGCTGCCGGCAAGCGGGCTGCGGCGCTGGCAGCCGGTGTCGATGGAGCGCGGTCCCAACGCTTAAGGGGAGGCGGCTGGCCGTCTATTCCTCGAAGCGTTGACCGGGTTGCAGCAGGCGAAAGCGCTTGGTCCAACTTCGCCGGAGATCCGCCTCGGTCTGCCCACCGTCATAAGCGGGCGAAGTAAGGGGGTGTGCGCTCGACACCGCGATCGTCACGATCGCCCGCATGGCCGGCATCAAATCGAACTGCTGAAAGCGCGTGAGCTCCTGCTCGAAGCCGCTCTCGCCGCGCGCGACGATGGTCGCGCGCCCGGCAAAGCGGTAGCCTTTGCGCACGAACGGATCGATGAAGTTGACCTCGATCGCCGGGTTGGACCGCAGGTTTCTGAGTGTCCCCGGCGACCGGATCTCGGCAAACGCGATCGACGTATCGCTGACGACGATGAAGGTGCCCTTGGGTGAGAGGTTGGGTGAGCCGTCCGGATTGACGGTGGCGACAAAGCCGAGGCGTTGCTCGGTAATGACCCGCTTCATGTCGTCTGACAGCATGCCGTCCTCGAAACGCTCAGGTGCCAGCAGTCTTAGCTCGGCCGCTCCTCATCGACAAATGGCAAGCCACGCCGTGTCTGCCCTTTGCTGATCGTGACAATGAAGTCGGTGCAGCGCCGACAGCTTATGCCAGCCGCACGCGGCCGAGCCGCAGCGCGTTGCCGACCACGGAGACCGACGACAGGCTCATGGCGGCGGCGGCGATGATCGGCGAAAGCAGCAGCCCGAACACCGGATAGAGCACGCCCGCCGCGATCGGCACGCCAAGGGCGTTGTAGCCGAAGGCGAAGGCCAGGTTCTGCCTGATGTTGGTGAGCGTCGCCTCGGCGAGCCGGCGCGCCCGCAGGACGCCGGCGATGTCGCCCTTGAGCAGCGTGATGCCGGCGCTCTCGATTGCCACATCGGCGCCCGAGCCCATGGCGATGCCGACGTCGGCGGCGGCCAGCGCCGGCGCGTCGTTGATGCCGTCGCCGGCCATGGCGACCTTGCGGCCCTGCGCCTTGAGATCCGCCACAATGCGCGCCTTGTCGGCGGGCAGCACATCGGCATGCACCACGGCGATGCCGAGCTGGCGGGCAACGGCCTCGGCCGTCACCCGGTTGTCGCCGGTGGCCATGATCACCTCGATGCCGCGCGCCCGCAAGGCTGCCAGCGCGCCGGCGGCAGCGGGCTTCACCGGGTCGGCCACCGCGAGCCAGCCGGCGAGCTTGCCGTCGATCGCCGCCAGCAGCGCGATGCGCCCCTCGGCCCGCAGGCGTGCCAGCTCCGGCTCGACGCTCGCCGCATCGAGGCCCAGGCTCTGCATCAGCCGGGCACTTCCGAGGGCGATGGTGCGGCCGGCCACGCGTCCCCTCACGCCCTGGCCGACGACGGCGGAGAAATGTTCGGGCGCGTGCAGCGTCACACCGCGGCTCTGGGCGCCGGCGACGATCGCCTCCGCCAGCGGGTGCTCGCTCGCCTTCTCCAGGCTGGCGGCAAGCCCGAGCAGCTCGTTTTCGTCGAAGCCTGCCAGAGCCTTCACGTCGGTGAGCGCCGGCTTGCCTTCGGTGAGCGTGCCGGTCTTGTCGACGATCAGCACATCGACGGAGGCCAGCCGCTCCAGCGCCTCGGCATGCCGGATGAGCACGCCCTCGCGCGCGCCGCGCCCCGTCGCCACCATGATCGAGATCGGCGTTGCCAGCCCCAGCGCGCACGGGCAGGCGATGATGAGCACGGACACCGCGGCCACGATGGCGTAGGCCAGTGAAGGGCTCGGGCCCAACATCAGCCAGGCGGCGAACGCCACCAGCGCAACCAGCACCACCGCCGGCACGAAATAGGCGGCAACCGCGTCGGCCAGGCCCTGGATCGGCGCGCGGCTCCGCTGCGCCTCCGCCACCATGGCGACGATGCGGGCGAGCACGGTCTCGGCCCCGACTTTTCGCGCCTCCATGATGAAGCTGCCGGCCTTGTTGAGCGTGCCGCCGGTCACGGGTGCGCCGGCCGACTTCTCGACCGGCACCGGCTCGCCGGTCAGCAGCGATTCGTCCACCGCCGACTGCCCCTCCACCACCACGCCGTCGACCGGCACCGCCTCGCCCGGGCGCACGCGCAGCTTGTCGCCGACCTCGACCTGCTCGAGCGCAACCTCGCTCTCGCTCCCGTCGGCGGCGACGCGCCGGGCCGTCTTGGGCGCGAGGCCCAGCAGCGCGCGGATGGCGTTGCCGGTGCGCTCGCGCGCCTTCAGCTCCAGCACCTGGCCCAGCAGCACCAGCACGATGATCACCGCCGCGGCCTCGAAGTAGCGGCCGACGCCGCGCCCATGCATGTGGAAGTCGTGCGGGAAGATCCCGGGCGCCAGCACGGCAACGACGCTGTAGGCATAGGCCGCCAGCACGCCGATCGAGATCAGCGTCCACATGTTGGGGCTGCGGTTGGCGATCGAGGCCCAGCCGCGCACGAAGAACGGCCATCCGCACCAGAACACCACGGGGGTGGCGAGCGCCAGCTCGAGGAAGCCCGCGCTGCGCGCCGCCAGCCAGCGCTCGAGCGGCAGGCCGAGGTCGGGCCCCATGGCGATGATCAGCAGCGGCAGCGTCAGGACGGCGCCGACCTTCAGGCGCCGGGAGAAATCGACGAGCTCGGGGTTGGGGCCGGCATCCGCGGCCGGCACGCCCTTGGGCTCGAGCGCCATGCCGCAGATCGGGCAGATGCCGGGGCCCTCCTGCACGATCTCGGGGTGCATGGGGCAGGTGTAGAGCGTGCCGGCCGGTGCGGGCTGGGCTGGGCCGTCCCTCACTCCGTCATTGGCATGCCCGCCAAGGTAGCGGGCGGGATCGCCGGCGAACTTGCTCTTGCAGCCTGCGCTGCAGAAGAAAACCGTGCGCCCCTCGTGCACCTGCGTGTGCCGGGCGCCCTCGATCTTGACCGACATGCCGCAGACAGGATCGGTCGCGGTAACGCCGGGCTCGGCCGAGGCGGGGGGCAGATGGCGGTGTTGCGCGTGGTTGTGGGTCATGGGCAACTTCCCGAGTGCACTTATATTATACCCATGAGAGGTATCTGGCGTTGACCGCGTATACCCGCTAGGGGTATACGTCAAGCATGAACGCAACAGCCAAGGCATCTTGCCGCAAGCGCCTGAGCCGCATCGAGGGCCAGGTGCGCGGGCTCGCCCGCATGGTCGAGGAAGACCGCTACTGCATCGACATCGTCACGCAGATCTCGGCGGTGCGGGCGGCGCTGGCCCGCGTCGAAGAGGAGATCCTGCGCGATCACGTGGCGCATTGCGTCGAGGGCGCGATCGCCAGCGGCAACGCCGCCGAGCAGCGCAAGAAGGTGGCCGAGCTGATGGACGTGCTCGCCCGCAGCCAGCGGTAGCGTCCCGGTCGTACCTGCCCGGCCCTCAATAAAGCAGGTAGCGGGCGCGCCGGGCCTTGAATTGTGCCACTTCCTTTTGCCAGGCGGCGATGATCGCCTGGCCGCGGCTGCCGCTTTCGAGCATGCGATGGAGACGCCTTGTCCCCGCAATCTTGTGGAACATCTCGAGGTTGGCGAACAGGGGCGGAGCGCCGCTGGACCGGGCCTCGGCTACCAGCGCGGACAGCACGTGCATGCCGAGCTCGAGCGGCTCGAAGCGCGCCACATCGGTCACGACGACGCGGCCGCCGCGAATGCCATCCCCAACGAAGCGCGGGCGTGTGGCTATGCCTGAGATCGAGCGCGGCACAAACGTAGCCACCTCGAACCTGACACCGGGAAGGCCGAGCCCGTTGAGGCGCGCCACCATGCGGGGCCCATTGAGCCAAGGCGCGCCAAAGAGCGAGAAGGGGGTCGGCGTGCCGCGTCCCTCGCTGATCTCGGTCTCGCCGACGATCCCCATCCCGGGATAGACGAGCGCCGACTCGAAGGTGGGGATGTTGGGGCTGGTTGGCACCCACGCGCGCCCCGTCTGCGGCCAACGCATGGAGCGCTGCCAGCCCTCTATCCTGACGACGCTCAGGTCGAGCGCCTCCAGTCCGGCGAGCCATTTCTCGCCCTTGATCATGAGCGCGAGCTCGCCGACGGTCAGGCCGTGCACGATGGGGATCGGGTACTGGCCGACGAAGGAGCGCAAACCCGGCTCGAGCACGAAACCCGACACGTATTCGCCGCCGAGCGGGTTCGGCCGGTCGAGAACGATGAAGGGGATGCGAGCCGCTGCCGCCGCCTGCATGGCGAGGCCCATGGTCGAGATGTAGGTGTAGAAGCGCGCGCCGATGTCCTGGATGTCGAACACCAACACATCCACGTTGCGCAGCCTGGAGGATGTCGGCTGCTTGAAGGCGCCGTAGAGGCTGTAGATGGGAACGCGCGTCTTTGCATCCACGCTGTCGCGCACGCTGGCGCCAGCCTCGGCGGTGCCGCGAAATCCGTGCTCGGGCGCGAAGATCGCCGTGAGCCTCACGTTCGCCGCCTTGCTCAACGCATCGGCCAGATGCTCCTCTCGCACGCGACCGGTCTGATTGGTGATGAGCCCAACCCGCTTGCCTGCGAGTGCGGCAAAGCCCGAGGCGGCCAGCACCTCGGCGCCGGTGGCCACCGGCGGCGGGGAGGGAGAAGTCTGGCTCAACGACGAATCCATGGTCGGGATGCAGAGGATCGCGAGTAGGAGAGCCTTGGCGATACGCTTTGTCACCATTCGCAGCGGCGGCCTAATGCGGCAGATGGCGGAACGCAGGCGCCTCGGGCCAGAAGATGCGCGCGACCCGGCTGACGCGCGCCGGATCGCCGGTGGTGAGCAGGGAAGGCGCCGCGGCGGCGTCGGCCGGCTCGGCGACGAAGCGGGGATGGCGATTGAAGTAGTCCTCCAGGCTGTCGGCCACCACCTCCGGCTGAGAGAGCAGGCGCGTGAAGGCCGGCAGGTGCCGGCGGAACAGGGGCTCGACCAGCGGATAGTGCGTGCAGCCCAGAATGGCGCGATGCGGCGGGGCGCCATCGGTTTGCGACAGCAGTGCCGTGACGCTCCGTTCCACCAGGGCGTCGAGCTCGTCCTCCGGCTCGCCCCGCTCGATGGCGCCCGCCAGCTCGGCACAGGTCTGCTGCACCACCGTGACCCTGGGGCAGCGCTTGCGGATCTCCTCGGGGTAAGCGTGCGAGGCGATCGTGCGCGTCGTGCCGAACACGGCAACCACGTCGGTGTTGTACTTCTGCGGGTATTGCGGCGCCGTCACCGCCCACGGCGTCTGGGTGGCGGCCTCCACGGTGGGCGCGACGATCCCTAAGATATTGCGCCCGGCCCAGCCGCTCACCGGCAGCCAGTCCTTCTGCAGCGTGCGCGCGGCGACGCAGGTCGCAGTATTGCAGCCGAGCAGGACCAGCCGGCTGCCCAGCCGGAACAGGGCGTCGACGCCGTCGCGGGTGAGCGTCACGATCTCGTCCGACGGCTTGTTGCCGTAGGGCACGTGGCGGTGGTCGCCCAGATAGACGAAGGGGACACGCGGGAAGCGGCGCACCAGCGCGCGAAACACCGTGAGGCCGCCGTGGCCAGAATCGAACACGCCGATCATGGCTTGAGATGCCATGGCCGGCGCCTCCCTGCAATCGCCGGTTGCGAACGGCCTCGGGGCCGACAAGCGCCCCTGACGATCCAAAGCGGGCCGCGCGGCGCCCTCTATCGCCGGCCGGAAGTCACGCGCCGCAGCGTCAGATTGAGCCGGCCGCCTTCCGGCAGCAGGTTCGACGTGCCGGGGTGGATGCGGTCGACGCCGTGGTAGGCCATGCGGGCGCCGCCCCCGAGCACCACCACGTGCCCCGACCGCAAGAGCAGGCGCTGCTTGGGGTCGGTGCGCGCGAGCCCGCCGATGTGGAAGGTTGCATCGTCGCCCAACGAGACGGAGACGACGGGCGCCAGGGTGTCCTGCTCATCCTCGTCGCGGTGGGGCCCCATCTTGGCGCCGGCGGCATAATAGTTGATCAGGCAAGCCTCGGGCGGAAAGGGATAGCCGGCCACCTCCCGCCAGAGGCCCAGAAGCATGGCCGGCATGGCGGGCCAGGGCCGGCGGTTGCCCGGATGCTCGGCCTGATAGCGGTAGCCGCCCCCTTTGTCGGACACCCAGCCGAGCGGCCCACAGTTGCTCATGCGCACCGAGAACGGCTTGCCCGTGCGCGGCATGGTGGGGACGTAGAGCGGTGCCGCCGCCAGAATCGACCGGATCTCGGCCAACAGCTCAGCCTGCTCGCGCGGGCCGAGAAAGCCGGTAAGATGCCGGAAACCGTCAGGCAAGGTCATGGGTTGGCCGGTACTAGTGGCTATTAGACATCGATCAACAGTCTTGAAGGTGGCCGACCCCAAGACTTTACCAGCAGCCGTTGCAGCCCCAATAGCCCCCTACTATATACCGAGCACAACCAGCGCAGCTCTAGGGGACCGTTGCTTGGGGTCATTTGGGGGCTCCAGGGTACCGGGTGCCAGGCCTTTGGGCTCGGACGGTCTGCCGCAAGAAAGAGGATTGACGACATGGCCAAAGTCATCGGCATCGACCTCGGCACCACCAACTCGTGCGTGGCGGTCATGGAGGGCTCCAAGCCCAAGGTGCTCGAGAACGCTGAAGGCGCCAATACCACCCCCTCGATCGTTGCCTTCACGGACGACGGGGAAAGACTGGTCGGCCTGCCCGCCAAGCGGCAAGGCGTCACCAACCCGATGAACACTCTCTTCGCCATCAAGCGCCTGATCGGCCGGCGCTACGAGGACCCGATGGTGGAGAAGGACAAGAAGCTCGTTCCCTACAAGATCGTCAAAGGCCCGAACGGCGACGCCTGGGTCGAGGCACAGGGCAAGCAGTATTCGCCCGCGCAGATCTCGGCTTACATCCTGCAGAAGATGAAGGAGACGGCCGAAGCCAAGCTCGGCGAGACCATCACGCAGGCCGTCATCACCGTTCCCGCCTACTTCAACGACGCCCAGCGCCAGGCGACCAAGGACGCCGGCAAGATCGCCGGCCTGGAGGTGCTGCGCATCATCAACGAGCCGACGGCGGCGGCGCTCGCCTACGGCCTCGACAAGAAGAAGGACTCCAAGACCATCGCCGTCTACGACCTGGGCGGCGGCACGTTCGACATCTCGATTCTCGAGATCGGCGACGGCGTGTTCGAGGTCAAGTCGACCAACGGCGACACCTTCCTCGGCGGCGAGGACTTCGACATGCGCCTGGTCGAGTACCTCGCCAACGAGTTCAAGAAGGAGAACCAGATCGATCTGCGGGGCGACAAGCTCGCGCTGCAGCGTCTGAAGGAGGCCTCCGAGAAGGCCAAGATCGAGCTCTCCTCCTCGCAGCAGACCGAGATCAACCTGCCCTTCATCTCCATGAGCCCGCAGACGCAGGCGCCGCTGCATCTGACCATGAAGCTCACCCGCGCCAAGCTCGAGAGCCTGGTCGACGATCTGATCGACAAGACCAAGGGCCCCTGCCAGCAGGCGATCAAGGATGCCGGCCTGAAAGCGGCCGATATCCATGAGGTCGTGCTCGTCGGCGGCATGACGCGCATGCCCAAGGTGCAGCAGCTGGTCAAGGAGCTGTTCGGCAAGGAGCCGCACAAGGGCGTCAACCCGGACGAGGTGGTGGCGGTCGGCGCGGCGATCCAGGCCGGTGTGCTCAAGGGCGACGTCAAGGACGTGCTGCTGCTCGACGTGACCCCGCTGTCGCTCGGCATCGAGACGCTGGGCGGCGTATTCACGCGGCTGATCGAGCGCAACACCACCATCCCGACCAAGAAGGGCCAGGTGTTCTCCACCGCCGAGGACGGCCAGAACGCGGTCACCATCCGCGTCAGCCAGGGCGAGCGCGAGATGGCGGCCGACAACAAGCTGCTCGGCCAGTTCGATCTGGTCGGCATCCCGCCGGCGCCGCGCGGCATGCCGCAGATCGAGGTCACCTTCGACATCGACGCCAACGGCATCGTGCACGTCTCCGCCAAGGACAAGGCCACAGCCAAGGAGCAGTCGATCCGCATCCAGGCCTCGGGCGGCCTCACCGACGCCGAGATCAAGCGCATGACCGAGGAGGCGGACCGCTACAAGGACGAGGACAAGAAGAAGCGCGAGCTGGTCGAAACCAAGAACGGCGCCGATGCCCTGATCCACTCGACCGAGAAGTCGATGAAGGACCTGGGCGAGAAGGTGCCGGCCGGCGACAAGAGCAAGATCGAGGCGGCCATTGCCGAGCTCAAAGAGACCTTGAAGGCCGACGACGTCGACGCCATCAAGGCCAAGACCAATGCGCTGGCGCAGACGGCCATGAAGTTGGGCGAGGCCATCTACGGCGGCCAGCCGCCCCCCGGCGGGGGCGAAGGTCCTGACGCGGGCGGCGCGGCCAAGAAGGCGGGCGGTTCCGGCGACAATGTCGTCGACGCCGACTTCGAAGAAGTGAAGGACGACAAGAAGAAGTCCGCCTGATTTGCGAATGCGTGGGGGAGAACGCGAATGCCAGCCCTCGACCAGCCTGCAACCGAGCCTGCCTTCGTTGCGGTAGGCCGAGGGCTCGGCTTTTGCGCCCGCGGCATCGAGGGCCACACCGCGGGTTGAGCGACACGAGTGGAACTGCGACTTATGGCCAAGCGCGACTACTACGAAGTTCTGGGACTCTCCAGGGGGGCGAGCGAGCAGGACATCAAGGCGTCGTTCCGCCGGCTCGCCAAGGACTGTCACCCCGACCGCAACAACGGCGACAAGTCCGCCGAGCAGAAGTTCAAGGAGCTCGGCGAGGCCTACGAGGCGCTGCGCGACCCGCAGAAGCGCGCCGCCTACGACCAGTTCGGCCACGCCGCGTTCGAGGGCCATGGCCGCGGGGCGCACGGCTTCGGGCCGGATTTCGCATCCTCCATGTCGGACATCTTCGATGACCTGTTCGGCGAGTTCATGGGCGGGCGGCGCGGGCGCGGCCAGCGCACGGGGCGCGAGCGGGGCGCCGACCTGCGCTACAACATGGAGATCACGCTGCCGGAGGCCTATGCCGGCAAGATGGCGCAGATCCGCGTCCCCACCAGCGTGACCTGCGAGGCCTGCACCGGCACCGGCGCCAAGGCCGGCACCCAGCCCTCAACCTGCTCCACCTGCGCGGGCGCCGGCAAGGGGCGGGCGAGCCAGGGCTTCTTCACCATCGAGCGCACGTGTCCCGCCTGCCAGGGGCGCGGCGAGACCATCAACGATCCGTGCGGGTCGTGCACCGGCTCCGGCCGGGTGGTCAGGGAGCGCACGCTTTCCGTCAGCATCCCGGCGGGCGTCGAGGACGGCACCCGCATCCGCCTCGCCGGCGAGGGCGAGGCGGGCTTGCGTGGCGGACCGGCAGGCGACCTCTACATCTTCCTGTCGATCAAGCCGCACGAGTTCTTCCAGCGCGACGGCGCCGACATCTTCTGCCGCGTGCCCATCGCCATGACCACGGCCGCGCTCGGCGGCCAGCTCGACGTACCGACGCTCGACGGCGGCCAGACGCGGGTGAAGGTGCCGGAGGGCACCGAGAGCGGCAAGCAGTTCCGCCTCAAGGGCAAGGGCATGCCGGTGCTGCGCTCCAAGGTGATGGGCGACATGTACATCCAGGTCGAGGTCGAGACGCCCAAGAACCTCAACCCCCGGCAGCGCGAGCTGCTCGAGAGCTTCGAGCGCGAGAGCAACGGCCAGACCTCGCCGCACTCGGCGGGCTTTTTCACGCGCGTGAAGGAGTTCTTCGAGGGCAAGGCGGGGTGACGCTCGGGCCGGTGCTTTGTAGGGCCGGCGTGAGAACAATGGATAGATGTCGCCTTCGCGATCAGTCACAACCACAACTTGGCTGGCAACCGACGCCAACTGGG
>Ga0209726_10006306_pt1 | contig 13825 bp, 12 predicted proteins | sample Subgrocontami54m_FD_187453 | JGI IMG/M metagenome (GOLD analysis project Ga0209726, IMG submission 187453) | Subsurface groundwater microbial communities from S. Glens Falls, New York, USA - GMW46 contaminated, 5.4 m (SPAdes) (version 3) | ecosystem: Environmental > Aquatic > Deep subsurface >... | reverse complement strand
TTCGCTTCAACGTACGAAACCACGGTTTCCTTGCCATCTTCGACTGAAGTGTTGCCGCAGCCGTTCAGCGCAACCGCCACACCGCCCCAGCCCAGCACCTTCAGGAAATCACGCCGATCAAACGGGTACCCGGCCAAATGTTTTACGGAACCACTGTTCATCATCACAACCTCTCTGGAAAATTCTTGAAATGCCATGCCCGCTTATTTGTGGCATTGCCAGCAATCGTTGGGACCTTGCGCCTTGATCGCTCCGCCAGACATGTCGGCTGCCGGTTTCTGGAAGGAGTACCAATAAGCCTGGTTACCGATCGGCTTGCCGCCCTCGGCGGTGACCGGATGATCTTTCTGATGACAACTAACGCACCAACCCATTGACAGCGACTTGCTGCGGCGTGCCACGGTCATTTCTTTCACATCGCCGTGACAATAGCCGCAAACCTCCTGCGCTGGGCGGTTTACCTGAGAAATAAAACGTTCGATATGGCGCTCGTGGCTGAAGCGCACGAAGTCCGGGAGATCATGCACCTTCTTCCAGGGAACCGGTTTTTTCGCGTCCCAGTACTCGAACAGCTTTTTAATGCGCGGTGTTTCGCGTACCGATGCGATGCTCTGGTGACAGCCGATGCATTTCTGCAGCGGCGGAATCCCTGCTACCGCACTGCGTCTGGCGTAGGTATGGCAATACATGCAGTTGATCTGCATGCCGCCCTTGCTGGCATCGCCGGCATGGCGATCATGGGGAAACTCGATGGGTTGCTCAATAACCGGGCCCAGATCATCCTGGGTCATTGGCGCAGGTTGCGGGGAATCGACTGCATAACTGCTCACGGCAGCAAACAGTCCTATCAGCAAGACAGGCAAACGTAAAAAACGATGCATCGTAAAGGCTCCCCCGGCAAACAATCTAACCCACGTCAGCACGCGGCTAACGTGATAAAAAATGAAACGGATTATTTTTGATGCGGCGTATCGCGTTAAAACTAATATTTTTATTATTATTTTGTACCAGCTTAATAGTTATTGGGCAGCGACGCAGACGAATAATGTCTAGTCTCAAAACCAAAGTCAACATCCTAACGGCACTAATTTGACAAATAACAATAAATTCATTTGTCGATACCCTCCAACTGGGCGACAGAGCCTGGTATACAGCGGCCTCACCGGAATAGGGGGCAACCAGCCAGCGGAACAGGCCCAGCACCAGCCCGGTTAGACGTTGAAGCGGAAGTGCATGACATCTCCATCCCGCACCACGTAGTCCTTTCCTTCCAGGCGCATCTTGCCTTTTTCCTTGGCGCCCGCCTCGCCCTTGCAGGCGATAAAGTCCTCATAGCTGATGACTTCGGCGCGGATGAAACCATGCTCGAAATCGTTGTGGATGACGCCTGCCGCCTGCGGCGCGGTGTCACCGGCATGAATGGTCCATGCGCGCACTTCCTTCACGCCGGCGGTAAAGTAGGTCTGCAAGCCGAGCAGCTTGTAGGCTACGCGGATCAAACGGTTCAAGCCGGGTTCTTCAAGGCCGACGTCGGCCAGGAATTCTTTTTTATCCTCATCGGAAAGCTCGGCGATTTCCGCTTCCAGCGCGGCGCAGATCGGCACTACCGGCACGCCTTCTCTGGCGGCAAATTCTTCCAGACGCGCCAATAGCGGGTTGTTTCTGAAGCCATTCTCCGCCACGTTGGCGACATACATTACCGGTTTGATAGTCAGCAGACACAACGGCTTGAGTTGGGCAGCACGCGCCGCATCCAGCTTCATCATGCGCACGGGCTTGCACTGGTTCAAATGGGCGGCGACCTCATCCAGCAGCCCGCCCAGTTTGACCGCTTCCTTGTCGCCGGACTTGGCCAGCTTGGCATTGCGCGCCTGCGCTTTTTCCACCGTTTGCAAATCGGCCAGCGCAAGCTCGGTCACGATGGTTTCGATGTCGGAAATCGGATCGACCTTGCCCGCCACGTGCACCACGTTGTCGTCCTCGAAGCAGCGCACCACGTTCACGATACCGTCCGTCTCGCGGATGTTGGCGAGGAACTGGTTGCCCAGGCCTTCGCCCTTGGACGCGCCCGCCACCAGCCCCGCGATGTCCACGAACTCGGTAATGGCGTACTGCATTCTTTGCGGCTTGACGATTTCGGCCAGCGCCGCCATGCGCGCATCCGGCACTTCGACGATGCCGACGTTGGGCTCGATGGTGCAAAATGGATAGTTCTCCGCCGCGATGCCCGCCCTGGTCAGCGCATTGAACAAAGTGGACTTGCCGACATTGGGCAGACCGACGATTCCGCATTTCAACGACATGATGATTCCTTCATTCAGCTTGAGGTGCTATTGGTTCAAAAAAGGCACGGATTGTAACACTTGTGCAGTTCGGCTTTGGACGTGCCAGAACACAATGCGGAATTTCTTCGCCGCCATGCGACGAATTTACAATGCACCTCGCCAAAATGACAAAATCCGCCACTCCATCATTCCGGCCTGATATTAATGTGTTTCAATCCACTTTAGCCCTCCTGACAAAAAAACCTTATAATGCCCTAACCCTGATGCAGTCTTTCCCTGAATATCTCAATGAAGCCACTTGATGTTCGCGCACCCTTGCGGCGCACAAAACTACAGGCGTGTCATACCTCCCCTCCGGGCAATGAGAATCTCGAATTCGTAACTTAAAGGTAGTCATCATGCACCGTTGCCATTTCGCACACTTTTCCCAACTGACAATTACCAGCAAAATGCTTTTTACGGGTGTGCTCTGTACCCTTGGGGTCGGCTATCTCGCGGCCATGGTATATGTGTACATGTCCCATGCCGGGCGCGATGGCAAGCAGGGGCTGTCGGCTCAGGATATCGTTATTGCCTATGCCGGCACCAATAGCGGAACCAAGCTGGAAAGCGCCCTGCGGGGCCCCATGTCAAAGATGCTGCAGCCGGAAGAGAATCTTCAGATCGTGGATTGGCTGCGCAAGGGCGCCGACAAGGATGCGTTCGATGCCAAGATCGGTCCCCTGATGGCAAAACGATGCGTGGTATGCCATAACGACCACAACCCGCACCTCCCCAGTTTCGAGAGCTATCAAGGCGTAATGAAGGTCGCGGAAAAAGACACTGGCGCCAATATCCCGACCCTGGTCAGGGTGTCTCATATTCACTTGTTCGGGCTGACCTTCATCTTCTTCCTCGTCGGCTCCATATTCACGCATGCCTACTTCCGCCGCGCATGGTTGCAGGCCGTTATCGTCATCACACCGTTCCTCTGCATCATCGCGGATATCGCCTCCTGGTATCTCACCAAACTTAATGCGGAATTCGCCTGGATAATCATCGGCAGCGGTGCTTTGATGGGAACCAGCTTTGCCATCATGTTCTTTGTCTCCATTTGGCAGATGTGGATTTCAAGCAAGATTCCGCCGCATCTGGTGGCGTAAAACAACGCTTAACCCCCTCTTGGGCACATGAAGGTTGGCTTATGAAGCATATAGTTGGCTTGGCGCTCGTTGCCGTCATCGCTCTGTCAGGCTGTGGAAAATCCGATGAGCAGCAGAAAGAGGTCGCCCTGCAGGTCAAGCAGGTCTATGAAACCGCGGCTGCCAGGACCAGATTCAAATCGGTAGGGAATGCAACTGCTGGCCAAGCCATCGCAGAAAAATGCGCCCGCTGCCACGGGATGGATGGGGTGCTCGCCAATCTGGGCGCCCCCTTTATCGCCGGCCTTGACCAAGACTATATGGTAAGCGCCATGCTGGCATATACCGATGGCTCGCGCAAGAATGAAAAGATGAGGGACATTGTCGCCGAGCTGAAACTGAAACCGGAACAGATTGCAAATGTTTCAGCCTACTACTCCAGCCTCAGGACCTCATGGAAAGGCGCCAATGTCGGCGGCAAATCCGGCAGCAAACCCATGGTTTCCCTCAGCATGGATGCCGTTAAGGCCGGCTCCACCATTGCTTCGCGCTGCAATAGCTGCCATGGCGAAAATCGCAGCACCTCCAAGAATGAACTCATCCCCGTGCTCGCCGCCATACAGCCTGAGTATTTCACCCCTACCTTGAAAAGCTATTTCAACGGCAAGCGCAAGCATGACGTGATGAAGATCTTCGGCTCATCGCTCAATGAAGAGGAAATCAGGCAGCTTGCCGCCTATTACGCCGTGCAGCCGCCCTTAAACCGGCCCCGCCCGGGCAATGGCAATGCCAAGGCAGGCGAGCATGCCGCAGGAATGTGCGCCGGATGCCACAGCATTGACGGCAATGCCTTGAGCCCGGAAATCCCCAGCCTGGCGGGCCAACCGGCGGAATACCTGATCAAGGCGATGAAAGATTATCGCGACGGGCGGCGTAACGATCCGTTGATGTCTGATGCGGTTCTCAAAATGCAGGATGAAACCATCGTCAACCTGGCTGCATACTATGCCAACCAGAAGCTGGAATCCCCGCTGCATCCGGCAATGCAGGACTCCATGCAATTTTCCCCAGTCGCTGAGGGGCACAAGATTGCCGGCTCATGCGACGGTTGCCACGGCAAGAACGGCAACAGTGAAAAAGCCGGCATTCCCAGCCTCACCGGCCTGAATGTGAAATATCTTGTTTCCGCAACCCGGGGTTATCGGGATGGCGTGCGCAAGCATGACGTGATGAAAAAAATGGTCAGCCACCTGAGCGATACCGACATCGAGAAGGCCGCCTTTTACTATGCAATACAGATTCCCATATCAATCAAGCATGCGCCCAAGGCCGATCTTGCGGCAGGCGAAAAAATCAGCTCCGGCTGCACTTCCTGCCATGGCGAAGGCGGGATCAGCACCGCCCCCGCAACACCCAGCCTGGCAGGGCAGGATGCCAGTTACCTCGCCGCCGCAACCCGGAACTATGCCCGTGGCGCCCGCAGCAACGAAAACATGGCCGGGCCGGCCAAGGGGCTGAAACCGGACGAGGTCATAAACGTGGCTGCATACTTTGCCTCGCGCAAGGCGGCCAGGCCCGATACCATGCTGCCTGTATCGCCGCAGTTCTCCATCGTCCAGAAGTGCAACCGTTGCCATGGCGAGAACGGCAGGAGCACCGAACCCGGCACACCGAGCCTTGCGGGACAGTCCGAAGCCTATCTGGTGCTGGCGATCAAGGAATATCAGGATGGGACGCGCAAGAACAATTTCATGAATGCCATGTCCGATGTGCTGAGCCTGGTAGAAATGAAGGCGATTGCGGCTTTTTACGCACGGCAATAATTGATAGCCGGCACTGCCCGCCTAACTGCTATGCAGCTTGAGCATCGCCGCTTCCAGCTTGCCTTCCACGATGAGCGGTGCCACATCCAGCGCGCGCTGCATGGCGTGTTCGATCAACTCGGCTTCTTCGCGGCGCGGTGCATTCAGGACGTAGTCCGATACGTCGGCGCGCTCGCCGGGATGGCCGATGCCGAGGCGCAAGCGCCAGAAATCGCGGGTACCGAGATGGGCGATGATGTCTTTCAGGCCATTATGCCCGCCGTGCCCGCCGCCCAGCTTGAGCTTGGCGCTGCCGGGCGGCAGGTCAAGCTCGTCATGCACCACCAGAATTTGCTGCGGGGCAATCTTGTAAAAATGCGCCTGCGCCACCACCGCACGGCCGCTGACGTTCATGAAGGTCTGCGGCTTGAGCAGGAAAAGTTCACGTCCATGCACCGCACCGCGTGCAGCCAAGCCGTGGAACCTGCTCTCCGCCTTGAAAGCAAGCTGGTGCGCACGCGCGAACTCGTCCACCCACCAGAAACCGGCGTTGTGACGCGTGCCATCATATTCGCGCCCCGGGTTGCCCAGCCCGACAATCAGTCTGATCTCACCCATAAGGACACCTCTAAAAATCCAGATTCCATCCTAATTGCTGCGTTGTGGAAAAAATTTAGTTTCGGCCAACCTAAAGGTTACCCTACACTGAAACTTCGTTTTCTTGCTTGCATGTCACCACATATGCGGCGCTGCGAAGTGGGGTAAGCAGGCAAGCCGCGTAGCGGCTGCTCGCAAATTTTTCCGCACCTTGCCTTTGGGCGAACTCTAAATTTTTAGAGGCGCCCTTAATGAAAAAGCCCGCCATGCAGTATCGAATCGCATGGCGGGCTGCATAGTGTGACTGCCAGAATTATTTTTTGGCTTCAGCCGCCGGTTTTGCCGCGGACTTCGCTGCGGCAGCAGGTGCGGCAGCGGCAGTCGCCGTTGCAGCGGCAGCTGCTTCAGCTGCCGCTGCAGCTTCCGCTTCCGCTTCCACAGCGCCGCGCGGTATCTGGACGGTAGCCACTACTGCATCCCCGACATGCCCATGGCCGGCCACTGCAACGCCCTTGGGCAATTTGAGGTCGGACACATGGATGGAATGGCCCATCGCCAGGCTGGCAAGATCCACCTCGATAAATTCGGGCAGGTCACCCGGCAGGCAAGCGATATTCAGGTCATTCATCACGTGGCTGATGATGCCTCCATTCACTTTTACCCCCGGAGCGATGTCGGCATTGATAAAGTGCAGCGGCACTTTCATGTGAACCTTCTTGTCCTTGGATACACGCTGGAAATCGATGTGCTGAACTTGCTGGCGGAACGGGTGCATCTGGAAATCGCGCAGCAGTACCTGCTCCTTTTTTCCATCCAGGTCGAGCGTCAGGATGGATGCGTGGAAAGCCTCCTTGCGCAGGCTGTGGTACAGGCTGTTATGGTCAATATCGACCAGCGTAGGCTCGCTATCGCCATAAACGATGCCGGGCACGCGGCCGGTTTTGCGCAGACGGCGGCTCGCACCCGTTCCTTGCGCCTTGCGGGATGTTGCACTTATTTCGATTTTCATTTTACTTCTCCGCTTCAGTTGGAACCACCCGCGACCAGGCAGTTCCGGGTTACCGGCCACCACATGGTGGCCGCTTAAAAACTACTACGTTTTTTAATTTCCTGTCAGTCAACAAACAACGAGCTGACCGATTCTTCCGCATTGATGCGGCGCATGGTCTCGGCCATCAGTTCCGCCACGCTCAACTGGCGGATGCGTTTGCAGTTGCGCGCTTCTTCGCGCAACGGGATGGTATCGGTCACCACCAGTTCGTCCAGCGCGGAATTCTCGATGCGCCCGATCGCGGGTCCCGACAGCACCGGATGCGTGCAGTATGCCAGCACACGCTCTGCACCCTTTTCCTTGAGTGCTTCGGCAGCCTCACACAAGGTGTTGGCGGTATCCACCATATCATCCATGATCAAACAGGTGCGGCCCACCACATCACCGATGATATTCATCACCTTCGCCACGTTCGGCTTGGGGCGGCGTTTATCAATAATCGCCAGGTCCGCATCCATCTGCTTTGCCAGCGCGCGGGCCCGCACCACCCCGCCCACGTCCGGCGATACCACGATCAGATTCGGGTAATTGTGCTTCCACACATCCGACAGCAGGATCGGGCTGGCATAAATGTTGTCCACCGGGATGTCGAAGAAACCCTGAATCTGATCCGAGTGCAAATCCATGGTCAGCACCCGGTCCACACCCACGCCGCTCAGCATGTTCGCCACCACCTTGGCGGTAATTGCCACACGCGCGGAACGCGGGCGGCGATCCTGCCTGGCATACCCCAGATACGGCAGTGCGGCAGTGATCCGCCCGGCTGAAGCGCGTTTCAGCGCATCCACCATCACCAGCACTTCCATCAACGTGTCGTTGGTCGGGGCACAAGTTGATTGCAGCACAAACACATCCTTGCCGCGCACGTTCTCGAGAATCTCGACCATCACCTCGCCGTCGGAAAAACGGCCAACGGTAGCCCGCCCCAGGCGGATATCAAGATACCGCGCCACATCTTCTGCAAGCTTAGGATTGGCATTGCCGGTAAATACCATCAAGCTGTCGTAGGACACGTGCACTCCTCAAGGCAGAATCAAAATGGGCGCAAGCGCCCATGCAAAAAAACAACCAGCAAAACTGGCTGGGGAGGTAGGGATCGAACCTACGAATGCCGGAATCAAAATCCGGTGCCTTACCACTTGGCGACTCCCCAAGAAACTTAACCTATGGCGTGGCAAAATCCCGCAGCGGATGGTGCGGCAAGCCGTACGCCACGATGCCGCGCATGTCCGGCGGTAACTGCTCCAGCACCGCCTGCGCTTGCCCTGCGCTGGCAAATTCGGCAAAAACGCACGCCCCGGAGCCGGTCATCCGCGCCTCGGCAAACTGGCCCAGCCAGGAAAGGTGCCGCGCCACTTCCGGATACAAATTGCATACTACCGGCTGCAAATCGTTTTTAAGCGCCGGTAGCGAAAGGTCGCGGATTTTGAGGGAAATCGTATCCCGTGTCAATTCAGGATGCGCAAAAATCTGTGCCGTGGCGACATGCACGGATGGGAACAGCACCACATACCATGCGTCCGGCAGGGGGTAGGCCTGCAACTGTTCGCCCACGCCCTCGGCAAAGGCATTTTCGCCGAACACGAACACCGGCACATCCGCGCCCAAGGACAGCCCTATCCGCATCAACCGTTCGCGCGACAACCCCAGTTGCCACAGCCGATTAAGCGCCAGCAGCGTAGTGGCCGCATCGGAGCTGCCGCCGCCCAGGCCGCCGCCCTGCGGAATGCGCTTTTCCAGCACGATGTCCACACCCTGCGAACAGCCGCATTCCTGTTGCAGCAGGCGCGCGGCGCGCACACACAAGTCCTGCTCCTGCGGCACGCCATCCAGTGTGCTGACGCGGCGCACCACTCCGTCTTCACGCAGCGTGAAGTGCAGAGTGTCGCCAAAATCAATGAAGCGGAACAGGGTTTGCAGCAGGTGGTAGCCGTCGGCACGCCGGCCGACCACATGCAGGAACAGGTTAAGTTTGGCCGGCGCCGGGCAGCTTATTGAATTTCCCATTCGTCGATCAACAGTTGGATTTCCACTTCCTCGCGTTGCAGGCTCATGCGCAGCGGCAAGCTGTCCGGCGTTTGCGCCGCATAACGGGTGTAACGTATCGCCCAGCCGTCCTGGCGCAGCATGCTCACCTGCCCGTTCGCACCGTGTTCGATACCCGCATTGTTCTCCGGTGCAGGCAGCGCCAGCACCCAGTAACGCAAACCTTCCAGCGGCAACCGCCAGCCCAATACGCGCTGCGTCAATTCCCCGGTATCCCGCGCGGCATAGTGTTTGTCGGATGTATCCAGCACCACACCTTGCGTATCGCGGCCAATGCGCGCCATGGTCTGCCCAATGGGAGTGAACAGCAGAATTTCATCCGCCCCGCTGCGATGCGACCAGCGCACACCGGCGGAAGCCCGCTCGCCATCATGCCTGATGGCGAGCCGCCCGGTCAGGGCAAATACCGCCTGTTCCGCCTGCGCCGGACGCACAACCGGCTGGGGTACAGGCGGCGCCGAGGCGCAACCAACCAGCACTCCTGCGCTCAGCCAGCAGGGAAGCAGAAAAAACAGTCTGCGCATCAGGGCAGGAATCGCTTCATTGCTTCCTGCAATACCGCGTTATCAGGGTGCGATTTCAGCGCATCGTCCCATATTTTTTTCGCTTCCCCTTTTTCGCCCTGCACCCATAACACCTCGCCCAGATGCGCGGCGATTTCCGGATCAGGATTGGCGTTGTAGGCACGGCGCAGGAATTCCAGGCTCTTGGAGATGTTGCCGAGGCGGTAATGCCCCCAGCCCACGCTGTCGATGATGGCGAAATCATTCGGAGCAAGCTGGCTGGCCTTCTCCACCAGTTGCATTCCCTCCTGCACGCGCTCGTTGCGCTCCAGCAGGCTGTAGCCCAGCGCGTTGTAGGCTTGCGCATTATCAGGCCTGGCCTGGATCACTTTGCGCATCATTTGCTCAAAAACTTCATGCTTGCCGATCTGGTCTGCCAGCATTGCCGCTCCATACAACAGATCTGGGTGGTTGGGCAGTTTTTCCAGCCCTTGCGCCAACACCTGGTAAGCCGCTTCGGGTTGCTTTGCTTCGCGCAGAATCTGCGCTTCGATCGACATCAGTTGCACACGCTGCTGGTTGTTCTGGGCATCGGTCTGGTGCAGATAATCACGCGCCTCATCCAGCTTGTCCGTCTTGTAGAGCAGATAGGCCGCACGCAGGCGTGCGGCATAAACATACTCGCCATCCTGAACCTTGCGGTAATTTTGCAGCGCATCTTCATTGTTCTTCTTTGCCTCGCCCAACTGGCCGAGGTAGTAATACACCGTGCCCTCGTCTTTCTTGCCCTTGGCGAGCGCCTGCAGCAACCTGCTCTCTGCCTGCTCCAGCTCGCCCATCTGCAGGGACAACATTGCCACCGCAAATGCCAGCTCGGCATTCTCCGGATGCGCATTGAGCAGCCGCTGGAATTCCGTGCGCGATTCGGCATACTGTTTCTGCTCCAGCAGCATACGGGCGTAAAACAAGCGTGCCTCAGCAGCCTCCGGATAGGCCACCAGATACTTCTTCAGCAGCGCCAACGCCTCCTGCGGTGACTCATGCTGCAGTAACTGCGCTTCAAACAGCGCAGCCATCTCCCACTCCCCCTGCAATGCGCGTGCCTTGCGTATTTCATCCAGGGCCGCTTCACGTTTGCCTGCGGCTTCTGCCGCCTGCGCCAGCACCAGGTGCGCCTCAGCCACGCGTGGATAAGGACGGGTCAGCTCACGCAGCAGGTCAAAGACGGCAATCTTGTCCGGATGCTGCGCAAAAAAGGGATAAATCTTCATGAGTGCATGCCCGACCCTGCCCGGGTAGGCCGCCAGCATATCCGCGAGATACGGGCGCGCCTCATCCAGCCTGCCCCCGCCTATCAGCATCAGGGACAGCATCTGTTTCGCCTCCAGCGATGCGGGCTCCAATTCCAGCCATAGCTTGAATGCATCCACCGCCTTGTCCATCTCGTGTGCTTCATAAGCCAGATGTGCGGCGCGGCGCGCCACACGGGGATCGCGCGTGGAATCGGCCAGTCTCGTATAAATCTGTGCGGCCATTCCCGGTATGCCGCGCTGGCTTGCCACGTCGCCCAACATGAATTCGTAAAGCATTTGCTTGGTCAATTCCAGCTGGGGCAGGTTCAATGACTTTTCTGGCTTCTCCGACTGGGGTTCCGGTGTTGCCATCTGTTCCACAGCCGGCTGTGGCGCGTGAGCGCAGGCCGCCAGCAACAGGGAAAGAATAATCGCGCTGCGTTTGAGGATCATCATATGGGCAGTTCTATAAATTGGTACGTGTTGTATAAGGCAAGGTTCGACTCGAGCATCGGCAAAAAATTCAACCTTTCAAAACAGTACGGGGTTTTAACTTTTTAAGGGTGCCCATATTAGGTTATATTGTGCCCTTATCACAACCCGCAAACACAATAGCGCATGTCCGACGCAGCACCGCTAACCTTGTCCGCACACAATTTGAGCCGCCGTTTCGGCCAGCGCGAGGTTATCCATGATGTGTCACTGGAACTCAGGCGCGGCGAAGTGCTCGGCCTGCTTGGCCACAACGGCGCGGGCAAGAGCACCACGCTGCAAATGCTCACCGGCGCGCTGGTGCCGCATTCGGGGCAAATTGAAATATGCGGCTTCGACCTCGCGCGCCAGCCCATGCAGGCCAAAGCGCGCGTCGGTTTTCTGCCTGAAACACCACCGTTGTACCGGGAAATGGGTGTGGACGACTACCTGCTGTTTTCCGCCAGACTGCACCGGGTGCCGCATATACAGATCGCCGGCGACCTGGCCGAAACCAAGCGCCGCTGCGGCTTGCATGACAGCGGCAAAAAAATCATCGGCACCCTTTCCAAAGGCTACCAGCAGCGCGTCGGCATCGCGCAGGCGATTATCCACCAGCCGGAGGTAATCATCCTCGACGAGCCTACCGTCGGCCTCGACCCGACACAGATTCGCGACATACGCGCACTGGTCCGCGAACTGGGCGACGCATACAGCGTCATCCTTTCCACCCACCTGCTGGGTGAAGTGGAAAGTATTTGCGACCGCGTCGAGATCATGCACCATGGCCGCATTATTTACGGCGACAGCAGCGCCAGGATGCAGCAATACGGCCATCAGCCCGGCTTCATCGTCACCCTGATGGCGCCGCCAATACTTTCAGAACTGCAAGCCATTAGCGGCGTGCAGCAAGTGGAACAGCTCTCCGCCACGCAATTCCGCATCCTGCACACGGCTGACACCGACCCGGGAACCGCGCTGCTCGCGCTCGCCGCGCAGCGCAGCTGGCAGGCAAAACAGCTGGTGCCGCTGCAAGCGCGGCTGGAAGACGTATTCGTGCAAATCACCGAAAACCAATGATCTTCACCATCGCCCGCAAGGAATTCCGCAGCCTGTTCGCCACGCCATCAACCTGGCTGATTCTGGGTGCGCTGCAATTCATCTTTGCCTGGTTCTTCCTGGCGCGGCTGGACGCCTTCCTGCAAGTGCAGGCGCAACTGGCGCAGATCGCCAATGCGCCGGGCGCCACCCAGGCCGTGGCCGCGCCGCTGTTCGGCACCATCGCACTGATCATGATGATGCTGGTGCCGGCATTCACCATGCGCCTGATCGCCGAGGAACGGCGCAACCAGACCCTGACCCTGCTGATGACCGCACCGGTTTCCAGCACGCACATCGTGCTGGGCAAGTACCTCGGACTGCTGCTGTTCCTGCTGCTGATCATCGCGGATTGCGTACTGCTGGTGCTGGTGCTGGCGGCAGGCACACAACTGGACACCGGCCTGGTGCTCAGCAACGCGCTGGGCCTGCTGCTGCTCACTGCCAGCTACGCCGCGCTGGGGCTGTATGTTTCCTCGCTCACCGCGCAGCCGGTGGTCGCCGCCATCACCGCACTGGCCGCGTTGTTCGGGCTGTGGCTGGTGGAAATCAGCGCGGTGGACAGCGACAACACCTGGCGCGCGCTTGCCCCGACCGGCCATTTCCAGAGCTTCAACGCCGGGCTGCTGAACAGCGCCGACCTGGTTTATTTCGTGCTGTTCAGCGCAGCCTTTCTGTTGCTGGCGATACGGCGAGTGCATAACAACCGCATTTACGGCTGACATGAGATCAAAAGCAATCCAAGCCACGGAGCACGCAGAGAACACAGAGCCGATTCTGGCTTGCTTTCCATTGGGTACGCGCGTGGCTTGTGCTGCTTCCACCGTTTTTCTCTGTGACCTCTGTGGTCTCTGTGGCAAATGAATAAGTTGCTGTTGAAAAACCTCGCCTTCGCCGCGCTGTTGCTTGCCGCCGTGGTCACGCTGTATCAATTCGCTGCGCGCCATCCCGTGCAGGCGGACATGACGCAAAGCGCCAGCAACAGCCTGGAAACCAGCAGCGTGGATGTGCTGAAACAACTGCCGGGCGAGATAAGACTCACGGTGTATGCCACCGGGCAGGATGCCCAACTGGGCGACATACGCAAGCTGATCCGCGATTTTGTCGCGCTATACCAGCGCTACAAACCGGAAATCACGCTCATCTTTGTCGATCCGGTGAAGCAGCCGGAGGAAGCGCGCAAAGTCAACATCCACGCCAATGGCGAGATGCTGGTGGAATACGGCGGGCGCAGCGAACACCTCACCCTGCTGAGCGAACAGTCCCTCACCAGCGCGCTGCTGCGCCTGGCGCACAGCAAGGACAAACTGCTGCTGTATCTGGACGGGCACGGTGAGCGCAGGCTGGAGGGCATCGCCAACCATGACCTCGGCGAGTTCGGCAAACGGCTGCAACAGAACGGCTACCGCCTCGGCAGCCTGAATCTCACGCTGGCGCAGGATGTGCCGGGCAACGCCAGCACGCTGATCATCACCCAGCCGCAGCTCGACCTGCTGCCGGGCGAAGTGGGCAAGCTGCTGCGCTACATCGCCGCTGGCGGCAACCTGCTGTGGCTGGGG
>Ga0209726_10006304_pt1 | contig 13831 bp, 12 predicted proteins | sample Subgrocontami54m_FD_187453 | JGI IMG/M metagenome (GOLD analysis project Ga0209726, IMG submission 187453) | Subsurface groundwater microbial communities from S. Glens Falls, New York, USA - GMW46 contaminated, 5.4 m (SPAdes) (version 3) | ecosystem: Environmental > Aquatic > Deep subsurface >... | reverse complement strand
ACCCGTTGGCCAGGGGACGGGTCTGGGCTTGAGTGTCAGCTGCGAGATCGTTAAGAAACACTGCGGGGAGATCAGTGTCCGCTCTGCGATGGAGCAGGGGACTGTGTTTACCGTGCGCCTGCCGTTTGCGCCGCTGCCGGCCAAGCCCGTCGCCGCCGACAAGGTTGTCGATCTGACCGGGCTTTCCTGCCTGCTGCTGGGCGACAACGAGGGGTTGGGCGACGATCTGGCCGTCTATCTGAAATACAGCGGCGTGATCGTTGAGCGGATGCCGGACCTGGCAGCTACCCGCAAACGGATATCTACTCTCCCGCCCGGCCTTTGGTTGATTATCATTGACATCGGGCGCGATGCGCCGCCTGTCGAGGAATTGCGCATTGCCTGCCGCGCCAGACCCAATCTGGACACGCATTTCGTGGTGGTTGAGCGCTGGTGGCGCCGTCAGCCCGGCACGGATGATGACAGGCGCGGGCGGCGCCGTCAGGGGCGCGTCGAAGCGGTGGACCTCGTTACCATAGACGGCGAGGTCATGCGTCGCCAGGCCTTTCTCCAGGCAGTGGCCATCGCCGCAGGACGGGCGCAGGAGGAGGAAGAAACACAACTGCCAGGCAAGACGACCGAGGAGTCCCCCCGCCCGCCGTCCCGGGACAAGGCCCGCCTGCAGGGCAGGCTGATACTGGTGGCCGAAGACAACGAGACCAACCAGAAGGTGATCCTGCGCCAGCTCGCCATGCTCGGGTTTGCCGCGGATCTGGCCGACAACGGCCGTAAGGCGCTGGAACGTTGGCAGAGCGGCGACTACGCGTTGCTGCTCACCGACCTGCACATGCCGGAAATGGATGGCTATGAGTTGACCGCGGCCATCCGCGCCGGCGAAGCCGGCAAGCGGCGCATTCCGATCATCGCCTTGACCGCCAACGTCATCAAGGGCGAGGCCGAGCATTGCCGCGCCATGGGTATGGACGACTATCTGAGTAAGCCGGCGCGGATGGCGGATATGAAAACCGTGCTGGAAAAATGGCTGCCAACTGCTGCTGAACCCAAACCGGATTCACCCGATTCGTCAGCTACGTTGGCCCCGCAAGTCATGGCGTCGGAACCAGTGGACGTGAACGTGCTCGAAGGACTGGTGGGAAACGACCCGGTGGTGATCCGCGATCTTCTGCACGACTTCCGGATCAGCGCGGCAAAGACGGCGGCGGAATTGAAGGCCGCCTATGAGAACGGGCAGTCGGCACAGGCGGGCGCGCTGGCCCACAAGCTTAAGTCCTCGGCCCTCTCGGTGGGCGCGCTGGCGCTGGGTGAGTTATGCGCCGAGATGGAACAGGCCAGCAAGGCCGGCAAGGTCGAAGTATTGACTGTAATCCTGCCACGTTTCGAGGCGGAAATGGCCGCTGTGGACGAATATCTTGGTTCATTGTAAGCAGGGATTCCTATCCGCGAAAAGATTAAAGAGAGAAAATTATGGTAGAAAAATCATCAATCAGGATTCTGGTGCTTGACGACGAGCCCTTCATGCTCAAGCTGCTTGGCCACATGCTGGCAAACCAAGGGTTCACCTCGGTTACGCTCTGCGACAGCGGGTGCGCCGCCCTTGATCGGATGGATGGCGCGGACGGTCCGCCGAACCTGATCCTGCTGGATCTGAACATGCCGGAAATGGACGGGGTCGAATTCGTGCGCCACCTGGTCGAACGGCGCTATACCGGCAGTCTCATCCTGATCAGCGGTGAGGATGAACGTATGCTGCAGACCGCTGAGAAATTAGTGCAGGCGCATAAAATCCCGGCGCTCGGACACCTGCACAAACCCGTCAAGCCGGAGGGCCTATCCGCGCTGCTGGAGAAGTGGATACCTCTCTCAATAGGCAGCCCTCGGGCGGCGAAGAAGGTTTACGGCGCGGACGAGGTGAGCGCTGCCATCAACAACGGCGATCTCGTCAATTACTACCAGCCCAAGGTGGCGGTTGCCACGGGTCGGGTGGTGGGCGTGGAAACCCTGGTGCGCTGGCGTCACCCCCGGGACGGGATGGTGTTCCCCGATCAGTTCATCGGTGTGGCGGAGAAGCACGGCCTGATAGACGACCTGACCCGGGTGGTGCTCACCGGCGCGCTGGCCCAGGCCAAGGTCTGGCAGGAAGCGGGGCTGATGTTGCGGGTGGCCGTCAACATTTCAATGGACAACCTGGCGTCCCTGGATTTTCCGGATTTCGTTGCCGGGCTTGCGGCCAAGGCAGGCGTGCCGCCGCAGGAGGTGGTGCTGGAAGTGACGGAAAGCCGGCTGATGCAGGAAGACACGCGGGCTCCGCTCGAAATCCTGACCCGGCTGCGCCTGAAGCGCTTCCGCCTCTCCATCGATGATTTCGGCACCGGGCATTCTTCCCTGGCCCAGTTGCGCAACATTCCCTTCGACGAACTCAAGATAGACTATAGCTTCGTGCACCGCGCCTGGACCGACGAGACATTGCGGGCGATGTACGACGCCAGCCTGGGTCTGGCAAGACAATTGGGCATAGAAGTCGTGGCCGAAGGGGTCGAAGACCGCGACGACTGGGATCTCCTGCATCGCACGGGATGTGATCTCGCCCAGGGGTATTTCATCGCCAAGCCCATGCCGGCCGCGGATCTGCCCGGCTGGATGGAGAACTGGCAAGAGCGGGTGCGCAGCGGGTTTGCCGCCAAGGACTGAGATGGTCTCTGTCAGCGGCCCGAAGCGCCGGCGCTAACGTTCAACCGCATGGAAAAGTTCTGAAAATTATTGACTTGTTTATGAAAAAGGCATACTATCCCATCTATTAAAGTTTAAAAAGAGATGGTGATTGTATTATGAGGATACGAAAGGCTGTATTTCCTGCCGCTGGTTTTGGGACAAGATTTTTGCCTGCCACAAAGGCAATCCCAAAAGAGATGCTTCCTCTTATAGACAAACCGTTAATCCAGTATTCTGTTGAGGAGGCCAAAAACTCCGGGCTTGAAGAGATAATTATTGTAACAGGGATGGGCAAAACCGCTATTGAAGACCATTTTGATGTAGCCTTTGAATTAGAGATACTCCTGAAGGAAAAAAAGAAGGCGGATATATTAAGGATGGTTGAGGAGGTGTCTAATCTGGCGCACTTTTCCTATACACGGCAGAAAAAACCATTGGGTCTCGGACACGCTATCCACTGCGCAAAAAATCTTGTCGGCATGGAGCCATTTGCCGTATTCTTAAGCGACGATGTAATAGCTGCAAAGATTCCGGTTATGAAACAGATGCTGAAGGTTTTTCACCAATACTCCTCTACTATACTGGCGGTTCAGCAGGTTCCGATGAAAGATGCGCATCATTATGGTATCATAGAGGCGAAGAAGATCGGGCCGAGGATTTACAAGGTTATTGATATGGTAGAAAAGCCGCACCCGAAAGATGCGCCTTCAAATCTGGCAATTATAGGAAGGTATATCCTTATGCCCGAGATATTTGGCATGCTGGAACAGACCAAGGCAGGCAAGGGCGGAGAGATTCAGCTTACTGACGGGCTTAAAATGCTTTCCAAAAAACAGCCCATATATGCATACGAATTTGAAGGGGACAGGTATGATGCCGGCGATAAACTCGGTTTTTTAAAGGCCAATGTATCCTTTGCGATAAAGGATCCTAACATAAAAAAAGAATTTAAGAAATTTTTAAAGGGGCTTAGGCTCTAACAAATTGTAAAATGCAGATTGGAAATTGGAAATTGGAAATTTAAAATCTAAAATCTACAATCTTCATTTTTCCAATGGAGCGACAAGTGGCAAAGATACCCAAAAAAGAGGTCATGGATCAGCCGGTTTCTAAAGATATTGGCATGATATTCCGATACCTGTATGAAGAGACAGAGAATATCGGGCTGCATAATGAGTCGGCTATAAACCATACCCCTGTTGTTGATATACTTTCAACATCGGACAGCATAATAATTGAGGTTGAGCTGCCGGGCGTAAGGCCGGGAGAAATAGATATTTCTATCCTGCGCAATGCGCTTACTATTAATGCCCTTAAGTATGAGTGCTTTGACGAAAAAAAGATAAATTTTGTCTGTATGGAAAGAAGCTTTGGGAAGTTCTTCAGGGTTATAGACATTCCATCTCCTGTTGACACAACCACAATAAAGGCGGCATTCAGGGACGGTTTATTAACCATTACATTGCCGCGGATTATTGAAGAAAAGCGCGGAATTCCAAAAAAGATTAGTATAGAATCATAAAATAACTCAAAACGCAAATGTCAAATCTCAAAAATGAAACTCAAAACTTTTTAACTTTGAAAAACAAAAAGCTTTGAGTTTTAAGATTATAGTTTTGACCTTTGAGTTTTGAGATTTGAGTTTTTACTGGAGGGAACATAGTGGCCGACGAAAAAGAAAAACAGGAACAAAAGGGAGAAGAACTTCAAATCCCTGATACCCTTCCCTTGCTGCCGATAAGGGATATAGTAATATTTCCTTTTATGATAGTCCCATTGTTTGTCGGAAGGGAAAAGTCCATATATGCTGTGGATTCGGCCCTTGCAAAGGAGCGTCTTGTTTTCCTGACAACACAGAAGGATATTTCCAATGAGGAGCCGGGGCCAAAGGACCTCTATCAGACAGGAACAGTTGGAATGGTAATGAGGATGCTGAAGCTGCCTGACGGCCGTGTAAAGGTGCTTATTCAGGGGCTTGCGAGGGGAATTATAAAAGAGTATACCCAGGAAAAACCCGGCTATGTTGTTAATATTGAAAAGGTTAAAGAAGCCCCTGTGCTTCAGCCAACCCCTGAGGTAGAGGCGCTGATGCGGAATGTAAGGGAGCAGCTTGAAAAACTTGCCTCGCTTGGCAAAACAATATCTCCGGAAATTATGATGATAATAGAAACCGTAAATGAGCCAGGAAGACTGGCTGATATTGTGGCTGCAAATCTCGGCCTCAAGGTTGAAGATGCCCAGATTATCCTGGAAATAATAGAACCTGTCAAGCGGCTTGAAAGGGTGAATGAATACCTTGTAAAAGAGCTCCATGTCGCCACTATACAGGTAAAGATACAATCCCAGGCAAAAGAGGAAATGGATAAAAGCCAACGTGAATACTATCTGAGAGAACAGATGCGGGCCATAAAGAGCGAACTTGGCGAACTTGAGGAGATAACCGAAGAGATTGATGAGATAAGAAAAAAGATAAAAAAGGCCAAGATGCCGCCTGATGTTGAAAAAGAGACATTAAAGCAGACAGACAGGCTTGAGTCAATGCACCCTGATGCGGCAGAGTCCGCAATTATAAGGACATACATGGACTGGCTTGTTGAACTCCCGTGGAGCAAATCAACAAAGGACACGCTTGATATTAAAAAGGCCAAGAATGTCCTTGACGAAGACCACTATGATCTTGAAAAGATTAAAGAGCGCATACTTGAATATCTGGCGGTAAGAAAACTTCAAGAGAAGAGCAAAGGTCCGATACTTTGTTTTGTCGGCCCGCCTGGCGTTGGCAAAACATCGCTGGGCAGGTCAATAGCAAGGGCAATGGGCAGGAAATTTGTGCGCATATCTTTGGGCGGAATAAAAGACGAGGCTGAGATAAGGGGACACAGGAGAACATACGTGGGCGCCCTGCCTGGAAGGATAATCCAGGGTATGAAGCAGGCAGGCACAAACAATCCTGTATTCATGATGGACGAGATAGATAAGGTAGGGACAGATTTCAGGGGCGACCCCGCTTCAGCCCTTCTGGAGGTTTTAGACCCTGAGCAGAACTATGCATTCAGCGACCACTATCTGAATCTTCCATTTGACCTTTCAAAGGTTATGTTCATAACAACAGCAAATATGCTTGACCCTATCCCTGATGCGCTAAAGGACAGGATGGAGGTGCTGGAACTGACAGGATATACGGAAGAGGAAAAACTTGAGATTGTAAAGAAATATATTATTGAGAGGCAGCTGGCTGAAAACGGTTTAAATAAAAAACTCATTGAAATAACTGATGACGCAATTAAAAAGATAATCTCCCAATATACAAGGGAGGCGGGTTTAAGGAATCTGGAAAGGGAGATCGCCTCTGTTTGCAGAAAGGTGGCCAGAAAGGTTGCTGAAGGAGAAAAAGGATTGACTGTTGTCAGCCCAAAAACTATTGAAGAGCACCTTGGAGTTCCTAAGTTTATACCTGAGGCGGAGCAGGAAGAGGATGAGATAGGCGTTGCCACAGGCCTTGCATGGACGCCTGTAGGAGGGGAAATCCTTTATATAGAGGCGACAACAATGAAAGGAAAAGGGAATCTTACGCTTACAGGCCACCTCGGGGAGGTAATGAAGGAGTCGGCGCACGCAGCCTTAAGCTATACAAGGAGCAGGGCCAAGGCCATTGGACTTGCGGAAGATTTTTATAAAGAGATTGATATACACATCCATGTGCCGGCCGGCGCAATACCGAAGGATGGGCCGTCAGCCGGTGTTACTATGGCAACTGCCCTCATATCAACGCTTACAAAAACCCCTGTAAGCAAAGATATAGCGATGACAGGGGAGATTACCTTGAGAGGCAGAGTGCTGCCGATAGGCGGCATCAGGGAAAAGGCCCTGGCAGCGCTTCGGGCCAAAATAAGGACCATTATATTGCCGGAGAGGAATAAAAAAGATATAGAGGAGATACCAAAGGAAATCCGGAAAAGGATGAATTTTGTTTTTGTAAAACACATGGACGATGTGCTGAAGATAGCATTAAAGAAAAAGGTTAAGGCAATTAAAAAGCCCCTTCGTCCCATAGGCAAGAGAAATGTTGCTGTGGCAAGATAAAAACAGTAGGCAGTAGGCAGTAAACAGGGAATACAGGAAACAGAAATTTTTCCTGTCTGCTGTTTGCTGTCTACTGAAATGAGATGGAGATAAAAGAACTTGGAGAGCTTGGTCTTGTAAAAAAACTGGCTGAACAGTTTACACCCGGTCATCCAAGGGTTGTAAAGGGTATCGGGGATGATGCATCTGTTACAATACAGGATGATTCCCAATATCTCCTGTGCACCACAGATACACTGGTTGAAGATATACATTTCTCTCTGCAATACACACCTTCCTACAATCTTGGTAAGAAGGCTGTCAGTATATCTCTAAGCGATATTGCAGCCATGGGCGGAGCGCCGATGTTTCTCTTTACATCAATAATCCTTCCGCCTGCAACACCGATAGATTTTATAAACCTTCTTTATAAAGGGATAAAGGAAAAGGCTGATGAGTTTGATATTGCGCTTATCGGCGGCAATACATCAGCTTCTTCTGATAAGATAATAATCAACACAACAATACTTGGAGAGGTTCCAAAAGATCAGGTGATATTCAGGGAAGGGGCCTCAGCCGGAGATATGATATATGTAACCGGCCGCCTTGGGGATTCAGGTCTGGGATTGAAGATGTGGAAGGAAAAGGGCAAAAAGATAGTAACAGACCCTTTTTTAAAGGATGCAATGTTGGCGCATATAGACCCTTCACCCCGGGTAAAAGAAGGGAGAGCTATTGCAAAAAAAAAACTTGCAACCTCAATGATTGATATAAGCGACGGCCTTGTTGCAGATTTAAGGCATATCGCTGAAGAAAGCAGGATAGGGGCGCAGATATGGCTTAAAAAGCTACCTCTTTCCGCTGGCCTTAAAAAATGGTTAACAGACCATCCTCAGGATATAACGCTTGCGCTTAGCGGAGGAGAGGATTATGAGCTCCTGTTTACTGCCCCAAAAGACAATGCCCCTCAAATAGATGCCCTGTCAAGTGAGCTGGGCATACAGATAACACAGATTGGTGAAATTGTGCCGGAGGGATGCGGGATAAGTGTATTGGATGAGAAGGGAGATATATTCCATCTTGCAGTTGAGGGATTTGAACACTTTAAATAAATAACAGCCCGAAAGGAGGTCTAACAGGGTGAAGATAAAAGTTCAGATAGGTTATAAATTTATAATCGGATTTATTTTAGTTGTTTCTACAGCCGCATTTGCGCCGCGTTTTGTAGAGGCGCTTGATATTGCAGTGTGGATGAAAGAGCCCCTCGCATTTCTTATGGCAATCCTCATAGGGCTGATATTAGGCTCTATCCTTACAAGAACCATTACAAAAGACTTTCGCCGGCTTACAACAATTGCCAATGATATAAGTAGCGGCGACCTTACAAGACCTGACAACATAGGTATGAACGGAAAAATACTTGAGGATGAATCCACTGAGCTTGCTGCCGCCTTAAATGTAATGCTAAAAAATCTCAAGGGACTTGTAAATCATATAAAGGATGCGGCAGGCAATCTTTTTGAGGCTGCTGAAACATTAAATACATTAGTAACAAAAGGGCATAAAACTACCGAGGATATCAGCACAGGCACATCAAAGATATTTGAAGGCGCATTGGAACAGGCCGGCCATGTGGAAAATGCCTCAAAGACAATGGGAGAGATGGCAAAGATGTCTGATGATGTGTCTCTTAGGGCAACGGATATGGCGGCTGTGGCGGCTCAAACCAGATCCAGTGTCCAGAAAAGCGCTGCAATATCCACATCGGCTTTGAAAAAGATGGAGTCCATACTGCATGGCGTTGATTCCACAAAAGATATGATTATCGGCCTTGAGGAGAAGCTGAATAATATCCCGAAGATATTGGATGTAATCACGCACATATCAAGGCAGACAGACCTGCTTGCGATTAATGCGACCATAGAGGCGTCAAAGGCAGGCGAACACGGTAGGGGATTTGCAATTGTTGCGGAAGAGGTGCGCAGGTTCGCTGATAATACAAAACGTTCTGTAGAAGATGTTGCCTTTATAATCAAGGATATACAGGCTGAGGTGGAGAGACTGGTAAATGCTGAGGCAGAGAGCTCGGCGTTTACAAAGGAAGGGAGAGAGGATATCAATAAGGTTAAAGAATCGCTGGATGAGATTACTGCTTTTACTTCCGAGGTTGCGGATAAGGCAGAGAATATCCTTGCCCTTACGCAGAAACAGAAACAAGGAGGGGAAACGGCTGTCAGTCTTATAGAACAGATTGCGCATATAGCGAGAGATAGCGTATCTGCCACCGAAGAGGTGGATACGGTGGTTGATGGTCACAAGGCGTCAATAGAAGAGGTGTTGGCCTCTGCAAAAAAACTGTCAGGGTTTGCAGACGACTTAAAGCGGGTGGTAGCCAGATTTAAGCTGGAGCAGGGTGATGTTGAGATTTTGCCGGAGAATGAACCTCAAGCGCTGGAAATGGCAGAAAGGGGCGTATGACAGACGGTGATAAGCTTCTCATATACATAGATGACAAAATATTTGCCGTGGATGCGGCTGCGGTGGCTGCAGTGGTGGAGACAGAACGGTTTTTCATGCTGCCGATGCTTCAATCCAATTCATTTTCCTCCCCCTATCCCCCTCATGGAGGGGGACAGGGGGAGGTGGGATTTATAAAAGGTGTGATAACCAGGCGCGGTGATGTGGTCGTTGTGGTTGATATAGGGGATCTATTTGGGTCGCCGTCGGTTCAAGGTGAAGGGAGATACAAGGTTGCTGTGCTTAAAAAAGACGCCTTATGTCTCGGAATATATATCGGCGCAAAAGGGCTGTCATTTCTCTGGGAAGAAGATCTAAAGAACCTTGAGTTTAAACCATTAACGGGAAATTATATTCAGGGCATGATTGACCCTTCAGGTAAAAAAATACGCATCCTTGACTGGCAGAGGATATTGGAAGAGACACAGAGGTTGGTAAGCGGTAAGCGCCCGTAGTGGCTGGTTTGAAACCTGCCCCTACTTCATTTTTATGGACACATCACAATACAAGACGCTTTTTCTTCAAGAGGCAGAGGAACACCTTAAAGGAATAAGCGAGGAACTGCTTAAACTGGAAAATGAACCGCATGCCCCTTCCGGCATAGATAATCTCTTCAGACACTTTCATTCCATTAAAGGGATGGCCGCATCAATGGGTTATGAAGCTATGGCCGGCTTCAGCCATCAATTAGAAGACCTCCTTGACGCAGTCAGAAAAAAAAAGATACCCCTCAGCCAGGAGAGTATAGACGTCATTTTAAGCGGGACAGATATTCTGCAAACATTTACAAGACTCATTGCAGAGGATAAACCCCTTGATATGGACACCAGCCGCTTATTGTCAAGGATTAAGACTATATTGACTCAGGAAGAACCCCCTTCGGAGGCTGTTGATAGACATCCGGTTGCTGTCTCTTTCACCAAAAACTTGGTGGGCAATGCCCACCCTACAACTGACGCTGCGTCTGCTCCAAAACTTGGCCTTCCCACCACTATGAAAGTGGACAGCAAGGTATTTGATAATTTTATGGAGTCTGTTGGAGAGCTCTTTACAGTAAGGTCAAGGATGAAGGAGGTTGTTGCAAATTCTTTTCCTGTGGAATTTCAGGAGACAACCCATCAGCTTGGCAGAATTATAGAAGACCTCTACTACTCAGTGATAACAGCAAGGATGATACCCTTCGAAGACCTGACGCAAAATTTACCCAGACTAATAAGGGATATGTGCAAAAAAAAGGGGAAAAACGCAGAACTGATCATAGATGGAAGCGATGTGAAATTAGACAGGGCTGTATTGGAGCACATAACCGACCCGCTGGTTCATATTATAAGAAATGCGGTAGATCATGGCATAGAAACTCCGGAAGAGAGGGCGCAGCAGGGAAAACCGGCAAAGGGGCGCATAACCGTTGCTATTGCAAGGCAGAGGGATAATATAATAATAGAGATAACCGATGACGGCCGGGGCATAGATATAAATAAAGTAAAAGAAAAGGCCCTGCAATCAGGCATCCCTGAAGAAAAGATAAAAGGCATGGCGGATAAAGACGCATTGCTGCTTGTTTGCCTGCCCGGTTTAACTCTGGCAAAGGAGATTACAGAGACATCAGGCAGAGGGGTTGGGATGGATGTGGTGAAGGCAAATATTGAGGCAATAGGGGGGAGGCTGGAGATATCCTCTGTCATTAATAAAGGCACAAAGATTATACTTGAACTGCCGGTAACAATATCCATAGTAAAGGTTCTCCTCGTATCTCTGGGCGCTGAATTATTTGCCTTCCCCATATCAAAGGTGTTGAAGGTGCTGGATATAAATAAGTCGGATATAAAAAACCACGGGAACAAATCCCCCGATAAATTCATTCGAGGGCAGGCTTATTTTGTCTATAATGATACTGAGACGCCTGTTGTAGATTTGAGGAGCATCCTTTCTGTGCCGTGTCTTGTTGAAAAAGATCCAATTTCTGTTGTGATAATTGATGCAAAGGACAAAATATCAGGTATAATCGTAGATGATTTTGAAGGCGAGATAGACGCCTATATAAAGCCGCTTGCGCAGCCTATGACAAGGATGCGGGGGGTTATCGGAGTTACAGTCCTTGGTGACGGCAGGCCGGTATTCCTTCTTGACCCGGCGGCTATTGTAATATAGTTGCAACTTGAAACTTTTAGATTATGAATGTTGAAAGCTTAAAAAAACTCATAAGCGATATTAAAAAGGGGAAGGTAGAAACGGCTGAGGCATTAGAGACGTTAAAGACCCTCCCCTTTGAAGAAATGGGATTTGCCACATTGGATACCCACCGTTCCCTGCGGCAGGGCTTTCCGGAGGTCATACTTGGTCAGGGGAAGACGCCTGTGCAGATTATTGGGATAATAAAAAAGATGAGGGCAAGAAAAGAGAATATCCTTATAACACGGGTTGATGCAGCAAAGGCGCGGATGATAAAGAAGGCGGTGAAAAACTCCTCATACAATAAAAATGCAAAGACAATATTTATAAAATCCCATCCAATTAAAATAACAGGCAAAGGGATGATACTTGTTATATGCGCAGGGACATCGGATATCCCTGTCGCAGAAGAGGCTGTGGTAACGGCAGAGGCAATGGGCAATAAGGTGGAGCGCCTTTACGATGTGGGGGTTGCCGGCATTCACAGACTGCTTCATAAAAAAGAAAAAATCCTTGCGGCCAATGTTTTGATTGTTGTCGCAGGCATGGAGGGAGCGCTGCCGTCAGTAGTGGGCGGCCTTGTTTCACGGCCTGTTATAGCGGTTCCAACCAGCATTGGCTACGGCGCAAATCTCGGCGGACTTACGACACTCCTTGCCATGCTTAACTCATGTGTTGCAGGCGTTACAGTGGTGAATATAGATAACGGCTTCGGCGCCGGATATGCGGCGAGTTTGATAAACAGGGGATAGATGAATTTGAAAAATTGCTTGATTCTTTCTCATGATTATGTAAAATATGATTATCATATTTTAAGGAGATGTTATGGATAAGAGTATTCAGGCCACAGAAGCTGTCAGGCGGTTTTCAGAGATATTGAACACCATTAGGTTCAAGGGCGAGCATTATATAATCCAGCGTGGAGGAAAGCCTGTGGCCTTTATGGGGCCGGTGGAGGAGTCAAGAAAAGAGCGAACACTTAAGGAACTCAATGGCCTCCTTGAGCGCCTTCCAAAGCTTGGCAAAGAGGCGGAGACCTTTGAGCGAGATATAGAAGAAATCAGGCGCCACCAGCCAACCCTTCCGCTGGGTGAAGAATGGGCGTAATCCTTGATACGAGCATCCTGATTGCATACGAGCGCGGCTCTCTCAATCTGGACAAGCTGGTAAAAGGAAGGGCATCAGAACTCTTCGGGATTAGCGTCATAAGCGTTTCCGAACTCCTTCACGGAGTTCACAGGGCGGATTCCAAAAGCAGGAGGCTCAAAAGAGAGGCGTTTGTCCAAAAGGTGATTGATGTATTTCCTGTCTATACTTTTGATGTCCCGGCTGCAAGAATCTACGCCGAAATTTGGGCGCACCTTGTTAAAAAGGGTGTGCAAATAGGCGCTCACGACCTTATGATAGGCGCAACCGCCATATCTCTCGGATTTTCAGTGGCAACACACAATGTGAGGGACTTTAAAAAGATAGAGGGGCTCTCTTTAGAGGTTGTTTAGCCTGACAAATCCCTTATAGCCTTTCCTTTATCAAAGCGGGAATGAGGGGGATTGGGCAAGACCTGATGTGCCATATGCGTCGCTGGGCGGCGAGTTTGATAAACAGGGGATAATACAGAAGCGGGAATATTGCATTTCCGCACTGGAAATATTTAGGCAGATACGTGAATTCCCCGCCAGCAAGCTGGCGGGTATTCAACAGCCGGTTTTTATAAAAATAAATAAGTTATGCAAGCTTAAGTATGGAAAATCTCTAAAATGAAAAAGATTTAGTGATTTCAGCATAACAAATCACTTCATCGGATTCCGGTTGAACAAAATGATTTTATCAGCACGGATTTCCTATACTTATGAAGATAGCATATTTTGACTGTCCGTCAGGCATAAGCGGTGATATGGTTCTTGGCGCATTGATTGATATGGGTCTTGATATCAAGACGCTGCGAAGGGAGTTATCCAAACTGCGGATCAGGGATTATTCCATATCCGCGTCAAAGGCCGAGCGGCATCATATAACAGGCACAAGATTCAAGGTTAAATTCAGAGAATTGCGCCTTCACAGAACTTTTAAAGATATTAAAAAACTTATCAATGGAAGTAAGCTCTCCTTCAGGGTCAAGGAATTGAGCGTATCCATATTCTTTAACCTCGCAAAGGCAGAGGCAAAGGTTCACGGCTGCAAGGTTGATGAGGTTCATTTCCATGAAGTTGGCGCAGTGGACTCTATTGTGGATATAGTTGGAACCGCTATAGGCATGGAACAACTGGAAATGGGAAATGTATATGCCTCTCCACTGCCTCTTGGCTCCGGATGGGTTGAAACAGCGCATGGAAGAATGCCCGTGCCTGCGCCGGCCGCTTTGGAACTCTTG
>Ga0209726_10006303_pt1 | contig 13831 bp, 10 predicted proteins | sample Subgrocontami54m_FD_187453 | JGI IMG/M metagenome (GOLD analysis project Ga0209726, IMG submission 187453) | Subsurface groundwater microbial communities from S. Glens Falls, New York, USA - GMW46 contaminated, 5.4 m (SPAdes) (version 3) | ecosystem: Environmental > Aquatic > Deep subsurface >... | reverse complement strand
GGCGGCCGGCGGCGCTTGGCAATACTCACGTCCGGTGCCCGTGCTGTGAGTGGCGCCGCCGTCGGCTTTATCGCCCTGAGCGGCGTGGCCAGCCTCAACGGCTTGGCGCTGGTGACGTTCGGAGTCTCGCCAGCCCCGGCTCACGAGTTCTCACTCAAATCTCGAACTTCTCCTCGCCCTCCCGAAACTCGGCCGGGTTCAACTCGTGTTTCTTCAGCAGCCGATAGAGCGTGCCGCGCGGCAGTTGGGCTTCGCGCGCGGCGGCGGTGACGTCGCCACGGCAGGCGCTCAAAAGATTTCGAAAATACTCCTTCTCGAAGGCGGCCAGGCGCCGCTCGCGCAGTTGGAAGAAGCCGCCGCCGGCCTGGGTCGCAGAGTCGCCGGCGCGGGCCACGATCTCGTCCGACAAATCGTCCGGTGAAATGACTTCCTGCGGCGCCAGGACGAGCGCCCGCTTGAGCACGTTTTGCAGTTCGCGCACGTTGCCCGGCCAGGAATAGCTGACCAGCACTTCCAGCCCCTCGGGACTGAGGCGCCTCGGGCCTTTCTCCATTTCGCGGGCGTACCGTTCCAGAAAATGATCCACGAGCAACGGAATGTCCTCGGCCCGTTCCCGCAACGGCGGCAGTTCGATCCGCGCCACGTTGATGCGGTGATACAAGTCGGCCCGGAACCGCGCTTTGCGGACTTCTTCCTGCAGGCCCATCGAAGAAGCCGCGATGACGCGCACGTCGAGGTCGATTTCCTTGGTCCCGCCGACGCGCCGGATTTTCCGCTCCTGCAAGACGCGGAGCAGCTTGGACTGCATGCGCAGGGGAAGCTGGTTCAGTTCATCCATGAAGAAAGTGCCGTGGTTGGCAAACTCCAACAAACCCAGGCTGCGGGTCGTCGCACCGGTGAACGCGCCCCGCTCGTGCCCGAAGACCTCGCTTTCCATCAACTGGTCCGGAATCGCGCCGCAATCCACCGGCACGAACGGCCCGTCCTTCCGCCGGCTGCGGTGGTGAATGGCGCGGGCCACCAGTTCCTTGCCCGTGCCGGTTTCCCCGACGATCACGACGTCGAAATCCGTCTCGGCGATGCGTTGGATGTTCTGGAAAACCTGCTGCATGACTGGACTCTTGCCGAGGATTTCGCCGAAGGCATAAGTCCGCTCGACCTGCCGGCGGAGCAGGCGGTTCTCCTCCTGCAGCCGCTTGCTCTCCAACAGCCGCCGCACCAGCGCGAGCAAATCTTCCGGCTGGAACGGCTTGACGATGTAATCCGCCGCGCCCAGCTTCATCGTCTCGACGGCGGTTTCCACCGTCGGATACGCGGTGAGCATGAGGACCGCGAGGTTCGGGTCGTGTTGCCGAGCCAGCCGGAGCAACTCCACGCCGTTCACGCCCGGCATGCGGATGTCTGCGATCAACAGGTCCAGGCTCTCCGTCGCGACCCGCTCCGCCGCCCGGACGCTTTGGTTTTCCAGGAGGATTTCGGTGTCGGGCAGCCGCTGCAGGGTGTCGGCGCACACCTCCAGCATGCCCAGCTCATCATCGACGACCAGGATGCGCGTTTTAGCCATGATGATTGTTCTCCTTCACGGTCGGAGCGTCCACCGGCAGTTTGACGGTGACACGCGTGCCTTGCCAGACTTTGCTGTTGATCTCCAGTTCGCCGCCGTGGCCGCGGACCACGCCCAGACAGATCGACAAGCCCAAGCCGGTGCCACGCCCTTCTTTTTTGGTCGTGAAGAACGGCTCAAAAACCTTGTCGCGGATGTCTTCCGGAATGCCGCAGCCGGTGTCCGCCACCACGATGGCCACAGCCGACCGACCATCGGGCAACAGGACTTGGCCCGGCGGGGCCGAGACGTTCAGCCATCCGCCCTTGGGCATCGCGTCCAGAGCATTGAGAAAGAGGTTCAAGAAAACCTGCTCCAGTTCATGCGGATTGGCTTTGACCAGGGGCATCGGGTCGGGAAGCTGATCTTCGAGACGCACCCCTTCCCGGCGGGCCTGTTCGTCCACTGCGGCCAAGGCCTTGCGGATGGGGGCGCGGAGATCGAGCCGGACGCGCGTGGCCGCTGACGGCCGGCAATAGGAGAGCAGCCCCTGGGCGATGCGCGCCACCCGTTTGGCCAACTCGGTGATCTTGGCCAGCTCTTGCGCCACCTTGGCGGACATGTCGTGCCGATGGTCCGCCAACAGCAGGCTCGCCTTGGCGCTGATGATCGAGACCGGATTGTTCACTTCATGGGCGACCTGGCCGGCGAGTTCACCGACTGCCGCCAGCTTTCCGGCGTGCAACATCCGCGCCTGAGTCTTCTTTTGATCGGTTATTTCCTGGGCCATTTCGACCACCTGGGTAATTTTCCCGTCCAGGTCCAGCAACGGCGCGGTCGTGACCTGGAAGACGCGTTGGCCATCGCCCGACTGGAGGAGCCGCGGCGAGGAATTCGTCGAGTCAAGAACCAGTTCGGTCACGCGCACGCGGCCATCCTGCAAGCACTGGCGCGCCGGGGAATCGTCCCGATTGAGCACGTCGCAGCCCTGATAAACCTCGCCCTGCGGAGAGACGAACCACTCGTGCCACCGGTTGCTCGACCAATACGGTTGCAGGTCGCCGACCGGTCGATCGGCAGACAAGCGACCGAGTACCCGCAACCCGGCCCCGGTCGTTTCCAACGCCCGCTCCAACAGTTGACGATCGGCCAAAGCCCGGTCGGCCATGGCCACGAGCTGCCGTTCATTGTGGCGGAGCCGTTCGGCCAGGGTGGTGACAAAGTAGGCCGTCAAAAACAGCACCACCATCTGAAGCATTGCCCAACTGGCGGCATAGAGGCCGTGGTGGGCCGGATGGAACAATTCACCGCCGGCCTGCTCCGGATGCGGGAAGATCTGCAGCGTGTAATGCCCCACGACCTCCGCCCACTCGGTCCACGTCAACAGCGCGAACAGGCCGCTGGCGATGGCCGCAATCCCGTAGCATTGCCGCCGGGACAGCAGGATGCCGCCGATGATGACGTGGAAAATCATCATCATGGAAAGCGGGTTCTCTATCCCACCGGAAAAGTGCAAGAGGACCGTCAGAATCACGAGGTCGATGTAGCCCTGCAGCAGGAGCAGCATCCGCACTCCGCGCCGCCACCGCAGCAACAGCAGATACACCAGATTGCTCACCGCGAGAGCCCCCACCGTCAGCACCAGCGGCCACCACACCTGTTCCGGCAGCCAATGGATCAGTCGCACGCTGATAAAGACCAGCAACGCCGCCAGCAGCACGGCGATCCAGCGCATGGCGATGAACCAATGAGTGTAAGTCTGGATGCGTACAGCTTCCGTCCGCGGCGCGGGCGGGGTCCATTCTGCCCCGGGGGAGGCCGGCAAGAAAGTGGGCGAGGACTTGAGGATCATCCACCCGACCACCACCGCGACCAGCAGAGACGAGAAGATGCCGCGCAGGGCGTACAGGAGATGCAACGTGTCCATCTCCACTCCGCCCAGCCACGTCCGCTCCACGACTTCGCAGAGGCCAAAGATCAACGCGACGATGCCGATGGCATAGAGAAGCGGACGCAGCAGTTGGGCGAAGCGCGGGGCGGACTTGGGCAGAGGTGTTGTCTCTCGGCCTGACGCACCGGCTGGTTGATTGGCGCTCATGAGGAGGTCGGCGTCAGCCGCACGGCGGAGCTTCGCGCTCTGTCGTAAATCGCTCCAGTCTCGGCAAGTTCGTCGGCCAGCTCACACCGGGCATGGTAGGAAGCATCCCTGGGAATTCCAAGCACACTCGCGCCGAATGTTTCGGCGTCGTCGGGCGAGACAAAGTCGCCGTAGTTCACCGCCACCAACTGATGCAGCACGAGGGGAGGCACACGGTCGAGTTGTGCTGCAAAGCGCGGATGCACGAACACCGTCAAGCCGGCTTCCGGACGCTCCCCCTTGGGTCGCGGATAAGCGAACTCGCCCGCCTCCAACAGCCCGGCACCAAAGACGATCTCGCATGGTTAGCGCGCGCGGTCGGTCGGCCAGGATTCGTTGCAGTTCGTTCCAGCCGACGTCTGGGCTGTATTTCTCGCGCGGCTCTGCGCCCTTGGCCGCGACGTGCGCCGCGAGCGACTGGCGTGCGCCGTCAAGGGAAGGTGGTCTCGGCATTGCTGGCCGCTGGAGGATGGTGCGGCGATAGAAAGCGTCCGGGAAGGAGGGCACGGCGGGAGCAGGCGGTGACCGTTTTTGGATACAGTCTTTTCGTGGTTGTGCTGACAACAACAGTGCCGCCCGCCGAAGCTCGATTCAGGTCTTGAACATCTTGGCACATGCATTGGCAACACAGCCGCCTGCCCGGCTTTGGAGTTTCTCTCTAATCGGGCTTCAGGCTTTGCAGATACTTGATGAGGTCAGCCAGTTCGCCCTCGGAAATCTTCTCGCCCCAGCCCGGCATGTAGAGGGGCGGCTTGGGACCATTTTCGTCCAGAGGAGCGGTGGTTGGTTGCCCCTCGGTGATGAAGGCTTCAAGGTAAGCATCCGCGGCGTCTTTCGCGGCGGTCAACGGCGGGACCATCTGGTTGGACTTCGCGTTGGGATTGGGCACGCCGCCTTCGCCGTCCGGTCCGTGACAGCCGCCGCAGCCGTATTTCCGATACACGGCCTTGCCGCGTTCCACGGGCGAGGCTGGCGCTGGGACCCGCATGAACCCGACCAGGTTGGTGTCCGTGAGCGACACCAGGAAGGTGGTCAGCGCGCGGATTTCCGGTTCGGTGAAATTGAATTTCGGCATCACGGTGCCGGGCGTGATCGCCGCCGGATCGCGGAAATGCTGGACAATCCAGTCGTTGCCGCGCCGCTTCGCGACCCCATCGAGAGCCGGGCCGACCTTGCCGCCATTTCCTCCGATCGAGTGGCAGCCGATGCAGCCTTTCTGTTCAAACAGCCGCTGGCCCAGTTCAGGCCCGGGGACGGTTTTCATCGAAACGTAATACTCCGTGAGCCGCTCGCCGGTCTGGCCGAGCATGAAGAGGGTGAGCGCCTCGATCTCCGCCTCGCTGCGCTTCAACGGCGGCATGCCGGAGCCGGGCACGATTTCCCCCGGTGTCTTGAAGTGCTGGGCCAGCCACTCGGGGCTGCGTTTGGCGCCGACCTTGTCCAGCTCCGGACCGATGTTGGAGCCGAAGCCGCCGAGCTTGTGACAGCCGATGCAGCCCTGTTCCTCGAACACCGCACGGCCACGAGCCAGGACGTTTGCCTGGGGCAGGTCGGCTGCGGAATGACACTTGGCGCACGAGGCCTGGATGTATTTCATCGGCAGCATCGGATGCTCCCAATGCTTTACGTGGCCGTGCGCGGCCTCGCGGTCCGTTGCCCGTCCCTGGCCCTGATGACAGATGGTGCAACCGAATTTCTCGACCGGGTGCTGCGCGTGATTGGGGTGATACGCCAGCGGTTGTTGATAGCCGGCGTAACTCGGATCCTCGACGGCCAGGTGACAAGTGATGCAGCGATCCACCCGTTGCAAACCCGGCAAGACAACCTGCTTGATTTCGATCGAGAGGGCGTTCGCCATTTCTTTTTGTTCGGGCGTGGTGGCGCGGCTGATTTCCTGGGCAATGTATTTTTGCTGCCAGCGTTTCCATTCGCGGAATTCGTCCTTGTAGTAGCCGGCCAAGACCAACCCCCCAGCGGCGAGTCCCAGCAGCGCAAACCAAGGATAGAGTTTTTTCAAGGAGTCCATAGGTCAGTGAGGAGTGACGGCCGACGCAGCCCAAGGCCAGACCCAGCCCCAGTTCGGTCCGCGGAAATAGGTGCCGATGACGGTGAGAACCACCGCGGCCACGACGCAAATCGTGAAGATCGTGACCGCCACGCGCCGCTCGCGCGCAAACCAGACCCCGACCCCCGCCCGCTTGCGGTCGAGGTAGGGCAGAGCGACAAGCGCCGTCACCAACAGCGCCGGCACCGCCACCCCTCCCCAGAACGCCGAGTAAGCCGTCAGTTCCTGCAACCCCAGAAAATACCAGGGCGCCTTGGCCGGGTTCGGCGGATGCGTCGGATTCGCAAGCCCCTCGAGCGGCGCGTTCCAGAACACGCTCATGAACATGACCACGGCCATCGTGGCCAGGAACAAAAGAAGCTCGCGAAACACCAGGTGCGGCCACGCCGGCACCTCATCCTCGGGCTTGAGACCCACGGCGGGCGACGTGCCCCGCGCCAGTTCCATCAGCCCGTAGGTTTTGCTGGTGGAAAGCTGGCCGGTTTCCGACTGTTGCACGAGCACGTCGGGTTCGCCGGGCCGGGAAAGTCCGCCGTCCTTGCGCACGCGCCAGAGGTGAAGGGCGATCAAAAACACGGCGACGGCGGGAAGCAGGATGACGTGCAGGACATAAAAGCGCAGCAGTGACGATTCGCCGACGATGTTTCCGCCCAGCAAAACGAACTGAATCTTCTTGCCGACGACCGGCGCGTAGCCGGCGATGTTCGTCCCGACCGTGATCGCCCAGAAGGCCAGTTGGTCCCACGGCAGCAGATAGCCGGTGAAGGAAAGGCCCAGCGTCAGGACAAACAAGCCGACGCCAACGGTCCAGTTGAATTCGCGCGGCGGCTTGTAGCCCCCGGTGAAAAACACGCGGCACATGTGCAGGAACACGCACAGCACCATCAGGTGCGCGGACCACCGGTGCATGTTGCGCGCAATCATTCCCGCCGAGACCACAAACTCCAGATCCTTCATGTCGTTGTACGCGTGCTCCGGACTCGGCACGTAGAAGAACATGAGCGCCACGCCCGTGATGCACAGGATCAAAAAGAGGTAGAGCGAAATCAGGCCCAGGCCCAGGGTGTAGGAAAACTTGAGCGAATGCCGATGCACCTTGGCCGGGTGCATGTGGAGCACGAAGCTCGAAACCATCGCCTGCATCCGGCCGAGATTGCTCTCCGGCAAGCCGACGCGAAAAATGGACCGGCCGACGCGTGTCCCGGCAAACGTCTGCCAAATCTGCTTGAGTGGTTTCATGCTTTGATGACTCGCCCTGTGAAATACCGCGACCGGTGGCTAGGGATCAGGAGGCACATGTTATTTCACAGGGCGAGGTTCTTGTCGTGGGTCACAGCCAGGTCCATGTCAATCACCAGACGCCCGTCCTTGCTCAGGCTCACCGCGTGCCAGGTCAGCCCGCGCGGCGAGGGGCCGCTGACCACGGCGCCGTTGGGGTCAAAATGGCTGCCGTGGCAGGGACAGAGAAAGGGATACTTTCCAGCGGCAGGGTTCACCGTGCAACCGAGATGCGGACAGATGCCGCTCATGGCGCGATAGGTGTTTCCTTTGCGGACGACGAACAGACGCACCTCCTCAATGAAGGTGGCGGTGTCATCCGGATAGTCGGTCGGTCGGCCGGCCTTGAAACGACGGCTCGGCTCATACAAGACATTCGGCACCAGCGAGCGCACCGTGGCGAACCCGCTCGCGGCCAGCGCAAACAACGATGCCAGCCAGCCGAAGGTCAGCCAGATAAAACCGCGCCGGCTGGACCCGTTGCCGGGTTGCGGCACCCGGGTCGTAGCGGGCGGGGCGGGAGCAGAATGGCCTTTGTTCATATATGTCAGGCGAGTTGCAGTCGTTCAATGCGTTCCATGGTGACGGCGTGAGTGGGACAGCGGGCGGCGCAAAGACCGCAGCGGATGCAGGCGGTTTCGTCCTTGATGATCGCCGCAGCCATCCCGCTGGTCGGGGGGCTTCCGTATCGCGCGGTGATGGCGGCGGTCAGCATTGCGTCGCCCTTCATGTCTGCCACGTCCACAATCCGCAGGCAGGATTCGGGGCAGACATCCACACAGCCGCCGCACAGCACGCAGAGGTCGCCGTCAAAAACCGGGCTGACGTGACACTTCAAACAACGATTGGCCTGTGCGAACGCCTCGGGTTGCGGAAAGGCGTTCTCGACTTCGGCGATGCCGACGCGTCGTTCAATCGCGATGGCGGGCGGCTCCCGGCGCGGCATTCGCTCGTAACCGGGAAACATCCGGTGCGCGTTGTAGATCGTCGTGCGGACGGTGGTGGATTCGGTCGGCGCCTTGCCGGTGAGGAACCTGGCGATGGATTGCGCCGCGCGGCGCCCTTCGGCCACCGCGGTGATAATGATGCGTGGCCCGAACGCGAGATCGCCGCCGGCGAACACGTCCGGCCGGGAAGTGGCCAGCGTCTGCGGGTCGGCTTCAATCGTGCCGCGGCCAGTGGTCTTGAGATTGTCCTCGGGGCACACCCAGGACAGGTCCGCCGACTGGCCGATGGCGAGAACGACCCCGTCGGCGGCGACCGTTTCCTCCGTGCCTTCCAGGAAGGTGGGATTGAAACGACGGTTCTGATCGAAGACCGAGCCGACCTTGATCAACTCGATTCCGGAAACCTTTCCGTCCTTCCCCAGAATGCGTTTCGGTCCCCAGCGCGTGTGCAGCTTCACGCCTTCCTCGACGGCCTCATCAATTTCGGCTTTCGTCGCCGGCATCTCCTCCAAACTTTCGAGGCAATACATGTGGACTTCGCGCACGCCGGCACGCAACGCCTGCCGGGCCACGTCGAGGGCCACTTTCAAGTCCTCCGGGCCTTCCTTTTCTCCCCGGGTGAGTTGATCGAGGGTGGTCGTGGCTTCGCGCAAGATTTTGCGCATCGCTTCCGGACTCATGTCGTCAATCTGCCCCGCCTGCCGCACGACTGAGCGCGCGACATCGAAGGCCACATTGCCGCCGCCGATCACGACCACCTTGCCCTGCAGATTGATCTGGTAGCCGAGATTGATGTTGAGCAGATAGTCAATCGCGCGGAACGTGCCGTCCAGGTCCACGCCTTCGATGTTCAACTCGCGGCTCTTGTGCGCGCCAATGGCGAGGAAGATTGCCTCAAAGCCATCCTGCTTGAGACTGGCCAGCGAAAAGTCGCGGCCCAGCCGGCTGTTCAGCTTGATCTGGACGCCCAGATTGACGATCGCCTGGATCTCGGCCTGGATGATTTCGCGCGGCAGGCGGTACTGCGGAATGCCCAGCGTCAACATCCCCCCCGCCATGCTCTGGGCCTCGAAGACGGTCACCTTGAATCCCATCAGAGCCAGGTCGTGCGCGCAGCCCAGACCCGCCGGGCCAGCCCCGACCACGGCAACCCTGCGACCATTGCCCAACTTGGCGCGCTCAGTGCGTTGGGCGGTGGGATAAACCTTGTCGAGATCGAAGTGTCCGGAATCCACGCCGTGCTGCTCGCACACGAATCGTTTCAGCGCGCGAATCGCCACGGAGGCGTCAATATCTTTGCGCCGGCACTTCGCCTCGCACGGCGCCGCGCACACGCGCCCGCAAATGGAGGCAAAGGGATTGGGTCTGCGGGCGATGATGTAAGCGTCTTCGTGCCGGCCCTCGGCAATGGCCTGAACGTAGCCGCCGGCATCCGTCTGAACCGGACACCCCGTGCGACAGAGCACCTGTCGCTCAAAATACTCCACGTCCGGCAGGACGACATTGTAGGTCTTAGACATCGTGTGAGCGGGCGGTTTCGATCATCGCCGAGCTGCGCAGCTTTGGAGTCAACCGCCTGACCACTACTTCTTGAACGCCCGAACCAGAGCGATCATCTCCTTGATTTGCTCATCGGTGACCTTCTCGGCGGCTTTCATCTTGACCTTGCCGTCCTTCTCTTTCACGCCCTCTTTGATCGCCTTGAACATTTGTTCGTCAGTGAACTTTTCCTGATTTTTCGGATCGGTGAAGTCGATCGCGCCAATCTTTTTTCCCGCCTTGGTGTCGGCTTTGCCTTCGAGGCCATGGCACTTGGCACAATCTTTTTCCCAGATTTGTTTGACTGCGGCAGACGGCTCGCCAGCCGCTCCCGAGGCTAATCCGGTCAGAACGACGACCGCTGTGAGCAGGAGTGTTGTTTTCATGGTTGTTTCGCTCTCGACTAGGGGTCAGACGGTGAGCACGAACATGTTCTTCATGGTTGTTTGTCTCTCGACTAGAAGTTAGGTGGAGCTTGGAAGCACCTGTCGCAACGGTAACGCGCGAGCCGCCCACAGGTCGCTGCTTGCTCGATCCACGTCGTCTGAGTCATATTAAAGCTGAACCTTGACTGTTCGCAAGCGCGCCGGCTCACCAAAGATTGCGAACCTGTGGACATTTCTTGACCTTTATCCGGCGTCCAAGGACCGTCGCCTCGCCGCTTTGTTGGAGGACGCGACGCCGGACGCCTCGGCGGTTTTCGCAAGGGCGCCAATCAAGGGGCGAACAGGCGTGGCACATGTGACAGCTACGCGGAGTCAAGGTTGCCCAGCGCGTCCACCAGGTCGCAGAGCGCCCGATAGTATTCATCCTTGGAGAGGCCCAGCACCGTGGCTCCGAAGGTTTCGGCGTCGTTCGGCGAAGCAAAGTCGCCATAGTTCACCAACACAAGCTGGTAGAGAACGAGCCAAGGCACTTGCGAAAGCTGCGTCATGAAGAGGGGGTGAACGAACATGGTGAAGCCGTCTTCCGGACGTTCGCCTTTCGGCATCGGATGCGCGAATTCATCCCCCTTCAGCGGCCCGGCCTCGAAGACGATCTCGCACGGGTAGCGCACGCAAGTGCGATCGGCCAGGATTTGCAGCAATTCGTTCCAGCCAATGTGCGGGCCGTATTTCGCGCGAATCTCGTCGGCTTTGCTGGCGACGTGCGCGTTCAACGATTGCCGGCCCTCTTCAATGGTAAGCGGTTTCGACATCGGCTTTGTGCGAAGACTGCGATTCCACGAGCGCCCGCAACTGAGCATCACTGTCTTGCAGCCCGGACCCCGGCTCGTTCGCTTTGGAGATTTGGCCTTGCAAGATCGGCACCGCCATGCGGAGCAACACCGTGTAGCACAGCAGGCCGAACGCCCAGATGCCAAAGCAAATCAGCATTTCATTCAGCGTGGGCGTATATTCCACCATTTCGCCGAGGGGGGTGGGAATGAAACCGGGGATGACCAGGCCCATGCCCTTCTCGATCCAGATGCCCACGATGGCCAACACACAGGCAATATCGAGAACCTTCAGACTACGGCTGACCGGCAGGATGAGCATCACCATCGCGGTCAAGTTGCACACAATCGCCGTCCAGATCCACGGGTTCAACGCGTGATACCCGTGCAGGCCGAAGTAAAGGTATTTGGCCGAGGCGCCGTGCAGGCTCTCGGTGTAGAACTCCTTGAAGACTTCGTTGAACAACAGGAACACGTTGATGATCATGGAAACCTGCACGATGCTGCGCAACGTGAGCAGGGCGCGGTCCGAGATCACCACGCGCCGGGCCATGCTGGACTTGACGAGCGAGTGCATCTTGCGGTCGCGCATGAGCCGGCGCAGAGACTCTGCCGGCAAGCGCAAGAGCTGGACCGGCCCGTCCGTGATCGCGGTGGCCGTGCGGGGCGCGCCCGTGAGCGCGGCGATTTCGCCGAACAGACCTCCGGGGGTGAGAATCCTCACCACGCGATACGTCTCGCCCTCCTGCCGACGCATGAGCACCCGTCCACTCAGGATGAAGAAGCTGTTCGTCTGGGTGTCGCCCTCGCGCGTCACGACGGCGCCGGTTGGCACGTCAAACACCTGCGCCCCGGCCAGACATTCGTGGCGGATTTCCTTCGAAACGTCCCGGAGGGCCGGCAGATGCACGGCCAGGGTATCCAGATCCTCAAGGCCGGCGACCCGGCCGAGCCCGAGGTCGGTGGCCGTCCGCTCCAAACTCATCGCGCCCGGACTGCTGTCGGAGGTGACCCGACGAACAACTTGCAACGCCAGGATGATCAGGGCCGGACCGGCGGTGAAGGCCGAGGCCAGAAATCGCGGGGCCACGATGGCGGAGTTCCAAAATGGCCGCCCGCCCAAGCCGACATAGAGGAAGGCCGTGACCGTGTGAATCGAAACCGCCCAGACAATGCCGATGAAAACAAACGGGATATAGAACCATTTGCTGGGATGCCGGCCTTGGTAACGGCTGTAGAGCATGTAGGCGCAGATATACACGTTCAACAGCAGGTAGCCGTTCAGCACGACCACGTCCCAACTGAGCATTGAGCCGGGAAAGTTGAATTTGCCGATCCCGGGCATCAAATGCCAGAAGCGGTCGGGCCGCCCGAGGTCCACGGTCACGAACGCGAGACACATGAGGATCGCCGCCACCGCCAGCAGCTCGCCAAAGATGACCAGTTCCTCCAGTTCCTCATTCTTGTAAACGTAAACCGGAATCACGAGCATCACGGCCGCGGCGGCGACACCGACGAGGAAGGTGAAGTTGGCGATGTAAACGCCCCAGGACACCTGATCGCTCATGCCGGTGACCACCAGGCCGTGAACGAACTGCTTGGCGTAGGCATTCAGCCCGAGCAGGCACACCACGCCGAGCGCACCCACCCACAGGTAATAGCGCCAGTCACCGACGAAGGCGAGGCGCACAGAGCGGCTGAGGAAGGTGAGGTAGCTCTGGACGGCGCGCATCAGATCTCAAAGTAGTAGAAGAAGCGCGGCAAGGTGCCGACCTCTTCTTTCAGGACAAAGACACGCTTGTCTTTCAGGATGTGCGAAACCTCACTGTCCGGGTCGAGGATATTGCCGAACTTGCGCGCGCCCGCGGGACAAACCTCCACACACGCCGGATACCGGCCGGCCCGCGTGCGCTGGATGCAGAAATGGCATTTCTCCATCACGCCCACTTTGCGCGGGCGATTGCCCAAGTACGACATTTCCGGGTTGAGCCGCTCCTTGGGAATCGAAGGCGCAGTGAAATTGAACCGGCGCGCCCAGTACGGGCAGGCGGCTTCACAATAGCGGCAGCCGATGCACCAATCGTAATCAATCACCACGATCCCGTCGTCGTCCTTCCAAGTGGCCTTGACCGGGCAGACTTTGACGCACGGCGGATTCTTGCACTGATGGCACTGCACCGGCATGTAGTAAAACCCCGGTTCCGGCACCGACTCCGGCGCGTAATTGTGTTCGGCCTTTTCCACATCGAAGGTGCCGTTGGGCATCTTGAGGACGCGGATGTACTGAATCTCCGGGGTGCGCGACTGGTTGTTTTCCGCCACGCAGGCATGGACACATTTGCGGCAACCGATGCAGCGCGTGAGGTTGAGGCAATAGACGAACTCGACGCCGTTCATCGGCTTGTAGTCGCGCACGTGGGGGCGCAGACCGTATTGTTTCTCGACTTCGTCCTCGATGCGCTTGAGGACCTTCGCCATCTGCTCCGGGGTCAATTCGGTATAGTGTTTTTGCAGGAACTCATCCACGGACGTAAAGTTCTTCAACTCCCGCAGCGGCGCCAACGCGGCCACGGCCGCCAGTCCCGACGCCGCCGCGACGGTGGCGCGAAGAAAACTGCGCCGATTCATACCATTCGCCATCGAAGGGTCTGACCACGCCCACGCCGGGCCTTGTTTGGAAGCAGGGTCGTTCATTTCAGTGGCTCGAGGTTTGTTTGGCGGGCTGAACGGCCGCCGGACGGAGCGGATGCGGACCAGGCGCAGGCGGGCGCGGCGCAAAAATGGGCGCGTGCGGATGATGACACGAAGCGCAGTCCACGCGGGTGAATGGCCCCAGCGCGCGATTCCAATAACCGCTCATCCGTCCATGCACCCCCAATTCCCAATCGCGGTAGGTCGGCCCGTGACAACTGGCGCAGAGCCGCGTGCTTTCCTCGATTGTCAACTTGTGCCCGTCCTTGGTCAACAACTCCTCGTGATTCAGCGGATTGTGGCAGTTGTAGCAATTGTTGTTGCGGTCGTTCCGCCCATGATGCATGACCAGCTCGCCGTGTTCCTTGGGCAGGATGATGTTGCCTTTTTCGTCGAATTTCAAGTTGATCGGCTT
>Ga0209726_10006299_pt1 | contig 13837 bp, 15 predicted proteins | sample Subgrocontami54m_FD_187453 | JGI IMG/M metagenome (GOLD analysis project Ga0209726, IMG submission 187453) | Subsurface groundwater microbial communities from S. Glens Falls, New York, USA - GMW46 contaminated, 5.4 m (SPAdes) (version 3) | ecosystem: Environmental > Aquatic > Deep subsurface >... | reverse complement strand
GAGGCTCCCGCGCCTTCGGCGCGCCCGTCTAGCGTCTGGGTAAGCGATGCCGAGCCCGACGGCCATGCCGCGCTCACCGCTTTGTTGAGCACGCTCAAGGCGCCCTTGGAGAGCGGCGCCAAACCGAGCTTGCAGGCGCTGATCCTGGTCACGCCCTATGGCGACGACGCAACGACCTGCGCGGTGGAGCAGGGACTGGACGCGAAGCGCACCGTCGCTGTGGACACGCTCTTTCCCATGGTCAAGCGGCGCACCATCATGACTACCCCGGTGACCGATCCGGCCTACCGCGATGCTGCGCATGGCCTACTCGCGAGCGACGGCGTGCCTGTCACGGCAATCAAGGATAGCCCGGGTTTCATTGCGCAGCGCGTGGTGGCTATGATCGTCAATATCGGCTGCTACCTCGCGCAGAGCCGCACGGCGGCCCCGGCCGACATCGACAAGGGCGCGACTCTCGGACTCAACCATCCGCACGGTCCGCTGCATTACGGCGACGTGCTCGGGCCGGACAAGGTCCTGAAGGTGCTCGCCAACATGACGAAGCTATACGCCGATCCGCGCTATCGGCCGAATCTCTGGCTCACGCGCCGCGCGCGCCTGGGCGTGTCGCTGCTGACGCCGGACAGCTAGACGAACATTAGTGCAGGGATGCGGTGACCGCGCGGGTGCGCCGCAGCAGTTCCTCCCATAGCCTGTCCGTGTTCTTACGGAACACGGTGTCCGCATCTGCGTTGAGTACGTACCAGCCGCCGTGGGCGAGTTCTGCTGCAAGTTGCCCCGGCCCCCAGCCGGCGTAACCATTGAAGAAGCGCACCCGCTCGGGCGGGGCGTCCATCACCTTTTCCACCACCGCGGGATCCAGCGCGAAAGAAAGGTCGTCGAGTACGCGCAAAGCGCCTGGCGGATTTTCCTTGGAGCGGAGCATGGCAAACAGACCGGCTCCCTCCACCGGCCCGCCTTGGTAAAGCGGTTCAGTGAACCGCTTCAGCGCCTCATTGCGGGGCAGAATCTCGGCGAGCGAGCGCTGCCCAGGTCGGTTGACGATGAATCCGACGCTGCCTCCGTCCGGGAGCTGGGTGACCAGTACCACGCTATGGCGGAAATTGGGGTCGATGAGTCCGGGGGAAGCGACCAGGAAGACGCCATTGGGCGCTCTTTCCGTCTGCGCCGGCGCACCGCTTGCTGCGCCGAATAAGACCGCAACAACCAGGACCAATCGCAGTCTCATCGTTTCGCCTGCAGTTCGGCGTGGCGAAAGCATGCGACCAGATGGTCGTTCACCATGCCGGTGGCCTGCATGTACGCGTAGCAGATGGTCGAGCCGACGAATTTGAAGCCGCGTCGCAGCAGGTCCTTGCTCATCGCATCGGATTCTCGCGTGCGCGCGGGCACACTCTTCATGCTGCGGCGTCGGTTCTGCTTAGGCTTGCCTCCGACCCAGCGCCAGATGTAGCTATCGAAGCTTCCGAATTCCTTCTGTACGGCGAGAAAGCAGCGCGCGTTGCCGATGGCGGCGGCGATCTTCAGCCGGTTACGCACGATGCCGGCATCGGCGAGCAAGCGCGCGATCTTTTTGTCCGTGTAGCGTGCGATTTCGCGTGCGTCGAAATTGTCGAAGACTTTACGGTAATGGTCGCGCTTGTTGAGGATGGTGGACCAGGAGAGCCCTGCCTGCGCGCCTTCGAGTATCAGCAATTCGAACAATCGGCGGTCGTCGTGCACTGCTTGCCCCCACTCTTCGTCGTGATAACGGATGTAGGACGCACTGCCGAGGCACCAGGGGCAGCGCGTCTTCGAGTTGGCTTTGCTCATGACAGTATAATAGCGTTGCCGTGCGGAGTCTGTCTTCGCGCAATGGGTCCTGATTGCGCAGAGCTAACCCGATGTGCCGCGTCGGTCCGTGATGCGCCCATACAACGCGCAGAAATCAAACGGGAATTTTGCAGATCAGCGCGGAGCTTGATCTCGGTCGAGATGAGTCAATTCCAATTCAGGTATGAGTCTGAACTTTCGGTTTTGACCTTCGAATTGTGTATCAAAACTGATGAAGCCTGTGGAGCTTGTGGGCAAAGGGGTGCGCGGTGGGAAAGTCGCGGTTTCTTGCGACTTTCCCACGGCAAGCGCCCCGGTTCGCTGGCGGCTTTTTGCCAGCGAATTGTCCACAAATCCATAGGCTGGTTTTGGGGCTGTTTTTTCCGCGATTGGCTTCAAGCGACTTTGCGGGATCGTTTGTTGATGCAAAGAAATAGTTGCTGCCGAGCCTGATTCATCTGCTCGGCAGCTGCGTTGTCCGACATCGCGGTGGCGATTACTCGCAAAGTAGCCATGGTGATCCCCGGTCGTAGAAACTCGGCCACCTTTGGCACGCTGGCAAGCTTCTCGAGCGGTGTCATGATCAGCGCCAATGGATAGCGCTTGCGCGTCTTGCCCTTCTTGTCCGTTATGGTTTCGGCAAACATGCTCGGGCGATGAAAATTGACGTACGGATTCAGATGCTCGGCACAAAAGACATTCACCTGGGCAGCAAAGTGCTGAGGGATATGAGCATAGCCCAGATGCTTGCGGATCACCGCGCCGTTCTTGGTTTCGGCCAGGCCGTTGTCGTTGGAATGGCGTGGCCGTGACTTGGTGAATTCGGCCGCCAGCTTGTCGAGCATCTTGGCCACTTTGTGATTGATGTACTCCGAGCCGTTGTCGGCGTGAAAGCCCAGAATGCGGAAGGGAAACGCCTCTAGCAGCGCCTCGATGACCGGCAGCAGATAGGCTTCGCTGATCTTCTCGCAGGTGGCGACAAGCTCCCACTGGGTAACGCAATCGACAGCGTTGATGTGATAGACGCCCTTCATCCCGTCCTGATCGCCCTGATGCACGCTGTCGATGCGGATGAAGCCCGGTCGGCCGTCCGGTGCCGGTGCTCGGCGTTCGCCAATGACGATGCCGCTCGGTCGGGTCTTGGTGAAGACGCGCCGTCGATCGACGTAGCCGCTGCGTTTGCGCAGGTTGTACAGGTGACCGACCGAGATCGTGGCTAGACGCGCATAGCGGGTATCGCCATAGATCGTCAGCGCCCGCGTCATGAGGTGACGCGTGGCCGCTCCAGAAAGTGTGCTGTGCAGGTTGTCGGTCTCCGCTAGCAGGCCGATGTCGGTATCCGTGAATTTGCGCAGCAGCCCGTGCTTCGGTGCCCGGTAGCCCTTGACCAGTGGCTTGCCCCTTTGACCGCGTTTGACCAGCCGTGTGAGCTGCTGGCGCGAGTAGCCTGTCGTGCGCTCCAGGTAACGCAGCACGATGCCCTTGCTCGGTTTCTTCAGCCTTGCGTAGCAAAATCGTTTGAGCACGTCCTCGATGTGCCGGTACCGATCCTCGTCCTGTCCGCATCCTTGAAACTCTACCTCCGTCGTCACCGTTACAAACGCCTTCAACTGCTCCAGCGTCACCAGTTTCTTCTCGTTCATGTCGATCACCATGCCCCCAATGATCGATCCCTTTACCCGCTCTCAGACTCTTACCTCTTTGGAAACACGGCCCCTCGTTCAGACTCATACCATTTTGGATAAGACTACAATATCTACCGAATTGGAAATGGAATAACATGCCGCCATAATCACGCTTGTCTGGTTCCGGCTGGGCAAGATTGGTGGGACATATGCCGTCAGGCTTTGCGAAACTGCGGTTAAGTCGAAAGGGATAAGTCTATGGCCAAGGTAACGTACACGAGGCAGGACAGGATCGCCCGTCTACACATAAGCGCCCCATCACCTGCGTTCGACCCGCAGACGCGGCGCGAGCTGAACACTGCGCTACTAGAGTACAAAGCGGACGACGAAGCCTGGATGGCTGTCATCTCTGCAGAAGGCCCGGACTTCGCTGTGGGTTCCAGCAAGCACGCAGCCAACTCTTATCGCGAGCAGCGCGAGTGCTGTGCTCTGTGGGCGGGCGGCTTCGTCGAAGTGTGGAAGCCGACGATCGCCGCGGTTCAGGGCCAGTGCCGAGGCGAAGGCCTGGCGCTCGCGTTGAGCTGCGACCTGCGCGTTGCGGACGAATCCGCGTCGTTCACCGCTGATTTCAGCGGCGGGCCGGACGAGCCCGACGTCCTGGCTGCATGGCTGCTCAACCTGGTGGGCGCATCCAAGACATTCGAGCTGCTCTGGCTGAACCGCACTCTCGACGCACAGGAGGCCCATCATAGCGGGCTGGTGAATCAGCTGGTCGTCAAGGGGCCATTCAAGCAAGCGCCGCCGCAAGGCGGACGCTTCCCGATGGAAACGATGCATACGACGATATCGGTGCCCGGGGGCGACGCCATCACCGCTGCGGAGAAGTTCGCCGAGGAGCTGCTGCAGTATGCGCCTGTAACGCGCAACTTCCAGAAAGAGATCGCTTATCGATCGATCGGCGTGCCCTTCCATTACGCCCAGACCCTGGAGCTGGGTCCGAACCCATACGCGAGCGAGGACCGCATCGAGGGCACTCGCGCTTTCGTGGAAAACCGCCGGCCGGTCTGGCACAACCGCTAGGGAGGGAGATTACGATGGTCGAATCAAAGACAGAAGCTCCCGCAGCGCCGATCCTGATCAAGGAACGCGAAGAGGGTATTCTGGTCGCGCGCATGAACCGCCCGGAGCGCATGAATGCGCTGGGCGGCGGTCTGCGCGAAGCGCTCACCGACGCCTGGTTCGAGTTCCGCGACGACCCCGAGCTCAAAGTGATGATCCTCACGGGCGTCGGTGACCGCGCGTTCTGCGCCGGTATGGACCTGCGCGACAGCGATAAGCGCGCGCGGGAACTCGGCGCGCAATCGGCACAGGCCTTACTGGAGGCGCAGCGCTCCGCGCGTATCGAGCCTTCCATCTTCTCCAATAACCTGCATCTCTACAAACCGATCATTGCGGCGATCAACGGCTGGTGCCTCGCGGGCGGTTGTGAGATGGCGATGGGTTGTGACCTGCGCATCATCGAGAGCCATGCCCGCATGGGACTGCCGGAGGTCAAGCGTGGTATGGGCGCGAAGTCCACAACGCACAAGCTGTATTACCTCACCCACCTCGCTAACGGCCTGGAGATCGACTGGACCGGGGACCCGATCATTGCGGAACGCGCAGTCGAGCTGGGCCTGGCCAACGAGGTCGCGCCGACCGGGCAAAGCCTTGCGCGCGCGAAGGAGATTGCACGCGAGATCTGCCGCCGGCCGATGGCGTATGTGCAGTACCACAAAGAGCGCGTGTTCCAGAGCCTGGGCGTGCCGCTCGCCTACGCGCTCGCGATGGAGCAGCGCTACCCACCGCACCAGAGCGAGGACTACCGGCGCGGCCTCGAGGCGAGCCTCGGCTCGAAGCTCCCGGGTTGGTCCGGCAATTAGTTCGGAGGAGGAGAGAGCATGGCGTCACTTGCGAAGAGAACCGAAGGCAATATCCTCGTCGTCGAGCTTAACCGGGCGGACAAGGGCAACGCCTTGAACCGCGCGCTGCAGCAGGAACTCGCGCAGACCTGGCAGGAGTTCGAGGACACCGACAACCAGCGCGTCGCGGTGCTGCAGGGCGCGGCCAACGTATTTTCCATCGGCCACGACGTGCAAGAGCTGGCGCGCGACGAATCGATGTCGCCTGTACCTGCGGACGCGCTCTTTCCGCTTGCGATTAGCAAGCCGGTCATCGCCGCCATCGAGGGTCCATGCTACGGCCTGGGCTTCGAGCTGGCCCTCGCCTGCGACCTGCGGTTCGCCGGCGAAGGCGCCATGTTCGGGCTCGCCGACCCCAATCTTTTCGTGCCCTACCGGCTGGCAACGGTCTTGCTGCCGCGCATGACCTTCCTCGGCAAGAGCCTGGAGCTCATATTCGCGGGCCGCATACTGAGCGCCGCGCAGATGCGCGAGGCCCGGCTGGTCAGCCAAGTCACCGCCAAGGGAGAGGCCGCCGCGATCGCTCTCGCGGCGGCGTACGACATGGCAAAGCGCTTTTCGAGCGCGCGCGCCTTTCGCAAGCGCAACATCTGGAGCCTCTCTGGCATGCCGCTGCCCGCGGCAATGAGCTTGGCGAGAAGACCGCATATTTGACGTTACGCTCGTGGGAGATTGAACCATGGTGCAGGCTTTGTCCGCCGTAGCAAGGATGTTCGCCGCAGGCACGCTGATAGCGCTTACCGCTACCGCCGGCGCTCAACAGGCTTATCCCAACAAGCCGATCCACTTCATCGTTGCCACCGCCGCGGGTAGCGGTGGAGACATATCGAGCCGCCTTGTCGCCCAGAAGCTCGCCGAAAACTGGGGCCAGCCGGTGATCGTCGACAATCGGCCCGGCGCGAACATGATCATCGCTGGCGAAGCCTTGGTCAAGTCACCGCCCGACGGCTACACCATCCTGATGATAAGCAGTTCCCACGTCATCAATCCTCTGTTGGTGCCCAATCTCTCCTTCGACGCCCTCAAGGACGTCGCACCGGTTGCTACGATTACCAACAGCCCGTACGTTCTGACCATCAATTCCTCGATACCGGCAAATAACCTGCGGGAATTTGTTGAATACGCGAAGTCCAGGCCGAGACAGCTCAATTTCGCTTCGTCCGGCACGGGATCGTCGGCTCACCTGACGGCTGAAATACTGAACAACATGGTCGGAATGACGATTCAGCACGTGCCCTACAAGGTGGTGTCGCAGATCCTCAACGACCTTGCCGGCGGACAAGTGCAGATGTACCTGGCTACTGCGCTCACCACCCTGCCGTACATCACGGCCGGCAAGATCAAGGCGCTTGCCGTCGCCAACGACACGCGCCTATCGATGTTGCCCCAGGTGCCCACCTTCGCCGAGGCCGGCGTGACTTTTGATGTGAAGAACTGGTTCGGAATCGTGGCACCCGCCGGCACGCCGAAGGCTATCGTCGATAAACTGTCGACTGAGATCGGGAAGGCCATAGTCAGTCCCGACACCGCGAAAAAGCTGGCGAGCTTAGGCGGGGAACCTTTCGTCTCCACCCCCGAGCAGTTCGCCGCACTGATGAAAGCGGACACGGCCAAGTTCGCCAAGATCATCAAATCCGCCAACATCAAGATCGAGAAGTAATCCTAAACAAAGGGCTAGACGCGATGGCTGATTGCGAGGGGTTGAAGGAGCGGGGGGCTCAAAACGAGGGACATCCCGAGCCCGTGATGAGCGGCGCGCTTAGGCTCGACGCCAGCGCGGAGTTCCAGTAATGGCAGGCGGCCCGCTCGAAGGCGTCACCATTGTCGACATGACGCAGGTCGTCGTCGGCCCGCTCGCGACCCAGATTCTTGCCGACCACGGTGCGGACGTGATCAAGGTCGAAGCGCGCGCGGGCGACCTGATGCGCAATCTGAACGGCCGCTCCGTCACGCCCGGCATGGGCGCGAAGTTCCTGCATCTGAACCGCAACAAGCGCTCGATCGTGCTCGACCTGAAGAACGCGGACGCACACGCAGCGCTGCTAAAGCTCATCGCGCGCTCTGACGTCCTTGTGTGGAACGTGCGGCCCGCCGCGATGGCGCGCCTCAAGCTCGCCTACGACGATGTGCGCGCCGTCAATCCGCGCATCGTCTACTGCGGCATGTTCGGTTTCGGGCAGGACGGGCGCTATCGCAACAAGCCGGCATACGACACAATCATACAAGGCTCCGGCGGCATCGCAGCGCTCAATCACCGCGCGATGGGCGAGCCGCGCTTTTTGCCCATGGTCGTTGCGGACAAGGTGGCGGGCCTGATCGCGGTGCAGATGATCACGATGGCGCTGTACCGCCGCACCCAGACCGGCGAAGGCTCCTCGATCGAGATCCCCATGTTCGAGAACACGGTCAAGTTCGTGCTCGAGGAGCACATGTTTCTGAAGACCTTCGAGCCGCCGCTGGGAGGGACGGGCGATCCCAGACTGATCGATCCGCTCGCGAAACCGATCCCGACCCGGGATGGCTGGATCTGCATCGCGCCGGCTACCAATGCCCAGGTGTTCGCATTTTTCGAGGCGATCGGCCGCCCCGAGTTGAAGGCCGACCCGCGCTTCGAGAGCGTGCGGGCGCGTTTCGCCAACGTCAAGGACTACTATCGCATCCGCACCGAGGCGCTGAAGACGCGCACCACGGGTGAGTGGCTGGAGGCATTCGAGCGCGCCGATGTGCCGGCGATGCCTTATTACACGCTCGATGACCTGTTTGCGGATCCGCACCTAGAGGAGATCGGCTTCTTCGAACTGAAGGATCACCCGACCGAGGGCAAGGTGCGCAACATTCGCCTGCCGAACAAGTGGTCGTGCGGCACGCGGCGCGAATGGATCCCCGCCCCCAAGCTCGGGCAGGACAGCGTCGACATCCTGCGCGAGCTGGGCTACGCGGAGCCCGATATCCAGCGCATGGTCGCGAACGGCGCAACCCTCGATGGCCGGATCGCGAGAAAAGGCGAGCCGGCATCAGAGAAGACTGACGGTTCGAATTCCGCCGCGTAATACGGATACCCGCTATTTCTTCTTCGCGCGCGGATGCGCCGCGTCGTAGGTCTTGGCGAGATACTGGAAGTCCAGATGGGTATACACCTGGGTCGTCGAAATGCTCGAGTGTCCCAGCATTTCCTGCACCGCGCGCAGATCGCCCGAGGATTGCAGCAGGTGGGTGGCGAACGAGTGCCGCAGCACATGCGGATGCACGTGCATCGGCAAGCCCGCGCGAACGGCCCAGCGCGCGAGCCGCGCGCGCACCACGCCGGGCGCGATACGCTCGCCGCGCGCACCGACGAAGAGCGCCACCTCTGCCGCACGCGCAACGAGCGCGCGCACCTCGAGCCAGGCCGCGATCGCCGCACGCGCGCGGCTCCCGACCGGCACGCTGCGCGTCTTGCTCCCCTTGCCGGTCACCGTCACTTCGCCTTCGCGCACTATCGTTTGGGCATGCGCGAGATCCAATCCGACCAATTCTGCCAGTCGCAGCCCCGAAGAATACGCAAGCTCGAACAGCGCCTTGTCGCGAATATCGGGCGGCGCTTCTGCCGGCGCGTCCAGGAGCTGCCCTGCCGCCTCGGGCGAGAGCGCCTGCGGCAGGCCCTTGGCCGCTTTGGGCGCGCGCAAACCCGCGCAGGGATTCGCGCCGTAGCCGCGATGGCGAGCAAGCCAGGTGAACAGGCCGCGCCAGGCAGACAGCATATGCGCGATGGTGCGGCCGGACAGGCCGCGCGCATGCAGTTGCGCCACGCTGCGGCGGATGTGCTGCGGCTGCATGTACTCGAGCGCGATTCCGGGACTGAGGCCGAACAAGGCCTCGATATCCTTTTGGTAATTGCGCCGTGTGCCCGCGGCGAGGTGCCGCACGTGCGCGAGGTGGTCGAGAAAGGCCCGGAGCGGCTCGCTGCGAGGATCGGGCTTGGCGTTCGCCGCCGGATCCGCCGACATGCTCAGCGATAACGCTCTAGCGCCGCGCTCACGAGCTCGCCCAAGCGCGTGAGGTAAAGCGTGCCCATTTCAGGATAGAAGCGCGTCGACTCTTCGCTCGCGAGCGCGAGCATGCCGAAACACGCGTTGCCGGCGTCGCGCAAGGGAATGTACGCGGCCGAGCGCAATCGATCCGCCGCCTCCCCGAACCAGAGCGCAATCTCGGGGTTTGCGCCGGCGCCGCAATAAGGATGCTCCAGGCTCCCCGCATACCGGCGCAGTTCGTCGCTCACCGGCTCGAACTCGGACCCGGCGGCCTCGGCCGTGTCGTGACCGGCGCTCCATATGCGCACCGCCTGATGCGGTACGGCAAAGTCCTCGCGCAGGTTGTAGAAAAGAGCGTGCAGCACGGCCTGCTTGTCCAGTGCGGGAATCAGCGCGAGACACAGGCGATGCATTTTCTCGCCGATGGCGTCGTTCTCCTCTCCGAAATGGATCAATTCGGAGAGCTTGACCTCGAGCAACCGGCTCTTTTCGCGCAGCGTGAGGATCTGGCGCTCGGCGATCGGAATGGCACGGCCGCCGTGCGGATGCGGAATATAGATCTGGGCGAGCAGTTCGGCGTATTCCTCGAAAAAACCCGGATTGTCCTGCAGGAAGCGTATGACTTCTTCAGCTTTCATCGATCTCGATCTCTCCCTCGAACACGGTGACCGCAGGACCGGTCATCCATACCGGATTGTCCGCGCCTTCCCGGCGTATCGTCAAATCGCCGCCGCACGTCGGCACGCGCCGACTGACGCCGTCGAGCACGACGAAATCGTTGCCCGCCCCCTGCATCTCGGTGAATTTGAGCCTCACAATGCCTTTTCCATGACGTAATCATCCATCACAAAACCGCCGCCGATGGCGGTGACCAGGGTTTGCGTGACCGCATAACCGTGCTTGCGGTAGGCGGCGATGGAACTTGCGTTGTGCCGATTGACATATAGCCTGACGCGGTTGCAGCCGCAGCGCCGCGCGCGTTCCTCCACATGCGCGAGTATGCGCCCGCCATGGCCCTGGCGCTGGCAATCCTGGTGCACATAGATCTGATTGAGCTTCATCGCGCGCGTGTGCCGCTCGCGCTCGCACAATTCGTACTGAACGAAACCTATCATGCGGCCGCCAGCGAGCACCTTGTCCCACCAGGCGTCATCGCGTTCCAGCTGCGCGCGCACCAGCGCCGGCGTATAGCGCTGCGCCAGCATGTACTCGACCTGCTGCACGCCGATGATACCGGGATAGTGGTGGCGCCAGATGACGCCGGCCAGCCCGATCAGCGCTTCGATGTCGCCCTCGGCAAGCGGCGAAATGCGCAGGCCCTGGCTCTCGGTCTCACTCACAGCGCAGCCTTCAATACCATGAGCGCTCCCCTGGCGGGCGCGTCTTGAAGCGCTTATGCACCCACAGATATTGCTCCGGCATTTCCTTCACCTGCTCCTCGAGGAATGCGTTCATGCGCCGGGTGTCGGCCTCGATACTCGCCCCGGGATAATCTTCCCAGGCGGGAAGAAAGCGCACGCTGTAACCCGCACCGCCTGGCCACATGCGGGTAATGCAGGGGAGCACGCGCGCACCCGCGAGGCGCGCTAAGCGTGACACACCGGTGATCGTGGCGGCATTGACGCCGAAGAACGGCACGAAAATGGTATCGCGCTGGCCGTAATCCATATCCGGCAGATAATAGAACGGTCGGCCGGCCTGCATCGCGCGCAGCGCCGGGCGCACGCCCTGCTGGCGCGCGAGCAGCGTCGGATCGCCGAAGCGCTTGCGCCCGGCGAGCAGAACCGTATTGAAGACTTCGTTCTTTTGCCTGGAATAGATCGAAACCATGTCGAATTCCAGCGCAAGCCGCATAAAACCCATGTCGAGGCCGACGAAATGCGGCGCGAGCAGTATCAGCGGCCCGCCACGCACCGCCTCGAAATGCTCCCAGCCCTCGATGCGCACCAGCTGCCGGATGCGCGCGGGCGACCCCCACCACAGGATTGCGCGCTCGAGGAACGTGCGCGCGAAGGCCTGGAAGTGGCGCCGCGCAAGCGCTTGGCGCTCGGGGGCTGCGAGTTGCGGCAGGCAGCGCTCGAGGTTCACCTCGCACACACGGCGGCGCTCGCGGCCGACGCCATAGAGCAGCCAACCGAAGCCGTTGCCGATCGCGGCGAGCGCAGACAGCGGCAGCAGCCGCAGCAGCCATAGAAAAGCAAGCGCAATACGCGTCAGCATGAAACGATGGCCGCGGATATTACCGCGCAACAGCGCGCTGCCTTGGCCGGCGCGTGGTTGCAGATGCCCTTACGTTTTGCCTGCGACGCGCTGCAATGCCGATTCATGTCGGCGCAGGCGCCCCGGCCGGCACCTTGTATCGGTTATATCCCCACGCATATTGCGCCGGGCATAGCCGTATCAGTTCCTCGAGCGCACGGTTCAGCGTTCGCGCGCGCGACTCGCCGTGAAGCGCCTGCGGCATCGCCGAAAACCGCAGGTAGTAGCCGCGCCCCTGCGGCAGGCGTTCGGCATAGACGAGTATCACCTGCGCGGTCGAAGACCCCGCCAAGCGCCCGGCAAGGGTCATGGTGTAGGCCGGTCGGCCGAAGAATTCGGCCCACTCGCCCTCGCCCACCCCCGGCGCCTGGTCAGGCAGGATGCCGATCGCCTCGCCTGCCTTCAGTGCGCGCAGCAAGGCGCGCACGCCGCGCAGATCGGCGCTCGCGACGCGCAAATTGGGCCGACGACGCCCCGCCAGCATCAGCGGCTCGACCATTTTCTGCTTGGGCGGACGGTAGAGCACCGTGAGCGGCGTATTGGCCGGCGCGTGAAATGCAACGTACTGCGCGGTGATCTCGAAGCACCCAAGATGCGGCGTCAGAAAGAGGATGCCCCGGCGGCGCGCTCGCGCCGCCTCGACCAGCTCCCAGCCGCTGACCTTGACCACCAGTCCCGCCACCGCTTCATGCGGCCGCAGCCAGATCGCGGGCAGTTCGAGCAGCCCCTTCCCCGCTTCGGCGATCGCCGCGCCGCGCAGCGCGCGATCGGCGTACCCGGCTGCGCGCAGGTTTTCGGACAGAAAATGGCGGTAGCGCGGCGAGGCAAGATAGACTATGCGCCCGAGGAGCGCGCCCAGAGCGTGCACCAGAGGCAACGGCAGGGCCGCGACCAACCGCGCGAGGCCTATCAACATGTTGCTTCGTTTTGGGATTCAACCAAGACGTGCTATCCTTTCGCCAATTTTTTCAGTTGAGATATCCCAAAATATGAGCTCTTACCTCTTCACCTCGGAATCCGTTTCGGAAGGCCATCCGGACAAAGTCGCCGACCAGATATCCGATGCAATTCTGGACGCCATTCTAACGCAGGACAAAACCTCCCGAGTCGCTGCAGAGACCTTGGTCAAGGACAATCTGGTGGTGCTCGCCGGTGAAGTCACCACCGGCGCGCGGGTCAATTTCAGCGAGGTGGCTCGAAGAACCATCAAACGCATCGGCTACACCGATCCGGCGATCGGATTCGATACGCACACCTGCACCGTGATTGTCGCCTATGGCGAACAGTCCAAGGATATCGCCCAGGGTGTGGATGAGGGCAAGGGGTTGGACCTCGACCAGGGCGCGGGCGATCAGGGCCTGATGTTCGGCTACGCCTGCGACGAAACCCCGCAGCTGATGCCGCTGCCCATTTACCTATCGCATCGGCTGGTCGAACGCCAGTCGGAAGTCCGGCGCGACGGGCGCTTGCCGTGGCTACGCCCCGATGCCAAGTCGCAGGTGACCATCCGCTACGTCGACGGCAAAGCCGATGCAATCGATACGGTGGTGCTATCGACGCAGCATGGCCCCGGCCTGACGCACGCTCAGATTGAGGAGGCGGTGATCGAGCAAATCATCAAGCCTATCCTGCCCAAGCATCTGCTAAAAGGGCAGATCAAGTATCTGGTCAACCCGACCGGCAGCTTCGAAATCGGCGGGCCCAAAGGCGACTGCGGGCTCACCGGGCGCAAGATCATCGTCGATACCTACGGCGGTTCCGCCCCGCACGGCGGCGGCGCATTTTCGGGCAAGGATCCGTCCAAAGTCGATCGCTCGGCCGCCTATGCCGCGCGCTACGTCGCCAAGAACGTGGTGGCCGCGGGCCTCGCAAGCCGATGCCAGATCCAGGTGTCCTACGCCATCGGCGTGGCGCGCCCGACCAGCGTCATGGTCACGACCTTCGGCACGGGCAAGATTTCGGACGAAAAGTTGTCCGAACTGGTGCGCAGGCACTTCGACCTGCGGCCCAAGGGCATCGTGCAAATGCTCGACCTGCTGCGTCCTATCTATGAGAAGACCGCAGCCTACGGCCACTTCGGCCGCGACGAACCCGAATTCACCTGGGAAGACACCGATAAGGCGCAGGCGCTTGCGGCGGATGCGGGGATCAAGATAGCGGCGGTAGC
>Ga0209726_10006292_pt1 | contig 13851 bp, 11 predicted proteins | sample Subgrocontami54m_FD_187453 | JGI IMG/M metagenome (GOLD analysis project Ga0209726, IMG submission 187453) | Subsurface groundwater microbial communities from S. Glens Falls, New York, USA - GMW46 contaminated, 5.4 m (SPAdes) (version 3) | ecosystem: Environmental > Aquatic > Deep subsurface >... | reverse complement strand
ACAGCCGGGTCAAACGACTTTCCGGATTCCGCAGCTACGAATGACATTGCCTCCTCCAACGGAATGGCCCGCCGGTATTGCCGGTCCGAGGAAAGCGCGTCCAGGCAATCCACTGCCGCCAAAATCCTTGCACCGAGAGGGATCTCCTCTTTCTGAAGTCCGTTCGGGTATCCGGAACCATCCCACTTTTCATGATGCGCACGAACGATGGGAACAACAGGATATGGAAACTTGACCCGTTCCAGGATTTGCGCTCCTACCGTCGGGTGGATCTTCATCTTTTCGAACTCCTCCGGTGTTAGCTTTCCCGGTTTCGAAATGATATGCTCCGGCACAGCCAGCTTTCCGATATCATGTAGCACCGCGGCGGCTTTCAGCGCCGCTAGTTGCTCGTCCGGCAGGTTCAGCTCTTTGCCGATCTCCACTGCGTAATGCTGCACTCTTCCCAGGTGGTGGTGTGTCGATTCATCCTTAGCTTCGATGGCCAGAGCGAGCGCTTCAATCGTGCGCATGTGCAGGTCCGCCATCTCTTCAGCGTGACGTGTTTCTCCTTCCAAACGGTCCAGGTAAACTCGGTAGGAACGGAACAGAAGAAACAGGACCGGGAACGGAAGCAGATTCATCTGCCAGCCAAAGGCGGAGTTCAACTTGGTCATGAGCGACACCATGGAAGCCCCCGCCAGGTAGTAGGCGAACGACCAGAAATAGCACTGCTTCCACAGCCGCATCAAGGGTTTTCCTTCCGAAAGGCTGATCACGATCGCCACCGAGAATGTGTTCACCAGGAAATAGGCCGCGGCCGCGATTATTAGCGAAACCAGGACCTGATCGTGCATCCATTTCTGCGACAAAGTGTGAACGCGGTAAGCGGTCCCGATCGAAATCGCCATGCTGGCAAGGTTGAATCCCAATTGAATCGTCTTCGGGCGCCTCTTGGTATTCCAAAAGGTCTGCAATACCGTCGATGCAAGGCCGATCGCCATTACCTCTCCTAGGCTTAACTCCGCGATACCCAGCAAAATGAACAGATAATTTACCGACATCGTGCCGGTCACACCTGGGAGCCGCACCTTGAGCACTGACGCAAACAGGGCCAGGCCGAAATAGCTTCCAAACCTGATCAGGTCCGCCGGCTGCCAGTTGATGTAGCCTTGGAGTAAGACGACCCCTCCGAGAACCATGCACGCGGCGATGTAGATCCATGTGGTCGATCTGTTTTTCATTCTGGTTCTCACTAAGCATGCTGATTGCCAATCCGGCCACCTCGCCCATCATGCGGCCATCTTATTGCATTCGTTTGGCTTAAGTGACTAGATGCGGTTGTGGTTTTCCGTTGCGGACGATTCTAAACCTGCTATTTTGTCCGGAACCAGACATTTTGGCTGTCCTCAAGTCGCCCCCTGAAGGCGTAGTACCTGATGCGGCGGAGTACGCTGAAGCACATGATTGAAAAGGTTCGGCTCGGTGTACAGATTTCCCGGTTGTTGACCGATTCAGCCAAAGAAGCCCTTATTCAATGGCGCTGCAAGTCGAGCTACGAACATTCCTGGGATTGGACGCTGTGATTGCCAGCACGGTGATGCATGAGTTGATGACTCACATCCAGCGCGTCGCCCAAAGCCATGCCTGCGTTCTGATTACCGGCGAAAGCGGATCAGGTAAAGAGGTGGTGGCTCGCGGCATCCATCACTACTCCCTCCGCTCCTCCAAACCCTGGGTGGATGTCAACTGCGGCGCCCTACCAGAACACCTCATGGAGAGCGAACTATTTGGCTACGAAAAGGGCGCATTCAGTGGGGCCGACTCCGTCAAGCCTGGTCTATTCGAAATGGCCGACACAGGCACTCTATTCCTGGACGAGATCGGCGACCTCGATCCGAAAATGCAGGTCAAGCTCCTGCGGGTGCTGGACCGCGTGCCCTATTACCGGTTGGGCGGCAAGAAAAAAGTGAGCGTGGATGTCCGCGTCCTGGCCGCCACCAATCAGGACCTGCCCGCATTCATCAGGGATGGCCGGTTTCGCAGTGACCTCTATCACCGCATCAGCCAGGTGAGAGTCTCCATTCCACCACTCCGCCAGCGTGTCGAGGACATTCCGGCGCTTGTGGATTTTTTCTTGAAACAGGAAGCCCCGGAGATTTCTTTGACCGGTGAGGCGATGAAGAAACTCCTTGGCCACGCCTGGCCCGGGAACGTGAGGGAACTTCGCAATGTGTTGATCGGGTCTTGCCTCACCGCACTCGACAATAAAATCCGTGAAGCAGACCTCGGGCTAGAGCCGCCCTTCATGGACCCGCCCCTCGTGGAGGGCTCCAATCATGGATCCATGAACCTGGAGGAAATGGAACGGGTCACAATCCTCCGCGTCCTGCGGCAGACAGACAACCATCAGGAAAAAGCGGCTGGCCTGCTGGGTATCTCCTCCCGCACGCTGAGCCGCAAACTGAAAAGCTACGGAATGGGGAAGACTAATGAAAACTGCGTCGCTTGAATCTGCGGACCGGGCACCGTCATCCACGGCGTCTGCCCAATCCAACCTTGAGCGGAGGCGCGAGAAACGCGCGCCAGCCGAAGGAGAAGTCTTAATCCAGCTGATAGAGTCGACGCAGGTGGTGATCTCCGCCCACCTGGAAGATGTAAGCGTGGGAGGGTTCCGGGCTTCCCATGACTCACCGCTGTTGGCAAGCGGCCAACGAGTGACATTCAATCATAGGTCCGCCTCGGGCAATGCTCGCGTGGTGTGGAACCGCTCCGCTGATGGCAAGCGGGAGAGCGGCTTCTTCATTGTGGAACCGCCTGCACTCACCGAACGAGGATGAGCCGCCTGATATGGGGTGCCGGCACCCCAGCCGGCTCAAACCGTCGTCTATCGGGCGACGGCGGCCTCCATTGCGGACCCTGTGGCTGCCTCTTGTCACGGATTCCCGCCAGCACGAAAACACCGGGGCTGGGCCACCCATCTCCTCGTAGCGGCGAGACCGGGAACTGGAGCAATTGCATCTTCGCCTTTGGACTGTTCACGGCGCCTCTCCTAGTTCTCACCCTTAACGGTGGTCATAACATTTTCACCCCACAGCGCGCTCTCACCCCACAGTGCGCTCTCACCCCACAACGCACTCTCGCCCCACAACGCGCTAAAGGCTTGTGTCGTGCTGGTTCCCCAGACCGCGGATGTCCCCCAGAGCGCGGAACTGCCGGCGGGAGCGCTGCTGCCGGACAGCACGGACGTTCCCCAAACAGCCGATGTCCCCCATATGGCCGACTCGCCCCAAAGCGCCGATTCGCCCCACAAAGCCGATTCACCCCACAAAGCCGAACCGCTGGTCACCAGATAAAGCATGCCGTTCTTGTAAACCACCGGCGGCGACAATGCCTGCTTTGTGGACACATCGTTGGATGAGAGCGCGGCAATGATATCCACATAACCGGCTCCCACTGTAAAGATGTCGTACTGGCTGGTGTAGCTCAGCCCTGTAGTCGGATCAGTGGCAAGGCTCGTGGACGGAAACGTCTTGGTAGCGGTCTTCATCAACCGCGCCTTGATCTGATCCGGCGTGAGCGATGGCGTCTTTTCCAGCAGTAGGGCAGCCGCACCGCTGACTACGCCGGCCGCCATGCTAGTGCCGCTCAGGACATAGTAGTCTTTCTGATTGCCTTCAGCAGTTGAATAGTACGACTTTGAAACTACGTTTGAGCCGAACGCCGTATCCAGAAAGCTAGCCCTGCCCAGCACGGAGATGATCTTGTTACCCGGAGCCACCAGGTCAGGCTTCACCAGGTGGTCGATGACGGTGGGCCCTTTAGAGCTGTAGCTGGCGATCTGGTCGTCGGAACGCCACGGCGTCCCTACCGACTTCATCGAACCTACCGTGATCACGTATGGGCTGTTTCCCGGAGAGGTGATGGTTCCATAGCCATTGTTGCCTACCGAATTATCCCGCCCATAATTTCCCGCCGCTACCACAACTACGATCCCGGCCTGCCAGGCCTGCTTCACCGCAAGGCACAGCGGGTCCGTTTTGTAGCTTTCAAAGACCGGACGCCCCAAAGAAAGGTTGATGACGCGGATGTTGTAGGTGTTCTTCAACTTAATGGCACGCTGAATAGCCGCAATCACCAGTGAGTCGGTGGACGCGCCCAAGCTATTGAGCACCCGAAGATTGATCAGATTCACACCCGGCGCAATCCCACGGAAGGTCTTAGTACAGGAACTTCCTGTCGAATTGGCGCTGTTGCCGCCAATGATGCCCGCGATGTGCGTTCCATGCCCGAACTTGTCCGTGCTGCCGCCAATGATAAATGTCTGAGAATAAACAATCCGGGATGAGGGGGAACCGGCCGCCTTGAAGTCGTTTTCCAGGTTAATGCCGCTGTCGATGACCGCGACGCCTATCCCCTTGCCCGTCCACCCATAATTGGCTGCAATGTCGGCCGCCACGGTGGGAACGGCATTATCCAGAAAACCGGATACTGGCCGGTCCGGCCAGATGGCGACCACGTTAGGATCGTCGGCCAGAGCTTCCAGATTTTCGCCCGGGATCCTCGCCGCGACGGCTTGGATCTCCTCCAGTCCCACCAGCAGCTCACCGCCGTTACGCTCCAGTTGCGAGGCTTCCAACTCTCCAGGGATTCGCTTGTACTGCACGATCACCGGATGGCTTTGGCCTGCTTCCGCCGAACGCAGTTCAACCGCCAGCTTTTTCCGGCCGGCGTCCTTAGCCTCCACTGTTACCGATAGCGGCAGTGACGTTATGAAGATACCCAACAATGCTTGTCGCAGGTTTCGTGGGAAACTCATCACGGCTATCGATTAGCAGATCACGTGCCAAACGAACTGGCGTCTGTAAAGTATTGGAAATAAATGTCTTCATGATGGATTACCACTTGAGTATTCCCAGACATCTTGACGGACCGCCTGACAGATTGTCCGGTCCGGCATCTACGACCATGTGGTGGCCCCCAAACTCATGGTTACTGGCGTCACCTTGATTCCCGGGACAACCATGGCGTCGCGGTGCACCAGAAAATGGTGGGCCTTTGCGGTAGCGTAACCTTATGGTGCCGCATAGTACCGCGCTGGCACGGTTAGCCGAAGTCAGATGGAGTATCGGCGAGTTGCATCCACGAGGTAAGCCAATCGGCTCGATCATGGCCTTCGGCAACTCGAGCGATAAATAGGGACTGTGATTGAGACGCGTGCTCAAATCCACCCGTCATTTTAGGATCATCGGAGGAATGGCAAAATAGTCCGCCGCACTCGCCAGAACGCGGACTTCACACGGGACGCCTCCCGCCGGTCGGCACAGCCCAAAGACCGCGTCCAGAGGACCACGCCCTGCCCATCGTCCGCGATGGGTTCCGGCCCGGCTATTCCTTGGTCGGGTTACTTGCCAGCATTGCCCGCCTCCACTTCACCGGCACCGCGGATCAACAGGCACTACACCGATGCCCAAGAAAAAGGGGACATTTCTACTTTGACTTGACACGGGGAAAGCTTATCCTTGACATCATCCAGAAGGCTGCTTGTCAGATTCGCGTGAGGAGCGAGATCACCTCATCGTGCCCCAATGTGAACCGGACATTCTGTCTGGTACGAACGGACGATTCGACGGATTTCACTCATAGACTAATCCTGGAATGTCTTGCATCTCCTGACTTATCAATGGCATTCGAGGTTGTGCCGTTTGGCAAACGAATTGCTACATTCGCACCGAGGTCTAGTGCGAGAAATGACGAATACGATCAAGAACAACGGCAACAAGATGAAATCCGCGGTCGCAATGGTTCTTCGAACATGGATGACGGTGTTGCTATCGATGACCATCCTGATGGGTCAATCGAAGTTAGCGGTAGACCTGCCTGTGACTCCCGGCGGAAAGTCCGACGTGGACGTAATCATCCAGTTCACTCCCGGGAAATCGGCGCAAGGCAAAGCCGCTGTCAATTCCCAGGGGGCAGTCTCCAAGCGGCAGTTCGGCTTACTGAATGCCGGCCTCTACCGGGTTCCTGCACAAGCGTTGAAGGGTCTCTCCAATAATCCGAATATCCGCTTCATTACCCCAGACAGGTCTATCAATGGGAGCCTGGAGTTCGCCAATCCCGCAGTACGAGCCGACATCGCCAGCAGCTACGGATGGAACGGGACCGGCATCGGTGTCGCCATCATCGACAGTGGCGTGATGGCCTCACACCCGGATTTGGCCAACCAACTGGGTCAGTCAAGAGTGGTCTACTCGGAAAGCTTTCTTGCTGGAGACCCATCCACCAATGACGGCTACGGGCACGGAACTCATGTGGCGGGAATCATAGGCGGCAACGCGGCCCAGTCCACTGGCGCTGGCACGACAAGAACCTTTATGGGTATTGCGCCAAAGGTCAACATCATCAGCTTGAGAGTTCTCAACGGGCAGGGTGGCGGCACCGATAGTGGCGTCATTGCGGCCATAGAGAGAGCGATCGAGCTAAAAAGTGTATACAACATTCGCGTTATTAACCTCTCTCTCGGGCGTAAGGTGATGGAGAGTTACCAGACCGATCCTTTGTGCCAGGCTGTGGAACTGGCTTGGAACGCCGGAATTGTGGTGGTGGTTTCGGCAGGCAACAGCGGCCGCGACAACTCAATGAATACCAGAGGATATGGCACAATTGCCTCTCCCGGCAATGACCCCTTCGTGATCACTGTGGGCGCCATGACGGACAAGAGAACCGTGTATCGATCCGACGATAGGATCACCTCCTACAGCTCCAAGGGTCCGACTTTGCTGGATCGGATCGTAAAACCGGATCTCGTTGCCCCGGGGAATGCCATCATTTCTGCCCTTAGCTTCAACTCGACGCTCGCCGTTACAAAGCCAGGCAATGTAATCCAAACCTCTTATTACCGAACATCGGGCGGTGTCAGCAACACTTACTTGCGTCTCAGCGGTACCAGCATGGCCGCCCCGATGGTTACCGGCGCCGCGGCTTTGTTGGTTCAGAAGGACTCCACGCTTACTCCGGAGGCTGTCAAAGCCAAGTTGATGAAGACGGCAACCAAATCCATGCCGCTCACAAGCTCCTATACCGATGTGTTTACCAACGCAACCTACCTGTCCCAATACGACATCTTTACGATAGGCGCGGGTTACCTGGACGTGTGGGGCGCGCTCAACGACACCAGCCTCGTTCCGTCCGGTAAGCGGGCCATTTCTCCCAAGGCCACGCGGAATGCGGTCACCAGTATAGTATCCCTTTCCGTCCTCTGGGGCGACTCGATCCTCTGGGGTGACTCCGTTCTCTGGGGCGACTCGATCCTCTGGGGCGATTCCATCGTTTGGGGCACTAATGTTTTCCTGACCGGAAATTCTGTCCTATGGGGGGACTCTGTTGTTTGGGGTGATCGCAAAATGACCGGCAACAGCGTTCTCTGGGGCGACTCCGTGTTATGGGGTGACAGCCTGATTTGGGGCAGCGCCTACCCCGGAGGATTGTCCGAGACCGGGGACGACGATCCGGATCCGGCGCCCTAGGAGCCGAGCCAAGGTGAAACTCAAGGTGAGCAACACAATGAGAACGTCAACTAAAGCGTATATATATTGCATCATCGCTCTCGGCCTGTGTGTGATGGCCGGGTCGCTGGCAAACGGGTCGCGCGCGAACTTTTCGGCATGGCTGATCTATTTTGCCCTTACTCTCATCGCCTCCCCCGTTAAGCTAAGGCTTCCTGACCCCCGCGGCGCGGGCAGGACCTACTCCTTAAATTTTCTCTTTGTTCTATTCGGTATCGGGCACTTTTCGCTAGCCGAGACCCTGGTAGCCGCATGTGCGGGAGCTGTGGTTGCATCGCTGGCGAACACCACGGAGAGACCTGCCACAATCAAGGTGATCTTCAATATTGCGAATTCTGCTGTGAGCGTGTGGGTCAGTTATTATGTTGCACGCGTCCTTTTGATCCAGGGCATGGAAAAGTATCGCCCGGCCACTATGGCATTGGCCGCATTCGTATACTTTGTCGTCAACACGTTGGTGGTTTCCGGGGTTGTCTCCCGGATTGAAGAGAAGTCGCTGGGCGAGGTCTGCCGGGGATGGTATCTTTGGTCGTTTCCCTACTATTTGAGCGGAGCAGCTCTGGTTGGACTGATACCTGCGGCCGGTCAGCCCTGGTCCGGGGACTCACTGCTTGTTCTCTTGCCTGTCTTGTATCTGGTGCACTTCTTTGTCACTCTAAAGAGCACAGGCCCAGAGGAAGGCTCCGCCTCCGCCTTGGACGGCTTACCCGGAAATGCCAAGATCTACATTCTCGGAATGCTTTCTCTTGGGTTTGGACTGTTGGTTTGGGCGTCGGTGAACTGGGAGCCGCAAAGCACACCCAGATTCCTCTGCTACCTGGCTCTCGGGATTCTTGCGGCCACCTGGAAGGTCAAACTGCCGCGGATGACCGCAACCATCTCGGTCAACTTCGTTTTGCTCCTATTGGCTGTCACTGAATTGACGCTGGCCGAAGGGATTATCATGAGCGCCGTGGTGGGAACGGTGCAGTGCCTGTGGAGGCCAAAGACCAAGCCAAAGATACTACAGGTGCTCTTCAATCTTTCCTGCACAACCTGCAGCACTGCATGCGCCTTCTTGGTATGCAGGCTTGCCTTGAACGGCCTGTTGGAGCAATCGCTGCTCGGCTTCCTGGTCGCCGCTACTCTGGTGCTCTTTCTCGTCAACACTCTCACCGTTGCCGTGGTCCTTCATTTGGCCGAATCAAAGCCATTGGGAGCCCTCTGGCAAAACTGTTACGGCTGGTGTTTCCCCTACTACTTGGTAGGAGCCGCCGTCGCCGGCATCATGTTTGTCACCAGCAAATCCGCCGGTTGGCAGTTGTCTTTGATCGTACTGCCGATCATGGGGCTGGTATGGATCTCCTTCCGAATGCACGTTCAAAGATCCGTCCTGGAGGCTTCTCACGCTTGAGGGCATTGACGCCTTGATCCAACAGGGAAGTATCAAATACTACTAGCGTCTGAATGATCTTCCCGCCCACCGTGCTCACGCTATCCGGCGAGGAAGTGGGCAGGCGGTCGTCGAGTCCCGCCCGCGGCTCACGATCATTTCTGCCAGCAGCCGCTACAATCACTTGGGATGGACTGTTTCGGAGTAGGGCGTGGTCGTTTGTTTGATCACGAACAACTGTCGCGCTGCGTCGAAGGATACTTGGTCGCGGATGGTGACGTCGGCTCCATGTCCGGGATCCCACTTGAAGTCCCAGTAGCCCGGACGCACCGGCTTTCTTGCGAACACTTGGTCCACCCAGAACTGAACTGCTGCTTTTTGCTTCCCATCAGAGACTTCAATTGCGTACCAGACTGCCCGATCTGCTTGTTGACTATATCCAAACACACCGGTGGGAACGATTCCGCAAGCGCCGTACATGAACAAAACGAATTCAGCCGCAATGCCGTCTCCCGTCAAGTCCCGTAAGTTCAGAATCCTTGGCACTCCCTCGCGGTTGGAGCCAATCTTCGGAACAGTGTAGTAATAGTTCGCGACGAAGAAGGGAAGCCGAAAGCTCTCCGCGGGGTCGCTCATGAACGCTGGCCCCGTGATCTCGACGGTGTTGAGTAACATTGGGCCGGCCAAGTTGACAAGGGAAAGGCTCGTTGGCCCGAGCCAGTGGTCTCCGTATACAGAATCCCCACAGTACCCAAGGCCGGGCTTCCGCGCTTCCTCCTTGGGATTTGCCAATCACAAGACCAACTCTCGCGGTTTCCCGTCGATTCCAGGCAATCGCGCCGTCTCAATGATCTTCGCATCTGGCGGCAGTAATCCCTGAATGACTGCCGGCGGCCGGCTTTGGGCCGCGAGGACTGCTGCGAGCAGGCAAGTCGCCACAACGAAGGTGAAGGAACCAGTGGCCGACATGACCGTTATCCTAACCCATTCCGAGCTCCGCGGCAGGCCGTTCCAACATGGACGCCGAGACTGCGTGCGACGAACACCGCTTACCGCTTGGATGCGGATTGCGGTATCCCGCAGCGGCTCAACAACCTTGCCGCAAGCAGTGAAAAGTTTTCCCGCGCCTCGGCTACCGCTTTGGTGTGCGCGCCGATGGCACCGTCCGCTGAAGTCAAGTGGAACATCGGTTTCAACGCTTCCTGAGCCATTGGCATCAAACTTCGGTAGTGCTTAACCCGAGCCAGTAGATGTCCATCGGAGGAATGCCCAGACTCTCCGAGAACCTCATGACTGTAGTCCTCAGGAATCCGGCTGGCCCAGCGCTCGTATGCTCGCACAGGCCGGGAGAGGCGTTCCGCGTGCTGCATCACGATGTAGCCAATCGGTTCGATCGCGGCTCTCGGCAGCTCCAGCGTCGAGTTCGGGTTGTGAATAAGGCGCGTGGCCCAATCCGCGCGCCACTTCCGGATCATCGGCCCCAGGTTCTTCAGGCCTTGCAACGAGAACAGATCGGGAACGAGAGGGATGACTAGATAGTCGGATGCCACTAGGGCGGCTCGGTTAATTGCGCCGAGGTTGGGTCCGAGATCGATCAAGACGAACTCGGCACTGTGAGCCGCCGCGGCCCTCTGCAGAACTCGCCAGAACGCGGACATCACACGAAACGCCCGCTCCTGCCCGTCCAGACAGCGCGGCCATTGCTGAGAAAGCTCATCTTCGAATTGAGCCAGCGCAAGGTCGCCCGGTATCAATCCAAGCCCGTCGGAAATTCTTTCCACATGCGGCTTATCCACCACGTCTCCCGTGCCCATGAGAAGTGGTTCAACCGCGCCGGAGATGGTAAGCGGGTGTTGTCCATCCGGCCACACTTGCTCCAGCCTGTCGTCTCGCAGAAACGCCGCGGTCAGATTAGCCTGAGGATCGAGGTCCGCTACCAGCACCCGCCGGCGTTGATCCGCATACATCCAGCCCAGATGGTATACGAGTGAAGTCTTGCCCACACCACCTTTGTTATTGAAAAAGGCGACCACCGGAACGCTCATGCTCGCTTCCGCACCACGGCAAGGACCGCGGTTGTTTGCACATCAAACTCCGCCGCAGGGTTGCCGTTCTTCTTTAGTTCGCTTTGGGCAGTGGCGATGCCGACACCGAAGCGCTGCACAAACCCCAAGTTGTTCATCGCTTCGGCAAGGTGAGGGTTCCGGTAGTCATTCGCGTAAGGATGACCGAAATTGTCCGGGTTCACTTGGCCATACGGCCCTCCAGGACTGTGGATTTCTATCCGGTCGTTGAACCAGTAGACTCTAACCGGCGCATTGGTGCCATCGTAGTTGCGGTGCATGACTGCATTGCGGATGAGCTGCTGAAGCGCCGCCAATGGGTATTCCGGTTGACGCTCTTCGACATGCGTCGTTTTGAAAGAAATTCCGACCTGATTGTGCGCCTGTAACAACTCGTCAGCCCTTCGGAGGACATCGGATACACGACCTGAAAGTGTCTTCTGATCTCGCACAGGATCAGTCAGTTCGGTTCCGTCGAACCGAACGAATTGCACATAGGCGCCCGGCAAATAAGCGAGAGGATCAATTCCAGCCACCAATAAGCCTACATGCGTCGGAACCCCATTGGATCCAAGGAAGTGAATGGAGCGGAGTTGATGCTCTATTGCACGTTGGTTCTGAGCAAGCACATCGGGGGCGATGGCAGCCGGAAGGTATTCGTCCCGAACATAGGAGACGTCTAAATCACCTTGAATCGCAGACGACGCCTCCTTGGCATCGAAAGGAAGATCGTGAGCCCGTTGCTTCTCAAGCAACTGCCGCTCCTCATCCGGACTCGCGAGCGCCCGGCGCGGACCGACCCTTATCCAGGAGCGGCCTCGAAATCGCACAGGAAGGCTGCGCGACGGTTCCACTATGCAAACCGCTAAATCACATCCCTTCAAAGTGCGCTTTTGAACAACCATTGATGGGAACGGCGTGATCAGGCCATCATCGCGCATTTGCGACAACTGCAAAAGGAGTTTGTCATCGACGGTTTGCCCGGCACACGAACTGTCATCGTTGATGCCAATGAAGACCACTCCAGCCTTCCGGGAATCCGGCAGATCGTTCGCAAACGCGCATATCGCTTCACGGATTCTGTCTGAATCGGCCAAGCTTCGCTTACACTCCACCCGGTCGGATTCGGAATCGAGCAACTCCTCTAATTCAGCGTCCGTAAGCAAGAACCCTCCAAGCCATCCTACGCAAGCAGCTTCCGGATTACCTTCCCGCCCACATCCGTCAACCGGAAATCTCGCCCCTGGAACTTATAGGTCAGCTTGGTATGATCCAGCCCGAGCTGATGCAGCAAGGTCGCGTGAATATCATGGACCTCGATCTTCTCCTCCGCCGGCGAGAATCCTAGCTCATCGGTCCCGCCTACCGTGATACCGGGCCGCGTTCCGCCGCCGGCCATCCACAATGTATAGGCGTCGATATGATGGTTCCGCCCCACCTGCGTCTCCCGGACCTCGCCCATCGGTGTCCGCCCGAACTCGCCGCCCCAGATCACCAGCGTGTCGTCCAGCATCCCGCGCTGTTTCAGATCCCGCACCAGCGCTGCCGATGGTTGATCCACCTCGCGCGTCACCTGCTCGAGCGGCGCCCCCAGGTTTTGCGTCGGTCCGCCATGATGATCCCAATCGGTGTGATAGAGCTGCACAAACCGCACGCCCCGCTCCACCAGCCGCCGCGCCAGCAAGCAGTTATTGGCGAACGACGCCTTGCCCGGCTCGGCTCCGTACATGGCCAGCGTTTCCTTCGATTCCTTGGCGACGTCAATCAGCTCCGGACCGCTCGACTGCATCCGGAACGCCATCTCATACGATGCGATCCGTGTCGCGATCTCATCATCGCCGGTCTCCATCAAGTGCGCGCGGTTCAAATCGCCAATCGCATCGAGCGCATCTTTTTGATGCGCCACCGATACTCCGCCAGGACTGGAAAGATCGAGAATCGGATCGCCCGTCGAACGGAAAGGCACTCCCTGGTAGGCCGTTGGAAGAAATCCGCTCGACCACAACGCCGCTCCGCTGCGCGGGCCGCGCGGCCCCGATTGCAGCACGACGAACCCCGGCAGATCCGTTCCTTCACTTCCGATCCCATACGTGATCCAGGAACCCATGCTGGGGCGTCCCGCGCGCGTGAACCCGGTGTTGATGAACATCTTCGCCGGACCATGGTTGAAGTTCTCCGTCGCCACCCCGCGCAGGAATGCCAGCTCATCCGCAATCCCGGCCATGTGCGGCAGCAACTCGGACATGTAGGCGCCACTTTGCCCGTACTGCTTGAAGCTTCGCTTGGTCCCCAGCATCTTCGGAACGTCTTTGGTGAAAGTGTCCATGAAGGCGAACCGCTTCCCCTTCATAAAGGAATCCGGCGCCGGCTTACCATCATATTTCTGCAATTCAGGCTTGTAGTCGAACAGTTCGAACTGGCTCGGGCCACCCGCCATGAACAGGTAGATGACGCTCTTGATTTTCGCTGGAAAATGCGGCTTCTTCGCTGCCAGAGGGCTGATCCCCGCGGGCTCCGCTTGCATCAGACCATCCGCCATCAGCGTGCCAAGCGCGATCCTGCCCACGCCAATGCCGCAGTTCCGGAAAAAATGCCGCCTCGTTTCCCGTTGCAGAATGCGTTGTTCCAGATCCATTATTCCCTCGTTAGAAACTCGTCCAGATTCATCACTACACGGGCCACTGAGGCCCAGGCTGCCAATTGCGCCGCATCGTCCTGGCCTGCCTCGCTCCCGGCCAGCGTCTTGGCCGAGGCCGGGTTGGTCTTGAACTCATCCAGCCGCACCGACAGGAATCGCTTTAGCCGCTGGCTCTCTTCCGCCGCCGGTTGCCGGCCCACTGTGAGCAGGAACAACCGGTCCATTCGATCC
>Ga0209726_10006291_pt1 | contig 13853 bp, 16 predicted proteins | sample Subgrocontami54m_FD_187453 | JGI IMG/M metagenome (GOLD analysis project Ga0209726, IMG submission 187453) | Subsurface groundwater microbial communities from S. Glens Falls, New York, USA - GMW46 contaminated, 5.4 m (SPAdes) (version 3) | ecosystem: Environmental > Aquatic > Deep subsurface >... | reverse complement strand
GGGCCATAGCGTTGGCAGGGTGGGCTGGCTGCTGTTTTTGGATCTGATGAAGATGTTGCCCGTAGTCGCGCTGTGGGAAGAAATGTTTTTCCGCGGCGTTATCTTGAACATCCTTTGCCGGGTGTTTAAGAAAGAGAATTGGGCGCTTCTAGTCAGCGCCGTTCTCTTTGGCCTCTGGCATCTGCCGCGGAATCCGCCCGGAGTTCTAGCCGGAATAGATCCGCTTTACTTTAAGCTGGCGTATGTTCTGATTGCGGGCATTGCCGGCTTGGCATACGGAAGAGTGTACCTGCGGACCAGGAGCATTGTCTGGCCCGTAGGTATGCACGGCATCTTCGACGCCGTCATGCACACATTTTTTCGTTAGCCGTATAATCAACAATCCAACCCGAGCTTGCCCGGCTTTGGCAAGCAAAAACCCGACCAAGAAGTCTTGGCCGGGTTTGTTTTTGTTTATTTTTTAAAAAAGTTTAGATTCGGTATTTTGTATTTCGGCCAATAAAATTACCCTTAAATAATAACAGTTTTAAATATTCTTGCAACAGCTATATAAGACTTTTTTTTATTTTCCCCGTATTTAAATTCTAAAATAAAAAATCTATCGTAAATAAAACAAAGATGACCCTCGTGTTGCACGAGGGTCATCTTTGTATGCGTCTTATTAGTCCTATAAGACCAGACCTATGGTATAATTACAATTATGGAAAAACGCCTGGATGTTTCAAGAAATTTTGAATATACTCCTGAACAAAGGCAAAGAATTGGCTTTCTGTCCGAGCTGCTTAAACAAGACTTAAGCAGCCCTAATGTAGCGGGATTTCACGGAACCAGCATAGAAGCAGTTAGGGAAGTAATTAAAACCGGACGTTTGCCCGGCGCCGGAGAATCCAGGCAGCTCGGCAATCGCAAAATGCTGCCCGGGGATATTTCTATTTACCCCAACCTTACGACTTTGCCGGGTAATTTGCGTGCTTGGTATGCGCCGCATGCTGACCAGGAAAAAATGCTAAGGGAGGTTGGTGTTTATGCCGCCATGATAGCCCAGCATCACAGCATGGCTAAGGCCTTAGGCCTGCCTTTATCCGACCGCAGGCTGGCGGATTATGCTGTTTTTGAAGATTGGACAGAGCAGGAAGAACGTCTGCTTGTTTCAGGCCCAAACTCGCCGGAGGATGATGAATTGTTTGAAGATTTTTCAGAGCAGGCCAAAGCATTCGGTGTTGCAGTTCCCGCACTGTTGTCAGCCATGAAGCAGGCAACCGGCAGGAAGGGAGTAATTTTAGGTATTGGCAAGGCCGCGTTAGAAAAATTTAAAATTGAACAAGGCGATGATTTTATGTTTTCAGGAATTATAGAAAAAGAATCTGGGTTCGGGGACTTGGTTATTAAGACCGGCGGGGGTTTGGATTATAAAGATTTTGCCGGGTTTAGGATACTTGGAGCAAAGGAAACCCAAGATTGGGCAAACTTAAGCAAAAATTTATTGTAAAATTTTTTTCAAAAACTCCCCAAGCCTTTGATTAAATTTCCCCGCCTCATAAACAAAGAAAAAATGGTTCAAGACCGCAAAATGGCAGTATTCAGACTTTGGCAAAACTTTATAAAAAGAACGCTCGCTCTGGTCTTTGGTAAGCCAGTCAGATTCAAAGATCAGCACCGGCAGATTAGTTTTTGGGGGTTGTCTGATAATATTGGTGGCTTTAAGAAAATCAAGAGCCCATTCGGCGTTTAAGTTTTTAAAGGCGGAAAGAATCAGCTCGTTGTCTTTTGGATCCGCCTTCATATCCATCATAGTTTTATACCAGGTGATGACGGCCGAATCCAGTTGATCTTTAGGATGATTCAGCAGTGAATCGGCGAGTTGGTTACGCGAATTCACAACCTTTTCATTAGCATTAAAAGCGCAGTCAACAAAAACATATCCTTTTACATTTCCTATATCCTGCTCAATACAGTTTAATAAAATATTTCCCGCAATGCTGTGGCCAACTATCACGGCATTCTTTAGTTTTTCTTTTTTAATGATGCTTGTTACCGCCAAAGGCAAAGACTCGAAAGCCTCTTTTGGGCTAATGTCTTTGGAAGAATTCCCGTGCCCGAACATATCCATTGCAACGGTTCGGAAGTTGCCGGTGAATGCCGGAATATTTTTACTCCAAACCCTATGGTCGCCGCACAAGCCATGAATAAAAATCAAGGCACGATCCCCTTGGCCTTGTATAGCGTAAAAAAGTTTATAGCCGTTGTGTGTTATATATCCCATTTGTCCTATCCGTTTTATTTAACTTAATTTTATCATAAATAAAATCGTAAAAAAAGCACCCAAATTGGGTGCTTTTAATAATTTCCTACCAAACCTTATAAATTTCCCTACTGCCGGTTTGGTACATTTCCGTGTAGCCTTCCATTTTGGCCATGGCTTCCTTCATTTCTTTGGTTGGGTTCATATACGCTTTCCAGCTGTCCTCGTAAGCGGAGAGGCTTTCAAACTTTGAAACCATAATTACCCTGTTATACTGCCCGGTCATGTCGGTCATAATATGCACCAGTTCTTTGTTGCCGACCATTCCTTCTTTAAATAATTTTGCCAGCTTGGAAGCATTGCCCGGCTTGCAGACAAAAATATCATGCACAATAATCATATTTTTTCCCTTTCTTTTTTTAGATGTTAATGATCGGTCGAAATTCACCAAATAACAGCCCTATAATCTCAAGTTTTTAAGGCTATTATTTTGTGTTGCGGAAAGATTCCAGGAAACGGACAAAGGTTTTTCCGTAAGGGGATAGTGTGTGTTCTACAAACTTGCCCCGATATTTTTTGTTTATCAGTCCTGCTATATAGAGGCGCCTGGTGTGTTCGCCGATGGTTTTTTTATTAGCATCCAGCGCTTTTATAATATCTACTAAGGTTTGGCGGTTATTTGCCGCTATGTATAAAAGAATCTCAATGCGGTAATGATTTGCCATCCCTTTGAGGTGCCTCTCCATTTGTTTTGATGTTTTAACTTTCGCCATATTTGTATTATACACAATAGCCTTAAAATCTCAAGTTTTTAAGGATGAGTTTTGTGGCTTATCTTGCTATGAAAATCAGCCCGGCAATGCCTAAAGCCACCGCCAGTGCTTTATGAATTATATGCATAACTACTCTGTCATTTCTTTATCGGCAAAAACTACCAGCCTCTGGGAATAACTTTGGGCAGTTTTATTCCAAACCCCGATGCATGTAACTAGGTTTAGGTGGGCTTTGCCGTCGTTTGATGTGAATACATCTTTAGCCTCGACATTTTTATCATAGGTCCGGCTTTCACGCACTACGAAGGAGACAACCGCCCCTTGGGTGTCTTCTACTAAAATTTTATCGCCCGGCTTTAAGTTACGCAAGTCCGCAAATACTGCCTTAGCGCCATTCTTCCAGTTAACATGTCCGGCAATTACCGCGCTGCCAATTTCTCCCGGGCGGGGACCTAACTTATACCAAGCGGTATTAAGCGGAAGCTTTGGTACATCCATAGATCCGTCAGCCGTTACAGCTACCTGCTCAATTGCCGCATCCACCTTGATGCCGGGAATTTTAATACGAGCAGGCATGCTAACGCTTCCCCGCGTGCTTACTAACTTAAAAGGCGTTGCTTCTTTAGGCCTATGGGAATATTGAAAAAGCAGGACTGCAAATCCTGCTAAGACAATTGTTAATAATCCCCATTTTAGGATTTGTGCGCGCAAAGATTTTTTAGATTAGAGATTGCTGCCATCCGCCTTTGGCGGATTGTTTGAGGTAAAATTACTGCCTTGCTCCAAATATCTGCTTCCTTTTGATGTAAGCGGCCGCGAGCGCAAACCCCGAGAAAATAAATAGTGGGAGTTGCCAAGGAAGCCTTGATGAACCTGCCTGTCCGGTAGGCAGGTTTGGATCAACGCCGGTGTTTGGCAAACCGGGAATAACTATTGGGGCTGCTGGCAGTGCCTGGGTTGGCACTAATGCAGGAGGAACGACCACGGGAGCGATATCGTCATTAGTGATGGTGCAGGTCACGTTGTCGCCCGCGGAGAGCGCCACACTGCCGCTTGAATTACAAGCTCCGCTGAAGCTTTGAGTATAAGAGGCATTTGAATCTTCGCTTACTACGTACGTGCCCGCGGAGAGCGAATAAGAAGTTCCCGGCGCTGCAGTTCCAACCGCCGGACTTCCCGTAACGTCAGTCCCGGAAAGCTTTACATGCAGATTAAAGAGAGAAGCAGTTGCGGTGCCGCCGCTATTATTCATCACAAGCTTTATGACGTGTAGAGTGGCAGAAGCGGGAGGCGGCGGCGGTAGCGCGGTGACCGTCACGGTTGCGCTGCATGTGACCGAACCGCCAGCGCCTGTGGCGGTGCCGGTATAGGTGGTGGTGACGATTGGGGTGACAGAATTCGAACCGGACGCGACCAATGTGACTGCGCCGACAGCATGGTCAATTGAAAACGTATTGGTATTCGTGGTTGTCCACGACAGCGCAGAGGACGAGCCAGCCTGCACGGCCGCCGGATTTGCGGAGAGTGTACATATTGGTGCCGGTGTGGGCGGGGGCGGGGCCGAACAAGTTGGTACGGTAATGGTGTCCGTATCGGTCGTATCCGTTCCGCCAAATGCCAATGCCCTTCCTGTCCATGTGTTATTAGCGCCGACGGTAATGCCCGCGGCGCCAATGACTGTTCCCGCGAACGTCGTATTGGCAGCGAGCGTCGTGGCCGCGGTTGGCGTCCAAAAAACATCGCACGCTGACGCGCCGGTCAATGTGACGACCGCGCCGGCCGTCGAAGTAAGCGCGCCAACGGGCCTGAAGATGAAGGTTCCGCTGCCGCTAAGAGTAAGAGGGCCTCCTACATTCATTGCCCCCGAGCTGCAATATACCCCGGGAGCGTACACGCCGATAGGACCGTGTGTCGCATCGGTAGAAAGGTTGACCGCTCCGCCAAAATTAAATGTGCACGGCTGTGAAGCCAAGGCGGATAAGGCACTGCCCTGGTCTGTGCCTGCCGCAGCATATGGAGCGCCGGATCCGTAGTTCGTATGCGTGCCTAAAGGAGCAACTGCCGGTCCCGTGGTAAACCCGACATCTCCATTAATCGTGGTTCCCGCTGTCGTGTTGGTGTAGGTGCCGGCAAGAATACCATAGGTTGCGGCTGCTCCAAGAGATGGCGTCGTTGCCGCGAGCGCGGCAATTGGCCCAGTAAGGCTAAGCACAAAGGACATAACCAATAAAACCATCAAAACTTTGCTAAATATCTTCATATTTCTATTTTTTAGTTACTAAATTAAAGCAAAAAATCGGACAAAGTCCGGTCAAAAATCATAAATTTTTTGATGGGATTTTGGCGAACAGTTTGCCTATTTATATAATCGTACAACTGTTTAAATTAAAGGACAAGTCAAGGTTATCCACAATCCTTTTGGTACTGAATTTACACGATTTATAATTTATGAAAAAAACACCCTTGAACTAAGAGGGTGTTTTTGTTGGCCCTTGGCTCCTGAACGGCCAGTCTCGGCTAGGCGGACATTCGTATTTGTTTGAGGTTAAATAGAAGTACTGACAGGAGTTGCGTCTTTTTTTGTGATTGCGAGGTAAATAACCGTTGCTAAGATTGCAATCAGAAAGAGGGAACTTGTCTTTACTGTGCCAAGGTTTAATCCGCCGTCAGCCTTAGCTTGGGACAGGTAGTCTCCTATGGACGCGCCAAGTGGGCGGGTAAAAATGTAGGCGATCCAGAAGGCCAAAACGGCATTAAGTTTAAATCGTAAATGTGCGACCGTCACAACCGCTATTAGTCCGGCGAATATCAGTACAGAGGTTAAATAGCCAAGATTAAATTTTTCTGCCGTAAGGTCTCCGGCTGCGGTACCTAAAGCAAAAGTGAACAAGATGGCCAGCCAGTAGAAAGCTTCTCTTTTAGTTGTAACGATACTGTGAATGGACAGTGTCTTTTCGCTCCAATACCAGGCTGCAAATATAACAGCCAAAACTATGCTAAAAATAACAGTAGTCGTTATCAGTGAAATTCCAAAGTTGTCTGTAAGGTTGTCTGTAATCAGAGTGCCAAAGATACTCAATAGAACTACTGCTAGCCAGTAAATGCCCGGTATGTATTTTTTTGCGCGGAATTGCAAGAAAAGCGTTACTGCTAAAAACGCACCCATAATGAGGGTGAGTTTGGTGAGGCCAAGGTTAAAATGTGTGCCTAAAAAGTCTGCGGCAGTTTCTCCAACTGTAGTGCACAAAATTTTAATTATCCAGAAATAGATGGTGATTTCCGGGACTTTGTTCAGCATTTTTTTTGCTGTGGAAGAGGCATTATTTGCTTGCATGTTATTGAGTGTGTTCACAACCAGATTATGACTTAAATGTGCAGTGGCCAAGGTTTCCACTCCACAAATAGTAGTTATTGAATTAATTTTGGAACAATTTCAAGTTCTAAATGATTTGGGTTGTGGTTACTGGCGCTTAGTCCAGTATTTAAGAATAATCCTTGCAGCTCATATTTGTGTTTAGGTTCTACCGTCTCAATGCCCAATCCTTTAACCGGCATGTCATATTGGTTGATTGCCCCTACTGCCTCATCTGAAAAAATAATGTACCCGTTTTCTTTTTTTAGCATGTATCCCTGAACCCGCACACGCTGTTTAATAAAACCTGCAGCGTGCCTCGTGACTTGCCCGACTGTATGCAAGCTGGGCGCTTCTAGCGGCGCACTGGTCGCAGTAGATTTGGGGCTCGCGGGTATGAAGCTTTTAGTTTGCGGCATTAATTGTGAAGTATTGCAGCCAGCTGCAAGCAATAAAAAGGCAGCGGTAAATATAATTTTTTTGGGCATAGTGATTAAGAACCTATCTCAAAATTCCTTTTGACTGCAATTCCGGAATTTTGGCGTCTTGGCCCAAAAAATTTCTCCGCTTAACTACGGTTAAACGTCAAAATTTATTTGTGCCAATCCGCTCAAAATGCTGTAATTTCGTTAGAAAAGCTAATTTTGAGATAGCTTCTAAAATAAATGAACGGTCTTGTTTAAATCTCCAATACACATATTTTTATGATCCGCATCCATTTGGTTACACATTTGCAAGACCCGTTGTGAATTGCCGTAAAAAGTCAGTGCGTAGCTTACCATACCAGCTATGCAGTCTTTAACATCCTTTGATGCTGCGCAAAGCTTTTCTCCAAAACCCGGATCCTTAATATTGTATTTAACTATTAGACTGCCAACTCCTTTAATACATTCAGATGCATAGCCGGACTTATCTGTTTCGCACCACTCTAAAGCTTTGGCGTAATCGTCATTGTTTAAATGCAAAAATAAGATGGGGGCGTAAAAATAACAGTACAGTTTATATTGCGTCTTTTCCTCCGGGCAAGGATAGAATGGGTTGGTAAAATTTACATATTTTGAAGGGTGTAAGTCAGGATCAGAAAGGAAGTTTTCCATAAATACTCCTTCATAGCAGCGACGACGGGGTATACCGCTATAATTTTCGCACAGTGCAAGCGATTTAGGCAAATCGTTTGAAGTATAATACATCATGGCATGCCCCACTCCGTGGTAACATCTGTCTGTTTGTCCTTTTAAGTTATCGCAAAGTTTCTGAACTTTTTTTAGCAAAGTCGGCGCATCGGTATATTGCTTTGCAAAGGCTTGTTCAATAACGCCATGCAAATATCCGTCGCTACAAGTTATATCCTGATATTTTAAGGCGGTGCTGAAATCTTGGTATTTTTTAAACGCCTCGTGGCCAATTTCGTGAGCTAAGGTGTGGCAATTTTTAAACACAAAGGGGTCGGCATCCATACCATGCTGTAATTCTTGCAGCGCAGCGTAAGGGTCTTGCTTATTGACTATAGAAAGTAGGCCGTCTAAATTTTTTTTATATGGATCTGTCTTCCGGGCAGTAGCTTTGGGAGGCGACTTTGGATTTGTGAATATTGTCGTGTTCGAACGATAAAAATAGCGTGCATAGAAAAAAACCAATAGCAGAAAAATTCCAAAAATAATAATCTGTATTTTTACATTTTTCATTATCCCGCAGGCAAATTAAGTCTATTTCCCGAAAATGAAGATTTCATGAAGTTTAAATAAAAAAGACTGGGTATCATCAAACACGCCCAAGGGGATGCAAGGGCGTGTTTGATGATTAATATTTATTTCGCAGCAGATGTCCCTGTAGGGACAGTACTTTCTGCTTGGTCGTCTTTGCCATTGTCTCGGGAGGTATCTTTATCATTCCCTTGGTCGTTGGTTTCTTGGTCTGAACCCTTAACTTCTGCCCCTGCATCTGGTGCATCTGCTTTTTCAATGCCTCCGGGGTCTTGGATGTTATCAGTATCCTCGGGTGTTGCCTTATCGCCGGCAACGCTTTGGGTTTGAGTAGTTTGGGTCTGTATTTGCGGGGCTACTTTAGCAGGGCTTTGCTGGGCAGAGGTCTGCAAAGCAACTACAGCCGCAGTTCCAATTAAAGCCCCGGCAGAGAGTAAGGCGATAGCTGTTCTATTAAATTGCATTTTTGTTCCTTTTCCGCCACAGGCGGATCCGCCTGTGGCGGACTTTTGTTAATTATATTTTAAGCGAGCGACCTTTTCTATCTTTATTTTAACAAGTGACTGTGAAAGAACCATGAAGTTTGGACAGAAAAAACAGCTTACTTAACAGGTGCAAAATAAAATTGTAAAACTTATCCACAATTATAGCAACTTTGGAAACAAAACTCTAACTGTTGTGCCTTTTCCGACTTTACTTTCTATGTTAATTCTCCCCTGATGATTTTGGACAATGCTATAAACAATAGACAGACCTAAGCCCGAACTGTTAGACCTTAAAGTCCGCGCATTATCTGCCTTGTAAAAACGCTTAAAAATATTAGGTAAGTCTTTAGGCTCAATGCCAATGCCTGTATCCTTAATGCTTAATTCCAAATGTTTTTCTGAGTCCTTAATTGTTACTGCCACAGAGCCTCCTTGTGGAGTATAGTCAATGGCGTTTTGTAATAAATTTAAAGCCATCTCTTTTAGAGCGCCAAGGTTGCCCAGGAGTTTGCCGTAGTCCTCATGAGCGAAAGTCAAATTAATATTTTTGTTTTGAGCTAGCTTTTGCATTTTGTCTACAGTGCTTTTGACCAGGGCAATTAGATTCACAGAGGTCTTAGAAAGATTTTCCAGGTTGTCTTCCTGCCTTGATAGTTTCAAAAGCTGGTCCACCATAGTGGACATATGGTTTACTTCTTCTAAATTGCTAGAAACCACAGCCTTAGCTTCCTCCAAGCTAAGTTGCTGATTATTTTGTGCAACTTCAATATCGCTTTTCATAATTGATAAAGGAGTGCGAAATTCATGCGAAGCGTCAGCGCTGAACTGTTTTTGGGCTAAGAGGGCTTCTTCAATAGGACGCAAGGTCTTTCCGGCCAAAATAAAACTTAAAATACTCGCCAGCGCTAACACGCCGGCGTCTGTAATAATAATAGTGGTTTGCAAATGCTGGGTAGTTTGGCTAATGACCCGCAATTGGGAACGCTCGTCTCCAAATTCGCCGTCCAAGTCTCCCCGCAAATTTTTAGCTAAGGCAAAATATAAAGTAAAACTAAAGACGCATAAAATTATTGCCAGCATCAAAATGTAAAATGCGGTCAATTTAAGACGGGCTTTTTGGAAAGTTTCAGACCGTAAGTCGGTAGCCCATCCCGCGAACTGTTTGGAGTGCGTGCTCATAGCGCATTTTGCTTAACTTTTTTCTTAAATTTTTTACGTGAACATCTACTACGTTGGCGAAAGAGTCAAAATCATAATTCCAAATATGCTCTAAAATTTGCTCCCGGCTCAATACTTGGTTAGGATTGCGCATAAAATATTCCAATAAAGAAAATTCTTTTACAGTTAAAGGAAGCTCCGCATTTTTACAAATCGCTTGCTTCTTAACTGTGTCTAGAACTAAATCACCAACGATTAATTTAGCTTGTAAGGTTTGCCTGGGACGGCGCAAGAGCGCCCGCAACCTTGCCAACAGTTCTTGGTGTCCGAAAGGCTTAACCATATAGTCGTCAGCGCCGCAATCAAGGCCTAGCACTTTATCGCTCATGGCGTCTTTGGCTGTAAGCATAAGCACAGGGATCGTTATATTTTGACCCCGCCAACTTTTACAGACTTCTATGCCATCTTTTTTGGGAAGCATTAAATCAAGAATTACTGCGTCATAATCGTGTTGCTTTACTTCAATCCGCCTTTGCCCGGACTCTCCATCTAAAAGATAGTCGGCGGCATAACCTTGCTGTTCCAAGCCTTTTTTAAGGCTTTTGGCCAGTTTTTCTTGGTCTTCAATAATTAAAATTCTCATAAATTTATGATAAATGGGCAAGATGAAATCTTCATGAAGCTTTTATTCGCGACGTAGAGTGAGAGAAATGATATGCTTGTATATCATTTCCGAGCCGAGGAGCTAATACAGGTTTAATACCTCGCGGCTTGCCGCGTAATTGCAGCGATATCCTTGCAGTAATACCCCGCTGCTTGCGGCGGGGAACCTTTATTTTCTCAAAAATTATAGTCAATGTAATTATATGCCTTTCCAGTTCCGGTGTCATTGACCTCACATAAAAAATCCCCGGGGTGGGATACCGGGTGATTTTTGATTCAACTTTGCGGCGGGTGCTGTAATTGGTTGCAGGTATGGTACACCCCGGGTTTAGTGTGGGTTAAAGCTATCGCGGCCTTGACCTGCGGGGCGTTGTTATGGAAAATACTATACCGTTTAAGACACTGTGGTTTCCGGCGGCGTCGCGGGCGCGCACATAAAATGTGTATATCCCGGTCATGGGTGAGGTTTCGGCATAGCTTGTTAATTTTTATTTCTAGAATTTACCATTTCTTTATCTAGCTTTTATAATATCACTAACAAAAACGGCTGACAAAGCAGTTATATACAGGCATAATTTGCTTGTAATCAGTGAGCCTTCAGGTTTTTACATTGGGCTCGGCTGTAAGATGGACAGGCGGTTGCCCTCTGTGTCCATAATTGAAATCCACAAGCCCACCCCAGGAATATTTTGTGGTTCCATGGATTGTTTGCCACTCTGGTCCATAGCCCCTAGAATTTTACCACCCGCCGCTTCTACTTCCTTCATGGCGGCGTGGATGTCACCCACTGCCACTACCACCGATGGAGCGTGAGAGAGCGGATTCTCTGTTTTTTGGTAAAATCCTCCATTAATCGCGCCCGGCTTTTTGACCATGCCCTTTTCGTCGGTTTCGCTGGTTTGCACTACCACATAGTTGCCCATCTCCGGGCCCATCATTTTTGCCTGCCAGCCAAAGACCTTGCTATAAAAATCGACCATGCGCTGCTTATCTTTATATCCCATCTCAAAATGCACTACTGGGTTAAATTCACTCATAGTTATTTTTGTTAATTTTTAAAGATATTATTGGTATTATATCATAAGTCATTCAACCGCAGGTCTTTTAGTTTTTGTTTGCACTTTTTTTACCTCTGTTATATAGTAAAGTAACATCAAAATTAATATATAATTATATGGATTCAAAAGGTGCAATCTCTACCAAAGGCATTGTTTGGACCGCAGTGGTTTTATTTTTGGTTGTGGGCGGCATTATTGTGGGGATGAAACAAAAGGCAAGCAAGCCATCTACAAAAAATCCAAGCGGTCAAGCTGCCCAGAGCGGCACGCCGGAGGGCGGAGTGGTTTCGCTGCCTGTGCCAAGTAATTTTTCTGCGCCAACCGGCGGAGCGGTAATGGCGATATTTTATGATGCGGGTGCACACGGCTGGCATGCGGTACAGAGCGGCGGTGGAACATACATCCAGTACGACGGGACGACCGGGTTAAAGTACAGTGCAGCGGCAACCAAAGACGCTTCAGGAAACTATACCGCAACCGTGCCGGACGATATTTGCGGCGACGTAATTTTACCTCAAGGGGCTCCGCCTCCTCAGCCGAAAGTTATAGAAGTCACGCTAACAGATGCAAAAGGCCAGCCAATTCCCGGGGTGTCTCCGGTTAAACTTAATTTGAAGTGCGATATTTATAATCTTAAAGCGACAATCAAGGCTAATCCGGACAAGTTGTTAGCTGACGGAATTGCCGCTTCCACAGTGACCGCGAATTTCAGCGTAACCGGGCCGGCGAAATTTATAAATGGCAAGAGAATCCAAAAATCCCAAGCGCCAATTATTCTAACCACACCCTTAGGGCTTATGGAAGTTCACTTTAATACTAGTTTGGGTGTGCTGGCGCCTAACCCGGCGAATGTAAAAACCGATTTGAGCGGTAACGCATCTGTCACCGTGACCTCGGCCGACGCCGGGATTGCGAAAGTCATGGCCCAAGCCTCCGGGGTAGGGGATGCGCAAGTTAACGTCCACTTTATGCCTAAAATAACCGCGGTCAAAGAAGATTTCGTGCCGCCCACAAGTCCGACTAATTACGAAATCTCTACGATTCCGGCAAACCCCAAAGACCTGACGATAGACTGGAAATTCCTGCCGGCGCCGGGAAATAATTGTGGGAGTATGACCGGGCCATTAAGTGGTCTCGCGCAAGTTAAAAACGGTTTTTTCCACGGACCGTCGAAGAGTTTTCCAGACGGCTGCCCCGAGGACTGGGAGCAAGCAAGTCACGTACAAGTCACAGTCACCGACAAAGACGGCGACAGTGACACCAAAACTTTCCCTGCAAGGGCCTTTGAAGGTCAAGGGTTTGTAAATCTACCTTAAAAAATAAAAAAACATCACCCGCAGGGTGATGTTTTTTTATTGATTTTAATTTGTTAATCCGGCAAGCTCCTCGAAACGAGCGTACGCGGCTTTTCTTTTGTTAGTGAAATAGTTTTGCTTTTTACCCAGCCTATTTGAGTCAATATTTTTATTTTTGATTGTTTTTCTGTAGGCACTAAGATAATTCAACTCTTTTGTGGAAAAATCTCCAATTTCAAATTCTTTGTTCATAATCTCCCCATCGTTTTCGACCAAAGAAGATATTCTTACAGCCGCTTTGTTATTAAGTTGGGTAAGAGCATCATTAGCGTTCTTCCGTAAATCATCGGTTCCACCGCTGGAAAAATTGGAAATTGTTTTGTCAAATTTTTCGTAGGAAGCGACAAAATCCGTTAGCGCTTTAACGTCGTTACTATGCAGGCGGAAAAAAAAGACGCTAGCAATTACTACTAGAAAAAGGCTTAATAGCACTTTGTATTTTTTGATGATTTCCCAAAATGGCATATATTTCATTATAGCATTTTTTGGTTAATTTTTTTGCTCGGCTTGGCTTTTGAATGAGTGCTGGCGAATATTTTATTCGTTGACAAAAAGTCCATTTTTTATTATATTTAGGTGTCGTTTTGGGCCAGTTAAAAAACGACAATTATTGCTTAATTGCAGTAATAAACAACTGGCACCCAAGGAGGGTAAAGTGAGAACACTAGTACATCTGCGATGGTTTTTTCTCGGCGTGTTGTTAGCCACCATGGCTTTGTTGGGCGGCACATACGTCGCGGTTCAGGCCCCTTTCGTGCAAGTAAGTATGTTCGGGGAGCCGAACTACCTCTCGCTGTTTTCGCGGGTGGTAGCTGATTATATCTACGATGAGCATGGGCAGCCTGTGGGAGTGTTTGCCGACGAAGACTTGGCTGGCTGCGATCTTCGGCGGAACAACATCCACATCACCATGCCGCCGGGCCTGCCTCCTGAACCTGTGGATAACGTTCAGTTCTTAGTGCTTTTGGGAGGATAAAAGTGTTAAACAAAATTGTTTCAAATTAGGAATATCCAATGAATACACATGAATTGAAATTCAATTTCAAACTATGTGCGTTTATTGA
>Ga0209726_10006290_pt1 | contig 13854 bp, 9 predicted proteins | sample Subgrocontami54m_FD_187453 | JGI IMG/M metagenome (GOLD analysis project Ga0209726, IMG submission 187453) | Subsurface groundwater microbial communities from S. Glens Falls, New York, USA - GMW46 contaminated, 5.4 m (SPAdes) (version 3) | ecosystem: Environmental > Aquatic > Deep subsurface >... | reverse complement strand
GGGCAGCCGCGCAAGCAACGTCTCGCTGGTGCCCTCGCTGATCATCGGCGGCAGCATTTCGGCGGCCATCGCCTGGTCCGCGGCGCCACCGCTGGGGGCGACTGCGGGCGACCTCGCCCTCTTCGGCCTGCTGGGGGTGTTCCAGCTGGGCTGTCCCTGCATGCTCTACGCCACCTTCGTGGTGAAGCGCCTCTCCGCCGCCGAGATCGGACTGCTGGGCCTGCTGGAAATACTCTGCGGCCCGCTGTGGGTGTGGCTGAGCGTCGGCGAGCGGCCGGGTACAATGACCCTGGCGGGCGGCGCCATCGTGCTGGCCGCGCTGGTGGTGAACGAAGCGGCCGGGCTCATCGGTGAAAAACGCAGGGAAAAGCGGGCGGCAGAGTCCCGGCCGGCATGAAATCAGCGCGCCCTTACCGCCACAACGTCTATGTCATCGAGCTCTCCAGGCATGTCCTGTACGAGCCGAAGTTCCGCAAAGCCAATCCGGACTACAACCCGCTCAAGCCGTGCGTTTACGTCGGCATGTCCGGCCTCACCCCGGCGCAGCGTTTCGCCAAGCACAAGGCAGGCATCAAGGCGAACAAATACGCGCGCCTGTACGGCGTGCGCCTCATGCCGGAACTCTATGAGTGCTACAACCCGATGCCATACGATGGCGCGCGGGACATGGAAGTGGAACTGGCGATCGCGCTGAAGGAGCGGGGATACGGGGTGTGGCAGGGGTGAGGCGACCGGGTATAATTTCCAGAATTGTCGCGTCGATCCCCCCGTACAACGGGTGTTTACGTGCAATAGAATTATTAATTTTTATATATTTTTTGCGACACTACCCATCATCCGTTGCCGGACGGGTCGGTCTGATGTCTGACCGGCGCCGGGTCCGGCGGCGCCAGCTTGAATGCGACCGTGACGCGCAGGCCGCCGAAACTGCGGTTTGAAGCGCGTCCCGCGTGCGGAATGCGCGAGTCGAAAAATGCGGCGCGGTTCGGCCGCGGCAAAAGCGACGCGAGGATATCGCCGTTCGGCTGGTGGAAAACAGTTTCACCGCCCCAGCCGGGATCCCACGTAAGCATGGGGTAGAAAAGCAAGGTATAGAAATGGGCACGCTGATCGTCGGTGTGTATCTGGCCGCCCAATCCATAGGTATGGCCATTTGCGTACTGGCGCACCACTTGCAGCCCATGCCCGGCCAGCGCTTCGCAACGCGGTTTGAGATGTGCCCAGGCGCGATCGATGGCGCCGATGCCTTCGAGATCCATTTTCCAGAATCCGGGCTCCGAAGTCGCAACCGAAAAGTTGCCGAAGTACCAGCGTTTGGCGTTGCACGCCTGCCATACGGCCTGCTGCAAATCGGCCGGAAGCACCTCCTCCATCAGGTGGATCTGACCGGCGCTCATGGGGAGGAAGGCGGGGTAGAGGAAGGCTGGAGCGCGGACGGCCGGAGTTTGCCGCGTTCGTTGCGCGCCTGCTCGACCAGATAGTTGAGCACCGGTATCAGTCTTTTTGTTCCGCCCGCCATGCGCGCCGACGTCATGTAGCGGCCATCGATGATGAGCGTCGGAACGCCCTTGACGCCGTAGCTGCGAAGCAGTTCGCGCGCCGCGGCGAGTTTCTCCGTGACCGCGGGCGAACCGTAGGTGTCGATGAATTGCTGGCGGTCGATGCCGTTGCGCGATACCCAATCGAACATCACCGCTTCTTCGTTGAGCCGGATGTCATCGACGTGAAAGTTGTCATAGACCGGCCAGTGCAGCCGCTCCAGATGACCGAGCGACTCGAGCGCATAAAAGAGCCGCGCAAAGTTTTCCCACAGCGCCGACGACAAGGCCGGTACGCGCCGGGTCACTACCGCATCGGGTGCGCTGCCGATCCAGCCCGACAAGAGCGGCTCCAGTTCGTAACAGACCGGACAGCCGTAGTAGAAAAATTCCACCACTTCGATCCTGCTTTCGTCCGCGGTCGGCCTGGGCGGATCGATGCGGAAGTATTCGTAATTCAAGCGAGGGGCCGGCGCCTGGGCTGATACGCCGGCGGCCGCAAACGCAAGCACGGACATGAGCGCGAGCGCCGCGATCCTTGACCAGGTCGTTCTGACGTTGATCATTCGATTCCAGTGCGTCCTTCGATACCCGGGCAAAGGCAGGCCGGTCAACAGGAGAGATCAGCCGCCGTCCAACACGCTTGTCCCCATGCGGAAGTTTGCTTACCCTTGCGAGATTATGCCAATAAACCGACTCCTGAAATCCTTGCCGTCGGGCAAAGTAATGGTCGCAATGAGGGCTGGCGCCTTCCTCTGCGCTATCCTGATGACTGGCGGCACCTTCGCGCAGCATCAGGCTTCTGTCGCGGGATATGCCGGCGAGAATCTCGATTGGGGGGTCCCTGCCACCGATAGTCTGCGGCAGGAACCATATCACGCACCCACGCCGCTCACCATTCCCGGGGCTTCGGTCGTCAAAACCCGCGAACTGGCGGCCATGCTCGCCGGGCCCAATCCGCCCATCCTGATCGACGTGTTGTCCGGCGAGGGCCACGTGAGCCTGGCCGGGGCCGTCTGGATCGCCGGGGCGGGGCGCGGCGAAAATTTTGCCGATGCGCTGCAGGCGCAACTCGCGCCTTTGCTGGCGCAACTCTCGGGCGGGGACAAGTCAAAACCGCTGGCGTTCTTCTGCGCCAGCGCGGAGTGCTGGCTGTCCTACAACACGGCGCTGCGCGCGGTGGCCGCCGGATACTCGAGGGTGTACTGGTATCGCGGCGGCATTGAAGCCTGGACGGAAGCGGGTTTGCCGACCGCGAAAACCATCGCCGGGCGCAAGCCTTCCTGATACGCGCCTGACGGGCGTTGCGTCAAGCGTTCGGCACGGACGCCATTCCATGCAGAGAAAGCACCCCGGCGTTTTCCCCGATATCCAGGTGTGCGAGGGGCTTGCCCCTCGCGTCGTGGATGACCCGCTACTGGACCACGCACTCCGAGCCGCCGCTCTTGCCCAGGCCCTTGGCGGCCGCGTTCTGACTGATGGCCAGCGGCATCGTGACCTTGATGCCCTCCTGCGCCGGCGTCACGGCAGGCGCAGAGCTGGGACCGCTGACGTAGCCGAACTGGCCGCTGTTGAGCTGCTGCTGTCCGGCATCGTTTCTCACCACCACCGCCCCGTCGGTCACATCGATGTGCAGCCCGTTGGCTGGTGGCTTGCCGGTCGCGGTGACGATGCCGGCGCAATCGTTCTGGCAGATCAGCGCGCCGAAATGCGTGCCGCGGATGCCGATGGTGGCGCTGTTGGTGGCGAAGTTCACGGCGCCGCGATTGCGTTTGCCGATGAGGCCGGTCACGGCGCGCAATCCCCCCTTGAACATGCTGAGGAGCACGTTGTCGTTTTCCGGCTTGTCCTTTTCATAGCGGTACGCCGACACCTTCATTTGCGAAGCGGGACGCAGCACCACTTCGCTGCCGTCGGCGAATTTGATGCGCGCGTAGGTTTCCTGCTCGGTGCTGAGCGTGTCGCCTTCCTGCACCTGCGACTTGACGGCGAACACCCGGCTGCTGCCGTCGGCGCGTTTGGCGGTTAGCAGGCCCGACAGGTGGGTGATTTCCCCGGCCGGGCCGGCCGCTTGCACGGCATTGCCGGTGGCGCCGAGCGCGGCGATCAGCAGCCCGGCGAGTGATGGAGCAAATTTTTTCATTACGCCTCCGGTTACGCGCATGTCGCGGCCTTTTTAGCAGGTTCCTTCGCGCCATCTTTCTTCAGCGAACCTCCATCGTCCTTTTTGTCGGCATCTTTCTTCCTGTCGTCCTTGGTTCCCGAACCGCCGTCGTCATCGGCAGAACTGCCGCCGAACTGTCCCGCCCCGCCGCCTGTCGTCTGGCCGGTTGCGCCCAGCGTCAGCGGGCCCGCGCTGCCGATAGCGGTGGTCACCCCGGTGGAGGCCGGCGTCTGCGTGGCTTCATCGACCGGCTTTTGTGTGGTCGTAACGATGACGCTCGCCAACTGGTCCACCAGCGTCTGTGTCGCGGCCGTCTCGGTGGCGCTTGCCTTGGCGGTCACCGCCGGCACATCGGAGAGGACGCTGCCGGTGATGGTGTCGGTAACGCTGAAATTTCCATTGACGGTCGCATCGAGCAGGCTGACCCGGGTGGAGAGCGTGGCATTACCGCCGGCTGCGATGATCGCGCTTCTGCCGGTCAGATTGGCCCCGCTGAATCCCGCGGCCGTCAAGAGGTTGCCGCCTGCGCTCAGGCCTATCGCGCCCGTGGGTCCGGCGTTGAGGCTGGTCAGCGTGATGTTGCCGGCCGGGGCGGCGTAGCCGATGCTGCCGCCGCTGGTCGCCGTAGTCGCGCCCAGCGCCATGCTGATGCTGCCGGTCTGCGCGATGGCGGTGACGTTGCCGCCGTTGCTGGTCACATTGGCGTTCTGCGCCAGATCGTCGCCGGCGCTCAAGGCGATGGTCGCTGCGCTGCCGCTCGCGCTCACCGGCCCGGACAGGGTCAGGTCATCCCCCGCGCCCGGCGTTGCCCCGGCCATCAGCACGATGTTGCCGCTGGCCGATACACCGGCGCTGCCTATCGTGAGCGGGCTGTGCGAGACCAGGGATAGCGTGCCTCCGGTCGCGGTTACCAGGCCCGAAGTGGTCGTCGCACCGGTATTGTCGATGGTGATGTTACCGTTGGCGGTGCTGATGCTGCCGATCGAGAGCACGCCGGTGTTGGTGAGCGACACGTCGCCGCTGCCGCTGTTGCTAGCGCTGAAGCTCGCAATCCTGTTGCCGGCGTCGGTGAGCGTGGTGCCGAGTTGCGATTGCGTAATCAACGCGCTGGCGACGATGGCGCCACTTTGGCTGATCGCGCCTGCCGGTGCGCTGAGGCTCAGGTTGGCCAGCGTGAGCGCCGGCAGATTCAGGTTGCCGCTCGTCTGCGTGATGTTCGCAGTGGCGCTGCTGCCGAAGCCAAGCGTGCCCCCGCTGCGGCTGAAGCTCGAGCTCACCGTCAGACTGTTCGCGATATTCAGGCTGCCGCCGGCAAGGCTGAACCCGGCGGCGCTGAGCGAGGCCAGGTTCGTACTTCCCGCTTGCGCGTCGTAGGTCACGCTCTTGCCCGCCGGCACGGATACCGCCAGTACGTTGGACAGATCGGGCAGCGCATCCCAGTTCGCCGCGACCGACCACAGGCCGCTCGCCCCGCCTATCCAGGTGGAGAGTGGGCGTACCGTGATGTCGGCGCTGAGGGTCGCGGTGGGGTTGACGGTGTAGTTGCCGGCGTCCGCGCCCGTCAGGGTGATGCCGCTGACGTTGACGGGCTTGGCAATGCCGACGTTCTTGTCGAGGAAGCTGGCGCTGCCGCCGAGGGTGAGCGCATCGCCCGTGACGCGATTATCCGACAAGGTCGGCGCCGCGCTCAGCAGCCCGTCATAGACTTTGTTCGCCCCCGCCGCGGTGACGCTCAGGGCGCGCGCAGTCACCGTCAACTCGTTGGTGGAGCCGGCCGCATCCTGAAACTGGTAACCGAGCGGCGACGTGAGACCGCCGGCATAGGTCAGTTCGTGGGCGCCCACGATGGGCTTGCCGCTGCTGGAGGCGGCGCCGCCCACGGCCATGGTGGCGCTGCCGCTCGCAACCCCCACCGTATCACCGTCGATGAACCCGCTCAGCGTGCTGGTGTAGGCAGTATCGCCATAGGTCACGGTCTGGACGTTCGGCGTTACCGTGAGCACCGGCGCGACGCTGTAGAGCAGGCCGTTGCCGCTGCCGGGGATGCTGGTGCCCGCTGTCAGGCAGCCGCCCGCATAGGTGCAGTTATAACGCTTGAAGCCGGCGCTGATGCCGCCCAGGGTATTGCCGGCCGGATTGGATGAATACAGCAGCCAGCGACCCGCGCCCGCGGTAGTGATGGGGGAGGCCGAACCGCTGTTGTTGGCGAAGTTGCCGCCGATCGCCGCCAGGGTGGCCATGCCCGTACCCACATTCAGGCTCGCGCCGCTGCCGAAGGCCAGCAGCGGCGTGCCGGCATCCCTGAAGGTGGAATTGGCGCCGGGATCGCCGGCGATGGCGGTGAAGTTGCCGTTGTCGGTGCTGATGTCCGAGTTCAGCAGGATGCTGCGGCCGGCCTGGAAGGTCAGCGCGCCGCCATTGCCGACGGGATTGTTGGCGATGAGGTCGGACGACGCCGCCAAGGTGATGTCGTTGTTCGCCTGCAGCGTCAGCGCCGTCCCGGTATTGGCGATGGCGGTGATCTGCGCCGGGGTGATGGTGACATTGCCCGAGGGGTTGTCGCCGAATTGCAGCCCCGGCAGGGGTCCGCCGGGGACGTAGATCACCAGCTTGCCCGAATCGACGGCGCCGTTGTCCTGCTGCGGGCTGCGCACGACGAAGCTGCCGTTGCTGAGGGCGTTGATGCCGGCATCATTGCCAACCCGGTCGCTCGTGGTTGTGCCCACCAGCGAGTTCGCTACGGAAATCACGCCGCTTACCCCGCTCGCGCCCGAACCCCAGGTGACCGCGCCGGCATTAGTGGCGCCGCCGTTGTCCCAGTCGGAGCTCGCCACCACGTAGTTGCCGTCCGGCAGCACGATGACGCCCCCGCTTTCCCCGGAACTCCCGACCGAGTCGGACGCGGTCGAGCCCACCAGGCTGTTGGCGGCGGACACCGGTCCCGTCGTTCCGCCCGCGCCATTGCCCCAGGTCACCGCCCCGGCATTGGTGGCGCTGCCGTTGTTCCAGTTGGAGCTCCTCACCAGATAGTTGCCGTTGGCGAGCACGGTGATCCCGCCATTGCCCACTTGGTCGTTCGCCGTCGTGCCCACCAGCGAGTTCGACGAGGACACCACGCCGATCACCCCGATGGTGCCCGAACCCCAGGTCACCGCCCCGGCACTGCCGGCACTTCCGTTCTGCCAAAGCGGGCGGGTCACCACATAGTTGCCGGTGGCGAGCGCGGTGACCTGCAAGCCCTCGCCGTCAGAGCTCGTCGTGCCGACCAGCGAGTTCGATGCGGACACCACGCCGGTTATCCCGGAGGCGCCCGAACCCCAGGTCGCCGCCGATGCACCCTCTCCCCAGTTCGAGCTGGACACCACGTAGTTGCCATTGCTTAGCACGGTGATTCCGCCATTGCCCACCAGATCGCTCGATGCGGCGCCCACCAGCGAGTTCGCCGGCGACACCACACCGCTCACCCCGGTCGTCCCCGAACCCCAGGTCGCCGCGCCGGCATTCGTCACGCCGCCGTTGTCCCAATTCGGGCTGCTCACCACGTAGTTGCCGTTGGCAACAAGCGCGGTGATCCCGCCACTGCCCACCTGGTCGGACGCTGTGGTGCCCACCAGCGAGTTCGTCGAGGACACCACACCGCTCACGCCCGCCGTCCCCGAACCCCAGGTCACCGCCCCTGCCTGCGATGCTGCGCCGTTATTCCAGAGCGGGCTCCTCACCACATAGTTGCCGTTGCTGAGCACGGTGATCCCGCCGCTGCCCACCTGGTCGTTCGGAGACGTGCCCACCAGCGAGTTCTCCGACGACACCACACCGCTCACCCCGGCCGTCCCCGAACCCCAGGTCACCGCCCCTTCATCCGATGTAATGGTGACGTTGTTCCAGAGCGGGCTGCTCACCACATAGTTGCCGTTGCTGAGCGCGGTGATCCCGCCACTGCCCACCTGGTCGTTCGGCGCGACACCCACCAGCGAGTTCGACGACGACACCACACCGCTCACCCCGGCCGTCCCCGAACCCCAGGTCACTGCCCCTGCCTGCGACGATTCGCCGTTCCTCCAGGAAGGACTGCTCACCACATAGTTGCCGTTGTTGATGAGCGCGGTGATTCCGCCACTGCCCACCATGTCGTTCGTAAACGTGCCCACCAGCGAGTTCGCCGACGACACCACACCGCTCACCCCCGCCGTGCCCGAACCCCAGGTCACCGCTCCTGCCTGCGACGATCCGCCGTTCGCCCAGGAAGGGCTGCTCACCACATAGTTGCCGTTGTTGAGCACGGTGATCCCGCTACTGCCTACCAGATCGTTCGTCAGGATACCCACCAGTGAGTTCGTCGCCGACACCACACCGCTCACCCCCGCCGTGCCCGAACCCCAGGTCACCGCCCCGGCATTCAGGGCACTGCCGTTGTCCCAGAGCGCGCTCCTCACCACATAGTTGCCGTTGCTGCTGAGCGCAGTAATCCCGCCACTTCCCACGTTATCGTTCGCCGTCGTGCCCACCAGCGAGTTCGAGGCCGACACCACGCCGTTCACCCCCGCCGTCGCCGAACCCCAGCTCACCGCCCCGGCAGCCGTAGCGCTGGCGTTGTTCCAGTTCGAGCTCCGCACCACATAGTTGCCGTTGGCGAGCACGGTGATCCCGCCACCGCCCACCTGATCGTTCGTCGTGCTGCCGGACAGGTTGGAGATCAGTGCGCCGCTCGAGCCGTTGTAGAGATAGACCGCGCCGGCGTTGGAGGCGGCAAAGTCGTCGTTGGGATCGGTGGCGACGATGTTGTTGTTGGGCAGCACCACCACGGTGTTGCCGAAACCGCCGAAATTGTCGCCTGCGCCGATGTTGGGATCGACCAGGTTGACGATAGCGTAGGCGCTGCCGCCGCCGGCGCTGTCGATGATGATGTTCTTCGGGTCGAGCAACAGCGTGCCGGGCGTGCCGTTGGGCGCGCCGGCATCGGCCATGCCGCCGAACACGAGGGTCTCCTTGCCCGAGATTTCGATCGCCCCGCCGTTGCCCGATTGCGCGCCGCCGCGGGCGCTCGCGTCGCCGTAATAGTCGGTCTTGCGATCCGACCAGACCACGACCCTGCCGCCATCCCCATGGCCGCGCGCGTCGGCCCTGAGAGTGGTGGAGAAATTGACCGCGGTGGTGGCGGCGTTGCGCAGCGCGGCATTGCTGCCCTGGAAGTCGCCGCCCAGCAGCACCGTGCCGCCGCCGGTTTCACCCGAGGCGTCAAGGTGCGCGCCCAGCAGCACGATGTCCTGGCCGAGCATGCTGATGGCGCCGCCCCTGCCCTGCGCGCCGGTGGCCTGGAGCGTGGCCGAGCTGAACAGGCGGCCGCCGGTATCGACCCTGATGGTGCCGCCGGCCGTCTGACCGCCGGCGTCCAGCCGGGCGTCCTGGGTCTGAATCAGCCGCTCGGCTACATTGAGTTGCACTGTCCCGCCCGCGCCCGCGGCGCCCGCGGCGCTGGCGCTGCCCGATTGCAGCATGCGCCTGGTGTCAAGGGTGACACTGCCGCCCGCGGCGCCGCCGGCATCGAGCTCGCCCATGAGGTACAGCATGTCAGCGCTGACTTCCACGCTGCCGCCCCGGATGCCGCCGGCGGCGATGCGCCCGCCGCCATCGATGGTGGCGTCCTTGCTCGCCTTGAGGAAAACGCGCCCGCCATCCCTGACGACACTGCCGGCATTCAGGTTGCCGCTGTTTTTCACCAGCACCCCGGCCATGCCGATGCGCCCGGCTTCGCTGGCAATCGTGCCGAGGTTGGTCGCGGCGCCTTCGCTGCCGACGATCTCCACCTTGATGCCGGGGGTGCCGGTATCGAACAGCTCGACTTTCTCACCGGCCGCAAGAATGACTTCCCCATTTGGCGCCGTGATTACGCCGTGGTTTTCGACGTTGGGCGCGACCAGATAGACGCTGCCGCCGCTGGGCGTGGCGATCGCGCCGCGGTTCTCGACTCGCCCGGCATTGGGTGCCGCCAGGAAATTCAGCCGCCCGGCAAGAAAATCCTCGTCGCGCACGTTGAGCGTCGTCGCGATGAACGCGGCGACGTCGATGCGGGCGCCTTGTCCGACCAAAATGCCGGCGGGATTGACCAGCCACACCCGGCCGTTCGAAGCGAGGCTGCCGAGGATGACCGACGGATCGTTCGCCAGCACCCGGTTGAGCACGCTGCTCGCGCTCGAGGGCTGGATGAAGCGCGTCGATTCGCCGGCGCCGATGGAAAAGGTGTTCCAGTTGATGATGGCGCCGTTGCTGTTGGTCACGGTCAGGGCGCTGCCCGCCTGACTGAACGAGGCGGCGCCTCTTGCCACCTGCGGCGCGGTCGGAATCGCCATTGCCGGCGCATTGCCGAAGCAGGCGGATACCGCCAGCACCATCAACTGTTTGCGCGCGGAAAAGGCGGGAGTAAAGGTTCTGGCCACGTGTGCCCCTATCGTTGTCAACGCCGCGCAAAACGCGGCGGGCAAAGCAAATTTTTCCTGGTTGTCCGCCGGAGACCGTGAGCCGAGGCCCCTCCCGACAGCCTATGACCATAGGGTTTACATGCTTCCCCAAGCAAGGGATTACGTCACGCTTCCAGACAAAACGTCTGGTTGGACGAAGCCGCTACGCGGAGAAAACTGCGATGTTGAGCCGGATTCAAAATGGTACCTCGCCCCCTCATCCGAGGGGTTGTTCGACAACGAATGATGAGGCTACCCCAAAATGGAAACATTGTCAGATGCGAAATTCAAGCAGAACTACGCGCGGCACCTGCAGCACCTGAAGCTCAAAGGGCTGCAACCCAAGACTATCGATGCCTATTCGCGCGCCATTCGGCGAATTGGCAATCGCTTCAATCATGAGATTGACAATCTGTCCGAGCAGCAACTGACCGACTTCTTCACCGAACTGTTGGCGTCACACTCCTGGAGTGCGGTCAAGCTCGATCTGTACGGACTGAAGTTCTACTACGATCACGTCCTGCGCAAACCCTGGGTGGCCCCCGGCCTGATCAAGCCCCCGAAGACCCAGCGCTTGCCGGACATCGTCACGATTGAGGAAGCCAAGCGGATATTCGCCGCCACCGGTGTCCTCAGTTACCGGGTGTTCTTCTTCACTCTCTATAGCCTGGGATTGCGCCTGGGCGAAGGACTGCGACTTCAGGTGGGCGATATCGATGCAGAACGTGGGCGTGTGCATATTCGAGACGCCAAAGGCAATCGAGATCGTTTCGTTCCTCTGCCGCAAGCAACACACAAGGCGCTGCAACGCTTCCGGCAGGTGCATCGCAACCCGGTGCTGTTGTTTCCCAATCGCCACGGCGGTTTGAAGGGGGCCGCGAGCGCCGCCACTCACATGGATCGTGGTGGCGTGCAGACCACCCTGCACCAGGTGGTCAAGACCTGCGGTCTAAAAAAAGATCACGCCACACTCGCTGCGGCACAGCTACGCAACGCACCTGATCGAGACTGGCGTCGATTTAATCGAGGTGCAGAAATTCCTCGGCCATCACTCCATTCTCACCACCGCCCGCTATACGCATCTGACCGACCAGACCAAGCATCACGCCCTGGACCGGATCAACGCCCTGATGGCCGGCTTTGGCCTCACCTGGGGGAAGGTCAAATGATCCGGCTGGCCACTATCATCGACACCTTCGAGGCCGGCTGCCTGGCGCAATACCGAGGCCAACTGAGGTCCGAGCATTATCGGGCACTGGCGGCGATGAAACAGTGCCGCACGCAGGCCAGCCCCATGATGCGGGTCAAATGCACCGGATGCGAGCAGCAAAAACTGGTGCCCCACTCCTGCGGCCACCGCCACTGCCCGCACTGCCAGCACCATGAGAGTCAGCAATGGCTGGAACGTCAGATGAAAAAGCAGGTGCCTGCCGAGTACTTTCTGCTGACCTTCACCCTGCCGGCCGAATTCAGGGCGCTAAGCTGGGCCCACCAGAGCCTCCTCTACGAGCTGCTGATGCGCTGTAGCTGGGAGACGGTGCGCACCTTCAGCCGGAACGACAAGCAACTGCACGGTACCCCCGGCGCCATCGCGGTGTTGCATACGAACACGCGCCAGCTGGAGTTTCATCCTCACGTTCATCTGGTCATGCCGGCGGCAGCGCTCGACGCCAAACGCCGGCAATGGCGAACCAAACGGCGCGGCAAGGCCAAGGCAGGGTATCTGTTCAACTATCAGGCGCTGGCCAAGGTCTTCCGGGCCAAGATGCTCGCGGCCATCGAAGCCGCCGGATTGACGCCCCCCCGTCGCTACCCCGAGAAGTGGGTGGTGGATTGCAAATCGGTCGGCAGCGGCGAGAGCGCTCTGATCTACCTGGGGCGCTATCTTTACCGGGGCGTCATCGCCCAGAAGGATATCGTCGCGTGCGACAACGCTCAGGTGAGTTTTGCGCTTTCGCAACGCCAAGACCGGGAAGATGGAACGCAGGACCGTGTCCGGTGCGCATTTTCTGTGGCTCGTCTTCCAGCATGTGCTGCCCAAAGGCTTCCGGCGGGCGCGCAACTTTGGCTTTCTGCATCCCAACTGCAAGCGCCTGATCGCCTTGTTGCATGTGCTGCTCAAGTTCGTCCCTGGTCAGGCCGCCGCCTGGTTCAAACAACGCGCGCCGATCCTGTGCACCTGCTGCCGGGCGGTGATGACGATCATGAAAACGCGGCTTCGGTCGGTGTTCTCCGGGGGCGTCCCGGCGCCAATTGTTACTCAGGGGACACACTGATCGTGTAAGCACCACGTTATTTGCAAAAGTGCCGGGAGTCAGCGCCCGCAAGTTGAGGTATTGGCTCGCCTTGAATCGGCGAAAATCGCAGCACAACGGTCTCAGCGATGACCAAAACGGCTATCGGCTCGCAACGGCATGCATGAAGCCGGTCCGTAAGCAGTCGCCCACTGGGCAATGCTGCAAATCGCGGTACTACCCACAGAGATATTTTCTGGGCGCCCCGATCCGCCCTCAGGGACCGGGCTCGTCCAACAAACGGTTCAGATCGTGGCTTCGCACGATCTAACCTTATTCGTTGGGGTTGGCTTTGCTCATCCCGATCTATACGGTATGCGATTTTGTGAAGACCGATAGGCCCAAAGGCGTAGCAAGGGTGTTAGCAATGTCTATGTGCTGGCGGACCCGAAAAAGCCCAGTCTAATCACGGGCTTCCAGGGTTGTGCGGCCCTTCAGAACCCCACCCCTTCGCAGATTCTCCCAAACCATGTATATTGATGATGTTGAAATCATTATTTTAGGAGTCTCCCATGGCACTCCAGATCGCGAATCCCGTCGTGGTCAGTAAGGTCGAGCGGTTGGCCAAGGCCACCGGCATGAGCAAGACTGCTGTGGTCGAACGGGCGGTGGACCGTCTAATCAGTGAAACCACTGGGACTTCCGACAAGGCCGAACGCATGGCTGCGCTACTGGCGCAGCTTGACCGTATTCCTGAGCGCGCGGACGCTTTTGATCCGATGGAATGGGACGAACACGGCCTGCCGAAATGATCGTCATAGACACCTCTGCTCTTGTCGCGATTGCCTTTGCGGAGCCGGAGCGCGAGGCCTTTTCGCAGATCATCCAGAATGCGGGCAAGGCGCTGATCAGCACTGTTTCTGTCGTGGAGACCCGCATGGTTGTGCATGGCCGGCGCGGGCAGCGTGCGGTAATTCTGGTGGACGACTTGCTTCGGCTGCCCATGTTTGAACTGGTCGCGCCCGGACCGGCCGAGATGGACGCGGCCTATGCAGCATTCGTGGCCTACGGCAAAGGCAGCGGTCACCTCGCGGGCTTGAACTTTGGCGATGTATTCAGCTATGCGCTGGCGAAGGTACGCGGTCTGCCGCTGCTGTACAAGGGCGACGACTTCGCTCAGACGGATATCGGGGGTGCATCGGCGGTGGGCACCGGATAACAGATACGCATGCTCCGGGCGCAATGGCCGGCAGCGCTGAGGAATAGGAGAATCAATCCGGCCGCGAAGTCTGAATGGCTTGCCGGCGCGCCGCAATGGCGTGCTTGAACCTGTCCCGAACCGCGCGATATGTATCTATCGCGGTAGGGATACCGGTTACCCGGCACCCCCCGCACAGATCCGAGCGGGCGCAATTCGCGCACTCGGCTCCCACCTTGGGTGGTTAGCGGCAAAACGGGGGTCG